>JAEEGH010004276.1_pt1 | contig 36751 bp, 25 predicted proteins | sample 9134181 | NCBI WGS metagenome assembly JAEEGH01 (sample SAMN16246544, study PRJNA631951) | gut metagenome | biome: gut microbiome; feature: rumen; material: DP-attached | host: Bos | place: Iran: Karaj | collected 2018-10
TATTCGGAACTTTTTCAGTCATTAAAATCAGTTCCGGAACTATCTCCATTAAAAATTGCGCATTTTAGAGCTTTTAGAAATCTTAACGATGAAATATCTCTAAAATTATCGGAAGAAACATTCAAAGTTGGGAGTTTTTTATATAAACCGGGCGAATTATTGTACGGAACAGCCGAAAAAAAAGCACGCACAGAGGCAGAAACATGCGGTTCTGACGCATTTCTTCAATTTTCAAGCGCATTACCTGCCCAAAACGAAAAAATACCATTAAAAGTCTTTCAGCTTGCAGTCTTTTCAATTAAAGAAGAAGAAACTCCGGGCAGAAATCTAGTCAGCTGGCACGCCGAAGCCGCAAAATGGCTGCGCTTTTAGTTGCATACTTCGAGATAGCGGAATTTTGCGGTAGAAAGCAGTTACTTGCGGACGCGGACTGCCTCATGGCTTGCCATGCGAGCAGTCCGACGGACGCAAGTAAATGATTAGTGCAAATTGCAAGGTGGTTGAACACAAGACCAAAAAGTGATAATAATTTCCATTATGAAAACTCAATTGATTAAAGATTTGCTTGTTTCAGAACCGGACGGAAGGACGGTTACGGTATGCGGTTGGGTGCGCACGATGCGCGACTCAAAGAACCTTTGCTTTATTCAGGTCAACGACGGCTCTTGCTTTGCATCTGTTCAGCTGACCTTCGACCGCAATAATCCCGGCAATGCAAATTCTAATGATATAGAAGCTGCTTTCAAAAAGATTTCCACTGGCGCATCAGTCAAGGCTACGGGCGCAATCATTCCGTCACCGGCTTCTGGCCAGGCCATAGAGATTACCTTGCAGACAATCGAAGTTTTGGGCGAATCTCCGTCAGACTACCCGCTTCAGAAAAAAGGCCATTCTGTTGAATTCCTGCGCGAAATTGCACATCTGCGCCCGCGCACTAACATGATTGGTGCTGTTGCCCGCATGAGAAGCCAGCTTGCTTTTGCTGTGCATACATTCTTTCAAGAGCGCGGCTTTCAGTATTTCAACGCGCCGCTCATCACTTGCAGCGACTGTGAAGGTGCAGGCGAAATGTTTCAGGTTACTACGCTTGACTTAAAGCGCATTGCCGAAGAAGGCGTAAAAGCCGGCGCAAAAGGCATGGACGTTTCTAAGGCTGGCAACCTCGTTGACTATAGCAAAGACTTTTTCGGCAAGGCTGCAAACCTCACCGTTTCTGGCCAGCTTGAAGCTGAAACTTATGCCACCGCGCTTTCGCGTGTTTACACATTCGGCCCGACTTTCCGCGCCGAAAATTCGAACACGCCGCGCCATCTTGCGGAATTCTGGATGATTGAGCCTGAAATGGCTTTCTTTGAGCTTGAAGACGACATGGATATTGCTGAAGAATTCGTCAAGTATCTTCTCCACTGGGCTTTGACAAAATGCCGCGAAGACATGGAATTCTTTGACAGCCGCATTCAGAAAGGCTTAATTGAAACTTTGACGCATGTTGCAAATTCAGACTTTGTGCGCATTTCTTATACAGACGCAATCAAAGAGCTTGAAAAGAATAACGATAAATTCGAGTTCAAGGCTTATTGGGGCTGCGACCTTCAGACAGAGCATGAGCGCTATCTTACAGAGCAGACTTTCAAAAAGCCTGTAATGGTTTACGACTATCCAAAAGAGATTAAGGCTTTCTACATGAAGCTTAACCCGGACGGAAAAACAGTACGCGCTGTAGACGTGCTTGTGCCCGGCATCGGCGAGCTTATCGGCGGTTCAGAGCGCGAAGCAGACTACGACAAGCTTGTAGGACGCATCAAAGAACTCGGCATGAAGCCAGAAGATTATTGGTGGTACCTCGACCTGCGTAAGTACGGTACAGTGCCCCACTCTGGTTTCGGCTTGGGCTTTGAGCGCCTTATCCGCTACGTTACCGGCATGGGCAACCTCCGCGACGTAATTCCGTTCCCGCGCGCACCAAAACTGGCAGATTTCTAAGCTAATAAGCTACAAAAGCAAAAAGCCGTGAATGAGCATTTCATTCACGGCTTTTTTTATGTCTCTTTAGTTTTTATGCAGTGTACACTTTCATCGGCTCTTCTTTGCCGCGGATTTCTGCATCTGCTACAAACACAAGCCTGCCTGAATCTTCATGTGTAACCCGGATTTTTTCAGCAGAGACGGCAGATATAAGCAGGTCTGTCCTGTAGGTTTTGCACAGCGACTCAAGACGGCTCGCCGTATTTACGGTGTCGCCGATTACAGTGTATTCCATGCGGTTTTCTGCGCCGATTGTGCCTGCAAAGACCGGCCCTGTATGTATGCCGATACCAAACCTAATTTCAGGCATTCCCTTCTCTGCAAATTCGCGGTTTAAGCTTACAAGCGCGCGCCGCATATCCAAGGCGGCGTTAAAAGCGTCTGCCGCACTGTTTTTAGACGCAACCGGTGCACCGAAAAGCGCCATAATGGCATCACCGATATATTTGTTGATAATGCCGTGATGAGAAGCAATGCACTGTCCGAGCACAGTAAAATATCTGTTCAAAAGAGAGACTACTTCCGCCGCTTCCATTTTCTCGCTCATTGCGGTGAAACTGCGTATATCGCAGAAAAGCACGGTAACTTCACGCGTTTCGCCGCCGAGCGCACCGCCCTGAAGCAGATTTTCCTTCAAAAGATAATCGCGTACTTCAGGATCAACAACCTTGCCGAAAGTGTCGCGCATAAATTCTTTTTCAAGCAGAGAAGCTGCCATGTCGTTAAAACTGTCAGCAAGAGTGCCAAGCTCGTCAGCCGTAACAACAGGCACGCGGCTCTTATAGTCACCCGCCTTTATTTTTTCAGCGGTAGCAGTCAGTTCATTAAGCGGATTTAGGATGATCTTTGAAAGAGAAATCGTGATTATAAAGGCAAAGGCAAGTATCAGCCCGGAAATAACGATAATTCCGCCGTTTACCGGTATACCGTTATTCATATAGACCGCAATAAGGCTTGTAAGCAGCAGTACAATCGGGAAAACAGACGACACCATAAAGCAGAATATCATAAGGTGCCTGAACGAAGGACGGAAAGAAAAAGAAGCCCGCTGTATATGCCCGTCCGGGAAAATACGCGGAAGCATGATACTGCGGTTCAAAAGCTCAATAAGAAGATAAGAGATTGTCCATGCCGTCATGCCTGTAAAAAGCGAATAACCCCAGCTTGAAATAAGAATAGATTTTACCTGTATACCAAGTTTTAATTTTGCATAAATTACAAATGGAATTTCAATAAAGTAATAGAGGTTCCAGCCTATTACAGAAGAAAGCGAAAAAACAGACGGAATTTCTGCAACATTTTTTGCGATTTTCTCTTCTGATTTGAATATTCTCTCTGAATATATGATGCAGACAAGAGCAGGAACTAAAAACGCAAAAACCATAGCCGCATTGGAAATTTTGTTGCTGTCAAGAAAGGCAAGCCACTTATGCATACTTTCAATCTCAAAAAACGGAATAGTAGCAAGGTTTGCGACGACAACTGCAATAGCATTTGCCATTACAACAACAAGCCCATAAAGCTTAAGCATTTTGCTGATAAATTTTTTATCTAAATTCATAGCGCAATTCTAGCACATTTTTCGGATTTTAATAACCCTTATAACCTCAGCCCTTCTGGAAAAGCTGTTTTGCGCATGCAGTTCCACATTTTATCGATGTACGAAAGCGTATAATAGTTCTCGTAATAATGGTAGAAAAACGCGCCTTTCAGCGTCATCTGGTATATGCCGTCAGCTTCAGTAACAAAGCCGAACAGCTTCGCAAGCGCAGCCTCAAAGCCGTACTTCTTTTTTAGCGGCACACCGAAAAATTGCTCAAATTGTGCAGAATCAACGCGCGTACTGTATGCTGTCCAGAACAGATAATACATCATGCGCTGGCGCAGCGTAAAACGGATTGTAAGCGCAGTCGGAAGTTTTCCGTCTTCAATTCGCTTAATGTATTCTTGTACCGAAAACGTGTTTATCTTAAAGCTGTCTTTAAGAAGCGTAGTCGCAGAACAGCCGAAACCGAGAAAATTGTCGCGCGTCATAGATGAATAGCGTATATCCTCGCCTTTTGAGAAAGTCCAGATTGAGCTCCGCACAAAGCCCCGGCTAAGGCAGTAATTCGTTATATCGTCAAGCAGCCGGCGTTTTTCGTTTTTCTTCATAACAGGAATGCCGCTTGTGGCAAACGAAAAATCTATAAACGGATAAATCGCAATGTGGTTTGCACCGCAGTCAAAAGCCAAGTCTATGTCGCTTTTAAGCTCGTCATAAGTCTGGCCTGGCAGCGCAAAGATAAAGTCAAATGAAACAGTCTCAAACGGCACTTGATCAAGCACTTTTTTAAGCGAAACCGCGTCAACAGCCTTGCGCCCTAAAACAGACTGGTATTTTTCCTGAAAAGACTGAATGCCAATGCTGATTTTGGTAACGCCCGCACTTTTAAGCGATGCAAGAATCTCAGGCGTTACATTGTCCGGGTGCAGTTCAATGCCGATGCCCTCTGTAACAATAAAATGCTCATTGACAGCATCAATGATTTCGCCCAGGCGGTTATGCGCAAGTGCCGGTGTGCCGCCGCCGAAATAAAGGCTTGTAACTTCTTTGCGTATGCCCACACCTTTCTGCCCGCTCTCCGCTCTCTGCCCGTCTCCGTCTGCAACCATGTGAATCTCTTTTATAAGATAATCAATATAGGCATTGCATTTTTCTGGCGTGTACAATTCCTTGCAGTACGGGCAGAACGAGCAGATACTCTTGCAAAACGGAATATGAATATAAAGACCAAGATTCTGCAGATTCTCATAGTCTAAAACAGCGTCGTAGTCGTTTGTAAAAATAAACGGCTTAAAACTTCGGGTAAGATAATCTCTTGTAAGTGTTGTTATCAGGCTCATAGTTATACGTATTTTAAATAGGTTCTAAGCATTTCAAAAATGATTTTGATATTTCCTCTGAACAGCAGAGTATACTCTGCCACAAAAAAATAACCGCACTGGTCGCAGAGCCCAGGCACAGAAATACACCTGCCGCACGTGCTAAGCACTCCGTTTTCCATTACAACGCACTGCCAGCACGGCGTAGGAAACGTGTTGTTTATAAGATATGGAAACGCAGCTTTTAGGTTGAAAATAGGCATACCCTCTTTCATCATACGCGTTATTGTAGCGCAGCAGTCTTTCTTTTCCTGCACCGAAAGCTGAAGCTCTGCTGTGTCTGGGTAAGGCGTGTGAAAATTGAACGAAACCGCACGCACGTTTTTAAGTTCATGCGCTTTACGGCAGACACTTTCAATTGCGCCTTTGTTTATCTGGTTTACTGCCATGTAAAAGCAGATGTTGTCGCTTGTGGCGTGCTCTATGTTGTTCATTATTGTGTCGTATGTGTCACCGCGGATAATGTTGTGCCGCTCTCTGTCGCCGTCAAGGCTTAGAAGAATCAAATCAGCTTCCGGCAGGTCAACCGGGTGAGTTCCGTTTGTAACTACATTGACAATCAGAAAGCCCATTTCTTTTGCCTCTATAACAAGGTCGCGGATTGTTTTTCCGCTGTCTTTCCACATGAAGGTTTCGCCGCCGCAGAAAAACAGAATGCGCACGCCCATGTCAAAAAGCTGCTGCATTTCAGACTTTATCTGCGCATACGGATGAATTACGCCTGTGATGTTGTTTACCGAACAGTGTTTGCACGAAAGGTTGCACCTGTCTGTAACAATGACTGTGCCGAGTATCGGGTCTTTTTTATGGAATAAAACGGTCTTTATGCCGAATGCTGCGAGCTGCAGGAATGATGAAACTTTCATAATGCGCAAATCTTATAGGAAATCAGATGCATGTACAATAGCTTGCAAAAGTATTGATAAGTAAAATCACCAGAGCCCGCTCTCGATGGATTCCGTTCAGCAAAACGGCTTCAACAGGCGGGCTCTGGTGTTTTCACATGCTATAGTTTTGCAAACATCGTTATAAAAAATTTCTTTTATCGCTGTCTTCCGACTCAAAATGTTCCTGGTACAAAGAGTATAATTTTTTTCTTGACTTTGCGGTTTGCATACTGTAAATTGAAAACGGTAAGTCCTTGCCAATCAAGGCGACAGGCAACTTGAGTGTCTGTTAGGCGTTTTAAAGCAGTGTGTCGAATCTGGAAGTGCGGTGCTCTGCATAGTCTTCGATGGTTCTCCAAGCATGCCAGAAGCCAGATGTAGGTTGATTTCAACCGAAGGAAAATGGAAGATGGAAAGTCCCGCGATTGGCGCGGGGCTTTTTTCTTTCTATAAGGAGAAAAATGGGAGATATCCTAACATCAGCAAACGCCTATTCCAATTTACTCGATATAGAATATCAGCTTATCTTAGGACGAAAAAACAAAACAGCAGCTCTTTCAATCTTTTTTGATGAGAGCCAGTTCTTTCATTTGGCAGGGCTTCAATATCTTACAGACAGAGTTACAATTTTATTTGGTGACAGAGCACAATTATTTAAAAGAATTCTTAGCGGTAAGATAACCAGCCAACAGATAGAATCATCTTCTTTTTACCCTGAAATAAAAGACCGTATCGATTTTCTTGCATATCTTGAATCTATCATGGATAGCAATAAAACTATTTTCAAATACAATCCAAAATTAGAACTCTTTTCAGCAATTCAAGCCGATTTTTTAATGAAAAATGAAATTAAAATGAGAAATATTTTTACATTTCTATCATTTGATAAAATAACTGGAAAATATTTCTGCCGCTCATTTTTCCCACAGACAGACAAAGATTATTCAGAAAGACAGACAACTTGGACTCTTCTCTACAAGAAAAAGATTAATAAATCAACAAATACAGAAACAGTTCTTTATAATCGATTACGAAAATAAAACACATTTGAAAACGGTTAAATACGGTAGTAGAAACAGGAAATCAGATGCATGTACAATAGCTTGCAAAAGTATTAAAAAGCAAGCAAATTTCATTTGATATTTCGCTCTGGTCGTATAATAATAAAAGCATAACAAATACAATAACGGTAGATGACTTATAGCCGATGGATAAGCGCAGACCCTGCGTTGAACACGGGAGAATACTTCCCTGTAGCACCTGTAGATGATGAGGCAAAAAAGGAGGACTAAAATTTGAAAAAATATTTTGTAATACTTTTTATTGTCTTTTTATTAACCTCGTGTAAATCTATAAAAAATGATGAGTGTTATGGATATCAATACGGAAATCCTTTATGTATTTCAGATGAAGAACTCCAAGAAGCAAAAGAAAAAGTTAATCAAGGACAATTAGCTTATTGTAATATAATTGCAATCCATTATGAGTCATTACCAGAACCAGATGTTGCAAAAGTAATATATTGGCTTACTATTGGAGCTGAAAGAGGAGAACCCGCATGCATGTGGAATTTAGGATATGAGTTTTATGAAATTTATGATGACAAAGAAATTGGTCTATATTGGATAAAAAAAGCAGCTTCTCTTGGTGAAGAGAATGCAATAGACTTTTTGGAAGATATGTAAATGTATTTTTTCAAATTTTTCCCCCATGAAATTGGATTTCGAGAAATGCATGACTGGCAGCATGAAAAGATTCTTGATTACAAAGCAAACAATAATGGGCAAAGACCACCGTTGAACAAATCTGATTGGTAAAAAAAGGAGAGAACTGTGAAGATTAAACGTATAATTTTATTATTTTCTTTCTTATTTTTGTGTAATTTCTGTTTTTCAGAAATTACATCTATAAGAGTTGAATTGAGCCCAAAAGGAAATGAACAAAAAACTATTAATATTTATGATAGTGAGGAAGATAATTCTAATTATCCATTTTTGATTTTTCGAGATTCCTTGACTGGGTGGGGTAAAAAAAATGGTTATCAAAAATATAATCCATTATTTGTTCCGAAAAACACTCAACCTGAAGGAACTTACATTGTATATGTTATAACTGATGAAAATACCTTACCTCGAAAATTTAGGGTTTTGAATTTCAAGGTGATGCAGGATGTTCAAAGTGGAATTTATTACAAAACAGATTTTCTTCAATATCTTTATGAATATATAGTGAAAAAATATTTGCAAACTTTGTAGGTAATTATAGTATTGATGATACAATAATAGTTTGTATCTGAAATATTAAACAAATAATATTTGAAATGAAAGAAAGGAATATAAAATCGAAAGGACACTCGTTTTTTTTGTATAATCCTTTTCCTCCTCCCATTCCCATGAAATTGGATTTCGAGAAATGTTCTTTGACAGTTTAGATGAGGCTCAAGGCTGCATGGAGCTTTGAGCTGTAAAGAAAGTGTATTCTTAAAGTTGAGTGCACTTTCTCTACGGCATTTGTGCATGATTCGTGTCCGGTTAGCGGCTAATTTTCTCTGCCTCAGCTCTACCCGTTTGAGAATCTTTTTAAAAACTGTCTGGTGCGGTCTTCTTTCGGATTATTTATAACTTCAAGCGGGTTTCCCTGCTCTACTATAACGCCTTTATCAATAAATATGAGATGGTCGCTTATGTCGCGGGCAAAAGCCATTTCGTGGGTTACAACGACCATAGTCATCTTTTCTTTGGCCAGTTCTTTGATTACGGCAAGGATTTCGCCGGTAAGCTCCGGATCCAGCGCACTGGTAGGTTCATCAAAAAAAAGTACCTGCGGCTTTAATGCAAGGGCGCGCGCTATGCTGACCCGCTGCTGCTGACCGCCGCTTAACTGGCATGGATATGCATCTGCCTTTGTTTCAAGCCCCATCTTCTTCAAGAGTTCCACTGCAACTGCTTCAGCCTCTTCTTTTGTCTTTTTTAAGACACAGCGCTGTGCTTCCGTAATATTCTCAAGAACGCTCAAATGCGGAAAGAGATTGAAATTCTGGAATACAAGCCCGACATCAAGAGCGGCTTTTCTAAGCTCATCTTTAGAAGCATATATTCCGTCTTTTATAATATTTTTAGAGCATATACTGATTGTGCCGTCAGTTGCATTTTCTAACTGGCAGATAGTGCGCAAAATTGTGGATTTTCCGCTTCCGCTCGGGCCGATAATTCCTAAAACATCACCGCGGTGAACTGTAAAAGAAATGTCTTTTATTACTTCAAGTGAACCGAAGCTTTTTTTAAGATGCTCAACTTTAATAATTTCTTCAGGATTATTTGTAGTAATCAAGTTTTTTCTCCACAATGTCAAATGTTTTAGAAACTACATAATTCATCATAAAATAAATCACGCCTGCAACAAACAGAGGAAAAACACTTACAAGACGTCCGCTCTGTGTCTGTGCCGCATGAAACAGCTCTGCAACACCGATAACCTGTACAAGTGCCGTATCTTTTACAAGCGTTATTACTTCGTTGCCCATAGGCGGTATTATTTTTTTAATCACCTGCGGAATCACTATTCTAAAAAAGGTCTGCGTTTTTGTAAAACCCAGAACCTTTGCTGCCTCATATTGACCAACCGGAATTGACTGAATGCCGCCACGGTAGATTTCAGCAAAATAACATGCATAGTTTATAACCATTGCGATTATAGCGGCAACAAAGCGGTCAAGGCTTGCCTTAAAGATGTAAGCCGGCGCAAAATAAACAAAAATCAGCTGAAGCATCAGCGGCGTTCCGCGGATTATCAGCAGAAACCAGTTTGTCACAACTGCAACCGGCTTAAATTTAGAAAGGCGGCCGGAACAAATTATCATTGCAAGAGGAATTGCAAAAATTATAGTCAAAAAGAAAACTGAAATGCTTACGCCTGTGCTTTTTATAAACACAAGCAGCAAGTTTAAGAGTTTGGTTTTATCAAAAAATAATTGTATTCCGGTCATTTATCAGCCTTTTGTGTTATTTTCCGATTACTGAAAGGTTTTTGCCGAACCACTTGTTTGAAATTTCTGCAACTGTTCCGTCTTTTTCCATTTCTTCAAGTGTCTTCTGAACAAGGTCTCTGAGCGCTGTGTTTCCCTTAGCAAAACCGATTCCGTATTCTTCCGGAGAAAGTGATTCTTCAAGAATTGTGAGAGGTCTGTTGCCCTGTGTAATCATATAGTCTGCTACAACAAGGTCAAGAACAACTGCATCAACGTTGCCGATTTCAAGGTCGTTAAGCGCTGTTACGTTTTCAGAAAATTCAACAATCTTTTTAAGTGAATCTTTGAAATCCGGTGTGTCGTTAATTGCGTCCATTGCTGAAGATTCTGCCTGAACACCGACTGTTTTTCCGTTTAAGTCTGCAAGTGTTTTTACACCGGAAGTTTTCTTGACAACTACAACCTGTGCGTTTTTCAAATAAGCTTTTGTAAATGCCATTGCTTCGCAGCGTTCCGGCGTCATTGTAAAGCCGTTCCAGATACAGTCGATTTTACCTGTGGCAAGTTCCTGTTCTTTTGCGCTCCAGTTAATAGGCTGGGCAACAAATTCTTTTCCGATTCTTTTTGCAACTTCACGTGCAAGGTCAACGTCATAGCCTACAATTTCGTTGTTCTCATTTCTGAAACCGAGCGGCGGGAAAGAGTCGTCAAGCCCTATTACAAACTGCTTTGAGTCTTTCTTTGAGCATGATATAAACGAAAATACTGTTAATACTGCCAGTGCCAGTGCTAAAATTTTTTTCATATTGCCTCCAAACATCTGGCATAATAGCATGTTTTGTTGCACAGACACAAGCTTTTAGCGCGCAGGAGCGAAGCGCGGTGTGTGAAAAGCACGGAAACTTGCGTGACACCGTGTGTCTTTTGCAGTGGCAATAGAACATTTACCTATTTTGCTTTCAGCTGTTGTGTGTCATAATTCTGAAATCACTAAATATCAGGAAGGATTCAATGAAAAGCAAATTTCTTATTGTTTCATGTCTTTTGTACATTGCGGTGCTGCAGTGCGTAAGCTGCAGCGGAAAAAAAGAGACTGCGAAACAGAATACAAAGAACAGCCGGACACAGACAGAAAAAACTGAAGCGGAGGTTGAAATTCCAATGAAACCGTTATACGAACTTGCCGCTCAGTACGGCTTTAAGATGGGCGGCGCAATTGGCTACGAACAGATTGACAATGCAAAGCATAAGAAAATGCTTACAGATGATTTCAATTCTGTAACATTTACAAACGAGCTTAAGGCTTACTCGCTTTTAGACTGGGGCGTACGTCAGAAAGACGGAATGCCGGCGCTCAATTTTACGAAAGCCGACAAGATGATGGATTTTGCACAGGAAGCAGGTCTTAAGGTGCGCGGTCATGTGCTTGTCTGGGACGCATATATGACAGAATGGTTTTTCTACGAGGACTACAAGGAGAAGAAATTCGCTTCAAAAGAAGTCATGCTGAAACGCCTTAAGAACTATATTGAGCAGGTTATCACTCACTTTGAGACAAAATACCCGGGCGTCATCTACGCATGGGACGTTGTAAACGAAGCTGTCGGCGACGGCGGCGACTTTAAGGCTGACGACAAATGCCACATAAGAACCACAAGAGGCGGCACGAAAAATCTGTTTTATGAAACGATGGGCCGCGATTACGTTAAATACGCATTTAAATATGCCTATGACTGCGTTAAAAAGAACGGTTACGACATTACGCTTTTCTATAACGACTACAACACATTTCAGCCCGGCAAAAGAACCGCAATCTGCAGCTTAATTGATGAAATCAACGCCAAAGACAAGATTAACCCGGACGGCAGCAAGCTGTGCCAGGGTATCGGAATGCAGGGCTATGTCGGCGGCTACGGCACGCAGAGCGGCTGTATGAACAATATGGATATCACTTCTATAAAAGATTCAATTGAGATTTACGCTCAAAAAGGAATGCAGGTACAGATAACTGAAATGGCGGTGCGAAACTATCAGAGAGACAATTATTCTGTAATTACACATGCTGAATTTTATGGAAAACTCGCAAATATGATTAAAGACATCAACAGCACTTGCGACGGTAAATTCACCTGCTGGGCAATTTGGGGGCTTCTCGACAACCCTGGCCTGCCGGAAACAGACTATTCATATAAGATGAACGGCCCGTACTGCGGTCTTTTCACATGGGACTATAAAAAGAAAGACGCTTACAAGAAGGTAAACGAGGCACTTGCAAACTAATTTTTTCTGAATATGCGGAAAACTTTAGCGAAATTTCATCAAATTGATAAAATTTGTTTGACAGCTGATTTTTTATAGCATAGAATAGAAAACATAAAATAATTAAGGAGTCCTTAAGTGGCAAAAGTAGAACTTAAAGGAATCGGAAAAGTCTACGACGGCAATGTCCGCGCTGTTGATAACGCGAACATCACGATTGAAGACCGTGAATTTGTCGTATTCGTTGGACCTTCTGGTTGTGGTAAGTCTACAACCCTGCGCATGGTTGCAGGTCTTGAAGACATTACTGAAGGTGAACTTTACATCGACGGCGAGTTGATGAACGATGTTCCACCAAAAGATCGTAACATTGCAATGGTTTTCCAGAACTATGCATTGTACCCGCACATGACCGTTTACGATAACATGGCATTCGGTCTTAAAATCCGTAAGGTTGATAAAGCTGAAATCGAAAGACGTGTACGCGAAGCTGCACGCATCCTCGATATTGAAAAGCTTCTTGATAGAAAACCAAAGGCACTTTCCGGCGGTCAGCGCCAGCGTGTTGCTGTAGGACGTGCAATCGTTCGTAATCCAAAAGTATTCCTTTTCGACGAACCATTGTCAAACCTCGATGCTAAGCTCCGTGTTCAGATGCGTGCTGAAATCGCTGATTTGCACCACCGCTTGAACGCTACAATGATTTACGTTACACACGACCAGGTTGAAGCTATGACCATGGGTGACAAAATCGTTGTTATGAAAGACGGTAAAGTACAGCAGATTGGTTCACCACTCTATTTGTACAACCACCCTGTAAACAAATTTGTTGCCGGCTTCATCGGTTCGCCTCCAATGAACTTCCTCACAGTAAAGATTGTCGAAAAAGGCGGTCAGCTGCTTGCTGATGAAGGTACATTTGAAGTTGTTCCTACACCAGAACAGGCACAGGCTTTGAAGGCTTATATCGGTAAAGAAGTTTACTTCGGTATCCGTCCTGAAGACCTTACATATAACAAGACACCTGCAGCATCTAACAATATGCAGATGAAAGTTTCAGTTATCGAACCACTTGGTGCTGAAACAAACTTGTTCTTGACAACAAAGTCACAGTCAATTACTGCACGTTGTTCTCCAGACAACAAGTACACAATCGGTGAAACAGTTAACTTCACACCGATTATGGAAAAGAGCAAGTTCTTTGACAAAGACACAGAACTTAACATCTGTGAACAGGTTACATCAGCTTAAGCAGGCTTAACTTGAAGCAAAAAGGCTGTCCAAAACGGGCAGCCTTTTTTATTTCAGGAATATCATTGCCGGGCAATCTCATGTATCATTGCCAGACTAACATCATGTATCATGCCGGGCTTGAATCCTGTGTCATTGTCGGGCTTGAATCTTGTGTCATTGTCGGGCACACATCATGCGTCATTGTCTGGTTCGCCCCATATGTCATTGCCGATTTCGCATCATGTGTCAATGCCTGGCTTGCCCCATGTGTCATTGTCGGGCTCGACCCGACAATCTCATGTGTGCGTTTGGGCTGATTTCTAGTACAGCAATGATACAGGCTTTACGCCTTAATCTTGAAAGTGACCAGCTGCTTAGGAATATCGATGTTAGCCGGAACGACACTTATTTCTTGATTCAATGCTGCACCAGACGGAGCGGAAACCTGCGTTTCAAGCGCCAGCTCCGGTATAAGCACAACTGCTTTATTGTCTTTTATTTCAACTATAACGCCAGTACCCACCCAGTCAGGATTCTGCTTCAAATAGCACAATGTCCAGTGCAGATTGCTCTTCCGCTCGGCTTTTACGGCAGCTGATGCGGCAGCGTCTCCGGCAGAAATGCGCTCAAGGACGGAATCTTTGTCAAGAAGCTTCTTGCCGTCTATAAAAGCCCTTAACTGTTGGTGCGCCACCAAATCACTGTAGCGGCGTAAGGGGCTTGTTACCTGGCTGTACATGCCGAGCCCAAGCCCCGCATGGTTTGCAGGCGTAATGCCCACGCTTCTTGAGCGCATTGAACGGCGCAGCCTGTATTGACCGGCAAGCCCTTCCGGCAAATCTTTCGGGATGCTCGGCTCGTCCTGGCTGACAAACGGAAACGGTATATTGTTCTTGAACGCAAACCGCGCCGCGCCCTCGCCTGCTAAAAGCATCATCTCCCTAATCATAGCGGAAGACTTTGTAGGCACAACCGGATTCACTGCAATTTCAGGCTCATTCTGTCCGGGGCCTTGCTTTACAGAAAGATGAACTTCCGGCAGCTCGATAAAAACGGCAGAAGCAGCCTTTCTTCTTTCAACGTTCCGCCCCGCTATAGCAAAAAGCGGCGCAAGTTCAGGCGAATCACACAGAGAATCAGCTTCTGTATATGTAAGGCGCTTAACTTTTATGCTTGTTTTCAGCACGGCAGTTTCTTTTACAGCGCCGTTTTCATCAAGCAAGATTCTGAATGAAAGCGCATTCGACCATTCGGTCAGACCGAGCGCATAGTCTTCAAGCGATTCTTCGGCAAGCATACGCGCCGCACCTTCCGGAATATAGAGCGTTGCGCCCCTGTTCCTTGCAGAAATGTCGATAGCAGAATCTGGCAGCACCGTGCTTGCCGGGTCTGCGATATGCACCCAAAGATACTGACCGTCAAAGCAGACAGCATCATCAGGGTCTGCGCTCCAAGAATTGTCTATAGCATATGCAACCGTCTCAAGCTTAAGGCGTTCTTCAACCGGCGGATGGCTAAGGCGCTGGGTTGCAGACTGCATCGAAAGCCCCCATCTTGAAGGGAACGGATTGCGGTAATAAGGCCAAAAGCCAGTATCAATCAGCAACTTATGCGCGTTCTCGTCTGTTTCGGCAAAACCTGCTTCTTTTAGATAGCGCGATTTTGTGCTTTTGCCCAATGCGAAAGCTTCAATTTCCTGCATGAATTTTGCATCTTCCGGCAGCTGAATTTTTTTGGCTTTCAGTCTTGCAATAAAAGCGGCACGCACAGCGGCTTCATTATCTTTTTCTGATTTTTTCCGCATTATTTCAGCAGCTTCTTCTTCGCTGCGGCATGTATACCAGATTCCGTCTTGAGTTACTGTCTCTGCAAATAAAGGCGAATTGTGAAAATAATTGTAGATTCCCCATGAATTTTCAGGCGCGAAACTGCCAAAAACAAGCTCTGAAAGCTCACTTATTGCTGCAGGAGCATTGCCGTCAGATATTAGAAGCTCTGCAACTTCTTTTGCAGAATCAAAATAAGTTTCAGATTTTCCGAGAAAAACTTCTGCATTGGCAAGCAGTTCTTTCGGTTGAAGCGAAGCGCTTGCAGACTTATCACAGAGAAGCACAAAATCTTTTTGTCTTACGCTCTGTGTTGCATTCTGAAGTTTCGGACCGGAAGCAAATTGAATAGTATATTTTTCACCGCTTTCAATAATTATGGCAGGCTGATTTTTGTAAATAACAATAGAACCGTTAGAAATCATGTCTCATTATAGATAATAAAACCCAAACCGTAAAGACCGCTTTGGGTTTACACATAAATCAAAAGTGTGTTACAATAATACACATGGGTGGAAAATCAGCTAATTACGACGAATCAAAAATCAAGACGCTTAGTTCTCTTGAGCATATCCGTCTGCGCTCCGGCATGTACATTGGGCGCATCGGCGACGGCTCAAACCAGAACGACGGCATTTATATTCTTTTAAAGGAAGTAATCGACAACGCCGTTGACGAATTCATAATGGGCAACGGTACTTCAATAGACATAGAAGTAAAAGACCGCCGCGTGCGCGTGCGCGACTACGGCCGCGGCATTCCGCTTGGCAAGCTTGTTGAGTGCGTTTCTGTAATCAACACAGGCGCAAAATACAATGACGAAGTCTTTCAGTTTTCAGTTGGTTTGAACGGCGTAGGCACAAAAGCCGTAAACGCGCTTTCAAGCTATTTTAAGGTTATAGCGATACGCGAAGGCAAATGCGCAGAAGCCGTGTTTGAGCGCGGTGTGCTTAAAAGCGAGAAAAAAGGCAGCGTAAAACCCGGCGTAAAAGACGGAACTTACGTTGAGTTCGAGCCTGACACAGAAGTCTTCGGCAATTATGCGTTCAATATGGAATTTCTTGAAAAGCGCATCTGGAACTATGCGTACCTTAACGCCGGTCTTACGCTCAACTTCAACGGCCAGAGCTTTGTAAGCGAAAACGGCTTGCTTGACCTGCTCAACAAAGAAGTCGAGAACGATTCGATTTATCCGCTGGGTTATTACCGCGGCAAACAGCTTGAATTTTCTTTTACGCACACAAACGCTTATGGCGAAAACTACTTTTCATTTGTAAACGGACAGTACACAAGCGACGGCGGCACTCACCTTTCAGCTTTTAAGGAAGGCTTCTTAAAAGGTGTCAACGACTTTTTTCAGAAAAACTACAAAAGCGAAGACATCCGCGAAGGCATGACCGCCGCAATCACTGTAAAGGTGCAGGCGCCTGTCTTTGAGAGCCAGACAAAGAACAAGCTCGGCAACACAGACGTGCGCGCTTGGATTGTGCCCGAAACGAAAGCCGCAATCGACAACTGGCTTAGGCGCAACAGCGAAGCCGCCAAAATGCTTCAGCAGAAAATCGAAGCGAATGAAAAGCTCAGAACGGAGCTTAACTCTGTCAAGAAAGAAGCAAAAGAAGCGGCAAAGCGCATTAGCATACGCATTCCGAAGCTGAAAGACTGCAAGTATCATGTGCAGGACGGCAAGAAAGGCGAAAATTCGATGATTTTCATCACGGAAGGCGATTCTGCGTCTGGCACAATGACACATTCGAGAGACGCAAACTATCAGGCAATTTTCAGCTTGCGCGGCAAGCCCGAAAACATGTACGGCCGCAAGCAGAGCGACATCTACAAGAATGACGAGCTTTATCAGCTTATGATGGCGCTCGGAATCGAAACTGATATTGAAAACCTCAAATATTCAAAGATTGTAATTGCAACTGATGCCGATAACGACGGCTTCCACATCAGAAATTTGGTTCTTACGTTCTTCCTCGGCTATTTTGAAGAGCTTGTGACAAGCGGCCGCGTTTTCATTCTTGAAACGCCGCTTTTCCGTGTAAGAAACAAGAAAGAGAACATGTACTGCTATTCAGAAGAAGAGCGCGACAAGGCGCAGAAAAAGCTCGGCGCATCTTGCGAGACCACACGCTTCAAAGGTCTTGGTGAAATCAGCCCTTCTGAATTCAGAGACTTTATCTCGCCCGATACGATTCATCTTACGCCGGTTGAGATTAGCCAGCTCAAGCTTGTGCCGCAGCTGCTCGCCTTTTACATGGGCAAGAACACGCCGGAACGCCGCACATTCATCGAAGAGCATCTGCTCAGCAACGCAGACATTGACGTTTAAGGATTAATCTATGGCATTTGTAAAAAACATTTTCGATAAAAACTTCATTGAATACGCAAGCTACGTTATAAGAAGCCGCGCAATTCCAGACCTTGAAGACGGCTTGAAACCTGTTCAGCGGCGCATTCTGCACACGCTTTTTCAGATTGACGACGGCCGTATGCACAAGGTTGCAGGCGTTGTCGGCGACTGCATGAAATATCACCCGCACGGCGACTTGTCAATCGGCGCGGCTCTCGTAGTGCTTGCAAACAAGGGCATTTTCATTGAGCGGCAGGGCAACTTCGGCAACGTCTTTACAGGCGACGGCGCGTCAGCTTCGCGCTATATCGAATGTTGCATTCACCCGCTTGCAAAAGACTTTCTGTATAATCCTAACATCACAGAATATATTCCTAGTTACGACGGAAGAAGCAAAGAACCGGTAGTTTTCCGGGCAAAGCTTCCTGTTGTGCTTTTAGGCGGTGCTGAAGGCATTGCCGTCGGTATGTCTACAAAAATTCTGCCGTATAACCTGAAAGAAGTAATCGATGCCGAAATAAAGGCTTTGAAAGGCGAGCCTTTCGAGATTTACCCGGACGTGCCGACAGGCGGCTTGATTGACGTTTCAAACTATAACGACGGCAACGGCAAGATTATTACACGCGCCAAGCTTGACATGAGCGACGAAAAGCGCATTGTAATTACGGAACTGCCGGTTGACACGAACTCAAAAGAGCTGCTCGACTCGATTGACAACGCCTATAAGAACGGCAAAATCAAGATAAGCTCTGTAGAAGACTTTACGACAGATCACTGTGAAATTGAGATAAAGCTGCCGCGCGGCGTTTATGCGAAGGACGTAGAGAAAGCACTTTACGCCTGCACCGCCTGCGAAAAATCAATTGCATGTCAGATGCTCGTTATTAAAGACAATATGCCTGTAACAATGACGGCGACAGAAATCATCAAGTATTATGCGCAGAAACTTACGGGCATTATAAAAGACGAACTTGAATACGAACGCGGCGCACTTACAGAGCAGCTTCACTTAAGAACGCTTGAGAGAATCTTTATCGAGGAACGTATCTATAAGTCAATTGAACAGATGAAAACTGCGGAAGCTGTAGTAAAAGCAGTAAAAGACGGTTTTATTCCGTTTAGAAGCGAACTTCTGCGTGACATTACCGACGACGACGTTGACCATCTTTTGAAGATTCCAATCAGAAGAATTTCGCTTTTTGACATAAACAAGAACCGCGAGCAGGTCAAGGAAATAAACGCACGGCTTAAAGAAATTGCGCGCCGCTTAAAGCACCTTACTGAATGTGCAGTTGAATATCTTGAAGGTATTCTCGATGAAATTAAGAATTTCACCAAACTTGACAGCAAGAAAGACCCGCGCGCGATTGACCCGAAACTGCTTCAGCGCCAGACAAAGATAATGAAATTCGGCAAAATCGACGTCAAAGATGCCGTAAGCCACGACCTTTCGCTCCGCTATGATGACAATTCAGGCTATCTCGGCATAAACGTGAGTGGCGGCCGCGAAATAATGAAGGTCGGGCCTTATGACCGCATTTTTGCGCTTAGGCGCACAGGCGTCTACACTGTTTTTGATGTTCCGCAGAAAGTGTTTGTTGACAAAGACCTTTGGTACTGCGGTCCTGCCGAAAAAGAAAAACTCAGCAAAGTGCTGTTCACAATCTTTTACCGCGACCCCGAAACGAAATTCGTCTACATCAAAAGATGCCGCGTTGAGCAGTATATCATCAACCGCGACTATGTGATTATTCCTGACGGAATGGAGCTTCTGCACGTTGACACCCGCGCAAAATTCAACTTTACCCTGCACTACGAACCGAAGCCGCGTCTTAAGATTCTGACAGAAACTTTCAAGTCACAGTCTTTTGAAGAGAAAGGCTTGAAAGCTCAGGGCGTGCGCCTTGCCTCAAAAGAAACTGCTTCTATAGAGATAGATACCTCAAAATCATCGGGCTTTATTCAGGGCGAGCTTGATTTGGACACAAAACCGGCACCAAAGCCTGCAAAGGCAGAGCAGGAACCGGCAAAATCTGCGCTTGCGACGATGAAACTGAAAAAAGCCGCGAAACCAGCAGCAAAAACCAAAACCGCTGCTGCAAAGCCGGCGGCGAAGGCTGCACCTGCAAAAACCGCAAAAACAGCGGCGCAACCAGCCGCCAAAGCTGTAAAATCAGAAAAAGCACCGGCAAAGCCTAAAGCCGCTGATGTTACTAAGGCTTCACCGAAAAAGACAGCAAAGTCTGCGCTTGCAACAATGGAAACAAAAGCTTCTGCCGCAAAAAAAGCTGAACAGGAAAAGCCTGAAACACCAAAAGCTTCAAAGAGCAGCCTGACAGCAAAAGCAGAAGCATTAAAAAACGCCAAAAGAGACAGTGGCAAAAAGAAATAGCCATGTCATTGTTGGGCTTGCAATGAAAAGGAATTATAATTGACGACAAAAGAACGGGTTAATTTCTGTGCAGAAATACAGAAAAAGTATGGACAAAAAATTGTTTTTGCAGTTGTATCTCTTTTTATTATAATTCAGTTCGGCAGCTCTGCTGTCTTTGCTGCAATTCTTTTCTGTCTTTCTGCGCTGGGCGACATCGGTTCTTTGGCGGCTATGATTATTACGTTTCTGCTGTGTATTGGGATTTTTGCTCTGCATTCGGGTTTTTGCTTTATAATGCTGAAGCTAATAAGAAACCAGAACGTAATTCTCGGCGATATGCTTCAGCCTTTCCGCAATTTTAAGCGCACTGCAAAGACAAGCATTCCGTTTCTGCTTTCTATCTTGGTAACAAGCTTTGCAGCATTTATCGTACTTATCTCAAGCGGAACTATTGAAAATTTAAGTACAATCATGCAGCAGGTTATGCAGGAAAACAGTCAGATACAGGCTCAGACAGACCTAAGCGCTGTTATCCTTAACCTTTCGCTTATATTGAGCGGTTTTTCTCTTCTTACCCTGCTTTTAAATCTTCCGCTGATATATCTTCCGTTTTTTGATTATGACATGCAGAATAAACCGCCGAAAGAAGTGCGCAGCAATGCGTTCGCGCTTTTCAAAGAAAGCTTTAAGAAGCTGTTTGCAGGCTGCTTCTTCTTTGCAGGAAAAAACATAGCAGCGTTTCTTGTTTTTTATGGAATCAAGATTTTGAACATAAAAATATTAAGCGATATTGCAGCTTTCTTTTCTTCGATATTTCTGTTTTTTGCCTATGCGTCAGTTATGCTGATGACAGCGTGCATCTTTCAAGATTATACACAACCTGAAGCAGAATTTGAGGTTCTGGCAATTGAAGACAGCAATAACGAATAATTTTTTTGTAAATTCCATCAAGTATATGATATAATTGAACATCTCAAATTATTTTCACTTTGGAGAGTTTCCTTATGGCAGAAAAAAAAGAAAATGCAAAACTCATTCTTGAAAAGTCAAAACAGATGGGAGATAAAATAAAATCTTTCCTTGCTGAAAAACTTGAATATGTTATTGCATTTATCGTATGTGTTGTTATTTCTGCAGTTTCACTTTCAAGCGGATTCAAGTCACTTGAATTCAAATATTATGATATGTATCTCAAACTGAAAGCTGAAATTCCGCAAAGCAAGGATATCATCATGGCATTTGTTGACGACGATGCCATCGGTGAAATCGGTACTTATCCATGGAGCCGCGACATATATGCGAACATGCTTATACGTCTTAGAGAAGTCGGTGCAAAGGCTGCTGTTTTCGATATTGAGTTTCTTGACAGATCTTCTATGGGCGTAAACCCTGATTATGTTTCAAACAAGCTTCCGCAGGAATATTCATTAATGCAGAAAGAAGTAACATCTTCTGTAAATGATTTTTCTGCTGCTATTGCAAGCAAATCTCTGCCTATAAGTCAGGCAAGCGAAGTCGGTCAGGAAATCAACGATTATCTCTCGCCTATCATGGAAAAAATGTATGATTCAATCAGGTCTAATATTTTCCGCGATAACGATGAATATTTAGGCAAGGCATTACGATATTTCGGCAACGCATTTTTAACAATCAATTATTGTAAAGTTATTACAGAAACAGAATTGTCTGATGCTTCTATTGATTATTCCTTTGCCCACATACTTCACAAAAACGTTGAAGATCCGAAAGCTTACATCAAAAGAGACAATCTGACAGAACTTAAGAACCTGCGTCAGGACTACGGTATTGGTCCTGCAATCTTTCCTTTGATGCAGAACGCAGCGGGTGCAGGTTTTCCGAACGTAGTTGTAGACTCTGACGGTGTCCGCCGCCGCTACCAGCTCTTGTCTGAATACAAAGGCAGATATGTTGCAGAGCTTGTTTTTGAGCCGCTGCTTGCACAGATGCAGCCTGAAAAAATCATAAGAAAGAAACATTCGCTTATACTGAAAAATGCATTACCGCCGGACAATTCTTCAAACAAGCGCATAGACATTAAGATTCCGCTTGACAACCGCGGCTGTATGCTTATCAACTGGATTAAAACTCCGATTGAGACAAGCTTTAAAGCAGACTCAATTCTTTTCCTGTATGAAATTGACAAACGCGAAGAATCGATTATTTCGATTTTTTCAGACCTTGCAAAACTTAACTGGCCGTTTAATTTCTGCCAGATTTCAGAATATATAGTACAAGAATACAGCAGTCTTGCTGAATATAAAGAGCAGCTTTTAAACGGCGGCCGCAACGACTTTGATGATTATTTCCAAAGACGCAAAGAGCTTTTTAACGACATGGCGATTCTCAATGACGAGAATATTCAGAACGAAATTTTCGATTACTTCGCTTCTGTAAGAGAACAGACCGGAGACCAGACCGCCTATCAAGATGTCGAAGCACTTGTAAGAAAATATTTTGAAACTTTCGCAAGTGACTATGATATTTACAACAGCAATTTTCAGCGTCTTGTAGACTTTTATGACGGAAGTTTCTGTCTTATCGGTAACAAAGCAACTGGAACAACCGATTTGGGTGTTACGCCGTTCTTCGGTTATTATGCAAACGTCGGTACACACGCCAACCTCTACAACACAATCGTGAACCAGTCTTTCATTACACCGCTTCCAAGACTTTATTCACTGATTATTATGCTGGTTTTGAGCTATCTGTTCTCGCTTTTGTTCAGACGCTTAAAGACGCTCAACTCGCGATTTATTGTAGGTACAATTGTAGTATCAGCAGTTATTGTTGTTCTCTATCTTGTTTTTGCCACATTCCAATTGTATATAGAATCGCTCGCAATCATAACATCGCTGGTTTTAATTTTCATAAGCATTACAGTTGCGAGGTTCATTCTTTCTGAAAAAGACAAGAACTTCTTGCGCAAGGCTTTCTCGACATATCTTTCTGGAGACATTATCGATGAAATCGTTAAAGACCCGAAAAAGCTTGCTCTCGGCGGCCAGGAAAAGGAGCTTACGGCAATCTTTACAGACGTACGCTCGTTCTCTACATTGTCTGAAAAAGTTACGCCTACACAGCTTGTATACATTCTGAACATCTACCTTTCGCGCATGAGTGACATCGTTCTTGAAAACAAGGGAACAATCGATAAATTTGAAGGTGATGCTATCATTGCTTTCTACGGCGCGCCGGTTGATAATGAACAGCACGCAAGATGTGCGCTTATGAGCGCAATCCGCATGAAACAGGCTGAAGTTGAAATCAACAAGTATCTGCTTGACCGCGGCGAAGCTCCTAACGAGCTGCTCACCCGAATCGGTATAAACTCTGGTCCGATGGTTGTTGGAAACATGGGCACGGAATCTAAGATGAACTATACAATTATGGGCAACGACGTAAACCTTGCTGCGCGCCTTGAGGGTGTAAACAAAGTTTACGGCACATGGATTCTTGCATCTGAATCAAGCTACAACAAGGCCGGTCCTGGCTTTGTTGGACGCCGTCTTGACCGTGTACGCGTAATCGGTATCAATACGCCGGTTCAGCTCTACAATATAATAGGCTTAGATTCTGAAACACCGGACAACGTAAAAGAAGGTGTTGAACTTTTCCATGATGCGCTCGATACCTATCTTTCAAGAGATTTTGAAAGCGCAATGGCAAAATTCAAAAAGGTTCTGACCGTTCTGCCGGAAGATCCGCCTACACAGGTTTATATGGAAAGAGCCAGAAAACTCATTATTACAGGCGTTCCAGATGAATGGGACGGCGTTGTAAACATGACTTCAAAATAATGCACATTCTGACTGAATATGCACAAACCTCGATTGAAGTGAAAAAATCGAGGTTTCTTGCAGAAGCTTTTGTAATCACTTCGCAGGCAGAGGCGCGCGCCCTGCTCCGCGAACAGAAAGTCAAGTACCAAGACGCAACTCATGTGGTTCACGCATTTATTTGCGGCTTGAATGCAGAAGTTTCTGGCTGCTCTGATGACGGTGAACCATCCGGGACAGCCGGACGCCCTGTTCTTGAAGTGCTTAAAGGCAGAAACTGCACAAACATAATGCTTACTGTTACACGCTGGTTTGGCGGCACTCTGCTCGGTACAGGCGGACTTGTAAAAGCTTATGGCGACGCTGCAAAGGCGGTGCTTGAGCTATGCAAGACTGAAGAATACATTCCGAAAGCGCAGTTCAAATTTGATGCGCCCTATCCTCTTTACGAGCAGATTAAGCTGATTTTGAAGCAGCATTCTGCGGAAGTTTCATCTGAAGATTTCGCGGAAAACATCCATATCGAAGGCATAATTCCTGAAGCAGACAAAGAAAAGCTTAAAGCGCACATCACTGATTTCAGCAACGGAAAGATAACGCTGATTTAGGGGCACCCCGATGCACACTGTATGGTTGCTTCGTCTGCGCTCAGCAACCGGCCGGTCACTGAGCGGCGGTTGGTGAGCGTAGCCGAACCAAGTCGAAGTGACCGAAGATGGAAGTGATGCTGCTGTGTATGGTTGCTTCGACTACGCTCAGCAACCGTAACACGACTGCGCTCAACCACCGGCGGCCGTCATTGCGAGCGAAGCGAAGCAATCGCATTTTGCATGTGGCTTTATCTACAGTTTCGAGATTTAGCTGGCAAAATGCCAAGTTTCGTCTTGCGTCGAAACTTGCAAGAACATGCCCAAATGCTTCCAAAATGGGACGATGTACAAATTCAGCCGGTTTTTGCGAAGCAAAAAGCGGCGCTTTTCGCCGAACAAGCTTTTACCGTAGACTAGGCTTCTGCGAAAAGAAGATTGCTTCGTCACTTCGTTCCTCGCAATGACGTTGTACAGGGCGCGCGCCCGGAAATGCCGGGTTTGCGATTGGGCTTGTTCTACTAAATAAGCTTAATTAGCGGTTGGTGTGTCAGTATCTGAATCAGAGTCAGCTGCCGGTTTTTCAGCTTCTGCGGCTTTTTCAGTTTCAGCCTTTCCGCCTGCTTTGGCATTGTAAGCAGCAAGATAGTCCTCGCTTACTTCTTCAGCTTCTTCCGGCTCATCAAGAACATATGTTCCGTTATTAGAAAGCGTGTAGTCTTTCGGATCAGGAACAGTATCATGTGCCATTTTAGTAATTCTACCCTGAAGGAATGACTGCAAGTATTCTCTTATTGATTTGCGCACATTAAAGCTTATCGCCTGCGTAAATACAATGACAACAGTAAGCTTATCATTGGAAGAAGCAAAAGCCTTAAGAACAGCTGCACTGCACTTATAAGTTTCATTATCAATAATAAGGGAAAATTCCCTTATGAGCATATTTATCTTAAAGAATTGCTGATACTTCAAAGAAACAATGCATGAAAGACCGGCTGAACTTATGTCTTTAACCCTTGCAGTAAAGCGTTTTTCGCCAAAATCAAAGAAAATGCCGATACGGGCATCATCAATACAATCTGCACGAACAAACCGCCGTCTGCCTTTTGCGCCGTTCAAATCAAGAATGCTTCTTATCTGTTCAATTAAATCATCATGCGGCTGATTCAATCCGATAAAACCTGCCGGAACTACAGACTGCATAAGAAAATGCATTTTCTGGGCATAGCCTAAGCTCGAAGAAATAATTCCCAAAAAGATTGTCGACAGCATTTCATCGTTCTCAAAGCTGTCCATAAAATTAAACCAGCCGTTCGGCGTTAATCCGTCATCTACATCGATAAAGCAAATCGAATCAGGAAAATTCTTGAGAACCGCCTTGGCACGGCGGTAATCGTTTATTGTATAAACTTCGTATTCCTTGTTAAACAAGGCAGGCACTACCGTCTGCTGGAAGTCATACGTTGTGTTGAGAAAAAATACTTTTCGCCCGAAATCAGTATTTTCATGCAGATTCATAATATATTATTTTAAGGTCACTTTGTTAAAAATACAAGCAATTTTTTCATTATACAAAACTGAGTGTCTGCACTGTTACTGAAATTAGAGATTTTAGAGTTTTGTAAACTTTTGTAAATTAAATTGGAGAATTTGTAGTTTTTTTAGACTTTTTGCTGTTTTTTATGTATAATGCAATTATACAAGGCATTAATGGCAAGGTTGCCCAAAAGAATTATCATACTGAATAAGCTTCAGCATAAGATAATATACTGTTTTACCAGACAATCTTGATATATCTTTTGCAAAGAAGGAACACCATTATGAAATCTACACGAATGTATGACTTTTTCAAACTTTTTGTTGTTATATTCGCTATTGTAAGCTTAATCTCTGTAAGCTTGACCTCTTGCGGTGGCGGTGGCGGCGGAGGTAGTGGCGGCGCTGCTGCAGGTCCGGCAGGAGGAGAAAGTTCAGGAAACAGTTCTACTGCCACAGCACCAGCTCCAGTGTTATCTTCAAATGCTGATATGGTCTCATTTGTATTTACACAGGCAGACAACCCTGTGCTTACAGCAGATTTAAACGGAACTCCACAAACTGTAAATGATGTTTCAACAGTTATAGTCTATTTCCATGAAGGCGATCAGCAGACAGCAGATTTTGCCAGCCTTAAACCGGTTATCGAAGTTTCACCCGGAGCAAGCGTTTCTCCAGCTTCCGGTGAAGTACAGGATTTTACGTCTCCTGTTGAATACACAGTTACAGCCCAAGACGGAACAACAACAAAAATTTATACAGTATCTATATCACAAATAGATGCCGGACAATACCGAATCTACTACGATTATGGTGACGGTGTATATAATGGCACAACACCAGCTACAGAACTTTTTAAAGATATAGACCCTATAACACTTCCTGGCGGCGGAAATGTAACAAAGCCTAACAATTATTTTGGCGGCTGGATGGAACAGGAAAATGGCGGTCAGATTGTATCAGGCTGGAATCCCGGAGACAGGGAAAGAGATGTTCACCTGACGGCACATTGGGTCAATGCCCCTTATGTAGAAAACGACAAGATATACGCTAACGGCATTCCGGTTACTGTAAAGAATCTCGGCGGTAAAACTATGGTTTCATTCAAAGGTGAAAACAACGATGAAATCAACCTTTGTGACATCAACAGAGCTTCTGAATATCAGGATTTGTCAGGCTATACACTCTTTTTGGGTAAAGACGGCAATGTAAACGCATCAGATATTATTGTTGACAACGGCAGAGTCACAATGACAGGTGGAAATCTTTCTGCTATTTACGGATATAACGGAGGCGGAACCAATATTCCTGTAAACGTAAGAATTGAACTTAAAGGCGGAACAGTTTCTAACGTAGTTGGCTTTAATAGAACTGACAGTATTAAGCCAAATGCAGAAATAATTGTTTCAGACAGCCCGACTATCGGAGACAAGAGTTCCAGCGGTATCAGACTCAATTCTTTCACTTCACAAGCTGCTACAATAGACGGCAGCATAAACTCTGCAAACGCAGAAGCTATTACGCTTATTGCAGACCATTCGCACATAAGTGAAAACACAATTGTTGCAACATTTACCAGCGGCAAGGCTGTTGCCGGCAAATTTAAGCTCTTGCGTGATGATACACATGCAGTGGTTAACGTAAATGCGTATGGAAGCAACGTTATTACGATTGGCAGCTTCGGTCTTCCTGAACAAGTAGAATGGATTGGCCAAGATGCGTTTACTCTTGGTAAAGGAAATGTTAATAGCGGTGGAACAATATTCTCTGTCTTTGCGGACGGCGGTTTCCTTACTGTAACGGAAACAGATTTGCCGGGTGCGAACTTTGACATGGGCATTCCTCTTGATGGCAGTTATTTGGAAGCTGGCTATGACGACACTTTGTCAACGTCAAAGATGTACCGCTATATACAGTTTACTTCTGAAACAGGAAATATTACAGCTGACAATGCAGACACTTTCCTTAGTAATATTATTTTCCACACAATCAACGGTGCAAGTGTAAAAGTCCGCATTAATCTTGAGACTGTTCCTATAACTGGCGCAGGCTATAAGCTTAATCAGGATGTATTCTATTTGGACGGAAGTTTCTACAAGAAAAGCGCCAGATTTGAAACAGGAGGAAAATCTTGGCCGGAAGCCTATAATGAAGCAAAGGCACAGACTTTTAATGGTCTGCATGGCTACCTTATGACCATTACATCTGATGCGGAAAACAAGTTCGTCTACGACAAGATATTTGGAAAAAATGCTGACCCCGACCAAGTTGGTTCATGGATTGGCGGTACACGCATTACGCCAAGAAACGGTTATGACGCTTCTACATGGGCTTGGGATGCAGATACGATGACAAGCACAAGCAGAGGTAAGGCAACGTGGAATTCCGGTGAAGTCAACAACTACTGGGCATGGGCTTGCGGTCCTGAAGCCGGAAAGAAGTTCTATGAAAAAGCAAAATATGGAACAAACCAGAATTACCGGACTCCTGGAATGTACTCGTCATGGTCAAACAAGACAGATTGTGCCTTGAATGGAATTGCAATTGCTTATTCGGATGATAAGGAGCCAAATAACGGTGATAATGATCCAGCAAAAAAAGATGCCGAATATTATACACAATATACCGGCCGCTATGTATGGAATGATGGTCACGAAAAGGGCAATGGGTACACTACAAACCAGGGGCGCTGGCAGATACACTACTATATCGTAGAGTTTACGCCATACGAAGCAAAAAATGGGCAACCGGCTCAAAAGGCAGATACGACTGCCCTTCACGCAGAGCGTGTGTACACACACTAATCAGTATGCACAGGGCTTCTAACCAAGCCCTGTACCACACATAAAGCACAAGGCTGTCCACTTTCGGACAGCCTTTTTTTGCGTTTGCGTTTGCGTTTTGCGTGTGGATCAATCTAAAATTTTGGATTAAGCTGGCAAAAGCGGTTCGCAGTTGGTTTGTTCCAAAGTTTTGGGACTAAACTTGCGAACGCGCCAAGTTTTGCTTGCGCAAAACTTGAAGGCCGGGTGCACAACTGGTGCACTTCTTGGGACGTTTGTACATAAGCGCAAAAAAGACGTAGTGGAGCGGCAGCGCAACGAAGTTTCAAGCGAGCACGACAATGACACGGGGCTGGTATTTTCCATTGAAAAAACAAGGCGAAAATTGATACATTTTTTGTTATGTTTGTAAAGAAATGTAAAATATTAGATATTTTAGAGATTTTTCACATTTTATAGTTTATAATCTGAATCAAGATGGAAGGAAACAGGTTTCTTCTGACCAGTGTAAACTATTGTAAATTTATACTAGCTGTTAGAAGTATGTTAATGCTTACCCGCATATAATTGCATTAGATGTTGATGTGTGCGGGAAACTGCATTTATTCTATAGACCAAGGATGGTGCTTATGAAATCTACACGTATCAATGACTTTCCAAAACTTTTTGTTATTATATTAGCTATTGTCAGCTTAATCTCTGTCAGCTTGACTTCTTGCGGTGGCGGCGGAGGAGGAGGCGGTGGTGGTAGCGGTGGCGGCGGTGCTGCTTCCGGCCCTGCAGGAGACGGCTCATCTTCTGATTCTAGTTCAGCACCTGCAGCTCCTGTTCAGGCTGCTTCTTCAAATGCAGAAATTATTACATTTGAATTTACACAAACAAAGAATCCTTTGCTTTCAGCAAATTTAACAGGTACACCAACCACAGTTAATGATGTTGCAACAGTAGATGTTTCATATCCATATAACTCGTTGACAACAGAACAGAAACAATCGCTGATTCCTACAATCACAGTTTCTAATGCAGCTTCAATCTCACCTGCTTCAGACACAGCACAGGATTTTACTTCACCTGTTACATACACTGTTACTGCGGAAGACGGCACAACAAAAACTTGGACAATATCATTAACAGAAAGAAGCGCAACTCAGCGTTCTATTACATATGAGCGGGACGGTGGCGAAATAAAATGCTCTGTATCAAATGTTTATAATATCGAAGACCCTGTATCACTTCCTGGAATGGGTGATGTAGTAAAAGATAATTATTACTTTGCAGGCTGGATGGATCAAACAACAGGCTCAATTGTAACAGGCTGGGCAGCAAATTCTCATTCTGGAGATGTTACCCTCACTGCACATTGGATACCGGCACCATATATTGAAAACAAGGTAATATATGCAAACGGAAAGGCTGTCACTGTAAAAGATCTCGGCGGCAAGACTATGGTTTCTTTCCGAGGTGAAAATAACACTGAAATCAACCTTTGCGACATAAATAAGGCTTCTGAATATCAGAATTTGTCAGGCTATACACTTTTTGCTGGAAAAGCAGGAAATGTCAACGCTACTAACATAACTGTAACAGACGGCTCAATCACAATGACAGGCGGAAACCTTTCTGCTATATACGGATATAATGGAAACAACTCAAACTTTATTGGAGAAGTAACAATAGAAATTAAAGGCGGAACTGTTAATAATGTTGTCGGCTTTAATAAAAATGAAGCAAGCAAACCAATAAACGCAGAAGTAATTGTTTCCGGCAACCCGACTATTGGTAATAAAACCAGCAGCGGAATTTGGCTGAATTCATTTACAAGTCCTTGTGTCACTATAAATGACAGCATCAGTTCTGCAAGTGCTGAAGCAGTTACCCTTATAGCAGCAGGCGCTACACAAAACGGAACTCATGTTGCAGAAGCAACTTCAAGCAGTAATGCCGATGCAGGTAAATTCAAGCTTTTGAACAGCAACACAAACCAAGGCAGTCTCAATGTCGGTAAAAACGACAAATATATCGTTGTAATTGGTTCTGTAAGTCTTCCTGCAGTAGCAATATGGCAAAGTGGAGATACATTCACTCTTGGTGAAAATCACATTTTGCAGGGCGGAACATATTTCAGCGTATTTGTTGAGGGCGGTTACTTTACAGTTCCTTCACAAACATTGACTGGTGCTCAATTTGATATGGCAATTCCATATTCAGCTGACGGTTCTGTAACTTATAAGGATGCAGGAAAAGGTGAAACGCTTAGTACAACTGAAAAGTACAAGTATATTCAGTTCAAATCTTCTGCCGGTACAATTTCTTCAACAGCAGCAGATGCATACCTTGCAGAAATAGTCTTCCATGGAACTAACGTTACTGTAAACGTTAACTTGCAGACTGTGCCTTTCAGCGAAATTACCGCAGCAGATGTTACCTACTTTAACGGAAGCTTCTACAAGATTGTAAACTTCTCTAGCAACGACAAGAGCTGGGATTCTGCATATAATGCCGCAAAAGCAGATAGCAATAAATTCAACGGTCTTCATGGTTATCTTATGACCATTACAAGTGACATTGAGAACAAGTTCATCTATGACCGCGTTTACAAGAACAAAGGTGTTTCACCTGCAAACGCAACCGGCTGGATTGGTGCTACACGCGGTATAAATAAGTCCGGCAACTATGATGCTTCAACATGGAGTTTTGCAAGCTCTAGGTCAGATGGTTCTGGCAATTCAGATTCAAGCAGTCTTAGAGCAGCATGGTATTGGGCTTGTGGACCAGAAGCGGGACAGCAATTCTACACTACACGCAAGTATGCGGATAGCGGCAGTGGAAGATACAACGGAATGTATACATCATGGAACAATCCGACGGACTTTAGAACTAACGGAATTGGTACTGGTGGTGGTGCAGAGCCTAACAACAGCAGCACAGAATATTGTGCCCAATATGTAGGTACATACTGTTGGAACGATTTGTCTCACAACAAATCAGGTACAGCAGGTCAGTATGTTCCGGGTTCTTACATTGTAGAGTATTCGGTTTACAAGAATGCTTACAACGAAGAAAAGGCTTCATCAACTGCCCTTTCTGACAGCAAGACATATTCTCACTAATGAGTTTGAGATTGGGCTGATTCGACAGAAACAGTCCAATCTGCAAACCACTGCAAGTTTTCGCTTAGCATAAACTTGAAAGACTGAGCAGGAGTGCGTTCCAGACAATCCACAAGTACAAAAAAGGCTGCCCATTTTGGACAGCCCTTTTTTGCTATAAGCTTGAGTTTCTGTAAAACTACAGCTTACTTTCCAATATAAGCCAGTGCTGAATCGGCTGCAATTTTACCGAAGATACAGATATCAGCTACAGCGTTGCCGCCTAAGCGGTTTGCACCGTGAACACCACCTGTAACTTCACCGGCTGCATAAAGGCCAGGAACTGATTTTCCGTCTTTTGTCTGAACTTCAGCTTTTGTATTGATTTTGATACCGCCCATAGTGTGGTGGATCGCTGGAGCGATTTCGATCGCATAGAACGGACCTTTTACAATCTGGCAGTCTTCATCAATCTGTTTGCCGTCAGCGTTCTTATAAGAACGTGTAAAGCTGTTCGGATTGCGGTCAAAATCCGGGTCTTTGCCGGCTTTTACGTAGCCGTTGTACTGCTCGATTGTAGCTTCAAGAGCGTCAGCAGGAATGTTCAATTTTTCAGCAAGTTCTGCAAGTGTCGGGGCTTCTGTAGTAAGACCATTCTTAACGTAGCCGTTGATTGCTTTAAGAGAATCGCGTACACCCTGGTCAAACAAAAGATAAGCTGTTTTGCCAGTCTGTTTAAGAACAGCGGCAGACATTACATCGCGTGTTGCCATTTCGTTGCCGAAGCGTTTGCCTTCGCGGTTTACAAGAATTGCACCGTTTCCGCGTACAGCTTCTGTAATCATTGTTCCGTTGTTAGGCACTACAGTCGGGTGTGTCTGAATCTGTTCCATCTGGAACAAATCGCCATTGAATTTTTCAATCCAAGCGAATGCATCGCCAGTTGCGCCTTTATGGTTTGTTGTTCCGAAACCTACAAGACCTGGCTGATATTTAACAACCATTTCTGAATTAGCACCAAAACCACCAGTTGCAATAATAACAGCCTTAGCTTTGATTGTGTAATCGCCGTTTTCTGTGCTTACTTTAACGCCGGCAGCCTTGCCGTTTTCTTCGATTACATCAGTAACTTTGTTGTTAAGACGGATTTCTGCGCCCTGCTTTTTGCAGGCTGCTTCAAGAAGCGGAACAAGATGAGCGCCGATTGCACCGCCACCCTGCGGGCGGTGAATACGCTTGTTTGTTGCACCACCAAAAAGGCCGACATCGCTAAGGTCAGCACCAACAATGTCACTCTGAAGCCATTCTACGATGTCAGCAGAATTTTCAACCATTGTGCGGACAAGTTCAGGATCGTTGATGTTTTTTCCGCCTTTCATTGTATCGTTGAAGAAAACATCTTTGCTGTCTTTGATTCCAAGCTTTTCCTGTTCTTTTGTGTAAGAAGCGTTAAGGCCGCCGGTTGAAGAAATTGTGTTTCCGCCGACTACGCCCATTTTTTCAAGGATGATAACTTTTGCACCCTTGTTGGCGGCTTCAATACCGGCAACCATGCCAGCGCCACCTGCACCAACGATTACGATATCACATTCTGTGTCTGTGTATTTTGCAGCACTTACTGATTCGCCTTTAGAAGCAGCGACTGCTGCCTGAAGAGCCTGAATGATGCCTTTTGAAGTGATTGTAGCACCTGATATTGTATCGAGATTTTCTGCGCTGCCGGTTTTCTTTGCCTGTTCAATAACACCGCTGATTGCCGGGTCAGAAATTCCTGGTGTTTCTGAATGCGAAACAACTTTTGCGTCAACAATCTTTCCATTATTTATTGTTGCTGAAACTTCGATTTTACCGTTGCGGCCGTCGCCTGTTCCGGTAAATGTCTGACCTGCTGATTTTTTTGAGCAGGAAATTACTGTTACAATGGCAATTGCTGATACAACAAGGAATATGCCACTTGCAACTTTGTTAAAATTCTTTATCATATTTTTTTTCTCCTTCTGGTTTTTATCCAGAAAAGCATTTAGAGCTAAAAGTTAGCTTTCGCTTACTATTATAGCTGAATGAATAAAAAAATCAAGATTGTCGGGTCAAGCCCGACAATGACAAACCTATTATGTCATTGCCGTAAATAATGGTTCTGCGCTATAATAGTTTTTATGGTAGACAAGCATGTTAATTTTTTTGCGCTGCAAAAGGCTTGCGAAAAGCCCGGCTGCCCGCTTTGCACGATTATCAACGAGCGCATAGACCGCTACATAGACGGAATGCTTTTTGAGCACATTTCAGACAGAACTTTTAGGGCGCAATACAGAGCCGCAGGCGGTTTCTGCAACAGACATGCAGAAGCACTGCTTTCTTACAGAGACGGTCTAGCCGTAGCAATTCTTGGAAGAGACACGCTTCAAGATTATCTTGCCGACTTTAAAAAGAAGAAAATACGCAAGCGCAAAGAAATCTGCCCTGCATGCGCCGAACAGGCACGTATTGAGAGAGAATTTCTCACGTTTATTGCAGAAGCAAAAGACAATGATAAAGCTGAACAGGCTGCCGACAGCGAAGACATTCCTCTGCCTGAGTTTTTTGTCAAAAGTGACGGGCTTTGCATTCAGCATTATGCAAAACTTATAAAATATGCCAAGAAAGTGCCGAAATGGCTTAAGAATTTTCAAGAAAACTATTTTGCCAAACTTGAAGAGCGCACAAGCCGCTTTATTGAATATTCAGCATGGGGCAGACAGCCTGACTTTGAGAGTTTAAGCCCAGAAGACAAGGTTGTCTGGAAAGAACTAGCCGCCGCGCTGAGAAGCCAAGTCAAATAACCTTTCAGTCTGCCAGTACTAGTGTCATTCCCGCGCTTGACGCGGGAATCTTTCAAATGACAGCTTTACAGAATGTGCTTCAACAGCGGAATCTTCTTTATGAGCCATGTGATGGCGGTACAGACGCAAATCAGCACAACGGCATAGATAAGGTTCACGGCTACGTTCGTGCACCATGGGTTAGCCACAAGCCGCTTTGTAAGCATGTGTACAAAAATCTCGTGAATCAGATAAATACCGAGCGTGTTCATTCCGATTATGCGCACTATTGAAGCAGAGATTCCGCCCTCTTTTGGCTTATAACTCAAAGACAGCATATAAATTGCAGCTACATTAATAATAGTAAAAATCGAATCATAGCTTGCAAAGACCATATCCCAGATGGCGTTCATCTTTCTGCTTTTGAGCACGCCGTAAGCGGCAAGGCACACGCAAGAAACTAAGATTGCGCAAACTGCGATAAGCTTTGCATTTATATGCTTTTCTTCTATTTTCTGTTTTATTTCTTCTTGATAAAAGCCTGCAAGACCGCCCAAGCAGAAATATGTGAATGAATAAGCTACAAGTCCGCTGAACGGGTTGAACATTCTAAAATAAACACCGGCTGCATCGTGCACAATGGCAGAGCAGACACGCTCAATACACATAACGCCTAGCGGAATTATGTATGCAATTATAGCCATGTAAAGTATGCTTGCTTTGCTTGTGTCAAATGCGCCTTTCAATATCGGAAAAAGCAACTGAATGCACACAAGTGCGCCCATAAACCAGAGATAGCCGATCATATCCTGCTTCATGTCGAGGAATGCCTTGAAAAACTGAACCGGCGTAAAGCGCACGTTGTCAGTCAGCATCATTATAGCAATTGTCAAAAACGCCCAGATTGTAGTGATTATCACAAGATGAACAACTTTGAAAATGTGCTTCTTCAGATTCAGCGGTTTGTTAAACAACAAGAAACCGTTGCAGAAAAAGAACAACGGTACGCCTGTTGAAAGAATTGTAATCAAAAAGAAATTGAAATAAGTCTCAAAAGACGGTGCAGTAAGAAAATCCTGCTTTATAATCAATCCGTGGTAAAAAACCACAAAAAATATCGCCAGAGTTTTCAATAAATCAATATTATGAAAACGCCCAACCTTTTTTGCATCATCACTCATACTTTTATCTCCAATCGCCTATAGTCTATCACAAGAACCGCTTTTGAAAAAGACTTCAAGAACCGTCCGCGGTGTCGTGCCCATAAATCAATCTTGTATAAATATTTTCATTTGAGTATACTTCTATTGAGAATCTTAAACGGGCTAGTCCCGAAAGGAATAAATAATGGCAAAAGAAAAGGTAATCTTAGCTTATTCAGGCGGACTTGACACCACTGTAATCATTCCGTGGCTCAAAGAGAATTACGACTATGACGTTATCGCTGTCTGTATCGACGTTGGTCAGGGCGACGACTGGAAAAAGATTAAAGACCGCGCGCTCAAGACTGGCGCAAGCGCATGCTATGTTGTTGATGCACGCAAAGAATATATCGAAGAATACATCTGGCCGGCTGTAAAGGCAAACTGCGTCTATGAAGACAAATATCTTCTTGGCACATCAACAGCCCGCCCTCTCATCGGAAAAATCCTCGTTGAATACGCACGTCAGGAAGGCGCAACAGCTATCTGCCACGGTGCAACAGGAAAAGGCAACGACCAGATCCGTTTTGAGCTTGCAATCAAGGCATTTGCACCAGATTTGCGCGTTATCGCTGCATGGCGCGACCCGAAATGGAACATGGACAGCCGCGACGCTGAAATCGCATATCTTGAAAAGCGCGGTCTCGAAGTGCCGATGAAGAAAGACCAGTCTTATAGCCGCGACGAGAACATCTGGCACCTTTCTCACGAAGGTCTTGAACTTGAAGAGACAGAAAACGAGCCGAACTGGAAGCACATGCTTCAGCTTACAACTGTGCCTGAAGAAGCACCGGAATCTGGCGAATACGTAAAAATCGAATTCGAAAAAGGCATTCCTGTAAGCGTAAACGGCAAAAAAATGGATGCTCTTGAACTCATGCTTGAGCTCAACAAAATCGGCGGCAGAAACGGCGTTGGTCTTGTAGACATCTGCGAAAACCGCTGCGTCGGCATGAAGAGCCGCGGCGTTTACGAAACACCGGGCGGAGCAATCCTTTATGCCGCTCACGAAATGATGGATCACCTCTGCCTTGACCGCGATACATACCATTACAACCAGCAGGTAAGCCTCCGCATGAGCGAGCCCATCTACGACGGCAAATGGAT
>JAEEGH010004277.1_pt1 | contig 36747 bp, 28 predicted proteins | sample 9134181 | NCBI WGS metagenome assembly JAEEGH01 (sample SAMN16246544, study PRJNA631951) | gut metagenome | biome: gut microbiome; feature: rumen; material: DP-attached | host: Bos | place: Iran: Karaj | collected 2018-10
TGCCGTACTTCACAAACATGCCCGCGATAAAGACGCTCTCCGCCTTGCCGCTCTCGAAGTTCGAGCAGGTCTGGAAGCTCTCGCCCGGCGTCAGGCTGAAGCAGTTGAGGTTCAGACAGTCGTTCCAGTCGGCGCGGCCGATGAGCGGCAGTCCGTGCGGCCCGCGATGCGTGACCGTAAAGTTGAGACTGCGGCGCAGATGCTCGAGGAGCGGCACCTCCGTACCCGGTTCGTTGTTGAACGGGGTCGGCGCGTCGAGGATCGAGAAGTCGCCGGTCTCGCGGATATACGCGCAGGTGCAGGCGACGAGCCACAGCGGGTCGTCGTTGAAGCCCGAGCCGACGTCGGCGTTGCCGCGTTTGGTCAGCGGCTGATACTGGTGATAGGTGCTGCCGTCCGCAAACTGGATCGACGCGATGTCGACAATGCGCTCCCGCGCGCGCTCGGGGATCAGATGCACGAATCCCAAAAGGTCCTGACAGCTGTCGCGGAAGCCCATGCCGCGGCCGGTGCCGCTTTCATAATAGGAAGCGCTGCGCGACATGTTGAAGGTCACCATGCACTGGTACTGGTTCCAGATATTGACCATGCGGTCGAGCTTTTCCTCGCTGCTCTTCACCGTAAAGCGGGAAAGCAGATCCGTCCAGTATGCCTTGCGCGCGTCCATGGCGGCGTCGAACTGCTGTTCGGTCTCAAACGCGGCGAGCATGGCGTGCGCCTTTTCCTTATTGATCACGTTCAGCGATTCAAACTTTTTGTCCGCCGGGTTCTCGACATAGCCGAGCCGATAAAGAAGCGTCCCGGATTCGCCCGGCTGCAGAACGACGGAAACGCGCAGCGCGGCGATCGGCGCCCAGCCCGAGGCGACGCTCATGAACGAAGTGCGCTGTTCGACCGCCTGCGGTTCGCTCCATCCGCGGAAGCGTCCGAGGAACGTATCCCGATCGGTATCGAACCCGTCGATCGGGACGTTGACGGAATAGAACGCGTAATGATTGCGGCGTTCGCGGTATTCGGTCTTGTGATACACCGTGCCGCCCTCGATCTCGACCTCGCCGATGTTCCAGTTGCGCTGGAAATTGGTGGAATCGTCGACTGCGTTCCAAAGGCACCATTCGACAGCGGCGTAAACGGTCAGCTTCTTCTCCGTGTCGCTCTCATTGGTCAGAACAAGCTTCTGCACCTCCATGTCGGCGTGCATCGGCACCGTGACCGTCAACGCGGCGCGCACGCCGTCCTTCCGGCCCTCGAAGGCGGAATAGCCGAGACCGTGCCGGCAGCGATAGAAATCGAGCGGCGTCTTTGCCGGCAGAAACGCCGGGCTCCACACCGTGTCGCCGTCGCAGATGTAGAAGCAGCGGCCGCCCTCGTCGTGCGGAACGTTGTTGTACCGGAACCGCGTAATTCGCCGAAGCTTTGCATCCTTATAGAAGCTGTAGCCGCCGCAGGTGTTGCTGATCAGCGAAAAAAACCCGTCGCTGCCGAGATAGTTGATCCAGGGAAGCGGCGTATCCGCACGCGTGATGACGTATTCCTTTGCGACGTCGTCAAAATATCCGTACTGCATACGATCACCTCGTCCAAAATATTACTTAATCGATTAAGTACATTATATGCACTCCTTCGGAAAAACGCAAGATGTATTTTCATAAAAATCACAAATTTTGATAAAAGCAGCCGGCGCATGCATTTTTGCATGAAAAAAACGTCAAAAAAGTATAAATACCCCCTTGACGCGCGAAGAAGAGAACGTTATAATGAGTTTGACGAAATCGATTAAGATTATATTATCGAAAGGGGGACGGCGCATGGTCACCATCACGGATATTTCCAAGGCGTGCGGCGTATCCCGTGCGACGGTCAGCAAGGCGCTCAACGGCGCGCCGGACATTGCGCCGAAGACCGCGGAGCGGATCCGGGAGCAGGCAAAAGCGCTCGGATATCTGCCGAACGCGACGGCAAGAGCCCTGAAGGTCGGCAGAAGCTACAACATCGGCGTTCTGTTTTCGGACACGACGGGCGGCGGCATCACGCACGAGTACTTCTCGCAGATCCTCGAAAGCGTGAAAGCCGAAGCGGAACGGCTCGGCTACGACATCACGTTCATCAGCAAGGATCTCGGCGCGATGTCGATGGACTACTACGAGCATGCGAAGTACCGCAGCTGCGACGGCGTCGTCATTGCGTCCGCGGACTTCCAGGATCCGGCGATCATCCGGCTCGCGACAAGCGAGATCCCGACGGTCACGCTGGATTACACGTTCGACAGCCGGACGTCGATCCTTTCGGACAATGTGCGCGGCATGGAGGCGCTGGTGCGGTTCGTATATGAGAACGGACACCGGAAGCTGGCGTTCATTCACGGCGAAATGACCTCGGTCACGCAGAAGCGCATCGCGAGCTTCCGAAAGACCTGCGCAACGCTCGGGATCACGGTCCCGCCGGAGTACATTCGCCCGGCCGTGTATCACGATCCGAGATCGAGCGGACTCGCGACAAGGGCGCTTCTGGAGCTTCCGAACCGTCCGACCTGCATCTTCTACCCGGACGATCTGTCGTTCCTCGGCGGCATGAGCGAGCTCGAACGCCACGGCGTCACGGTGCCGAAGGACATGAGCGTCGTCGGGTACGACGGCATCCCGCTGTCGCAGGTGCTTCGCCCGAAGCTCACGACCTACCGGCAGGGTGCGGCGGAGATGGGCACGCAGGCCGCACGGCTTCTGGTCGAGCAGATCGAGCATCCGGACACCTGGCTGCCGCAGAACATCATGGTGGAAGGCGAACTGCTGCCGGGCAGCACCGTGCGAAACATCGGTTGAAACGCGCAAGCGTTTTAATATAAGGTAAGAGGAGCCGAAAAGGTTTCAAAAAAACAAAATAAAAAAGGAGTATCAATCATGAAAAAACTGGTCGCAATCCTGATGGCAGCCCTGATGCTGGTCGGCATCGTCGCCTGCGGTACGAAGTCCGAAAAGGCCGCAGAAGAACAGGGCAAGGTATTCAACATCTATGCCTGGAATGAAGAATTCAAGGGATTCTTCGAGAAGTACTACACCGTTCCGGAAGGCGTCACCGTCAACTGGATCATCACCCCGAGCGACAACGGCGCTTATCAGCAGAAGCTCGACGAAGCGCTCCTGAATCAGGCGAACGCGTCGGACGACGACAAGATCGACCTGTTCCTCGCGGAAGCGGACTACATCGGCAAGTATGTCGATTCCGACTACACGATGGATATCAGCAAGATCGGTTTCACCAATGCCGACACGATGTATGACTACACCATCAAGGCAGCTTCCGACGTGAACGGCGTTTGCAAGGGCGTTTCCTTCCAGTGCTGCCCGGCGGCGGTCATCTACCGCAAGAGCATCGCAAAGGACGTTCTCGGCACCGATAATCCCGCAGAAGTCCAGGCGGCGATCGATTCCTGGGAGAAGTTTGACGCTGTTGCAGCACAGGCAAAGGAAAAGGGTTACTACATGACCGCTTCCTTCGCAGAGACCTTCCGCGCATTCTCCAACAACTGCACCATGCCGTGGGTTGACGCGAACGACAATCTCCAGTTTGACCCGCAGATCACCAAGTGGATCGAGCAGACCGACAACTACATCAAGAACGGCTACACCCTGACCGCCGGCGTTTGGGATGCGGAAAAGACCAACGAGATGTTCGCAGAAGGCAAGACCATGTGCTTCTTCGGACCGGCATGGTACTACAACTTCTGCATGACCAATGCGATGGATCCCGAAAAGGGCTGCGTCGGTGACTGGTGCATCGTCAAGGGCCCGCAGGCATACTTCTGGGGCGGCACGTGGCTGCTGGCAGCAACCGGCTCCGACAACACCGAAATGCTGAAGGACATCTTCGAGACATTCACCAAGAATGAGGACGTCTGCACGAAGCTCGTTGAGAACGAAGGTCAGTATCCGAACAACACCAAGGTTGCGGAGAAGTTCGCAAACGATCCGAACTGGGGCAACACCATGATCCTCGACGGTCAGAACGACACCGCGATCTTTGCAGAGCTTGCAAAGGACATCAAGTGGGAGAACCACACCAACTACGACCAGATCCTGAACGAGGGTCTGCAGAACAAGCTGCAGGAGTACTTCAACGGCTCCGTGGATTACAACACCGCGCTCAACAACTTCTATCAGCTGATCAAAGAAACCTATCCGAACATCAAGCTGCCTGCAGCGTAATCTGACAACATACTGCGGCAGGGACCTTCCCTGCCGCAGTGTTTCATCCGAACCTCTTGGAGGGGGAAGTTTTCATGGAAAAGATCCAAACGGGAACCGGCAAAAAGCTGAAGTCTGTGAGCTATGCAAAATGGGGGTACATTTTCATAGCGCCGTTCTTCCTTGCTTATATCATCTTTACGCTCGTCCCGCAATTATTGACCATCTATAACAGTTTTTTTGAGACGTATCGAATCGGCCTTGAACAGGTCGGCCCGAACTTTGTCGGACTGGACAACTACAAAGCGCTGTTCGAGCCCGACGCGAACGGAACGATCCTGATCCTGAAATACGCGCTGAACACGATCATCCTCTGGATCGCCGGCGCAGTGCCGCAGTTCGTGATCGCAATGCTGCTGGCGCTGTTCTTCACCAGCACGCGTCTCAACATCAAGGGGCAGAGCTTCTTCAAAACCGTCATCTACATGCCGAACCTCATCATGGCGGCGGCATTCTCGATGCTGTTCTATACGCTGTTTTCCCGCGTCGGGCCGATCCAGGCGCTTCTCGAAAACTGGGGCGTCATTAACGAATCCTTTGACTTTTTTTCCATCCGCGTCAGTGTGCGCGGCATGATCGCGCTGATGAACTTCCTCATGTGGTTCGGCAACACGACGATCGTGCTGATGGCGGGCATCATGGGCATCGACCAAAGCCTGTTTGAATCTGCGACGATCGACGGCGCGAACTCCGTACAGGTGTTCTTCAAGGTCACGATGCCGCTTCTGATGCCGATCTTCGTCTACTGCCTGATCACGGCAATGATCGGCGGCATTCAGATGTTCGACGTGCCGCAGGTCCTGAGCAAGGGCGACGGCGTGCCGAACGGCACGACGAGAACGCTCGTCATGTATCTGAACGGGTATCTGAAGACCCGGAACCTGGGCATGTCCGGCGCGATCTCCGTGATCATGTTCATCATCACGGGCGGCCTCGGCGCAGTCGTGTACAAGATGCTTTCCGCGCCGTATAAAGATCAGAGCCGCAAGCACAGAACGAGGAAGGGGGACGTATTATGATCGGTACGCTATTCTCCGATGCATCGGTCGCTGCAACGCAGGAAGCCTCGGCGCAGAGCACTGCACTATTCAGCGCAACTGTCATTGTGTACAGTATTCTGGCAAGTATCTGCCTGATCGGCATTGTTCTCGGCGTTATAGGGTTTGTGACCAGCGTTCGCCGTTCGACGCGTTCCGCTCCCGGCATCGTGATCAGTATCATCAGCGTATTGATTCTTCTTGCAGGATTGGCGCTGGCGATCCTCTTCATTCTTGCCGACAGAGTTCCCGCATGCTTTACCGACAACGGCTTTGACGACAAACTGCCTGTCTGGATGCATATATCGGCGTGGGTCTTCGGTATCGTCGGATTGGTACTGTCGATCCTCGCATTCTGTCACAAGTTCAGTGAGAATACGCAGGGAAAAGTCAAGCTGACGGTACTTCGCGTGATCGTTTATGCGATCCTCGTGTTTCTGACGTTCCTCTGCCTGTTCTTCTTCTATCTGATGGTCGTCAACGCATCGCGGTCGAACGCGGAGCTCGCAACCGGCTTCTCGCTTCTGCCGAAGGGCAATTTCTTCACGAACCTCAAGAACGCGTGGAACGACTCTTCCATCAACATTCCGCGCGGCATGCTGAACAGCCTGATCATCGCGCTGTCCTCGGCGGTCATCACGACCTACTTCTCGGCGCTGACCGCATACGGCATTCATGCGTATAACTTCCGCGGCAAGAAGTTCGTGTTCACGTTTATCATGGCGATCATGATGATCCCGTCGCAGGTCTCGGCACTCGGCTTTTTGCAGCTGATGACCGAGTGGGATCTTACGGACAGTTATATTCCGCTGATCGTGCCTGGTATCGCGGCGCCGGTCGTGTTCTTCTACATGAAGCAGTACATGGAAAGCGTGCTGCCGCTCGACGTCATCGACGCGGCGCGCGTGGACGGCTCCGGCGAATTCCGCACGTTCAATACGATCGTGCTGCCGATGATCAAACCCGCGATCGCGGTGCAGATGATCTTCTCCTTCGTGAGTTCCTGGAACAACTACTTCATTCCCGCGCTGCTGCTGAACAAGCCGGAGCTCAAGACGGTTCCGATCATGATCGCGCAGCTGAGAAGCGCGGACTACTCGAAGTTTGATATGGGCAAGGTCTACATGTTCATCCTGCTGGCCATTCTGCCGGTCATGATCGTGTACATCATCCTGTCCAAGTCCATCATCAAAGGCGTAACCTCCGGCAGTGTGAAAGGGTAATTTCTTCATTACCTTCCCTCCTGATAACCGCTCTGGTCATACAGGGCGGTTTCTTTCAAAAACAATCCATTTTCAAATAGGAGCGATCAAATGAACGTCTGGAACGGCTATCAGAAAGGCATCAATCTCGGCGGCTGGTTTTCCCAGTGCGACCACACGAAAGCACGCTACGACACCTTTATCCGCGACGAGGACTTTGCGGTGATCCGAAGCTGGGGCGCGGACCACGTGCGCGTACCGATCGATTACGAGCTTTTGGAGGATCAAAAGGGCGCGCCGGTCGAGGACGGATACCGCCGCCTTCGGAGAACGATCGATTTGTGCAGAAAGAACGGGCTCAACATGGTCCTCGACCTGCATAAAACGGCGGGATTCTCGTTCGATGCGAACGAGGGCGAGTCGGGCTTTTTCGACAACGCGCAGTATCAGGAACGGTTCATCCGGCTTTGGGAGAACATCGCGCGGCATTTCGCGGGCGACGCGGACATGCTCGCATTCGAGCTTCTGAACGAGGTGACGGAAAAGGAATACTGCGAAACGTGGAACCGGATCGCATCCGCCTGTATCCGCCGCATCCGCGCGATCGCGCCGGACGTCTGGATCCTTGTCGGCGGGTACTATCACAACAGTGCGGTCGCGGTCAAGGATATCGACGTGCCGAACGACGGGCATATCGTGTACAACTTCCATTGCTACGAGCCGCTGATCTTCACGCATCAGGGCGCGGACTGGATCCCCACAATGGATCCGGCGTTCCGCATCCCGGTCACGGCAAGCTTCGCGCAGATGGCGGAGGCGGACGTCGCGATGGGTACCCTGTCCTGCGCAGGCTATGAGCGATTCCCGAAGGATACCGTTCTGTCAAGCGCATATTTTGAAGCGTTCATGGCGGAAGCGGTCGCAGTCGCACAGCAGAAGGGCGTGCCGCTGTACTGCGGCGAATACGGCGTGATCGACCGCGCAGCGCCGGAGGATGCGGTCGCGTGGTATCGCATGATCCATGCGGCGTTTGAACAATACGGCATCGGGCATGCGGCATGGAGCTATCGCGAAATGGACTTCGGTCTTTCAGACGCGCGCATGGACGCAGTGCGCGCAGAGCTGATCCGGTACCTGTGACGGTAAACCGAATCGATACATTCCCGCTCACATAAACCAAAACAAGCGCAGGGGCGAATCCAAAACGGCTTCGCCCTCAGACTGTCATCACCGAAAAGCTGTATCAAAAGCTTTTTGAACCGAAAAAACAGGCTGTCGTTATGACAGCCTGTTTGCAGGGTTCTGGGGTTATGCGCCTGCAGCGGTGAGGACGTGGTCCAGAAGCACGCAGGTCGTGATGCTGCCGACGCCGCCGGGAACCGGAGTGATCGCCCGAACGTGCGGCGCGACGCGGTCGAAATCGACGTCGCCGGAAAGGCCGCCCTTCGCTTCGTCCCAGTGGATGCCGACGTCGACGACGATCTGATCGGGATTCGTATACGCCTCGGTGACGCCCTTCATGACGCCCGCGGCGCACACGAGAAGGTCCGCCGTTCTTGCGAGCGCGGGCACGTCGACGGTGCGGGTGTGGCAGGTCGTGACCGTGGCGTTTTCGTGCATCAGAAGCATCGATACCGGCCGTCCGATCACGAGCGAGCGGCCGATGACGACGGCGCGTTTGCCCTTCGGGTCGATCCCGTAGTGGTGCAGAAGCTCCATGACCGCCTGCGCGGTGCACGGCGCAAAGCCCGTTTTCGTGTTTGCGAACACGCCCGCAAGCGACCCGTCGGTCCAGCCGTCGATGTCCTTTCCGGGATCGAGCATGGCGCGGATGCGCTCGGCGTCAAGCGCTTTCGGCAGCGGCCGAAACAGCAGGATGCCGTGGACCGCGGGGTCCTCGTTGACCGCACGGAACGCCGCTTCCAGCGCGTCCTGCGTCACCGTTTCGGGCAGGACAAGCTGCCGCGCGGTCACGCCGACCTCGGCGCAGCGCTTCAGAACGCCCTTTTCATACGAAAGATCGTCCTTGCGCTCGCCCACGCGCACGATGCACACGGTCGGCTCGATACCCCTGTCCTTCAGCGCGGCGGCGGTCAACTGCATACGCGCGACCATCGCCTCCGCGACCGGTTTGCCCTTCAGAAGCTCAGCCATGGATCAGTCCTGATAGATCGGGTACTTTTCGCAGAGCTTTTTGACTTCGCCGTCGATGTATTCCTTGTTGTTCTCGAAGTCGTTGACCGCAAGCGCGATGCAGTGCGCGATCGTCTTCATGTCGTCCTCCTTGAGGCCGCGCGTCGTGACGGCGGGCGTGCCGATGCGGACGCCGGAGGTCACGAACGGGCTTCTCGGCTCGCCGGGGACGGTGTTCTTGTTGACGGTGATGTGCACCTCGTCGAGACGGTTCTGCAGCGCCTTGCCGGACACGTCGAGACCGATCAGGTCAAGCAGCATGAGGTGATTGTCCGTGCCGCCGGAAACGATCTTGAGGCCCTCGTCCATCAGCGCCTTTGCGAGCGCCTTTGCGTTCAGGACGACCTGATGCTGATACGCCTTGAACTCCGGCTTGAGCGCCTCTGCGAGCGCGACCGCCTTGCCCGCGATCACGTGCATCAGCGGACCGCCCTGGATGCCCGGGAAGATCGCCTTGTTGAAGTTGAACTTGTCCGCCGCTTCCTGATTCGCGAGGATCAGGCCGCCGCGCGGTCCGCGCAGCGTCTTGTGCGTGGTGGTGGTGACGACGTCCGCATACGGGAAGGGGGACGGATGCTCGCCCGCGGCCACGAGGCCCGCGATGTGCGCCATGTCGACCATCAGCACCGCGCCGACCTCGTCGCAGATCTCGCGGAACTTCGGGAAGTCGATCGTGCGGCAGTATGCGCTTGCGCCTGCGACGATCAGCTTCGGCCGGAACTCGAGCGCCTTTTTGCGGACGTCCTCATAGTCGATGACGCCGTGCTCGTCCACGCCGTAGGAGACGCAGTGATAGTACTTGCCGGACATGTTGACCGGGCTGCCGTGGGTGAGGTGACCGCCGTTAGAAAGGTCCATGCCCATGAAGGTGTCGCCGGGGTTGAGCACCGCGAAGAACACCGCCATGTTCGCCTGTGCGCCGGAATGCGGCTGCACGTTGGCGTAATCGCAGCCGAACAGCTTCTTTGCGCGCTCGATCGCGATGTTTTCCACGACGTCCACGAACTGGCAGCCGCCGTAGTAACGCTTGCCGGGATAGCCCTCGGCGTACTTGTTGGTCAGCACGCTGCCCATCGCCATCAGAACCGCCTCGGAAACGATGTTCTCGGACGCGATCAGCTCCAGATTGCCGCGCTGACGGTTCAGCTCGTCCTGCATTGCCGCGCCGATCTCCGGATCGTACTTGAGAAGCTCTCTCAGTGCCTCGTTTACCATAGAAACAACCTCCTGAAAAATGTTTTTGATTCTTCACAAATGTATCGCGAACGCCCTGCAATGTCAAGGCTTTTCGGGTGTATATTATCTTTGCCGCAGCGCCTCGTCGATCGCCTTCGCCGCGACCTTGCCCGCGCCCATTGCGGAGATGACCGTGGCCGCGCCGGTGACCGCGTCGCCGCCCGCATAAACGTTTTCACGCGAGGTCAGACCGTCCTCATTGACGATGATCCCGCCGTGGGAATTCACCGCAAGGCCCTCGGTCGTGTCCTTGATCAGCGGGTTCGGGCTCGTGCCGATCGCCATGATGACCGTGTCCACGTCGAGTGTGAATTCGCTGCCGGGAATCGGCACGGGACGGCGGCGGCCCTTCGCGTCCGGCTCGCCGAGCTCCATGCGGATGCAGCGCATCGCCCTGACAAAGCCGTTTTTCGGATCGCGCGGATCGTCCGGATTCTCATAGCCCAGAATCTCGACCGGATTGTTCAAAAGCCGGAAGTCGATCCCCTCCTCCATCGCGTGCTCGACCTCTTCCTTTCTGGCCGGAAGCTCCTCCATCGAGCGGCGATAGACGATATAGACATGCTCCGCGCCGAGCCGCAGCGCCGTTCTTGCGGCGTCCATCGCGACGTTGCCGCCGCCGACGACCGCGACGTTGCCGCCCTTCATGATCGGCGTGCGCGGACGGTCCAGATACGCCTTCATCAGGTTTGAGCGCGTGAGGAATTCGTTTGCGGAATAGACGCCCTTTAAGGATTCGCCCGGAATGTTCATAAAGTTCGGCAGCCCCGCGCCGGAGCCGATGAACACGGCCTCGTAGCCCATCGAAAAGAGCTCGTCGACCGTTAAGGTCTTGCCGATGACGACGTTCGTCTGCACATCCACGCCGAGGTCCTTTAAGGTTTCGACCTCCTTTGCGACGATGGATTTGGGCAGACGGAACTCCGGAATGCCGTACACGAGCACGCCGCCCGCGGTGTGCAGCGCCTCGAACACGGAGACGGCATAGCCTTTCTTTGCAAGATCGCCCGCGCAGGTCAGGCCCGAGGGCCCCGAGCCCACGATCGCGACCCTGTGCCCGTTCGACGCGGGCGGGACCGCCTTCTCCGTCGCATGCGCGTTGTGCCAGTCGGCGACGAAACGCTCGAGACGGCCGATGCCGACCGGCTCGAACTTGACGCCCATCGAGCATTTGCTCTCGCACTGCGTCTCCTGCGGGCAGACTCTGCCGCAGACGGCGGGCAGCGACGACGTTTCGTTGATGAGCTGATATGCGCTTTCGAAGTCGCCCGCCTTGATCTTCATGATGAAGTCGGGAATGTTGACGTTGACCGGACAGCCCGCAACGCAGGGCCGGTTTTTGCAGTTCAGGCAGCGTTTTGCTTCCTCAACCGCGATCTCGGCGGTGTAGCCGAGCGCGACCTCCTGAAAATTGTGTGCGCGCACCTCGGGCGCCTGGGTCGGCATTTCATGCTTTTTCGGATCGAGCGGCATCGTCAGTTCCCTCCCTTCAGCAGATTGCAGGTCGCTTCATGCGCATGCCGTTCATACGCGAAGTACATCCTGCCGCGGCTCATCGCCTCGTCAAAATCGACCTTGTAGCCGTCAAAGTCCGGCCCGTCGACGCAGGCGAACTTCGTGACGCGCCTGCCGTCCTCCAGAAGCGTCAGCCGGCAGCCGCCGCACATGCCCGTGCCGTCGATCATGATCGGGTTCATCGACACCGTGACCGGCACGCCGAACGGCTTTGCGGTCAGCGTGACAAATTTCATCATAATCAGGGGCCCGATCGTGATGATCAGATCGAACCGTTCCCCGGCCTCCAGCAGCTCCTTCAAGGGAACCGTGACGTTGCCGTGGCGCGCGTAGCTGCCGTCGTCGGTCATGACGATGAGCTTGTCCGAGCAGGCACGGAATTCGTCCTCGAGGATCAGCAGGTCCTTATTGCGGAACCCGATGATCGAGGTGACCTCGGCGCCCTGTTCATGGAACGCCTGCGCCACGGGCATCGCGATCGCGCAGCCCACGCCGCCGCCCACGATGCAGACCTTTCTGATCCCGTCCGTATGCGTCGGCACGCCCAAGGGTCCCACGAAATCCTGAATGAACTCGCCTTCGTTTTTATGGTTCAGAAGCTCCGTCGTCGCACCGACGATCTGGAAGATGATCTTGACCGCGCCGCGCGTTTTGTCGACGCCCGCGACGGTCAGGGGGATGCGTTCGCCCTCCTCGTCCACGCGCAGGATGATGAACTGACCCGGCTTTGCCTTGTTTGCGACAAGCGGCGCCAGGATCTCCATCTGCGTGACGGTCGGGTTCAATACGGTTTTGGTGAGGATGCGGTACACGGTGTTACTCCTTTCGCAATGAATCGTATCGGATAAAGGCTTTCTTCAGAATATCAGCATGGTCGAACGCAAGCCGCACGCCCTCCGGCAGCGCAAGGCGGTCGCCGTCGCGCCCGATCGGGACCCAGGCGGCGTCCGCCGCGTCGTCGCCCGCCGAAAACCGTACGGCGTCCCGATCGACGCAGCAGAGGAACGCGTCGGACACGACCCAGCCGCGCGGATCGCGGCCGGGCGCGGAAAACAGACCGATCTCAACGAGCGCGTCCGCAGGCGCTGCGACGCCCGTTTCCTCCGAAAGCTCGCGCACCGCGGCGTCCAAGGCGCTTTCATCCGGGTTCACAAACCCGCCCGGCAGCGCCCAGCAGCCGAGGTACGGGTGGTTTTTACGCCGGATCAGCAGCACGTCACGCCCTTCGGACAGCAGCACGACGTCCGCCGTCAGGTACGGCGCGGGGTAGCGCTTCTGCCGGTACGCCGCTAAAAACTCCCGTTCGGTCAATCCCTGTTCGTCGCGCGGTTCCATGTCGGAGACTCCTTCCATACAGTATCGATTTATTATAATACGTATCCGTCCGCGCGTCCATCGGTTTTTTTGAAAACAGTGCGATTCTCCGGAAAAAACCGGGAAACCGCGCCGTATCGGATTGCGGGTCTGCCGCGGATATGATATCATTATTTAAATACTCTGTTGCATCATTTCGAAAAGGAGAATGCAGCCATGAAAAAACTGCTTGCGATCCTGCTCACGGCGCTGCTTCTGCTGCCGCTGGGGCTCGCGATCCGCACGGACCGTACCGATGCCGAAGTGACGGACGACATCTGGGCGCAGATCACCGCATACGAGAACGACTGCCTGTCAAAGAAGGGCGTCGAGCCCGCACGCGCGACGGAACGCGATTTTGCCGCCATGATCGACGGCGTCAAGGACATTGTCGAACGCTGGAACGGCTGCGTGCCCGGCTCGCTCGTACAAAACGGCGCGCATCTCATCTGGGACGGCACGGACGGCACGGGCTACGGCTATTCGCCGCGCCTTCGGCAGAAGCTTCGCTCCGACAGCCTGACCGGCGCGGATCCGGAGGCCGTGAGCGGCATTGAGACCGTTTCGTACGCCGCGCGCAGCGGCACGGCGGGCAGCAAAAAAGTTGCGCTGTTCGAGCCGTACTACGGACTGGATACGAGCTTTACGGACCAGTACCAGACTGAAGCCGATTCCATCGCGCAAACGATCGGCGGAACCTATACGGTCTACAGAACCACCGCCGCGACGATCGACAACATTGCAAATGCGCTGGAAACATGCGGCGTCGTCATCTTCGACTCGCACGGGGACACGGACTATGTGAATCCGGGCAACGATGACGACTTTACGAGCAGGGCAAACACGTCCTATCTCTGCCTGCAGAGCGGCTCCGGTCTCACGAGCGTGGATCAGGCGTCCGTGCAGGGTCCCTACGGCACCTATAAGCACGCCTATTATGCCGGTACGGATTACTACAACAGCAGCATAGAATACTACTGCGTCGACGGCACCGCGATTCGTAACCACATGGACCGGACCGCGCCGAACAGTTTTCTGTGGATGGCGATCTGCCTCGGCATGGCGACCGACGGCATGGAAGCGCCGCTGCGCGAGCAGGGCGTCGAGGTCGTGTACGGCTATTCGCAGTCCGTCACGTTCGCGGGCGACTACGCGTGGGAAGAGAGCTTCTGGGGCAAGATGAAGACCGGCAGCGCCGTCAAGGACGCGATCGCGTACATGAAGCAGCAGGTCGGCGTCAAGGATCCGTATGAAAGATATTATCCGTCGTATCCGATCGTGGTCTCCTCCGAGGACGTCTATCCCGGACACGGCCATGTCGACGCCGTGCAGACGGTCAACTCGACATGGGTGCTGTTTGCGGACTACACCGTGACGGCAAGAAGCAACAATACAAGCTATGGCACGGCCTCGGCTTCCGGTTATACGGTTACGGCGTCGCCGAAGACCGGCTATTATGCGGAGAGCGCGACGCTTTCGCCCGCAGATGCGGCGACGGTCACGCAAACCGGCAACGTCTTTACGCTGTCGAACGTGACGCGCGACTGCACGCTGACGGTCAATTTCGCGCCGACGTATGCGATCACCGTCTCCTTCGACGCGAACGGCGGCACAGGCACGATGGATGCCGTTTCGGCGTGCGCCGGCGACGCCTATACGCTGCCCGCCTGCGGCTTTACCGCGCCGGGCGGTCAGCAGTTTGCGGGCTGGAGGATGCAGGGCGACGACACCCTGTATGCCGCCGGGCAGCAGATCACCTTGACCGCAGACACCACGCTCGCTGCGCAGTGGATCGCGGTCACCGTCTATACGAAGGTGACGAGCGCGCCGGACAACTGGTCGGGCAAATACCTGATCGTGTATGAGAACGGCAACCTCGCGTTCGACGGCTCGCTTGAAACGCTCGACAAGACGAGAAACATCAAGCCGATCACCGTTGAGAACGAGCAGATTACCGTCCTGTCGGACGAGGACAACTTCTTCTTTACCATTGCCCCGTACGGCAACGAATACTCCATCCGTTCCGCAGGAGGGTACTATATCAGCGGAACAGAAGACATCAATAAACTGAATACCAGCGATACGACGGCCTCGGAGATCTCGCTGACCTTCGATAACGGGAAGGTGGATATCGTCTCCAATACGTCCCACCTGAGATTCAGCACCGCTTCCACCTCAAAGCGGTTCCGCTTCTTCCGGGCGAGCTCCTATATCAACCAGAAGCCGATCGCACTGTACAAGGCGACAACCTTGCCGGAATTCGACGGCACGGTTGAGATTGACGAGCGGGATGTGCAGTTCAACGGCAAGACGCCGTATGTGATCGCAGACGGCACGGCAAAGACGCCGCGGTTTACGGTCAGGGCAAAGGACGGCAGCGTCGTCGATCCGTCGAACTATACCTATGAATACCGCGAGAATATCAACGCGGGCACGGCATATATGATCGTGACGTTCACAGATCTCTATTCCGGTACGGCGCAGGGCTGGTTCAAGATCTACCTGACGCCGACGGACTACACCAAGGTCGAAAACCGCGACGACGGGATCTATATCGAATGGAATCCGGTCGAAGGCGCGGCGGGCTACGTCATCTATCGCAGAGCATGGAATGCAACGGCAACCGGCTGGACGTCGTTTGTGCGCTGGAACAACACGACCGAGCTCTTCTGGACCGATACGCAGACCTATGCGGGCACGCGCTATCAGTACGGCGTCAAGGCGTACTTTGACCGCAGGGTCGATCCTGTCAGCGGCGCAACGATCGGCGGCAATGTGGGCGACAACTATAACCTCGGCATTGTCGGCCCGCTGAAAACCACCGTGCGCATCACCACCCGCACGCTGAATTCCGTCACCGGCGGCAATAAGCAGATCACCGCGAAGTGGGGCGCGTCCAAGAACTTCACCGGCTACCAGGTGCAGATCGCAACGGATGCGAAGTTCACACAGAACCGCAAGGCGGTTACGATTTCCGACTATACGAAGGCGCAGTACACGTTCAAAAATCTGAACGCCAAGACGACCTATTACGTCCGCGTGCGCTCGTATCACATCTTCGACGGCACGACGTATTACGGCCGCTGGTCGGACGCGAAAAACGCAAAGACGAAGTAGCGGAGGCATATTAACAGGCTATACGGGAGCGGCAAATCCGCTCCCGTTTTTTTGATTTTCGGAATTGAAAAACCGGGTGCCGGCGTGATATACTATAAAATATGACATGAGTATCGAATAAGGAGACAAACGATGAAGAAACTGCTTGCAATCCTGCTTTCTGCACTGCTTCTGCTGCCGCTCGGCCTTGCGCTACGCAGCGGCGACGCATCCGCCGAAACGGAGGCGGATCTGTGGGCGCAGATCGAACGCTATGAAAACGACCGGCTCGCGGCGCGGGGCGTCAACGTTACGACCGCTTCCGCAGACGATTATATGAGCATGACGGACGGGATCGTCGCGCTCGTCGAAGCGCACGAGAGCTATGCGCCGGGCACGCTGTTTCTGAACGGACAGAGCGTGTTCTGGCACGATACGAACGGCATGGGCAACGGTTGGGTGCCGAACGCGCGCCAGAAGCAGCGCGCCAACCTGACCGGCAAAACCCCCGAAGAGGCCGCCTCGGTCGAGACGGTCTCGTACGCATCGAAGGGCGGCTCTCCGAACAGCTCGGACGTCGCGCTGTTCGGTCCGTATTACGGCTCGGATTCGAGCTTCACCAATCAGTACAGGAACGAGGCGAACTCGATTGCGCAGGCGTCCGGCGGCGTATACCGGCTCTATTCCGGCACTGCGGCGACGATCGACGCCATTGCGCATGAGCTGGAGACCAGCGGCATCGTCATCTTCGACTCGCACGGCAACACCGACTATTCGACCTATTCCGGCGATTACACGTCCCGCGCAAATACGTCCTATCTCTGCCTTACCAGTTACGAAGGCCTGACGAATCAGGACACCGCCACGGTGCAGGGCACGTTCGGCAGCTATCAGCACGCCTTCCGCAGCGGCAACGGCGCCTTCGTCGACGGCACGGCGATCGCAAACCACATGGACGGCGTCGCGCCGAACAGCCTGCTGTGGATGGCGATCTGCCTCGGCATGGCGACCGACGGCATGGAAGCGCCGCTGCGCGCGCAGGGCGTCGAGGTCGTGTACGGCTATTCGCAGTCCGTTTCCTTTACGGGCGACTATAAATATGAAGAGTACTTTTGGACGAAGATGAAGGGCGGAAGCGAGGTGCAGGAAGCGATCGCTTATATGAAGAACAAGGTCGGCGTAAAGGATCCGTACACGAATCCGCCGGCGTATCCGATCGTCGTCTCCTCCGAGGACGTCTATCCCGGACACGGCAATGTCGACGCCGTGCAGACGGTCAATTCGACGTGGAAGCTGTTTGCGGACTATACCGTGACGGCGGTCAGCAACAACACAAGCTACGGCACGGTTTCCGTTTCCGGCACCCAAATCACCGCGACGCCCGCCGCCGGTTACTATGTTGCCGGTTATCAGGTGATCAGCGGCACGGCGACCGCGACGATCGACGGCAACATCATCAACGTTACGCCGACAAGCGACTGCACGATCAAGATCATCTTCGCACAAAAGCCCACCTATACCGTGAGCTATCAATCCCTCGGCCAGCCCGCAGGCAGCGTTTCCGCATTGATTTACGATACCGTCAACCTGCCGGCCTCCGTCAGCAGCGTCCCGGAAGGCTGGACGTTCAGCGGCTGGACGCCCGCCGAGGTTGAAGAGACCACCACGGCGCCCGAATACTACGCGCCCGGCGCCGCATACACCGTGACCGGAAACGTCACGCTGTACGCGCTGTTCACCCGCACGGAGGGCACCGGCAATCTGATCTACCGTCTGGTCAACGACAACCTCTCCGACTGGAGCGGGAACTACATCATCACCTGCGGCAAGGACACAAGCGCATTGGTGCTGAAGGGCATGTCCGGCAGCACCAGCTATGAATCCGCAAGCGCGGGCGGCTCCGTCACATTCTCCAGCACGGGAATGACGCTGGACGGCGAAGTGATCCGGAACGCGAACAATGCCTATGTGTTTGCGATTGCTTCTTCCGGTGCGAAATACACGATCAGGAACGCCTCGACCAATACCTATGTGGGCAGCTATAACGATTACCTTTACAGCCGTTCGTCGTATGGATCCAGATACTGCAACTGGGACGTGGAATATGACCTCTACAATATCTGCATGAAGGTCAGCAACGATGCAAGCTCCAGTTATCCCTATCTGGTAAAGGGATCCAACTCCTACTTCATCGTGAACAGCACCTACACCGCCAACAAGACGCTGTTCTGGAAGGAAGAGCTCGAAGGCGTCGTTTACTATCATACCTCGCCGACCGCGACGCCCACCCCGCCTACGCCGGTTGTGAACGAATCGCAGTACGTGCTGGTCGAAACCGCACCGTCCGACTGGTCGGGGCAGTACCTGATTGTCTATAAGGACGGCCCGTACGCCATGGACGGCTCGCTGACGACGCTCGACGTGGCGAGTAATTACAAGACAGTGGACCTGTCCGACAAGACGATCACGGTCAACGAGGACGAGGACATTTTCTACTTCACGATCGCGAAGGATGGTAACAATTACACGCTGCAGTCTGCAAGCGGGTACTATATCGGACGCACAAACAATACGAATGGGCTTAACAGTAACACTAACACAAAATATACAGTATCGCTGTCGATCAACGAGGAGCAACAAGCGAACATCGTCGGCTCCGGCGGCGCATATCTGCGATTCAACAAAAACAACGGTGAGAAGCGCTTCCGCTTCTTCAGGTCAAGTACTTATACAAACCAGCAGCCGGTCTATCTCTACAAGTACGTTAAGCCCGAACCCAGGTTCGTAACGCAGAACCTGATTCTGTCCGGCGAGATCGGCGTGCAGTTCTTTGTGGACGTGAGCATGCTGAGCGAAGCCGAGTTGTCGGAGACCTATATGACGTTCACGATCGACGACAAGGCCGGAAAAGACGGAGAAACACTGAAGGTCACGACGGTACCGTACGCAGACGCGGAAGGCGCCGCGAACAAACGGGGCTTCAAGTTCTTCGTGAACGCGATCCAGATGGCGGACACGATCACCGCGACGCTGCATTACGGCGACGGCCAGACGATCGAAAAGACCTATTCCGTCGAGCAGTACATCCGGGACTTCGAGGACAACAAGGCGCAGTATGACAACAAGACGATCACGCTGGTCGAAGCGCTCTGCTCCTACGGCTACCATGTGCAGCAGTTCCTCAGCGCCGTAAACCACTGGACGCTCGATACCGACTACAAGGCGGTGTATCAGAGCTTCAATGAAGCGTACGACGTCAATGCGGTTAAGACGGCAGCGGCGAATAACTACCGGATGACGGCAGAGACGACGGGCGCATTCAAGGCGCCGGGCATGTCGCTGGTGCTGGACAGCGAGACCGCGATCCGCATCTTCCTCGCGCATGAGGACGGCTCGATGCTGGATGCTCAAAACGTGGATATCAACGTGTTTGCGGCAGAAGACGTCGCGTGGGACGCGGAAACCCAGTTGGTGAAGACGCAGAAGGGCAACCGCGTCATGGTCGAGATCAAAGGCATCAAGGCGGCCTGGCTTGCGGAGACGTTCACGATCACCGCAGAGGAATATGATACCGACAACACCCAGACGATCACGGTCAGTGCGCTGTCCTATATCGACCGCCTGCTGGGTTCCGAAGCATATGCGAACAACACCGCGGCACAGAACGCAGTCTGCGCGCTGTACGCATACGCAATGGCGGCAAGGGCGTATAACAACTGATTCCAAAAGCATCAAACAGGACCGCTTCGGCGGTCCTGTTTTTGTTCATCCAAAAGCCTGCCCCCACACGAAGGGGGCGGGGAAGGTGGCGCGAAGAAGGAGCGACGGATGAGGAGGCCGTACACACGAACGCGGGAGGCCACGGGTCGGCCTCCCCTGCAAAAGCCTAAGCAGACAGGGTTTCCATACCGGGTGACAGCAGCGCAAGATACTGTCTTGCGAAAGCAGGGGGCGACGACCCGTGGTCTCACATGGTCGCAGCGCGTCGCTGACACTCCTGCTGCTTCCTGTTCGACCCGCACTGCGCCTCGCTCCTCCTCGCACAGCGAGCGTTTGGTTCCGTGCCCCCGGCGCCCCGTCAAGAAGCATACCAACGGACCGGGCGGATCGCATCTGCCCGCCGCAGAAGCAAAAATCGGGAGGCTGAAGGCGGATAACGGAAGAATAAAGGAGACGCTTTCGGGGGAAAATCTACCGTACCCGGTATTGCGCGTCCCTTTTGCTTGCAAACACGGGGCAGGATTGGTATAATGAAGGCGGAATACGGATCGGACACGGTCGAAGGGATGTATGCAATGGGTGAACGAAAAAAGGTAGGGCTGTCGCTGGCGTCCGGCGGCGGCCGCGGAATGGCGCATATCGGCGTGCTGCAGGTGCTGACCGAGCATCACATTCCGATCGACATGGTGGCGGGATCGAGCGCGGGCGCGCTGGTCGCGGCGATCTATGCCGCCGGGACCGACCTCAATATGCTGGAAAAGTATCTCTGCACGCTCGTGCCGAAGGATCTGATCGATCCGACTGTGGTGACGCGCGGCGGGTTCATTTCCGGCAACAAGGTCTCCGACATCATGCGCGTGCTCACGCACGACCTTGCGATCGAACAGACGCAGATCCCGTGCTTCATCGGCGCGGTCGATCTGGAGTCGGCGGAATACCACATCTTTTCGGGCTGCAAGCTGTATGAGGCGGCGCGCGCGAGCATGGCGATCCCCGGCGTGTTTACGCCCGCGAATATCGGCGGACGCTGGTATATCGACGGCGGAATGCTGCAGGAGCTGCCGGTCGAGGTGCTCCGGGAACACGGCGCGGACGTCGTGATCGGCGTCGATCTGTCGATCAAGAAACGGTTTACGATCAGCCCGAACAAGGCGCCCGGCGCGCATGCGGCGCTGCTGCGCGCGTTTGATCTGATGCAGAGGGAGATCACCAGGCTCCGGCGGGATCCCGTGGATGTGCGCATCAAGCCGGACGTGTCGTTCATGGGCATGCTCTCGACCTCCGGCGCCGAGGAGGCGATCCGCATCGGCCGTCAATGCGCCGAACAGGCCCTGCCCGCAATCGAAGCGCTGCTGCAAATACATGAAACAGAGGAGGAACCGAACACATGAGCGAACAACCCCGCAAGGAAGAACACCTTGTCCTGAAGCGGACGCTGGTGGTTCTCGGCATCGGACTATTTTTTGTCGTCGGGCTTCTGCCCGTCTTTTTGCTGCTCGCGTTTGCGGACAAGCTGCGCGGCGCGCCGTTTATCATCCTGTTTGTGCTGTATCTCGGCGCGCTCGGCGCGGCGCTGACCCTGCTGCTGCGAAACCGCCTTTTGCATCAGGAGCGCGCCATGCTCGGCGACGAGCTGTTCTTTGAATACTACCCGCGCGAGCGGGAGCGGGAACAGCGCCGTCTGCGCCGCAAAGGACTCACGAAAGAATAATAACAACGGCTCCCGTACCGGGAGCCGTTATTTTGATCTTATGCTTCCTTCGGAAACGTGACCGTGATCTCGGTGCCGATGCCCTCGGAACTTTTTAGCGTCAGCTCGGCGTTGTGCTGCTGCGAGATGTGTTTGACGATCGCAAGGCCGAGGCCCGTGCCGCCGGTCGCCTTGCTGCGGCTCTTGTCGACGCGGTAAAAACGCTCGAAGATGCGGCTTTGGTGGTGCTTCGGAATGCCGATGCCGGTATCGCGCACCGAAAGCGTCCGGCCTGCGACGCGCACGAGCACCGTGCCGTTGTCGCGGTTGTAGCGGATCGCGTTGTCCACCAGGTTATAGATGAGCTCGGAAAGCAGCGCGCGTACGCCGAGCACCGTCACGGACTCGCCGGACAGCTGCACCGTGACGCCGCGCACCATCGCCGCGCTTTTCAGCGTTTCGACGGTTTCCTCGGCAAGGCGGTACAGATCGACCGGCTCCGCCTGCGCGCGGATCCCGCGTTCGTCGAGCTCGGACAGCTTGATGATGTCCGATACAAGCGACAGCATGCGGTTCGATTCGCGGCGGATGCGTTCGGCGAACCGGCGGATATCCGCCTCCTTCGCCATGCCGTTTTCGATCATTTCCGCATAACCGGAGATCGAGGTCAGCGGCGTCTTGAGCTCGTGCGAGACGTTCGCCGTGAACTCGCGCCGCATCCGTTCTGCACGCTCCTGTTCGCCGAGATCGGAAAGCAGCAGGACGGCGCCGGTACGCAGGCCGTTTTCGTACAGATCCTGATAGGTGAGCCGCACCGCGCGGCCGAACAGACGGACCGTCTCGCTGCCGCCGCTGCGCACACCGCCGAAAAAGGTGAGCACCGGCTCCGGCAGATCGTGGATGCGGCGGGGCTTCTTTCGCAAAAGCGTGCTTGCGACGGCGTTCAGAAACAGCACGGTCCCTTCGAGGTCGAACACGGCGACGCCGTCCTCCATCGTGTCGAGGATCGCGGCAAGCATCGTTTCGTTCATACCTGTTCTCCGATCCGGTAGCCGACGTTGCGCACGGTTTCGATGCGCGCGCCGTATTTGCCGAGCTTCTGCCGCAGCGTCTTGATGTGCATATCGACGGTGCGCGTCTCGCCGGTGAACGCAAAGCCCCACACGGCCTCAATCAGCCGATCGCGCGAGACGGCCGTGCCGGCGTTCTGCAGCAGGTACTTCAGCAGCCCGTATTCCTTGAACGTCAGCTCGGCAAGCGTTCCGTCGACGGTGACGCTGTGGCGGTCGTCGTCCAGCTCGATGCCCTCATAGGTGAACACGGCGGCGCGCCGGTGCGCGCGGCGCAGAAGCGCCTTGCAGCGCGACACAAGCTCCATGATGCCGAACGGTTTGGTGAGGTAATCGTCCGCGCCGGAATCGAGGCCCTTGACCTTGTCCGCTTCGGACGTCTTGGCCGTTACCATGATGATCGGAACGGCTTCGGTCGCGGGATCGCTGCGCAGGGTCTTCAGCGCCTGCATGCCGTCCATGCCGGGCAGCATGATGTCGAGCAGAACGAGGTCGGGCACGCGCTCTTTAAGGCGCCGGAAAAACGCGCCGCCTTCCGCAAACGCTTCGACGGACAGCCCCGCGCTTTCGAGCGCGTAGTGCTCCATTTCGCGGATATCGGCGTCGTCCTCGATGATGTAAACGAGCTCCATGTTATACGGTGGCGAGACGGCGGATCGCCTCCGCCATCACGTTGGTGTTGAAGCGGATATCCTCGATCGAGATCGATTCGTCCGGCATATGGCACATGCTCTCCTCGCCCTCGCGCACGGTGCCGAACGCGACCGCGTTCTCCATCTCGCGCGCGTAGGTGCCGCCGCCCATCGACAGCGGCTTTGCATCGGAACCGTTCAGCTCGTTGTACACGTTCATCAGCGTGGAGACAAGCTCACTGTCCGCCGGGATGAAGTGACCGGGCTTGATCGTTTCGCCGGTGCGGACAAAGCCCGCTTTTCCGTAGGCAGCGTCCCAGGTCTTCAAAAGATCCCCGGCCTTTGCGGTGAACGGATGGCGGCAGTCGGCGATGAAGCGCACGCCGTTTTCGTCGAAGCGGATCACGTCGGGCTGATAGGTGATGCGGCCGGATTCGTCGGTCACGTCGATGCCGAGCGATTCGCCGTGCATGTCGTACGCCCACAGCGCGTGCAGCGCCGAGACCGTCTGAAGATCCGCCTCGGGCAGCGGCTGCAGCGAGAGAATGCCGAGCAGCGCCTGCAGCGCGTTCTTCGCAAACTCCGGCATGGACGCGTGTCCGCCGCGGCCCTCGACCGTGATGCGGTTGCCATCGTACGTGACCGTATATCCTTCGGGCGCGGCGACGGGAACGGCCTTGACGGGCAGTTCCGCGCGGATCACGCCGGGGATGACGTTTGCCGCCGAGCCGCAGTCGATGCGAAGCTGCGACGCGTAACGCTTTTCATAGGTACTCTGCAGAATGCCCATTTCGGAATTGACGACCGGGTACTCCGCGTCCGGGGTGAACGCCAGCGTCGGCTGGCCCTCGACCTTCAGGTAATGCTCGACGCCGAGCGAACCGATCTCCTCGTCGCAGCCGAGGATGACGCGCACGCGCCGCTTCATCTTCGCGCCGCTTTCCTTGATCGCGGCGAGCGCGTAGATGGCGGACAGCGCGGGGCTCTTGTCGTCCAGCGTGCCGCGGCCGATGATGCGGCCGTCCTTCTCCGTCGCGGAATACGGCGGCACGGACCAGCCCTCGCCCTCCGGAACGACGTCCAGATGCGCCAGGATCCCGAGGACCTCGTCGCCCTCGCCGTACTCGACCACGCCGCAGTAGCCGTCGACGTCCCACGCCTTCAGTCCGAGCCGTCTTGCGATCTGAAGCGCCGCCTGCAGCGCCTCATAGACGACCTTGCCGAACGGCTTGCCGGGCTCGGCGGGCGTTCCGCGGGACACGGACGGGATGCGCACGAGCGCCTTCAGGTCCTCGATCTGCGCGGGCAGTGTTTGTTCGATCCAATTCTTCATGATTTGCCTTCCTTTCTGTCAGTTGACTGCGGAGAAGCCCTTGCCGATGACCTCCCGCGTATCAATAATGGAGATGATGGCCTTCGGATCCTTTTCGAGCACGATGCGCCGGATGCGGCTGAGTTCGATCGTCTTTGTCAGGATGTAGACCAGCGTCTTGTCTTGGTTGGTATACGCGCCGCGGCAGGGGATGTAGGTGACGCCGCGGTGCATCTTGTTCAGCACCTCCGGCGCGATCTCATCCCAGCGGTCGGAGATGATGAACAGCGTCTTGGTGCGGTTGATGCCGAGGATGATGTTGTTGAACGCGATGCTCATGACGAACAGCACGATGATCGACAGCGACGCGCTCTCCACGCCGACCTGCAGCCGGTTGGTTTCGGCGCCGAGCGCCTTCACAACGCCGAGCGCGATCGCGATCACGACGTTCAGCGACATGGAGATCGTGCCCATCGAGATCGAATATTTGCGGTTCAAAAGCAGTGAAATGATATCCATGCCGCCGGTGCTGCCGCCGAGCCGCACGATGATGCCGCCCGCAACGCCCATCGTGACCGCGCCGAAGATGACGGAGACCACGCGCCATGCGGGCTCGGATACGTCGAACAGCTGCGGCATGGGAAGGTTCCCGAACAGCGCCAGTTCCGCGGCGAACAGGACGGTCATCAGAAGCGTGTAGATCGTAAAGCGGATGTGAAGATACCTGAACGCCAGGATCAGAAGCGGCGTGTTTGCGATCACGACGAAGATCCAGTTCGGGATCGCACCGTTTGTCGCATAGGTGATCAGCATGGCGATGCCCGTGACGCCGCCGGTGACGACGCCGGCGGGCGTGTACAGCAGAACGACTGCCAGCGCTTCGATCGTGATCATGACGGACATCAGGATCACGGCGCGGAGCTCGCGCAGGATCCTGCGCCTGCGCTCCGGATCGTTCCGTAAATGCGTTGTGTGTTTCATAGCGTCTCCCTACAAATTTTTTCCGAATACAGTATAGCAGTTCTTGCAGGCGCTTGCAAGTAAAAAGGACGACCGGAAAGGTCGTCCGAATGATTCGTAAGGTCAATACGAGATCTCTTCGACCGTAAAGCCCGCGTCGGTCAGCAGCTTCACAATGCCGGCGTCGTTGGCCATGTGCGCCGCGCCGACCGCAAAGAACACGGTCCTGCCGCTGTTCAGGTATTCCTTCGCCGTTTCCGCCATATTGACGTTGCGGTCGCCGATCAGGCGCCGGTTGTAGTCCGCGACCAGATCGCCCGCGTTCTCCTCCGCGGCGACCATTGCCCAGAACGCGTCGCGGTTGCCAGACAGCCACAGCTCGTACATCGCGTTCAGCGAGACCTTGTAGACGTCAAGGCTGTCGAGCGTCGTTTCGATCTGGGCAAGGTACAGCGCGTCGTCAAAGCTGTTCAGAAGCTGCATCTGGAATTGCGCGGACTCGACGTCCAGAACGGGGATCTGCTTTTCGTATGCGCGCCGGATCAGCAGCATGTCCATCGCGTATTCCGCGGACAGATCGCTTTTCGCGGTGATCGCCGCCGTCTCGACGAGCTGCGCCCACATCGCAAGGTTGTAGCTGCGCATGGCGGAGGGGAACAGTCCGGCCTCGTTGAGCAGCGAAAACGCGCGGTCGTACAGATCGGAGGGCATGTAATCCTCGATCGTCGAGCCGTCGGTCAGAAGGTACTGCATCATATCGCGCATCATCGCGTCGCCGTTGCTCTGGTACGCGACCAGATCGAACTCCACGGCCAGCGCGTCGCAGTCCTCCAGAACCGGCGAGACGCGCTTCAGCACCGCTTCGCTGCGCTCGTCGCCGACGTGGATCGTGCCGAACAGGTACAGCGTGTGCCCGCTTTGGTCCGTGACCTTCCAAAGGAGCGGCGCGGCTTCGCTGCCGCCCTTGCCGCCGCAGCCGACGGCGCAGAGGAGCATTGCCGCAAGAAGGAGCCGGAGGGTGATGCGTTTCATGTCATTCTTCCTTTCCGTAAAGCGCCTGTTTTAAGAGGATCCGGTTCTTCTCGAACGCCGGAAGCAGCGCATACGAGCCGTTGACGTTCAGTTCGGTATAGGCGTCGTCGAACGGCAGACGCAGCGTTGCAAACGTCAGCTCCTCCGACACGGCCATCTCGTAGCCTACGCCGCGCAGCGTTTCAAAATCGACGTTCGTGGAGATGCTCTTGAAGATCGTGCGGAAGAACGGGTAGAGGAATTCGCTGGAAAACTGGTCCTGCATGTACAGGAACGCGTCGTGGACGATCCCGACCTGCCGGTCCGCGCGGCCGAGGTCGCCCTTGTTGTCCGAGGTGCGATCCAAAAGCAGCGCGACGACCGCGTCGCCGGAAAGCTGCTGCCTGCCCGGCTTGAAGGCGCGTCCGCAGGCTTCGGAAAGGTACGCGGCCTCCGCCTCGGAAAGCGTTGCGGGGATGCCGTTGACCGTGTCGACCAGCGAAGCGAGCTCGTCGGTGCCGGTGACGACATAATTCTGGATATCCAGTCCGAACACGTCGTTGACCGTGTTGACAAGCTGGCCGATGCCGCCGCGCGCGTATGCCGTATTGATGCGCTTCCATTCGGTTTCGGAAAGCGGCACGAGCGTATCCCGCGCGACGGACACGATCGTGAATTTCTGCAAAAGCTCGTTGAAGGACGCGATGAAGATCATGTCCGTCTGCTTTTCGGAGGAGGACACCGAACCGTTCTGTATGACGATCAGCATCGTGAAGATAAAGCGGTCGATCTTCTTTTGCTCATAGATCGGGACCTCTTTGATCTCGCCGGTTTCGTAATAGTCGATATCCTTCGACATGGCTTCGTCAAAAAGCTCCGCGTCCGGCGTGGGCAGCGCGTTGACGTCAAGCGGACCCTTGCTGCGCTTTTCGGTGCCGACGCCGCACGAGATCAGATGAAAGCCGCGGCTGTCGCAGGTGAACAGACGCATATCGCGGCACATCTGGATCTTCCGGCCGAGCAGAATCCCGAGCACGGCGAGCAGCGCAAACGCAATGCACAGCGAAAAGAAGGCGATCTTCAGTTTTCTGAACGGCTTTTGCACGTTCTGTTCCGTTTCCATCGTCCGCCTCCTTACAGAATGATCAGCACGATATCCAGCGCAAGCATGCCAAGCGTCAGCACCGACATGACGACGATGCCGACGATCCAGCCGGTTTTTTTGATCGTATGCGCTTTCATGCGTTATTCTCCGGGAAACCGATAGGATGTGAGCGTCGAAAGCTCCGGCGCATTGCCGTCCGCGTCATATTCGGCGAACAGCATCATATCGCTGACCTTGCGGTCGTCGCTGGAGCGCGCGTTGATCGTTTGCCCCATGAACACCATCGACGCGCTGTTGCCGCCGTCCAGATTCATGGCCTCCTGACAGCCGAGCGACTGCATCAGCTCGGCCATGTCCGCTTCAGTGATGCCGATGGACTTCTTGGTGCGGCCGTCGACCGCAACGAGGATGTAGTGACCGGGCTCGATGTAGCCGAAGATCGTGCGCGGATGGCGCTCGTTCTTCTTGAGTCCCGTCACGGCTTCTCCGTTCTGCACCAGGACCGGACCGAACTGGAACGCCTGCCAGACGCCGCCGTTCCGCTTGTTTTCCGAGTTGAGGTTGAACGACTGGCTCTTTGCGCGGTTGATCGTCTTGACGGAGCCGTCCTTGTAGATGATCGTGATGCCGGAACGGAAGGAGATCTTGCTGTCTTCCACGCCCTTCGTCTTTTTCTGGCCGTTGTGGAGCACCAGACCGGAGTTCATCGTGCCGTTGATCGCAAGCACGGCGTTCTCGCGTGCGGCGAACGCTTCGGGCTCCTCGCGGCCGGAATTGAACTTCCCGTGGCCGAAGCCCATGCGCAGGGTGTTGATGTTGCGGATCCAGACGTCCGCGACATAGTAGACGATCTGCAGGTCCTCATCCTCGCACTGCTTGATCGCGATGCGCAGCTCGTCGCTCTGATAGCTCCAGTCCGCGTCCGCGCCGGTGTCGTGATCGGGGAAGCGGACGGTCGCCACGTCACCCTCCATCGGCGGGCGCGTTGCAAACGGCGCAGCGGTCGGCGCGGGCGTCGGGGCGTCGGAAAGCGTCGCGGCGGGCGTGTCGGAAGGCTGCTGGACAACGACGTCCTCACCCTCCGGAATGGGAGCGGTCTCAGTCGATGCGGCCGGGTCCGTCTCCGTCGAGATCTGCCCGTCGAACGTCTCGCCGCAGCCGATCGCGCCGATCAGAAGCAGAAGACAAAGCCCCGTGATGAACCATTTTTTCAAATGCATATGTGCATACTGTCCTTTCAATACAGAATGTGCAAACGTCCGTCCGCAGACAGACGATACCTTACCGCTTATATCTTACCGCATTTCGCGCAAAAAAAGCAAGTAAAACGCATATCGTTTACCAATTTGATACATTTTTGACGAAAGCGCGTCCGCAGTCCGGCGTCTTTGCATTTGCACCGTTGACAAATACGGTGAATATGGTAGTATTACACCGTGAGACATCCGATCCAATTTCGTCAGCATCATTCACAGACAGCGCGTCTTTTGACCGAGGGCAAGCCGTGGAAGGTCCTCGTGGAATTTGCCGCGCCGATTTTTCTGAGCCAGCTGTTTCAGCAGCTGTACAACACGGCGGATTCGTGGATCGTCGGCAACTTTCTCGGCAAGGAGGCGCTTGCCGCGGTCAACTCGTCCGGCAGCCTCACCTATCTGTTGATCAGCTTCTTCGTCGGCGCGTCGATGGGCGCGGGCATCGTGATCTCGCGCTGGTTCGGCGCGGGCGATCCGGAGCGCGTGTCCCGCGCGGTGCATACCAACATCGTGTTCTCCCTGATCTGCGGGGCTGCGCTGACGGTCTTCGGCGTGGCCATGACGCCGCAGATCCTGCGTCTGATGCAGGTGCCGGAGGACGTTCTGCCGAAATCGACGCTGTACCTGCGCTATTACTTCCTCGGCTCGATCCCGGTCGTGCTGTACAATTCCATGAAGGGCGTCATGAACGCCGTCGGCGACAGCCGCCGTCCGCTGTACTATCTGATCGTTTCCTCGGTCCTGAACGTCGGACTGGACTGGCTCTTTGTCGGCGTGCTGGGCTTGGGCGTCGAATGGGCGGCGATCGCCACGGTCCTTTCGCAGACGGTCAGCGCGATCCTGTGCCTGAGACAGCTGCTGAAAAAGGGCACGGTCTACCGGCTCGAGTGGAAAAAGCTTCGCATCGACAGGCAAAGTCTCAAGGAGATCGTCCGCTACGGCGTGCCGACCGGCGTGCAGAATTCCGTCATCGGATTCGCGAACGTGCTGGTGCAGACGAACATCAACAGCTTCGGCAAGCTCGCCATGGCGGCCTGCGGCTCGTATTCGCGGATCGAAGGCTTCGTGTTCCTGCCGATCATGAGCTTCTCGATGGCGCTGACAAGCTTTATCGGACAGAACCTCGGCGCAAAGAAATACGACCGCGCAAAAGCCGGCGCGCGGTTCGGCATCCTCACGTCGCTGATCATGGCGGAGGCGGTCGGCATTGTGCTGTTCTTCTTCGGCGACACCTTCATTTCGTTCTTTATCAGGGGCAGCGATACGTCACTGACCGTCAAGCTCACCGCGCTGATCCTGAGACAGTTCGACGTCAAGCCGCTGTCCTTCTTCAGCGGCGACGACACGGCGGCGGTCGCCCAGATCCTTGCGATCGGACTCAAACAATGCCGCGTGGAATCGCTGTTCTTCTTCCTGCTCGCGTTCTCGCACGCGGTCGCGGGCATCTGCCGCGGCGCGGGCAAGGCGATCGTGCCGATGATCATCATGCTGGCGGTGTGGTGCGTGCTGCGCATCATCTATATCACCGTCGCCATGGCGATCGACCACAACATCCTGCTGCTGTTTGCCGCCTACCCGCTGACCTGGTTCATCAGCTCGGTCATCTATTTCATCTATTATAAGAAATCCAACTGGATCCACGGCTTCGAGACATGAGGGCGCGGGCGTACCCTGTGGATGGTACGCGCGGCGCAGGCCGCATATCGCGCCTGCGCAAGCAAGCATATCGAGCTGCCGCAGCGCGGCAGTATATCGTGTTCGCGTTTCGCAAACATATCGTACGGCGTCAGCCGCCCAAATTGCCCCTGCGGGGTACGATATTCCTTCGGAACGATATACCTGCGGCACGATATGCGCCTTCGGCGCGCGACAATCCCTCCGCCTCGCTTCGCTTCGGCGCCTCCCTTTGCACAAGGGAGGCAAGGCCGTTTCATAAAAACAGGGCCCGCGGGCCCTGTTTTTGCATGCGATGGATTACTGTGCGATTTCCGGCGTCGGCTTTGCGTCGAGGATCAGGACGATGCGGCCCATGGTTTCGGATACCTCGCCGAGCCGTTCCGTGATCGTCAGCCCGAACGTGCCGGTGTCGAGATCGACGTCGCGCACGGCGCGGCACAGGATGTAGCGGCCGTCCTCCTCGATGATCGAGAAAAAGCCGTCCTTCTGCGCAAAGTCCGACAGCGCCGATTCGTGCGTGTCGAAGCGGAACCAGCCGACCTTGCTCATCGCATCCTCGTTCGAGCCGTAGTGATAGGTGTACAGCAGATCCGGCACGTCGTCATAGTCCAGATCGGTCAAAAGCACGTCGACCGCGCCCTTGCCGTCCTCGCCCTCGCCGAGCCGGTAGTATTCGCCGTTTTCGACCACGTACGAGCAGCCGACGTCAATGCTGCGGATCACCGTAAAGCCCTCCGCGCCGTCCGGGGTCAGGTCGATCCAGCGGGCGGGGTCGGAAAGCACGTCGGCGTAGTCCGCGATGTGCGATTCGGGAAGGTCCAGCTTTTCGATCGGCGGCGCGGCGTCGGGATGACGGTCCGCGGAATAGACGCGATCGGGCAAAGGCGTGGGTTCCGGCGTCGCCGTCGGCGCCGCGGTGCTTACGCCGCTGCGCACGCACCCGCGGCGAACGCGCAGCGTAACGAGTACCGCGCCGACCAAAAGAATGACCGCGATCACGATGCAGGCGACGACAAACGCGCCCTTTGACAGTGTTTTTTTCCAGATCGGTGATTTCTTGGTTTCCATCAAAACTCCTCCAATGCGTGTATTGCCCCGCATAAGCCCTCGTTCAGCCGCGCAAGGTGGATCCCGTCGATCAGACGGTGATTGACCTGCACGGTATAGGACAGCGTTTGTCTGCCCTGCGCATCGGTCGTGAACCGTCCCCACAGGATGCGCGGCGTGCTGTCCGTATTGTCGAGCGGAAACTCCTGCGCGATGTGCGTATAGTCAAGCCACGGCATCGACGACAGGTATACGTCGTGCCCCGTTGCGTCCGCTTCGGCGGTCGGGATCGGCGAAGCGCTTTGCGATTCCGCCGCCTTGCAGCGCGCCGCAAAGGCGGCCGGGGATTCGCCGTCGATCCACTCGACGCCGCAGATGCCGAACAGCTCGTCGTCCCACGGACAGGTGTAGGACGGGTTGCGGTGATCCAGCAGATACACGTCGTCGCCGCGCAGCTCATAGCGGAACGCCTCGACGCCGTTCACCGCCTTCATCGTGGCCCACATCATCGTCGCATAGAAGGACACGCCGGTGCGCCTGGCGTACGCGACCGCGTCCGTCACGTCGAGCCGCCACGTCACGCTGTAAAACGGCACCTCAAGCCGCGCAAAGAGCGCGTCGTGCGCGTTTCGCTTCCAGTTGTTCCGGTCGATTTTTCGCTCCATGCTCAGAACACGCGCCGCGCGAACACGAACGCTTCCTTCCAGTAATTGCTTGTGATCTTCGTCGTGATGACCTTGCCCTCGCTCGTGGACGGATAGATCATCTTACGGTCGCCGAGATAGATGCAGACGCAGTTGACGCTCTCGTTGCCGGACGTCATAAAGAAGCACAGGTCGCCCGGTTCCAGCTCGTCGATCGAATCGATCCGCTGCCAGTCCTCGACCTCGGAATAGCCCTTGCTGGTCTTGTGACGGACCTTGACGCCGACCTGATTCAGGCAGTAATAGACGAACCCGCCCGGGTCAAAGCCGTTGTCCGGGCTCTTGCCGCCGCGGGCATATGGATAATCGAGGCAGGATTTTGCGGTCTCACAGAACGCCTCGGTCTTGGTCTGATCGGACGCGCGCGGCGTCAGATCCTCCGGCTCCGCGGTGGGCTCCGGCGTCGGGACCTCGGTGGGCTCCGGCGTGGGGATCTCGGTGGGCGCCGGAGCCTGCACAACGGTCGGCTCCGGCGTCGGCGTCGGCGCTTCCGTCGGCACGGTTTCGCTCGTGTTCGTCTGCGGCTCTTCGGTCGGCGCAGGCGTTTCGATCTGGCCGACGATCTGTATCTTCTCGGTATCCGGTTCGGAATCGATGATCCTTGCCTGCGACGAGCAGCCGAGCGCCGTCAGAAGGCCCAAAGCGGCCGCCGCCGCACGCAGCAGTTTCTTCATTCGGATACACCTCCCATCGTTTCATGTGCATCTATTATAAAAAACGAATGTCACCGAACCGTAAACGGAATGTGAACAATTCGTTATTTATCGGCCCGTCCGCAGACTTTTTTCGGACGATCGACACAAACCGCGGATCGGGAGGCCGGGGTCGGCCTCCCCTGCACGGCGGGGCGCCGAGGGACTCTCCGCTTCGCTTCGTTACATGGTGCAATCGGAGCCTGCGTTTTTCGTGCGCAGCTCCGGCTGCGCACTTTTTTGTAAAAAAGATGCGGCATGTAAAATCAAACGCGTTTTATGACCGCCCTTTCAGTGAAAAAACAAATGAAGGATACAATTATGAAAAAACGATTTCCCTGTTTCCTGCACTGCTGATGTGTGCGGCGCTGCTGCCGTTTACCTTAGGGGCGGCACATGCGGACGCTGAAGGACAATTGTCCGATTCCGTGTATTGGTCGTTTGATGCGGCAAACGGCAAGCTGACGATCGGCGGCACCGGCGAGATCCCCGGGTTTATTTACGGACAGGTTCGTCCGTGGGGAGACTATGCAGATGCGATCCGCGAGATCGAGATTCTCGACGGCGTGACGGCAATCGGCACTTACGCTTTCCAAAGTCATGGAAGCCTCAAAAAGGTCACGATTCCAAACAGCGTCACACGGATCGACCATAGTGCCTTTCATTATTGCAGAGCGCTGCCGTCGATCACGATTCCGGACTCTGTGACGGAGATCGGAGAATGGGCATTTTATCAGTGTGCTTCGCTCAACGATATCACGCTCAGCAAAAACCTCGATCGTCTGCATCGCTATGTGTTCAATGATACCGGCTGGTGGAATTCGCATGCAGACGGGCTGCTGTACCTCGGTAATGTGCTGGTGGGCTTCAGGAATACGACGCCCGAGATCGTCAGGTCGAAGACGGCACGCGGCTGATTGCGGACCGGGCGCTGTATCATTGTCCGACGATCCGGAAGCTGATCGTAAGCGACAGCGTAAAGAGTATGCTTCGCTTCTCGGGATGACACGCGGATTTCCGTCAAGAAACACGCCGACGGACCGGCCGGTCCCTTTTTTGTGCCCCGTGCGCGGAATGCAAGGCTGTTTTTGCCGCGGCGGGGCGGAAATCGGCGAAATACGGTTTGCTTTTTCAAAGAAGGCATGATATAGTATATATGTAGTACTATATTTACAGAACGGAGGGACAGAATATGAAGAAATGGCTTGCAATGCTGCTGTGCATCGTGATGCTGCTGAGCATGCTGCCCACGGCGATCGCCGAGGAGGACGAACAGCCCGATACGGAGCTGCCCGAGGTCGAAGCGGCAGGGGAGCCCGCGCAGGAGACGTCCGACATTGAGCTGCCGGAGATAGAGCCCGCCGAGGAGCCGGAAGGGTTCGTCGAACCGGTGGAGGAACAGCCGATGGCAAGCGTTCCGGTCAACGCAAGCTACTTTCCGGACGCGAATTTCCGCGCATGGATCAAGGCGAACATCACCGGCGGCAGCGATACGCTGACGCAGGCGCAGATGGATGCCGTGACGTCCATGGACTGCATGGGCGAGAACATCGCCTCCCTGAAGGGCATTTCCCGGTTCAAGAATCTGGAGTATCTGTATTGCGGGCACAACGCGCTGACCAGCCTCGATCTGGACAACAACAAAAAGCTGCTGGTCGTGTACTGCGAGCAGAACCAGCTGACCAAGCTCAGCATCTCCGCCTGTACGAATCTGTATCATCTGAATGCCAGCAACAACAAGTTCACATCGATCAACGTGTCCTACAACAAGAATCTGGAGGGTCTGTTCCTCGACGACAACCAGCTTGCCAAGCTGAACGTCGAGAGCAATCCGAAGCTTGTGGAGCTGAGCGTTGCGAACAACAAGCTTACGGAGATGAAGACTGCGAAGAATACCGAGCTGAGGATCCTGGATCTTGACCGCAACCAGATCAGCAAGCTGAATCTCGCCAATAACACCGAGCTTACGCATCTGTCCGTGAACCGGAACAAGCTGACGGCGCTGGACGTCACGGCCAACACAAAGCTCGTCAGCCTGTCTGTGAATTACAACAATCTGACGGCGCTGGACGTCACGAAGGCGACGAAGCTGGAGGAGCTGGACGCGAGCTTCAATGCGCTGAAGAGCATCAACGTCACCAAGAACACGAAGCTCAAGGAGCTGAATGTGAATGAAAACGGCGACATCAAGGCGCTGAATGTCAGCAAGAACACCGCGCTCACCGTGCTGAAGTGCGACGGCAACCAGATCAAGGCGCTGGATGTGACCAACTGCACGAAGCTGGTTGAGCTGTCCGCCTGCGGCAACCTGCTGCGAGCGCTCGATGTGACCAAGAACACCGAACTGACGCATTTGGGCCTGTTCGACAACGGCATCTGCGCGATCGACCTCTCAAAGAACACGAAGCTCAAGGAGCTGGGGATCGACAGCAACATGCTCGGCGCGCTGGACGTCAAAAACTGCAAGGAGCTGACGTACCTCGACTGCGGCAACAACCAGATCAAGAGCCTGAACCTGAATAACAACACGAAGCTCCAGGTGCTGTACTGCCAGTGCAATCAGCTCGAGTTTTTGAGCCTCGGCTCCTGCACGCAGCTTGTGACGCTGGACTGCAGCGCAAACCACATCCGCGCGATGCATCTGACGAACAACACGAAGCTGGTGAACCCCGACATTTCGAATCAGGTCACGTCCGACGCCTTGAATCTGACCTACAGCGGCGGAAAGTATCTGTACAACATGAGCAACCTGTTCGAGTCGGGCAGCGAAGCGAACTATGTCAAGCCGTACGACAGCACGTATTCCTACAATTCGTCCACGCGCATGATGACCATGCCCGGCAATGTCACGAGCTTCAAGTATCGATTCGACACCGGCAGAGGCGACATGATCGTCGTCGTCAACAAGTATTATTCCGGCGACTTCACGGTCGAATTCAGCAGCGGCGCAGTGGAGTATAAGGGCACCACGCCGTACGTCGTCTACACCGGTTCGGAATGCCGTCCCGACTTCGTTGTGAAGAAGAGCAACGGCCAGTATATCAGCCAGGAGGATGGACAGTATGGCTTCTGGTATACCGACAACGTGAAGCCCGGCACCGGCATGCTGCATGTGCGCATGTACGGCAGCGGCGTGGAAAAGACGCTGTGGTTCAAGATCTACATGCCCGCCACGACCGGCACGACCGTTGAGAACATCTCCACGGGCATCTGGATCACGTGGAAGGCCGTCAAGGACGCAAAGGGCTATGTCATCTATCGCCGCGCGTGGAATCTGGCTTCCTCCGGGTGGACCGACTTCCAGCGCTGGAACAACACGACCGACACCGAATGGCTCGACGAAAAGGTCTATGCGGGCACGCGTTACCAGTACGGCATCAAGGCGTACTACAGCGATCCGATGGACAACTATAACCTCGGCCTTGTCGGTCCGCTGAAGACCACGGTCCGCATCACCACCCGCACGCTGAATTCCGTAACGCCCGGCAGCAAGCAGATCACCGCAAAGTGGAGCGGCTCGAAGAACTTTACGGGATACGAGGTGCAGGTCGCGACGGATCAGGAGTTCAAGCAGAACGTCAAGACGGTGAAGATCGAGAAGGCCTCCACCGTGCAGACGACGATCAAGAACCTGAAGGGCAACACGACGTATTACGTCCGCGTCCGCTCGTACCATATCTTCGACGGCACGACCTATTACGGCGGCTGGTCGACCTATAAGACCTGCAAGACCAAAGCCTGAACCGCATAACAACAGAGAAGGGACCGCTCGGTGAAGCGGTCCCTTGCGTTTCGCGAACCGCGGCCGGATTTGAAAAACCGGCTGAAAAAAGGCCTTGACACGGCGGAAATCATCCGTTATAATAACCGTGCTATGGCGGTGTAACTCAGTTGGCCAGAGTAGTCGGTTCATACCCGACCTGTCATCCGTTCGAATCGGATCGCCGCTACCAAGTTTACAACAGACGTTAAAGTGGAAGTCACTTTGATGTCTGTTGTTT
>JAEEGH010004280.1_pt1 | contig 36737 bp, 31 predicted proteins | sample 9134181 | NCBI WGS metagenome assembly JAEEGH01 (sample SAMN16246544, study PRJNA631951) | gut metagenome | biome: gut microbiome; feature: rumen; material: DP-attached | host: Bos | place: Iran: Karaj | collected 2018-10
GGAACCAGAAGCCGCCATGACCATCCTTGCGGATTTCCGTCACCAACGGGAGATTGTCTATTTTCCGTCCACTGCCCATGGCGTCTATCTGATAGCGGTAGACACCGTCGGGTTCTCCGACATACACCTTATCGCCATCCACCAACATGGCGGTGGTGGCATTAGAGGTCAGCCTGCTGACACTGCCGCCTTGCGCAATCTGATAGATGCCGCTGGAAGTAGCGGCAAGCAGATGGTTACTACTTTGGCACAATGCCCAGCAGATGTTATTGATGTCGGCTACATGATGACACTGATGCGAATCGATATAATAAAGACCGTCGGTGCCGCCCACGTAGATTTTTCCATCGAAGTAGGTGATGGCATGTACTTCACCCGAGAGCCCGTCCTTGGCCAGGAAATAGCTGTAGACCGACGGTATCTCAACAGAGAAGATGCCATGCAACGTGGCGCCCCATAGCATGCCGTGACCATCGTAGACCACAAAGGCCACCTGATCGGAGCACAGACCGTTAGCCTCGGTGAGGGTATAGAAGTCATGACCATGGTCATCGCCCATCACCAGACCACAGTTTCTCTTGACCTTCACCTGAAGTCCGTCGTCTAGTTCTATCGTCTGGGTGATATCGTTCAGAATGACATCTTCCTCACCCTCTCCCAGAGCCTCTATCGATATGATTTCGGATCCGATACTAGGATTGAATCTGGCTTTCGTGTGCTTCTTCTGCGATACGGTGTTACCATTGACTTCATAAATATGATTGTCGCTGGCCACAAACATCAATGATCCACCGCTCTCAAAGATTTCTACCACCTCGCCTTCGAACAGACCGTCCCCCCCTATCTGCTGCATAAACAATTCACCATTGGCTCGAATCTGCAGACGGGCAAAGAAGTTGTAGCCGCCCACCCAAATGGTGTTCTTACTGTCGCGATAGACCACCGTGACGCGATTGATGTCGGGAGAGTGGATGATGCGCCACTGGACACGATCGTAATAAAGCAGTCCCTCGAAATTGGCCACGAACACCGTGCCATCCTCACCGATCTCAATATCGTAGCAACGGTTATGCCCGCCATATTCCGCTGCCGTATAGTTGCGGATCAGCGGAAGACCTTGGGCGTGCAGAAGGGAAAAGTGAACAGTGAGAAGTGAAAAATTTGCTACCGCACTGAGTTGCAAAAGCACCGTCAGCGCGATACGCTTCAACATGTTTGTTTCTGTCCTATTTCGTTGCATATACATATCTGTCAGCGGTAGCAAATTTTTCACTGTTCACTTTTCCCTTTTATCTTTCGATATGGTATTCCCTTGCCCACATAGTAGTCCCATTCCTCTTGGGTGAAATTGCGCTTCACGTTCTGACGGAGGCGCTGGGCTATCTTGGGCACTGAAATGAGATATTCGGTGACGGTGCCGTTGTGCTCCCCCGTCCAGATGTAATCCATGTCTCGGCTGAAACAGAAGTCGCTGAGCCAACTGCCCGACTGGAACAGCGTAATGGGCTTTATCTGAGGATCACTGGTCGTCCAAAAGAGCAGTTTGCCATCGTAACTGGACGAGTAGAGCCGGTATGCGTCAAACGCCAGCTTCGTCACTTGCGAGAGATGTCCCACGAGTTTGTATGTCTTGCCCTTTCCGTCAATCAGCCAAATGGTGCCGTCGAGCATGCCGTAGGCTGTGAGTCGAGGACGGTCGTTCTTGGAAAAGGCAGTGACCTGACCAGAAACGGGAACTTTCTCATGTCTGATGTCGTCAAAGCTGTTAACAAGATGCATGCCTCCGCGATCATCGAAAAGCAGAGGTTTGTTGTCGCGCCTGCCAGTACTGACAACACGGAAGCCGAGGTGGCGCGTGCTGATGACCTTCTCGGAGGCGATATCGAACAGGGCAGCACTATTCTCACCGACAACCAGCAGTTGGCGACCGTCATGGATGTCTTGCAGACTGAAAGGACGGTCGACATGCTCTAAATAGACAATGCGTATCTGATTGCCGTCGGCAACTACCAGATGGCCGGTATGACTGATGGCGAAATCTTTGCCACTCTTGGCCGCGAAGCCGTCGCGGAAACAGTAGTTCCTATCGCTCATCAACCGCTTAGTTTGCATCTGAGTGCCGTGCATGCTGTGGCTGAACATCTCGCCATATGTGCTCGTTGTCAGCAGGTGATTGTCACGGGGAGAAATCCTAGTGCACGTCACACTGCCGTTGTGGACTCCGAAATTGCGACGGCCGCCAGCCGACTGTGTGAGGGCCTGGAATACGGAGGGATTGAAGAGGTCGCCGCCGTAATCGCTGGTAAAGAGGTACGAGGCATAAGCAAGCATATTGCCCAGTTCCCTGTCATCGGCTTGATAGATGGCGTAAGCCTGTGAACCAAGCGTTCGCCCCAACGAAATGTAGTTTAGCGTGTCAGTCACCATTTTTGCATACTCAGCCTGTCGGCGCTGCTCGTCGGCAACAGCTCGTTGATGTTCAGCAATCTGGTAGGCTTCCTTCGCTTCTTGGGCAGACGTTTCCGCGATACCCTGTGCAATGATGGCCTTTTGCCGTTCTGACTCCGAGCGGCGTGTCATCTCCTGGGCAATCTCCGATTGGCGGATGGCTTCATCGCTGCGTTCCTCGGCGAGCACTTGCTGACCGTAGGCTATCTCCTCCATTTGTTTGCTCACGCGGCGATCTACCTCCGACTGTTTCTCCTGTTTGCGCAGTTCGCCGATTTTCGACTCCAACTCACCGATGCGCTTGTCATCGATATGGCGTGTGTAGAGCATGGCCGCCACCGATAACAACAGCAGGACTCCCATAGACCCTATGATGATGCGATGCCTATTCAATTTTTACTATTCACTTCTTCTTGACTACTAACATTGTGATGTCGTCACTCTGTTCGGCACCATCGGCAAAGGCCTTGATGGAATCCCTCACCGTTTCGATGATCTGTTGACTGCTCTTGCCAGCCAGTCCGCGAAGGGTCTCCATCAGTTGTCCGGTGCCAAACTCCTGTCTGTTCGGATTCATCGCCTCGGTCACTCCGTCGGTAAATATTACTAGTGAGTCGCCGCGTTCCAGTTGCAGCGAGGCCTCCTCGTAGTTTATCTCATTAAATATGCCTAGTATGGTATTGTTCGTCAGGGGCAATTCTTCTACGGTGCCGTCGCTCCGCAACAAGTGAGGCGGATTGTGACCAGCGTTGCAATAGGTGACGAGTCCCGTCTTTGTATTGTAAATAGCATAGAACACGGTGACGAACATGCAGTCTACTGAGTAGGCCGTCAGCAGACGGTTCGATTCCGTCATACAGGCTTGGGCAGAGCTGCACTCCACCCCTTTCGACCGGATGATGGTACGACAGACGGCCATGAACAGGGCTGCGGGGATGCCTTTACCGCAGACATCGCCAATCACGAAAGCGATGTGATCATCGTCGATGCGGAAGAAGTCGTAAAAGTCACCACCGATATCCTTAGCGGCCTTCATTGAAGCATATATATCCAGTTTGTCGCTTTCTTCAGGGAATGGCGGGAATGTCTGCGGCAGGAAGTACTGCTGAATATCTTTGGCCGTCGTCAGATCTGTTTTCAGCGACTCCAATTGCGAGTGCTCCTTCTGCGACTCGTGTACATAGTTGATCTGTTCAATGGCTTTCTGGATGGTCAGACTCAAGTCGTCCATGTCGATCGGTTTCATCACGAAGTCGAAGGCGCCATCGTTCATGGCCTGACGGATGTTCGCCATGTCGCCGTATGCACTGACCATGATCACGCGCAGGGCAGGGTTATGCATTTCGTCTACCTTGGCCAGCAGCGTCAGACCGTCCATCTCGGGCATATTGATGTCCAGAAGAATGATCTCGATGTCGGGGGTGTCTTTCATTATTTCAAGTGCTTCTACACCGTTTCGTGCGAAGTAGAACTCATACTCACCACTGCGGATCTGGCGCCTGAAGTACTGTTTCATCAGCGACTCCATCGGCGCCTCATCGTCAACACTCAATATCTTTATTGCCGTCATAATAACTTTGTTTTAAGTTCCTGTTTTCTTTAATTGCTTCACAACGGTCAGTACATTCTCACCGCCAGTGTACTCATACGTCACGGCGTCCATCTTCCTGACTACGATGAGCAAGCCTATCCCGCCGATCCTACGCTGCTCCATCGGCAGCGAGATGTCGGGAAGAGATTGTTCAAGTGGGTTGAACGCCACACCGCCGTCGCGGAAGCACAGCGTGATGCGCTTCTCGTCGCGCCCGATCTCTACGTCAAGGTAGTCGCCACCACTGTCGGGATAAGCATACTCGGCGATGTTCATTACCAGTTCCTCTACCACCAGACGAATATCACCATACACCTCACCCACCTCGGCTACCTCCTCAGTGTGGAGAATGGCATCGATTATGTCCAATGCCTTGCTACGGACGGGATGGAAATGCAATCGGACTTGTTTCACCGCGTCTCAAATGTGATGAAAGGACGGAGACCGACAATGTCCAGCACGTCGAGAACCTCCCTACTACAATTCACGAACACAATTTCTGGGCTGTTACTCAGCTTCTGCTTGCAATAGATCACGACACGCACCCCACTACTGGATAGGAGGGTCAGATTCGTTGCATCGAACACCACCTTCTCCACACCCTGATCCTTATAGGGTATCAACGCCTCCATCAGCGCCGGTGCATTAGCCGCAGCCAACTCATCGCCAAGCACCACAGTCAGCACAGGACCCTCTTTTTTCAATTCAAATTCTTTTTCCATAATTTTCTATTCAGTTTTTTATAATTTCATTTTATATCTTAACAAGCGGATATGCCAGGATGACAGCGGCAACGCCAGTGACGGTGACAATGAGAGTCAGCGGAATGCCGATGCGCATGTAGTCGGTAAAGCGGTAGCCTCCAGGACCATAGACCAGCATGTTGGGTGATGCCGCAATGGGGGTGGAGTACGAGGCGTTGGCTGCAATCATCAGTGCAAGGAGGAATGGTGCGGGTTCGTAGCCCACCTGCATAGCTGCTTGGAACATGATGGGGAAGAACATCGCGGTGACAGCCACATTCTCAACCAACTGCGTAATCAGCATGGCCGCCAGGCATACGCCTAGCATAATCAAGATGGGCTGCGTGCCAACGACGCTGACGACGGCGGTGGCTATCATCTGCGCTATCCCCGTCTTCGCTATTGCCATGCCGAGCACAATGGATCCTGCCAGGCTCATCAGTGCCCGCCAGTTGACAGAGTCCATAGCCTGATTGATGCTACAGCAACGGAAGAGCAGCATGGCCAGGGCAGCCAGCACCGTGCCTTGCAACAGAGAAACCACGTTCATGGCTGTGAGAATCATCATTGCCGTCATGATCAGCGATGAGACAATGGTATTAGGACCGACTTTGATGACCTCTTGGAAGTCGGAGAACTGCAACAGCTGCGCAAGGTGTGTGGCATAGGTGTTTGTCTTGCGCGGACACTCGAAGAGCAAGGTGTCACCCGCCTGCAATTCCACTTCGCGAGGAGCCGCCTCGATGCGCCTGCCACGCCGTGCTACTGCCACCAGTATCAGATTGTTGTCGCGTTCAATCGTGCTGCCGCCGATGGTCTTCCCGATGAGTCTGCTGCCGAAATTGACAAAGGCGATGCGCAGTTCGTAATTCTTGTTGATTTCGTTCATAGAACGGATGTGGTGGTTGGAAGCAACCAGATGGTGAGTTTCCTTCAACTCGAGGATTTCGTCAATCTGACCGGTATAGACCAACCGGTCGCCGCCCATCACGAACTCATCTTCGCTAAGGAATGACGGATCATGGTCGAAATGGCGGATGTCTATCAGGTTACCGCCTTTCACGTGGAATAGTCCGGCCTCGCTCAGTGTCTTGCAGATATTCGGGTTGTCAGAGGGTACCATCAACTCCACAGTATAGTCGTACGCCGCCTCGAAAGCCTCTTCCGGAGCCTTCCGCTCGGGCAGCCATCGTCGCATGGCAACGATGAAAAGGATACCGACAGCCAGACAAATCGCTCCGGGCAGGAGGATAGAGAACATGTTCATGGTCTTGCCGGTAGCATTTTCGTAGAGATCAGCGACGACGATGTTCGTCGACGTTCCGATCAGCGTACAGACACCACCCATCTGTACCGCATACACCATCGGAAGGTACAACCTGGATGGAGCTGTGTTGAGTTTCCTCGCCCACCGCTTCAACACGTTACCGAAGAGAACGGTCAACATCGTATTGCTGACGAAAGCACTTAACACAGAAACCGGCACCATCATGCGCAGGAGAGCTGTCGGATAACGGTCGGGCAGTCCGAATACATGCTTCAACATCCATTGCAGCACGCCAGTATAGCGCAGTCCTGCCATCACAACGGCCAGAACGCCTGTGACAACGACGGTACCTGCGCTGAAACCCGAGCATGTTTCCTTGGCATCGAGCACGCCTGTAACGAACAGCACACCGATGGCGATAAGCATGACGGCATCGGTGCGCACCTTCGTCAACAACATCACAACAATGACACCCACCACTGTAGCGATGGTAATCCAAGCATCTATACCGAGGCCCCACAACAGGATGATGTCATTGTGCAATCCCATTTTCAATCTGACAGATTAATCATAGACGAGCTCGAAGCCGCCCAGGATGAGCTTGTCGTCACCGTTCACGGCCGATACCTCGTAACGGTAATACTGATACTTGGCGGGATTGCTGATGGGATAGTACTGGCCAGTGTAGAATTTGTGCGGCAGGTCCTGACCGGTCTGCTCGTCTATCAGCGTCCATTCGTCAGTCTGATTCAGCTTGCCATAGAGTTTCCAGTCCTTCGGGTGGCGAGCATAGTCGTGTTCAGAGAGCGAAGACGTGTAGAGATTATAGCCCTTGGGCGTGTCTGGCTTTTCAGTCTTGAACTCTACGAACCACAGATTGTTCTGCTTGAACTGGCTGGGGCAGTACCAGTAGTTATCACCATTGGTGTTGAAGAGGTTGGCGCACTGGTCTTCGCCATCTTCGCGCTGGGTGCCGGCGGTGACGGTGATCACATGGCCCAATTCATAGGTGTTCTGGATGGAGAGACTCAGCTCAGAGAACATCAGCACATCGCTATTCACGGCAGAACTGATCTCCAGACGGTAGTACATATAGGAGCGGTATTTCGCTTCCTCGTTCTCGCTCTTTTTCACCTTGTTGATGGGGTAGGTATAGGTTCGGCAGTTGATTTCGGCCATCCTGCCGTCTTGTATATCGGAGATCAGCATCCATTCGTCGTCGGGGTTAGCCTTGCCGAAAAGTTTCCAACTCTTCGGGTTGCGACCCTTGTTATAGTCCTTTTCGATGGTGTTAACCGTGGTCATCTTATAGGCCGTGGGGATGACGGGGGCGTTGGTCATGAACTCCACGAACCACACGCCGTCGGTCTGCTGACTCTTAGTCGAGCAAAACTTGTCATCGAAACTACCGTTGAAGAGGTTGGGGTATTCCTCATTGCGATCTTCGTATGTTAGGCCGGGGCTGCCTGCTGTGGGGACGAGTTCTGTGCTGATGGCATCGTCGTCGAGCCAGTCGATGATGATGAGGTAAGGCTTATATTCATTCTCTAAAAATACGAAATGCTGGGCTCCGTAGATGTCGCCTGACTTCAAAAGGATGTAGTCAAAATATTCGGCCCAAAACGTTTTATGAGTATCTGCAGTCCAAAGGCCTGGATTGCCAGCGAGTCTACCACAGCCGGCTCTGTCGAATGCCTCGACATAGAGGTCCCACGCACCCCTCACTATATCGCTAATGGTCTTGGCCTTGGAATTACGAGGGCCGTAAGAGGTAAGACAGACCCATACATATACATTACTCCAATTACTTGCATGATAATCTCTTCTGGTAATTGCTGCGAAAAGGGGATTCTTACCATTGCCTCCTTGGCGGATACACACGAAACTTAGGGTTTTGTCTTCTGGATATAAGTCATCACCATTATTCCCTACCGTATCTGTAAGATACAGTGGAATTTCGAGGTGTCGGGTGATGATGTCGCCCTCGGTGTATTTGTGGTAGATGGATGCCTGCAAAGGCCATGCGGCGTTGAGCAGGAAGGTAATCTTCTTGAAGTGCTTCAACTGGGTGTCGCTGCTGGCGGTGACCTCGGCCACAATCTTCTTTTCTGTTCCGGGGGTGAAATAGAGGGTGCCCTGCGGCTTGCCGTTGGCATCGGTCAGCGGACAAGTGAGCCCACTGGTGGTGGGGATCGTGGTGGACAGCGCCACGTCGGGGGCTATCCAACTGCGGAACAGAGTCTCAGCCTCAGTGAGGTCTTTCACACCGATGTAGAGGTTGTCCGGCTCTTTCTCATAGAGTACCGCACCTAAGCTGCGGCAGATCATCTCGCCTGTGGAATCAACTGGTATAATAGCGCTTTGGAAATAGGCCAGGTCGTCATAGTCGGTGATGGGGATATCTTGGGCATCCTTGTTTTCGCCGCCATTGTCGACGGGATTGTCAAATGCACTCTCTCTACAAGCCGTGAACGACACGGCTAATACCATGCATAATGCAAAATATATCTGTTTCATACGTTTTTACTTTTTTGCCTTTTTACTTTTCCACCTATTCTATACACGCCTCAAGTACGTCGAGGGTCTTGGCAAGCATATTGCGGCCAAGGTTGTGATAGACCACTATGTGGTCGTCGTTGTAGAGGGTGCCGACGGGTTGCATCTTTTCAGACTTGTCGGAGTATTCCTTCAGGTCCTTGTAAAAACCGGCGAGGTCGGCGTGCTTGATGAGTTTGACCTTTGGAACGTAGATTTGGTTGAATCCGACGCCTTTAGGACACTCATCACACTTGAACAAGACGGAAACGGAGACCACGAAGTCGGGTATTGTCACGGGATAGACGGTGTTACTATTTTCTTTTGGATCGAATGGTATGAACACTTGCGGATCCGTGACATACTGTTTGCCGAATCCACGATCATAATGTCCGTACATGGGAATGCCGCCCTGATAGTCGTATTTTACGCTGTCGGGAAAGAGCTGGGTGTAGAGGTCGTTCTTGATAACGGACGACTTTGACATGACGGTCAGCTTGGGTATTGTCGCCGTGGTGAGTTTGCTGCCAGAGGTTGGCATGATGGAGAACGTGGGGCGTTGGTCCAGCATCAGCATCGCACGGTAGTCGTCGGTATTGCCGACAGGGCGATTGATGTTGACACCGTAGTTGATGATAAGCTGCAAACTGTCGATGTTGTGATAGACATCGGTGTTGATACAGACCTTGACAGTTCTGGGATCGAGGAACGAAACCAGACGGACGCTGTCTTTGCGGAACGAGGGGGCTGTGTAGTTGTTGCCATTCTTTGAAATCATAATATTGGGGCTGATGCTCAGCAGATCTTCCTCCGATACATAGACAACGGGGTCTTCAGCCAGTCCGATACATCCTGAGCCAAACCATTGGGTTTTCGTGTAATTTTTGGTTTCCTGCAGCAATTTGGGGGTGATGCGCACACCGGCATCGCTGACGGTATTCCATTTACTGATGGTTCCGCTGAGGTCTACCCTGGCATCAAGATTCATACTGATGGTGCCTGGATTTTTTAGTGTCACGGAATCTACGTGTTCCCCAGCCCAAACGTCGATCATGTTTAGAATACCGGAGATGCCGGTGAAGGTACCGGCGATGCCGTAAAACCACTGGATCGCTTTTGGGCCAGCAGCCTCATTGGGCATATTTTCGTTTGCGTTAAAGGTTGCTGCTTGATTGCACGTGGCCCATGCACCCGCTACGTTGCCTAAGATGCCGCTGCCCGTGGAGGTAAAGGCTGAAACGGTCTTGGCTATTTTAGAGAAGGTCGCACTGCCGGAGGTATGTTGCGTGTATTCGGGGTCCTTGAAATCACCTTTGATGTCGCCAACAATAGAACCCGTCAGCAACACTTGGGCTTCTTGCGTGGAATAAGGGGTGATGGAGAGAATATTTTCCTGATTATTATTACCTTGTCCCTGTGTCCAGTTGACACCCTCCGGGACGTATCCCGACATATCGTAGTCGACACAGTGCCAGCCAGCCATCGTGGACTGAGGTTTTGTGGCACGCGTAAAGGCAGTGTACATGGACTCGAAGGCGCGGTGCTCAATGTTAGTGGGCGATATCACGGTGGCCTTGCGGTTAAAGGTTATATTATTATCGTTGTAGTTGTGGCAGACGGGGATGGCGTATTCCATCGAGTTGTAGAATGGATAGCGGGGGCGTGTTGCATTGCCATCGGCCATGAAAGTGTAGCCGACCTCATTGCCATAGTTCTGATTACCGGGTTTGTACACATAGTGGAACACGCGCAGCGTACCGGTAAAGCGGTTGTAGAGTCCGAAGAAACGGGTATCGGTAGCGTTATTGTCGTTGAGCACGCAGAAAGCCATTTCCCATCCGGCTGATTTCTGTATGTCGAAACGGATTTCGTCGGGAATGTCATTGTTGCTCGTGCCTGCCCAGGGGAGGTATTGCGGGCCTATATCTTTTAAGCCACAGATATCAATCGTATCGTAGTCTTCCCAGTGGGTTAGGAAAGTTGTATCCGTCATGTTGGCTTGGAATCCTGTGCGATACCTCTTCAAGTATTCTCCCTCCAGACGGGCGATATAATTCTTCCAGCCTTCAGTAACGCTGACCATCTCATAGTCGGAGGTGCCGTCGGTGCCTTTCAAACCGTTGGCTCCGAAGGTGAGTTTCCAGGTCTTGGGATTGCTGGCGTCGCCATCGCCGTCGCGCGTGATGGTGATAACGCTGTCCTTACCAACGGTGTAGTGGAAACGGCCGTTGGCGGGATTGCCTGTACCGCCGAAGCAGCTGAAGGCCTCGCCACCGGCGTCGCAGATAAACTTCTTGCAAGTACCCGTGCCGTCGGCATTGAAAGTCAGTGTTTGAACGGCATTGATGCCATATCTTTGACGGCCAGCGGCTACGGTCACCATGCCCTTCTGGCTGTATTCAGCAATCCATGAACCGACGAGGTCTTGTTTCATTTGACTCTCGGGCGTGACGACCGCCGGCAGATCTTTTTCTGCACAGGCCGTGAGACCCGTTAAAACTGTTGTTGCTGCAAACAGAGCCATTGCGGCCCATGTACAGCGGGGAATAAAAGTTTTCATATTCATATTTGTTTTTATTATGTTTGTTGCAAACGAATGTTTTGATTCTATTCTTCTGTGACCGTCCAGCCGCTGGGGATGCCGCCGGAACCAGTCCACCATGTTGTTACGCCAGACTTTTTCACGAATGTTCCCGATAATGATACACCAGACAGCCATTCCGATGTGTAATTCATATTACTGTTAATTGGATTTCCTATGCATTTCACATAATTCAGGCTGGAGCAACCTCGGAACATATTTGCATAGCAATATTTAACCAATGTGGCTGCGGGCAATACTGGCGCTTTGGTGAGATGGGTACAACCGTAGAACATATAGTAATAGCAGCCTTCTAAAAGTGTTGTTGCAGGCAGCTCAAGAGCTTTGGCTGGGTGACTATAAAGATGAGTATTATCATAGAAGAGGAATGCGAAAGTATAAGTATCCGTAGATGTCGAAAAATCCGTGTTCGTGGCAAAGCCATCCTCATCCAGCAGACTCATTATATTACCATAAGCGTAAAAATCGGCAGTGCCTTCAATTTTGGTTGAGGCACCATCCGTCGTACCGCCATAGCCCGTAATGCCGTTGCCATAGAACTGTAATATATCGCCCGCGGCCACTGAAATAGCATCGCTGGTGACTGCAGTCTTGGTGCCGCCATTTTTGGTATACTTCATGCCGCTTTTGGGTTTGGCAATTTTTATGGTTCCTGCAGTTTTAGCCTCAATGGTGAACGGGGTTCCTGTCGGGCTGAATGCTTCCATCGTCACATTGATGGGATAGAGCTTGCTGGCGTTCAGCGTCTGTCCCGTAACGGTCTTGGAATAACTATTCCCACCAGCGGTTGCATTTAAAGTAATGGTCTGACTGCTGGCGACGGGCTTCATGGCCACGTATATGGGACCTTCGGTAGCCGTTCGGGTGACCACATAGAGATCGGTGCCATCGCTAATCGTCAGGTTGGTAATGCTGCTGGTAATGTCCGTTCCTCCGGAATTCTTGATGGTGAACTTGCAGATGGCCAGTTGGTTCTTTAGATTCGCAGTAGCAGGCAACTTGGCATCAGCTGTCAGATTGCCATCATAGGTACAGAGGTCGCAGTTTGAAGCGAGTGTAGCCAGCGTGCCATCCTGTGTAGAGAGTGCAGCGTAGTTGACAGTATTAGCGTCATCAATAGCCGCATCGGTATCTATGCCTGTCTTTGCCATTGCGGCGGGATAGATGTAACGCAGAGTACCATTGTTTGCAGGGCTTTCAAGCGTCACAGTAAAGGTAGCCGTTTTTTTATCACTACTAATGTTCGCGCCCTCAATGGCCGCGCTCTCGGCCTTTACGGTATTACCACTTGTATTCTTATAAAACACGGCAATCTGGTCACCAGCGGCAAAGGTCTTTACACCGCCTTCTGTCAGCGCACGGGTCTCTGCCCCGTTATCGAGGCTGATGGTGGTGGTCAGCGTGACGGTCTGAACTTTTGGTTGGCCGTCATCTGGCATATCGTCGTTATTGGAACAACTCATGAAGATGGTTCCCACTACTAAGAGTGCTGCAGCAATCAGATGTTTCATTGTCAAAATTGTTTTTTAGCGTCTATTTTCGTGGCAAATTTACAAAAAAATGCCCAAACTCCAACAATTCAGGCATTTTTTTTTAATTATCAGACAAAATTGATAGGCTTTCAGACAAAAACTAAATAGGGCTTACCAGTTTGTTTCAGTTTCTACGCCGTAATCCTCTATAGAGCCACCTGTCGTTGGGAGTGTTACCGTCAGCGAATAGGCGACGCTCTTCGTGGCATAGGTGTAGTTGGTGCCATCGGTGACCGTAGCGGTAATGGTAGCAGTACCTGCACCCTTGATGGTTACTTCGCCTGTTGATGTGTTGACTTCGGCGACACTCGTTTTATCGGATGAGTAGCTCACGCTGCCGTCGCCTGTATTCGTCAGGGTGATGGTGAAGGGGGCATCGGTGGTCAGCTTGCTTTCGGAGTCTTTTGCAAAACTAATGGTGCCTTCGGCCTTGTTGATGGTCAGGGTGTAAGTGGCGGTGTTCGAGGCATAGGTGTAGGTCTCGCTGTCGGCAACGGTGGCGGTGACGGTCACGGTGCCAACCTTGGTAAAGGTCAGCGCGCCTGTAGAGGCATTGATGGTGGCGCCGCAGGTGTTGTCGGCGTTGACGCTATAGGTGACTGTGCCATCGCCAGTGACGGTGGCTGCCAGCTGATAGGTGTTGTCAGCGGCCGTTGCGCTCCAGGTCTGACTGTCGGCAGTCTTGCTGAACTCAATAGTGCCCGCATGCTTGTTGGACGTCATCTTGATGGACGACTGATAATAGGAACCTGCTGCGAGGGTGACGCCCGCCTTGGTGTAGGTATAGGCCTCGGTACCGACGGTGGCCGCGAAGTTGAAGGTGGCGGCGCTGGCGGGAGCCATCGCTACACACAGGTCGCTGGCGGCGGGCGATGACGTCACGGTGGTGATCACGTTATCGGAGCCATCCTTTATAGTGAACTCTGTAGCGTTGATAGCGTTGGTGCCATCGGTAAGCGTGAATTTCACGATGGCCAGTTGGTTGGCGAGCGACACATTGCCTTGGAGTGAGGCTGTTTCACCTACGTTGAGTTTGCCGGTGCCTTTACGGACATCGTATTTCTCGGCGATGGTAGCCAGCTTTCCATCCTGCACTGCCAGCAGATTGGCCTTTATATCCTTCGTTGTCTCATCGACTGCCGACGAGGGATAGATGATTGTCACGTCATCGCCGTTGACAGGGTCGCCGTTGATAGTGCCGGTGATGGTGGCTATGCCATTGTAGACACTCTGAACCTCCATTTCGTCGTTCACGCCGTTGTGAATCAGCGCCACTTTATCGCCTTTTTCCCATGAGGGTACGAGGGTTGAGCCACTCTCGGAAAGTGCTCGTGTGGTTGCACTTTCGCCGATGCTGATGGTGGCGGTAAAGGGGATGCCCTCAGTCTTGTTGTTTGGCTGCAGGCCGATCTGTTCGATTTCATTGCTGCTGCATGCTGATAACATCAGAGCCCAAGCAGCTATCGTGAATATCTTCGTTGTTTTCATTGTCTTCTATAGTTTAAATGATGTACATTAGAACGGATCGCCACCGTCGTTATAGGTAGATGGGACTTTCAGTCCACCGGGCTTCACGGTCAGTGTGTAAGTGGCTGAGTTCGGAGAGTACGTATAGTTCGTGCCATCAGCTACCGTAGCGGTAATAATGGCAGTGCCTGTGCTCACAATGGTCACTCTGCCATTCTTATCCACTGTGGCAACGTTAATATTCGAAGAGCTATAGCCCGTTATGGTGCCATCGCCCGTTATTGTAGCCGGATAGTCGAAAGCATTGTCGTCGTTCACGTGCTCACTTGTAGCTGCTGGGAAACTGATGCTGCCAGCGGCCTTGTTGATGGTAACGGTAGCTGAGCCGGTAGCGGGGGTATAGTTATCCATCGTTACCTTGTAATAGACGGTATAAGTGCCGGCGTCGGTATAGGTCAGCGAGGTCAGCGTGCAGTTGTCAGCAGTCGTGCCGTATTTCACCGTAGCCCCAGTGGGAGCGTTGACGGTAATGCCGTGAGCATTCGTATCGTAAGTGCCAGAATAGTCGTTGGCTGTTACCGTCATCGTTGCTGGGTTGATGGTCAGCGTATAGCTGGCGGTGTTCGAGGCATAGGTGTAGGTCTCGCTGTCGGCAACGGTGGCGGTGACGGTCACGGTACCTACCTTGGTGAAGGTCAGCGCGCCTGTAGAAGCATTGATGCTGGCGCCGCAGGTGTTGTCGGCGTTGATGCTATAAGTGACTGTACCATCGCCGGTGACAGTGGCAGCCAACTGATAGGTGTTGTCAGCCGATGTTGCGCTCCAGGTCTGGCTGTCGGATTCCTTGCTGAACTCAATCGTGCCCGAATGTTTGGTGAACGTCATCTTGATAGGTGACTGATAATAAGTGCCTGCGGCGAGGGTGACGCCCGTCTTGGCATAAGTATAAGCCTCGGTGCCGACGGTGGCTGCGAAGTTGAAGTCGGCGGCGCTGGCAGGAGCCATCGCTACATAGAGGTCGCTGGCGGCGGGCGATGGCGTCACGGTGGTAATCACGTTGTCGGAGCCATCCTTTATCACGAAGCTAGAGGCGTTGATGGCGGTGCCCCCAGCATCCTGCAACGAGAACTTCACAATAGCCAGTTGGTTGGCTAACACCACAATGCCGTTGAGCGAGGCATGTCCTGCGTTTACGCTTAGTTTGGCGCCACTTGACTGACAGAGGTCGAGGTCGGTGGCGATGGTAGCCAGTGTGCCGTCTTGTGCCGCCAGCAGATCGGTCTTCACAGCCTTTGTCGTTGCATCGACGGCTGAGGCGGGATAGATGACAGTGACATCGTCGCCATCGGCAGGACTACCGGAGATGGTGCCTGAGATGGTGGCTGTACCATCGGTATTCTTGGTGACGGTCATCTCTTCGACGATATTATTGTGGATGAGTGCCACTTTTTCGCCCTCGGCAAAGGCGGTCTCCAGGGTCTTGGCGGTGGTATTCTCCGTGATGGCTCTTGTCTGTGAGCCTGTTGTGATGGTGGCGCTGAAGGGAATGCCCTCGCCGCCGGAAGCGGGCTGTGAGTTTGGCGCCTCTTCGCTGGTGCAGGCGGCCATCATGATGGCCATCGCTGCTATGCTGTATATAATCGCTTTTTTCATAACTGATATAAATCTATGTTATCTGTGAGATCTGTATGACATCAGAAAGGATTCTCGCCATGTCCGTAGCCCTCTCTGTCGATGATTGACGGTAGAGCGCTGACGATAAGCGTGTAAGTAGCGGTCTTCGTGGCGTAGGTGTAGTTGGTGCCGTCGGTAACGGTCGCGGTAATCGTGGCTGTACCTTCGCCCATGATGGTCACTTCGCCTGTTGATGCGTCGACTTTGGCCACACTCTCCTTGTCTGAAGCATAGCTGACTGAGCCATCGCCCGTATTCGTCAGCGCATTCGTGAATTTCGCTTCGTCAATCTTCTTACTCACCTCCGATGCGGCAAAACTGATGCTGCCAGCGGCCTTGTTGATGGTAACGGTAGCTGAGCCGGTAGCCGGGGTGTAGTTATCCATCGTTACCTTGTAATAGACGGTGTAAGTACCGGCATCGGTATAGGTCAGCGAGGCCTGCGTGCAGTCGTCAGCAGACGTGCCGTATTTCACCGTAGCCCCAGTGGGAGCGTTGACGGTAATGCCGTGAGCATTCGTGTCGTAGGTGCCAGAATAGTCGTTGGCTGTCACCGTCATCGTGGCTGGGTTGATGGTCAGCGTATAGCTGGCGGTGTTTGTGGCGTAGGTGTAAGTCTCGCTGTCGACAATGGTAGCGGTGACGGTCACGGTACCTACCTTGGTGAAGGTCAACGCGCCAGTAGAGGCGTTGATGCTGGCACCACAGGTGTTGTCGGCGTTGACGCTATAGGTGACTGCACCATCGCCGGTAACGGTGGCTGCCAGCTGATAGGTATTTTCAGTAGCCGTTGCGCTCCAGGTCTGGCTGTCGGATTCCTTGCTGAATTCAATCGTGCCCGAATGTTTGGTGAACGTCATCTTGATGGGCGACTGGTAATAGGTGCCTGCTGCAAGGGTGACACCCGTCTTGGCATAAGTATAAGCCTCGGTGCCGACGGTGGCCGAGAAGTTGAAGTCGGCGGCGCTGGCAGGAGCCATCGCTACATACAGGTCGCTGGTGGCGGGCGATGACGTCACGGTGGTAATCACGTTGTCGGAGCCGTCCTTTATCACGAAGGATGAGGCGCTGATGGCGGTGCCCCCAGCATCCTGTAACGAGAACTTGACGATGGCATTCTGTGCAGCGAGTTTAGTGGCTCCGGAGAGGCTGGCCGTGGTGCCGTCGTTCAGGATGGTAGCTGTGCCTCGGCGTACATCGAGAGCGTCGCTGAGAGCGCCCGTCTGCGTGGCGAAGAGTTCTGCATAGGTCTTTACGTTGGTATTGGCGGTATTGGCGGCGGTGGCTGGATAGACCAGCGTGGCTGCGGTATTATTCGCTAATGTTGAGGGGATCGTAAACTCGATGGTAGCCTGGCCATCGGTCACGTTCTTCACCGTGGCGGTACGGTTGAGGTTGGTCGAGCCGTCGCTGAACAGCACGGCTATCTGCTCGTCGGCTGTCAGGCTGGAGATGATGGTAGATCCACTCTCAGTAACGGTGCGGGTCAGAGTGCTACCGCCGGCATCGACGGTAGCGGTAACGGTTATCTCATAGCCGTCGCTGTGCAGGAGCGCGGCTTCGTTATAGTCATTGCTGCAGGCGGTCATCATCAGTACCAGTGCAGCCATCGTAAGATTCTTCTTTGTCATAATCGTCTTGTTGTTTAATGTTCTACACTGTGGATGATCAGAACGGATTGCCACCATCGCCGTAATCATCGTTGTCGGGAATGCCTCCGTTCGTATCGGTAGTATCTTTGACGGTCAGGGTGTAGCTGACGGTCTTGGTGGCATAGGTGTAGTTTTGTGAGTTTGCCACTGTTGCCGTTACCGTGACGCTGCCTGCCTGAGTGAAGGTCACTTTGCCTGTCGATGCCTCGACCGAGGCGCCGCAGGTGTTGTTGCTGATGCTATAGGTCACAGTGCCGTCGCCCGTATTCGTCACTCCCTGGGTGTAGGTGTTATTGGCAGCCGTTGCACTCAAGGCCAGACTGACAGCGTCATTGGCGAACGAGATGCTGCCGGCGGCTTGCGAGATGATGACGGTGGCAGAACCGGTGACGGTGGTAAAGCCTGGCTTCGTCACTTGATAATAAACAATGTATGTGCCTGCGTCGGTGTAAGACGGATTGGTAGAGAGGTTGTAGGTGCCTGAGGCGGTACCATACATGACTGTAGCTCCTGAGGGTGCCGTCACGGTGATGCTATGGGGCTGATTGTCGTAGGTGCCGCTATAGCCAGAGGCGGTGACGGTCATGGTGGCGGTGCCCACGCCGAGGGCGTAACTGGCAGTCTTGGTGGCGTAGGTGTAATTGTCGCCGTCGGTGACTGTGGCCTTGATGGTGGTCGAGCCATCGCTCTTGATGGTCACTTTGCCTGATTTGCTGTCGACCTCGGCCACAGCGGTATTCGACGATTCATAGGTCACCGCGCCGTCGCCCGTGTTCGTCAGCTCGTTGGTGAAGTCCTGATCGCCGTAAGTCTTGCTGATGCTGGCCACAGTATAACTAATCTGTGCTTCGGCCTTTGAGATGGATACCGTAGCATAACCGGTGACGGTGGTGTATTTCTCCTTGGTCACCTGGTAATAGACGGTGTAATTACCGGCATTGGTGTATTCGGGACTGGCGTCGAGGTTGTACTCGTCCATCGTCGTGCCGTACATCACTACTGCGCCTGAGGGGGCGGTCACGGTGATGCCGTGGGCAGATTTGTCGTAGATGCCGGAATATCCGCTCGCAGTGACCTCCATGGTACCAGCGACAACAGCCATCGTGATGGGCGACTGGTAGTAAGTGGCAGCGGCGAGGGTGACACCAGACTTCTCATAAGTATAGGTGAAGTCGCCGTCCGAGGCCTCGAAGTGGAATTCGGCGGCGCTGGCGGGAGCCATTGCCACGTAGAACTCGCTGGCGGCGGGCGATGGCGTCACGGTGGTGATCACGTCGTCGGAGCCGTCCTTGATGACGAACGACTTGGCAGCTATCGCGTTGGTACCATCGGTGAGCGAGAACTTGACGATGGCCAGTTGGGTGGCGAGGGCTACGGTGCCGTTGAGCGAGGCGTGGTTTGCGCCTACTATAAATGTGGCGCCGGAGGATTGTCGCAGATCAAGGTTGGCGGCGATGGTGGCAAACAGTCCGTCCTGTGCCGTCAACAAGTCGGTCTTTACGGCCTTTGTGGTGGCGTCGACGGCTGAGGCGGGATAGATGACGGTAACGGCGCTGCCTTCAGTAGGACTACCGGTAAGGGTGCCGCTGATGGTGGCGGTGCCGTCGTCGTTCTTGGTCACTTCCATCACGTCGACCTTGTCGCCATAAACGAGTGCCACTTTCTCCCCAGTGGCCCAAGCGGCATCGATGGTTGTTCCTGAGGCGTTCTCGGTGAGGGCACGCGTGGGGGCATCGGTGGTGATGGTGGCGCTGAAGGGGATGCCTTGGTCGCGGTCAGCGTCGTGCGGCGTAGATGGTTCGTCGCTGGTGCAGGCGGCCATCATCATGGCCAGCGCTGCTATACTGTATATAATCGCTTTTTTCATAACGGATAAATATCTGTGTTATCTGTGAAATCTGTGTGACATCAGAATGGGTTCTCGCCTTGACCGTAGCCCGTGGGCTTGTCGAGGATTGAGGGGTTCGCGCTGATGTTGAGCGTGTAGATGACGGACTTCTTGGGGTAGGTGTAGTTGGTGCCATCTTCGACCGTAGCGGTGATGATAGCGGTGCCTACGCCCATGATGGTCACTTTGCCTGTTGATGCATCGACATCGGCGACACTCGTTTTATCGGATGAGTAGGTCACCTTGCCGTCGCCCGTGTTCGTCAGGGTGTTGGTGAAGGCGGCATCGGTATTGGTCTTGTTTATCTCCGTTTTTTCGAAGCTGATGGCGCCATCGATCTGGTAGACGATGAGGATGTAGGAGGCTGTGGCATCATCGCCCTCATATGTGTATGTATTAGTGGAAGAGGTTGTAGCTATTATCGTTGCTCTGCCGGCTTTCGTGAATGTCACTTTGCCTGTCTCAGGGTCAACGATGGCACCGCAAGTGTTTGATCCATCTTGGACTGAATAGGTCACGACACCATCGCCTGTGTTCGTGACGAGATATGTAACGGTGTTATCGTCAGGAGTAGGACTCCAATATTTGTTATATTCGGGATCGAGATACGAAATCGAGGCGGGTGTCACAGGATCCGTTTCCTCAACAGGGTCGTCGAAAATGTCACAGCTCGTGATGTTTGTGCTGAGTGCCAGCACCAGTAGCATCTTTAAGATTTTTGTATACTTCATATTCATATATTATTGTTCTATTATTGATGCATTGCAGTAATACGGTGCAAATTTATATGAAATTTCTGAGATTAATTCCAATCCCCACAAATTTATTTTATAAGAAATTAGTTTTAGAACTCATACAACGCGACAAAGATACAAAAAAAATGCCTAAACTCCAACATTTCAGGCTTTTTTTTTCAATTTAAGACAAGATTGATAGGTTTTCAGACAAGATTGATACCAGATTGCTGACATGTTGGACAACTTTTTGGCCAATTTCCTCGATTTGTCCAAAGATCGGGCGTTTGTCCATACAAGTTGGAGAAGAATTTGAGATTTTTCTTGGAATCGGAAGAAAATCGCCGTAACTTTGCATCGTCGAAAAGAAACAAACGACATAGTTAATGACAAAGTATAAACATTAAATTATAACAATTATGACAACAAAGAATTTCAATGCAAAGAAGATGCTCATGAGCGCAGTTGCAGCAGTAGTTTTCTCATTCGTGTTCACCACCAGTGCAAACGCAAGTACCACACCTCAAGAGAAGCAAGGGACCAAACTTGAAATCCGAGTCAAAACGCGTCCTATTGGTGATAGCCAAAAGAAGCAGGAACAGAAGCAAGAACAGAATAAAGATCAGAAGCAAGAACAAAAGCAAGAAAATCCAGATGTTATATCCAAAATCCTCCAGAAGTTTGGCGTTCGCGTAAAATAATCCGCCTCTGTTCATAAGACAATAAATAAAGTGTCCTGGAAACTAATCCAGAACACTTTTTTATGTTTGTGTCGTATTTGGTGGCTTCGATGCGGAAGTCGGAGGGAGACATACCGTAATGCTGGCGGAAGCGGTCGCTGAAATAGGCGCTGCTGCCGAAACCACAGTCGGCGGCAACCTGTGCGATGGTGCGCTCTGGCTCGTCGACCAGCAGGTGGGCGGCATGTTCGAGACGCAACACCTGCTCGTAGAGCACGGCGGTCTGTTCGCAGTTGCCCATTTTCCGATAGACCTCGGCCAGACCCCATTTGGTGGTGTTCATCATCTCGCCCAGGGTGTCGCCCTGCTGGCGCACGCGCTCAATCAGGTCGTTATAGATGGTGACGGCCTCCGGATAGCGGCCGCGCTTCTTCATGTAGTCTACGATGAAATCTGCTCCCCAGCGCGTGCCTTCCATCGTTAGTTGCAGGTTGCGCTCGTTGGTCGCCAGCGCGTGGTCGTAGTCCTTCATCGCGCCATACATGCTGGCCAGCATATTCAGATAGCCATGTATCAGGTGGTCGGTGTTCGAGCGGTCGGTCTTAGCCATCAGGTCGATGCCCTCATTCATGCCGTGGATGCCCTTCTCGCGGTCGCCCTCGTAGAAGAGGTTCTGGCCCAAGTCTTTGGACAACTTTTTGACCAATTTCCGCGATTTGTCCAAAGATGGGGCATTTGTCCATACAAGTTGGAGAAGAATTCAAGAATTTTCTTGGAATCGGAAGAAAATCGCCGTAACTTTGCATCGTCGAAAAGAAACAAACGACACAGATAAGAATAGTATAAACATTAAAATATTAAGATTATGACATTACTGTCCACTAAAAATCGCTAAGCGTTCTTTGAAATGATTGAAATATAGTTAGTTACAGGGATTTTTCGGGTGCGACAATTTGATTTTGTATCTTTGCAGTCAAAATGGATGACTGCATATGAACAAACCAAAGTATGTTTTTGCCCAACTGGTTGCATTCTTGGACGATAACAAGTTCCGTCACATTGTTGACAAGTACGATGGGAACCGTTATGTGAAACACTTTACATGTTGGAACCAACTCCTTACGCTGATGTTCGGTCAGTTGAGCAATCGCGAGAGTCTGCGTGATCTGATTATCGCCATTGAGGCACACTATCAGAAGTGCTATCATCTTGGCTTAGGCAAGCATGTTACCAGAAGTAATCTGGCAAAGGCCAATACTAATCGCGACTATCGAATCTTCGAGGAGTATGCCTATTATCTCGTGAGTGAGGCAAGACGTAAGCGAGCTACGGACATCTTCAAGCTTGACGGTAATGTCTATGCTTTCGATTCCACGACCATATCGCTATGCCTAGATGTTTTCTGGTGGGCCAAGTTCCGCAAACATAAGGGTGGAATCAAGATTCATACCCTATATGACCTGGAGACTCAGATTCCAGCCTTCTTCCACATCACTACGGCATCAGTCCATGATTCCAAGGCGATGAAGGAAATCCCCATAGAGATAGGTGCTTACTACATCTTCGACCGTGGCTATAACAACTTCAAGGAACTTTATCGGATACACCGTATGGAGTCCTTTTTCGTTGTGCGAGCCAAGACAAACTTGCAGTACAAGTGCGTCAGTTGGAAGCGGAGGATGTCCAAAGGAATACTCACTGATGCAGAGATTGAACTGACCGTCTACGGTAGTCAGAAAGGTTATCCTGAGCATCTGAGGCTCGTTCGGTTCTATGATGAGGAGCAAAACCGTGAGTTCATGTTCCTGACCAATGCCATGGAATTGACTGCCCAGCAAGTTGCCGACCTCTACAAGAATCGATGGCAGATAGAGCTGTTCTTCAAGTGGCTCAAACAACACCTCAAGATCAAGAAGTTCTGGGGTACAACTGAGAGTGCTGTCAGAATACAGATCTACTCTGCTATTTGTGCCTACTGTCTCGTAGCCATCGTGCAGCATGACATGAGATTGAAAAGAAGTACTTATGAGGTACTGCAAATCCTCAGCATGTCACTCACTGACACAACGCATCTGAGAGATCTCTTCGACAAAACTATATTCAAAAATGACAAAGACCGAAGCGGTTCAAGTGAACCTAATTTATTTAATTTTTAAACTCGTCCATTTTTAGTGGACACTAGTGAGATTATGACAACAAAGAATTTCAATGCAAAGAAGATGCTCATGAGCGCAGTTGCAGCAGTAGTTTTCTCATTCGTGTTCACCACCAATGCAAATGCAGATCCCTTAGAGAATATGCAAAGGACCAATCTTGAAATCCGAGTCAAAGCGCGTCCTAATGGGGATAGCCAAAAGAAGCAGGAGCAGAAGCAGGAACAGAAGCAAGAAAAGAAGCAGGAAAATACAGATGTTGTATCCAAAATCCTCCAAAAGTTTGGCGTTCGGGTAAAGTGACCCGCTTCTGTTCATAAGACAATAAACAAAGCGTCCTGGAAACTAATCCGGAACGCTTTTTTATGTTTGACGCTAAAAAGCTTTGTGCATACAAAATCCACCTCACCGGCATTCAGTACTCCTACCTTCACGTCATATCCCAGAAATCCACAATATCTGCATAATACTTTCTTGTTATCACTTCCATAAAAATAACGTTTTAGGGTGCAAAGATAGTAAATTTATTGTTTATGGAGAGAGAAATCATTGCCTTTATACTTTCCTGTATTTCGCTTTCTTGCCTCTTCCGGTTTTCTTGATCAGCTTATCCTCGCACCAGCGCCAGATCTGAACACGGGTCTTGTTCTCGTCGTTATCCATCTTACTGAAGATCAGGTTCCAGTCGAATTCCGTAGGCAGTGCCTCCAGGAGCCTTCTCGACTTCGAGTTATAGCCGATCCTGTTGGCCTGCTCCTGGGCATTCTTATTATCAAGATACGCCCGACAGAGTCCGCCGAAAAAATGCCGTTGACAGGTCATCTGAATCTCAATGAGCAACGACACCAGCTTCTTGTCCGTCTCGTCGATCTTCAACTTCTGGTCCTTGTTCCATTCCTCCCAATGACGCATCACGATAAAGGGCGCTGCAATGTGCAGTCCGTAATAGGGTACACGCTGGCAAAGCATGGCCGTCACCTCATCTTCCTCGATCTTGGCCAGGCCCATGGTGTTGGCATACCACTCATGCACCACTTCCATCAGCGGCCATAGCGGCAGTTCGCCCTTCACATTGTCGAGCAAGAAAGCCCGAGGCTCGATGTATTCTCGTTTTGCCATATCTCCTATGTTATATCTCCAAACTATTCTTATTCAGCAGGAAGTCCATCAGTCCCATCATCAGGATGCCCTTTTCATTGCGCCAGGGCTTGATATTGTCTTTCACAATAACAATCTTTTTGAAAGAGTCGTCAATATTTACCAACGATTGGGTTTCCTGATCCTCTTTTTCCTTGTCAGGAATAGCCAAGGCAGATTGTATGTAGTAGCGCTGACTTGCCTGATTGACCACGAAGTCCACTTCAAGACGCATTCTCTCCTGCTTCCCGTCTTCGGTTCTCTTTCGGATTTCCACCTGACCGACATCCACCTGATAGCCACGCATGCAGAGTTCGTTATAGATGATGTTCTCCATAATGTGGTTCTCTTCCTGCTGACGGAAGTTTATCAGCGCATTGCGGATGCCCAAGTCCTCAAAGTAGTATTTCGACAGCGTACCAATGTACTTCCTTCCCTTCACATCAAAACGCTCAGCTTTATTGACGACAAAGGCCTCTTTAAGATAAAGGAGATACTTGTCGATAGTCTGGCTCGTGATATTTGAGTTCTCAACACTCTTGAATGTATTTGCAATCTTTGTAGGGTTGTTGGGAGATCCGATAGAGGAAGCCAAGATGTTGACCAGTTCACGCAGTTCCTTGTCATTCTTGATCTTATATCTTTCCCAGATGTCTGCCATATATACGGTCTGAAACAGCTTTCGCAGATAGTCAGCTTTCTCTTGGTCAGTGGTGAAGGACAATATTAACGGAAGACCGCCAAAAGTATAGTAATCTTTCCAAGCATCGCTCTTGTCTCCACCTACAGCAGAATAGTATTCTGTGAAACTCAATGGATAAACCCTTATCTGATGGTCACGTCCCCTGAACTCTGTTGCAATATCGGTAGAAAGGAAGTGCGAGTTGCTACCTGTCACATAAACGTCAGCGTTCTTTATATGCAGCAGGCTGTTGAGCACATCAACAAACTCATCAACCTTCTGCACCTCATCCAGAATAATGAAATGCAACTGTTGGCTGGCTACCCTGGACTTGACGTATGCCAGCAATGCATCAGGATCTCTCAACTCCTTATTGGCCCTGTCCTCCAGGTCTACTTCAATGATACGGCTCTCGTCAACCCCTTCTGAAAGTAGGTGGTTGTGAAACAAGGTTTTCAACAAGTATGACTTCCCGCACCTGCGCGGTCCGGTTACGACTTTAATGAATCCATTCTGTCTGGCATTGACCAGTTGGTTCAGATAGCTGTCTCTTTTTATCTCCATCGTACAATGAATTTGTGGCACATGTGCCAATTTTACACCGCAAAGATACAAATAATTTCTGAATAATCAGCACTTTTAGGCTAAAAAAGTGGCACATGTGCCAACTTTTCAGTCTAAAACCACATTTTTACCCTTTTTATTACTTGGAACAGGTGGGGATGATGTCGATGGCCAGTCCGCGGGCATGTTTCGACAGATTGGTGCTGCCTGCGATGTTGCGGTAGCAGAAGCACGAAGAATTATTGTCGCGCATCTGTGTCTCATCATCAGCGTCATAGACATCTGGCAACAGCATGCGCTGGATAGGGTACTTGGCATCGAACAGCTTGCGCAGGATGCGGGCCACGCAGTCGGCAATCTGCTTATTGCACACCATCTCGCCGATGTGCATCTTGTTATCGTAATCCCAGTGCAGGGCTCGGACATGACGCAGGTCGTCGCGGCCTATATAGGGGTCCTCCTTGTAGGTCTTACCCTGCATGCGCTGCCACACACCGTCGGGGATGGGTTCTGCGGCAAAGCACTTGTCGATGCCACCATAGGCTGCAACGGCCTCGGCACTGACAGTCCTTCCGGCCTGCCACATTGTGAGTGCCGTTGTGTCTGGTGGTGTGCTATTGTCGTTGTTGCTGCACGATGCTAGTACCATTATGCCGCAAATAAGGATGGCGACAAGCTTGCTCTGCGCGCTCTTAATCGAATGATTCATATTACTTACTTGTGCGGTCGATATAGTCCATGATAACATCGACAGCGTCGTCCTCGCTCAGGTCATCCATAGATATAACGAGCTGGTAGTTGCGGGTGTCATAGCGTGAGGTATCCTCGTATTTCTTGATGTAGGTCTCGCGGTCGGCGTCCAGCTTCGCGATGATGTCGCGAGCCTTCAGCTCGGTAACATTCTGACGGCTCATGATACGCTGGACGCGGTACTCCATCGAAGCCTGGATAAAGATGTTCAGGTGGTTGGGCCACTGGCGGAACACCATAAAACCTGTGCGGCCTGCCACTACGCACGACTCCTTGGCGGCCAGCTCCTGCAGGAAGCGCTTCTCAGTCTCGTACATGCTCTTGTTGTCGAGCTTCACCTCGGCTTGCATAGGCTGGGATGTACTGCCGACCAGCGTCTGGTAGTAGACGTTGAAGTCTTTCCACCACGACTTCTTCTGCGCCTTGATCTCCTCGATACGCTCAACGGAGAGACCATATTTGTCGGTAAGCCTCTCGATGAGTGCCTTGTCGAAATATTTCACACCAAGTTTTTCGGCCAGCTTACGGCCAACAGTACGTCCACCCGAACCGACTTCGCGGTTGATGGTAATCACAAATTTATCGTTCTTGTTCATAATTAGTTATCGTTAATCACAATGCAAAGATACAAATTATTTTTCATTCCCGCAAATTTCACCGAAAAATTTGCAAAAAACTTGCAGGTATCATTCAAACAGTTGGGGAAATGTTTGGCGGATTCGAATCCGGATAGGATATTATTCATAACAATTATTAACCGACGGGGGTGATAATTAAGGTTCGTAGACATTTGATTTAACGTTCGTTTTTATTACAATATTACAATATTACATTACAGATTGGGGGGTGGGCGAAAATGCAGTAACAAGTGTTGTGGAGTAGTGAAATGTGATTATTTATATATATTATTATAATTATATATATAAATAACATCTCATCACACTAAAACAAGGTGTAATACGCAAATTAAGCGAAATTGTAATGTAATGTTGTAATATTGTAATATTTTACTGGCAAGAACATCATTCATAAGTGCCTGATAATAAGAATATTAATCGTTTTAATTCGTCATCTCGGATATGCTTGCGCTTGCTGTGGAAGAGGTCGTAGAGGAGGGGTTCGCCCTGACAGATATTGACCACTGCGCGCCAGGGGCCCTGACCAGACAATTCGGGGAAAAAGAGGCGACCGATCTCGCACTTTGTGTAGATTCGTTTGTCATCAATCTTCATAATGTTTGCTATTTAATAATTCTGTATACAAATATACGAAAAAACCTCGAAATGGCCAAATTTGTGTTAAAGTTCCTAAATGTCTATAGGGGTAGATTTTAGGTTTAGAAAAAGCTTGGAAGGTATCTTTAAAGCACGTATCTTTGCAACAGAAATCCAGCAGCGTAACTGTAAATCGGGCGTAGCACCACAGCGCACCTGCAGCCTGCTGCCAGCAGAGTGTCCGGGACTCGTCAAGGGAGTGGCGGGGTGTCGTTAAGGGACGGAGGGTTAGGAGTTAGCTGACTGGACGGAATGCCTAAAGTTAGAATGATATGGCACAAAGAAAAATTGCTTTTCCAGTAGTGTACAAGCAGAATCAGAACGAACAGTCGTCTGCTTACGGAAAATATTACCCGGAGGCTTATCCTCCCGAGACGCTGAGTTTGCGCGGACTGATTGAGCGCGTGGCGTTTGACCAGTCGGTGTACAGCCGCGACATCGTGAAGGGTGTGATCCAGAAGCTCACCCGAGTGATGGTAGAATTGCTCACTGGCGGTCAGCCCGTGAAGTGGGACGGACTCGGCACTTTCACGCCGAAGATCGAGTCGGTAAAGGGTGGCGTAACCGAGGCCCAGTTGAAGGCGGGCAGCGTGAACATACGCGACGCCATCGAGGGTGTGCACATCCGCTTTATCCCTGAGAACGAGAAGGGTGAGGAGCTGACCTCGCGTCGTATGAAGGATGCCATCACCTTCAGTGTGGAGGGTGTGAAGATCCTGACGAAGGTGGGCGTGGCGCCCAACCAGAAGACGCTCGTGACCATCGAGACACTCGAGAAGTTTGCGAACAGCGGATCATCGGCTGGCTCAGAAAACGGAAGTAACGGCGGTAGCCAGAATGGTGGCTCACAGAATGGTGGCACCCAGGGCGGTGACAACAGTGGTTCGCAGAGCGGCCAGCAGGGTGATCAGACCCAGCAGAGCGGCTATGCCCTGACGATCAGTAAGAGTGGAACGGGCACTGCAACCGTCACCCATGATGGTAATGCCGTGACTTCTGGCGCTTCCCTGAACGAGGACGATGAGGTGGAGATCAGTATCACACCGGCTGAGGGTAAAGTGCCTACTGCATCCATCAACGGCTCTTCTATCGAGCTGACCGAGGATGGTGGTGTGTATAGCGGCAGCTTCGCAATGCCGGGACAGGCTTCGAGCCTCGAGATCGATACCGGAACTGCCGAAGGTGGGGATAGTGGAGACGGCATTGACAAAGACTAGTTTTTAGGTCACACAGATCTGAGAGATCTGTGTGACATAATAAAAATCTGTGTGATAATAAAAATCTGTGAGATGAAAAAGCGGATTTTGGAGATTGCGGTGAAGGTGATAGTAGCCGCGCTCACGGCCTTCCTGACGGCCATCACAACGACATCATGTATGGGCTACGGCCCGTTGCCTAAGATCGTACAGATTTCACTCATGAAGAATCCCCTCGCAGTTGCGGGGGGATTTTCGTTGAAAATATTACAATATTACAATATTACATTACAAATTAAAATAAACCGCGATTTATTTTGTATTTCGCTCGATTTGTACTATCTTTGCACGCAAAAGCGATATAAGACGATATGAAAACAATGAAACTATTACTAACGGCTCTGTTGGCAGTGATGAGTCTGCCGATGATGGGACAGTCGAAATATGTGACTGTCAGTGACGGACATTTCCTGAAAGACGGTAAACCCTATTACTACGTAGGTACCAATTTCTGGTATGGTGCTATCTTGGGTTCTGAGGGACAAGGCGGCAATCGTCAGCGTCTCGTTCAGGAACTGGATCTGATGAAGGAGATGGGCATCGACAACCTGCGTATCCTAGTGGGCAGCGATGGCGAGCGGGGCGTGACCACGAAGGTGGAGCCGACGTTGCAGATACGGCCGGGTGTTTACAACGATACCATCCTGGCCGGTCTCGACTACCTGTTGATGGAGATGGGCAAACGTCAGATGGTGGCTGTGCTCTATCTTAATAACTCCTGGGAATGGAGTGGGGGTTATGGCTTCTATCTGGAACATGCCGGTGAGGGTAAGGCGCCACGTCCCAATGAAGATGGGTATCCTGCCTATATGAACTTCGTGGGGAAGTTTTCCAACAGTGCCAAGGCTCATCAGTTGTTCTATGACTATGTGCGTTTTATCCTCGGCCGCACCAATCGCTATACGGGTGTGAAATATGTGGATGACCCTGCCATCATGTCATGGCAGATTGGTAACGAACCCCGTGCCTTTGCCAAGGAACTGTTGCCTGATTTTGAGAAATGGCTCTCGGAAGCCTCTGCCTTGATCCGCTCACTCGACACCCATCACCTGATATCTGTGGGCAGCGAAGGCTCTTGGGGGTGTGAGAACGACTGGGACTGTTATGAGCGTGTCTGTGCTGACAAGAACATCGACTATTGCAATATCCACCTGTGGCCCTTTAATTGGAGTTGGGCGCGTCAGGACCATCTTTTGGAGGACCTGCCCCAGGCCAAACAGAATGCCCAGGACTATATTGAGCGACACATCGCCATCTGTCAACGTCTGCGTAAACCCTTGGTGATGGAGGAATTCGGCTATCCCCGTGATGATTTCAAGTTCGCCTTAGGGTCACCGACCACCGCTCGTGACGGTTTCTACGACCACATGTTCTCGCTTGTCGTGGGGAGTGCCGAACGTCGTGACTGCTTTGCAGGGTGTAACTTCTGGGGATGGGGAGGTCTTGCCAAGCCCCGTCATCCGGACCAATGGCTGGTGGGCGATGACTACTGTGGTGACCCGGCTCAGGAAGCACAGGGCTTGAACTCTGTTTTCGCCGGAGATGAGTCGACGCTTGGCGTGATTCGACGTCATATCGGTCAGATAAACCACATTTTTACAAAATAGTACTCAAATTCGTCAATAGAATGTAGCAGAGTTTGGGAAAAAATGCGTATCTTTGCACCCGAATAACTCGAACTATCAAAATTTTGGAATGAAAAGACTGCTTACAGTCATCGTATGTGTGATGGTATTTGGGTCGGTGATGGCTCAGATACGGGGTAATGAGATTGTCGTTACCGTAGAGCCAGACCATCAGGATTGGCACTACAAAACAGGTGAGAAAGCCAATTTCACCATAGAGGTGAGGAAGAGTGGCACGCTGTTGTCTGATGTGAGCATCGACTTGAAGGCTGGCCCTGAGATGTATCAGGATGTCACCAGACAGCAGGTGTTGAAGGACGGTACGATGAAACTCTCGGGGACCATGAAGCAGCCGGGATTCTATCGTGTGGATGTGACGGCCCATGTGAATGGCAAGGACTATAAGCAGGCTTGTGGCGCAGCCTTTGAACCGGAAAGGCTCCAGCCTTCAACCGTGATGCCAAAGGATTTTGAGAGCTTCTGGCAGAATGCCGTACAAGAGGCCCGAAAAGTGGACCTGAACCCCACGAAACGACTCCTGCCCGAGCGTTGTACCAAGGATGTCAACGTCTATGAAGTCTCTTTCCAGAATTTCCAATGGAACTATCGCACCTATGGCATCCTCTGTGTGCCGGTGAAAGAAGGTAAGTATCCAGCTCTGTTGCGTGTGCCTGGCGCAGGTGTACGACCCTATGGTGGTGATGTCTGGACAGCCTCACAAGGTGCTGTCACGTTGGAAATCGGTATTCACGGCATCCCTGTGACGATGGAGCAGAAGGTCTACGACGATGTGTTCAACGGGGCTTTGTCGGGTTACTGGGAGTTCAATATGGATGATCGTGACAAGCATTATTATAAGCGCGTGGTCTTGGGTTGTATCCGTGCATTGGACTATATTGCAGAATACACACCATGGAACGGTCGGGAAATGGGTGTGACCGGTTCTTCACAAGGTGGATTCCTGACACTCGCCACAGCCGCCCTCGATCAGCGTATCACTTTCTATGCCCCTGTGCATGCCGCCCTCTGCGACCATACCAATTCGCTGAGAGGCATTGCCTGCGGATGGCCGCATTATTTCTATTGGAACAAGGGTAAAGGACAAGAGAAGCAGATGGAGGTGTCGCGTTACTATGATGGTGTGAACTTCGCCCGACTCATCAGGAACAGTCAGAAAGGCTGGTTCTCGTTTGGTTATAACGACGATGTCGTACCTCCCACCACCGCTTGGTCTACTTATAACACTGTGACTGGTCCTAAGGAAATCTCGCCCTACAAGCAGACTTGGCACTTCTGGTATCAGGAACAATGGGACGAGTGGGAAGACTGGCTCTTGAAGCAAATGAAACTAAAGTAACAACGATATGAAAAAGATTCTGGTGATGGTAATGGCTGCGCTGGCTGTAACCGCCTGTACAACGCAGAAACCCGCTGAGCCTGAGAAGACACTGGCCCAGCAGCTGATGGAACGACTGGATACCCTTCGGGAGAAAGGATATATGTTCGGCCATCAGGATGATCCCTTCTATGGACTGACCTGGGAATATCAGAAAGATTCCAGCGATGTGAAGAACGTCTGTGGCGACTATCCTGCCGTGATGGGCTTTGAGCTCGGAGGTATTGAGATGGGCGACGTGAAGAGTCTCGACAGCGTTCCTTTCACCAAGATTACCGAGGAAATCATCAACCATTATAATCGTGGGGGTATCATCACCATCAGCTGGCATCCCCGTAATCCTCTGACAACCATTGAAGGAGGTGGCAATGCCGGCCAGAAATTCCCAGAAGGAACAGCATGGGATATTTCTGATTCGACGGTTGTGAAGAATATCCTTGACGGGGGCTCGAAATACGACCTTTTCCAGATTTGGATGCAGCGTCTTAGTGATTTCCTCGCTACGCTGAAAACGACTGATGGCCAGAAGATCCCCGTTATCTTCCGTCCTTGGCACGAGAATACCGGCAGTTGGTTCTGGTGGGGTGAGAAATTCTGTACAGCAGAGGAATACAAGGCCTTATGGAACATGCTGCAAGACAAACTCGATGCCGATGGCTTCGACAATCTGCTTTGGGCTTACTCACCTGGTATGGCTGGTGATTTGACGAATGAGAAGTATCTTGAGCGTTATCCCGGAGATGAGCGCATAGGGGTGGTAGGTATTGACGGTTATCAATGGGGTACGAAGGAAGACTTCGTGAGTCAGTTGGACCAGAACCTGGCCATGCTGTGTCAGTTTGCCAAGGATCACGGAAAGATAGCAGCCCTGACGGAGTGTGGACTGAAGAACTTGAGTGATCCCACGTGGTGGACCTCGACACTGACGCCTGTGCTCGACAAGTATCCTATCAGTTATTTCCTCGTCTGGAGAAATTATAAGGAGGAGTGGTTCGGCCCGTCGCCCGCCAAGCCCGATGCTGAGTATTTCAGGCAACTGTATGATAAAGAGAATACTTTATTCCTTAACGACATTAAATAATGACAGAATTTGAAAAGAAAGTGGCAGCCCTGCGTGCCCACCACGAAGCATTGCTGACACAAAAGAACGAACCGATAGAGTGGGGGAACGGCATCTACGAGAAGTATAAGAATCCCGTGGTGACAGCCGCACATATCCCCTTGGAATGGAAATACGACTTCAACGAGCAGGATAATCCCTACCTCATGCAGCGTATCATGTGTAATGGTGCGTTTAACGCCGGTGCCATCAAGTGGAAGGGTAAGTATTGTCTGGTAGTCCGTGTGGAGGGTGCCGACAGAAAGAGCTACTTTGCCGTAGCTGAGTCGCCCAATGGCATCGATAACTTCCGATTCTGGGAGGAACCCATCACCATGCCCGATGATGTCATCCCTGCTACCAACGTCTATGATATGCGTGTCACGCAACATGAAGACGGCTGGATCTATGGTGTGTTCTGTGCAGAGCGTCATGACGACTCTCAGCCCGGTAACCTCTCTGCTGCGACGGCTACAGCTGGTATCGCCCGTACCAAGGACTTGAAAACCTGGGAGCGTCTGCCTGACCTGAAGACAAAGAGTCAGCAGCGTAATGTGGTGCTGCATCCTGAGTTCGTCAATGGAAAATATGCTTTCTATACCCGTCCGCAGGATGGCTTTATCGATACAGGCTCCGGTGGTGGTATCGGTTGGGCACTCGTGGATGACATCACTCATGCTGAGGTGAAGGAGGAGAAGATTATCAACGCCCGCCATTACCACACCATCACCGAGGTGAAGAATGGTGAGGGTCCGCATCCCATCAAGACCAAACAGGGCTGGTTGCATCTGGCACATGGTGTTCGCGCCACGGCCGATGGCCTGCGCTACGTATTATATATGTATATGACAGCTTTGGAGGATCCCACGAAGGTCATCGCACAACCCGGTGGCTATTTCCTCGTGCCTGAAGGTTATGAATACTTAGGTGATGTGATGAACGTGGCCTTCGCTAACGGTTGGATTGCTGATGAGGATGGCAAGGTGTTCATCTACTATGCCTCGGCCGATACACGTATGCATGTAGCCACCTCGACCATCGACAAGCTCGTGGATTACTGCATGAACACCCCTGAGGACGGTCTGTATACCGCCGCCAGTGTGGAGACGATTAAGCAACTGATTCGGAAGAATAAGTTGAGTTTATAGTTTAGAGTTTAAAGTTTATAGATATGGTTAAAACTAAATTTATTGAAAAGGTTGGATATGGCTTTGGCGACATGTCATCGTCGATGTTCTGGAAGATTTTCTCTTATTATCTTCCGTTCTTCTATTCCAACATCTTTGGCCTGAACCTTGTAGATGCCGGTGTGTTGGTGCTTGTGACCCGTATCTGGGATGCTGTCTCAGATCCGATGATGGGTATCATTGCCGACCGTACCAATACGAAGTGGGGTAAATATCGTCCCTATCTGTTGTGGGTGGCACCCTTCTTCAGCATCTGTGGTATCCTGTTGTTTACTACGCCGGATTGGGAATATGGGGCCAAACTGATATGGGCATACGTGACATATATCATGATGATGACCGTCTATACGGGTATCAACGTGCCTTACGGTGCCATGTTGGGTGTGATGACCGATGATCCTAAGGAGAAGACGGTGTTCTCGTCCTTCCGTATGTTCTTCGCCTATGGCGGTTCGTTTATCTCCCTCTTCCTCTGGGAACCCCTCACCAACATGTTTGGTGGCTATAATACTTCCGGCGGCTGGTTCTGGGCGATGGTCACCATCGCAGCAGCCTGTTTTGTGATGTTCATTATCTGTTTCCTGCTCACCAAGGAACACCTGAAGACGGTGTCTACCGTGAGTATTGGCGATGACTTTGCGTCGTTGTTGAAGAACAAGCCTTGGTGGTTGTTGATTGGTGCAGCCTTGTGCTCGAACCTTTTCAATACCGTCCGTGGTGCCACAGTGGCTTATTTCTTCGCAGATATCATCGGTGCCGATGTTTCCTTGAGTTTCATGGGTATGGCGTTCCTCTTCTATGCCGGTCTGTTCCTAGGTATTGGTGAGGTGTCGAACATGGCGGGTGTGGCCCTCTGTGTGCCCATTGCCAATAAACTCGGTAAGAAGACCACATTTATTATTGTGAATGCCTTGTTGCTTGTCTTCAGCGTACTGTTCTTCTTCATCCCGATCAATCCTTCCGGTTTCTGGCTGATGCTGATCTTCCAGGTGATCATCTCTATCCTGACAGGTGTGATGTCGCCATTGATCTGGAGTATGTACGCCGACGTGAGTGACTATGCAGAGTTGGAGTTCCGCACAGCCTCTACGGGCTTGATCTTCTCGTCGGCTTCGATGGCCCAGAAGTTTGGTGGTGCCATTGGTGGTGCCGCTGTCCTCTGGTTGCTCTCCGGCTTCGGCTATATCACCGATAGTGCCCAGGTGGCAGCCGGTGTGGTTCAGCCTGAGAGTGCCCTGTTGGTTCTGCGCTGGTTGATGAGCTTCATCCCGGCTGCTGTAGCAGCATTGGCAGTTGTCGTGGTATGGTTCTATCCGTTGACAACCAAACGTGTGGATGAGATCAGCGAAAAACTGAAGACAATGCGTGAAATCGAAGATTAAATACCAGAAAGTACCAAAAGAATGTATGATGTAGAATTGATGCGAAAGGAGATGCAGGATGTTCTGACCCAGAACATCCTGCGCTTCTGGATGACCCGGATGGTTGATGAGGAGAATGGCGGTTTCTACGGTCGTATAGACAATGGCGGCACGCTCCATCCCGAGGCCGAAAAGGGTGCCATCCTTAATGCCCGTATTCTGTGGACATTCTCAGCCGCCTATCGGATTCTGGATAATCAAGTCTATCTGGAAATGGCCAGGCGGGCCTATGATTACTTCATCGAGCATTTTATCGACCACGAGTACGGCGGCGTCTATTGGAGCCTCGATTACAAGGGCCGGCCGCTCGATACCAAGAAACAGTTCTATGCCATCGGCTTTGCCCTCTATGGTATGTCGGAATATGCCCGTGCCACGGGCGACCGTGAGGCGCTGGAATGCGCCCTGCAACTCTTCGACTGTATTGAAGCGCATGCCTTTGACAGCGAGCACAACGGCTATATCGAGGCCTGCACAAGAGAGTGGGGTGAGATGGCCGATATGCGGCTTTCAGACCTTGATGCCAACTTTCCTAAGTCGCAGAACACTCATCTGCACATTATCGAACCCTACGCCAACCTGCTGCGATGCCTGAAAGAGTTCCGAGCTCAGGAATCGTGCGACTATGTGCCTGTTCTCGGTTCGGTGCTGCCGATAGGCATCAGCGTGCCGATGGAAACAATGGTCAGCGTCGAGGCCTCTCTGCGTAATATCATTCATATTTTCACCGACAAGATCCTGAATCCAGAGACCCATCATCTCGATCTCTTCTTTGAGATGGACTGGACGCGTGGTGCAGGTCATTTGGAAAGCTATGGCCACGACATTGAATGTTCATGGCTTATGCACGAGGCAGCCCTTGTCCTGGGCGATCCTCAGGTGCTGGCCAAAGTGGAACCCATAGTCCGCGAGGTAGCCAAGGCTTCGGAGAAAGGTCTGCGCCCGGACGGCTCGATGATTCATGAGGCCAACCTCTCTACAGGTCATGTTGACGATGATCTCCACTGGTGGGTACAGGCTGAAAATGTGGTTGGGTGGTACAATCTCTACCAGCATTTCGGCGATGAGGAGGCTCTGGAAAGGGCTGGCCGTTGTTGGGATTACATCAAGGCCCAGCTCATTGACTGGGACAATGGCGAATGGTTCTGGAGTCGTCATGCAGACGGCAGTCTGAACACCACCGACGACAAGGCTGGTTTCTGGAAATGTCCCTATCATAACAGTCGTATGTGTCTGGAGATGATTGAGCGTACAAGGTGAAATGATACAATTCCTTGAAAAAAGAAGCAATTCCTCGAAAATTTTATAATTATTCGAGGAATTTTCATTTTTTTTTTGTAACTTTGCAGCCTATTAGAACAAATATTGTTATAACATTAT
>JAEEGH010004283.1_pt1 | contig 36712 bp, 27 predicted proteins | sample 9134181 | NCBI WGS metagenome assembly JAEEGH01 (sample SAMN16246544, study PRJNA631951) | gut metagenome | biome: gut microbiome; feature: rumen; material: DP-attached | host: Bos | place: Iran: Karaj | collected 2018-10
CCTCTAAGAATGCACAAGAATTGTATATTGCTGGATGTTCAATCTTTGTGGTAATGATGTGTTTGCCTTTTTCTTTATTTGCAAAGGCTACACCTTTTATTGCCCAGTTATCTGATTCGGTGCCACCAGAGGTAAAATAAATCTCTTTTGAATCAGCACCGATTAACTTTGCTATATTATCTCTACAAGCTAATACTATATTCGCGCTCTCTCTTCCAAGAGAATGAACTGAATCAGCATTGGCAAAATCCTTTGCCATATACTCTACCATCTTTTCATATACCTCTACTCTGATTGGAGTAGTAGCTGCGTGATCTAGATATACCTTGTTCATTATTTTCTAATTTGTCCTTCACCGTGTATTACATACTTTACACTTGTAAGTTCTTTTAAAGCAACTGGACCTCTTGCATGGAGTTTTTGTGTACTAATTCCCATCTCTGCACCAAGTCCAAACTCAAAGCCATCTGTAAATCTGGTTGAAGCATTCACATAAACGCAGGCAGCATCAACTCTGTCAAGGAACCTCTGCGCTGTCTCTTTATTTTCAGTAATGATAGCCTCTGAATGACCTGTGTTGTATTTATTGATGTGAGCAATAGCTTCATCCACATCCTTAACGGTCTTAACTGAGATTATATAGTCAAGATACTCTGTTCCAAAGTCCTCTTCGGTAGCATCTAAAGCGCCTTCAATGAAGCCCTTACTATACTTATCCGCTCTTACCTCAACCTTGTGCTCATTCATTGCCTTAGCAAAAAGAGGCAGAAACTCCTCTTTAATATCTTCGTGAACCACCAGAGATTCAGCTGCGTTGCACACACCTATCCTCTGGGTCTTAGCATTGATTATAATAGGAATGGCCTTATTAAGATCCGCTTCCTTATCAACATAAATATGGCAGTTGCCTGTTCCTGTCTCAATAACAGGAATATTGGAGTTCTCTGTGACAGCCCTGATAAGTCCGGCGCTTCCTCTGGGGATCAGTACGTCCACATACTGCTTCATAGTCATAAACTCTTTGGTCACAGCCCTGTCCGTATCCTCAATAAGCTGTACAGCATCAGGTGTAACCCCGGATTCTTCAAGAGCCTTGCGGATATACTTAACAATAGCTATATTGCTGTGAATGCAATCACTTCCGCCTTTCAAAATTGCTGCATTTCCTGATTTAAAAGTCAACGCAAATGCATCAGGAGTAACGTTAGGTCTGGACTCATATATAATGCCAACAACTCCCATCGGCACTCTGACCTTTTTGATTTGTAACCCATTAGGTCTTATAGTCTCTTCAATCTCTTCCCCGATTGGATCAGGAAGATCTGCAACCTGTCTTAACCCCTCCGCGATACCCTCAATTCTCTTTTCATCCAGCATTAGCCTGTCCAGGAGTCCGGGATGCATGCCGTTTTCCCTGCCCTTATTCAGGTCGATCTCATTTTGCTTAATTATCTCATCACTTGATGCCACAAGCTTTTGGGCAACCTTAAGCAGTGCATCGTTCTTTTCTTTTTCAGAAAGACTCTGCACCTCATATTTTGCCTCATAAGCATTCTGGCAGATTTCTTTAAGAGTCATAGAATTATCTCCCCACTTATCACTAACCAACATTTGCATAATTACCTTAAATTATCACATAATGTTGCCCAATGAGTCAACGGGAACGTGCCACGGGGACGGTTCTTTTGGCAGCCTGCCACGGGGACGGTTCTTTTGGCAGATTCATGTTGTTAACGAACCACAGAGTGATATGCGGTAGTAGCCCTGTCCCAGTCCTTCGAAGTTACTACAATCGCGTATAAGAATTCCTCTTGACATAGCAAGATCATAAAGATTTTGATCGCTCTTAATTAATAGGAAACAAGTATCAGAACCAAAAGCCCGAATGCCAATTGCATCAAGTTTTGCCTTTGTCTGGCTTCTTTTTTCTTCAATTATTGTTATTGAATCCTCTAAGAAATTACTGTTTAGAATTTCATTCGCGCAGGCGATTCCGGCTTCCTGTGCATAGACAGACATATTCCATTCAGGAAGAAAACGTTTAATCGCCATTATGTCTTTTGCATTAGCCAGGGCATATCCAACTCTGACTCCAGGGATGGAAAAGAGCTTTGTGTAGGCATTAACTATAAAGATATCAGGAACCGTTCCCACATATTTGGCTGCTGACTCGCCTCCTGATGACAATCTAAGGAAGCACTCGTCTATAAGAAGTGCAGTCCCAGTTTCATTGCACTTTTGTGCTATCCGCTTCATCAACTCGGGATTAATGCATCTGCCTGTAGGGTTATTGGGGTTAGCAAGAATAAGCAAGTCAATTCCATCATCAATTCGATCAAGCAGTGCCTCATCATGAACAAATCCTTTTTCTTCCATGAGTCGATGCGTGATAACTTCGCAATTATCAAATTGATTAAGTGCATGCCTATATCCATAGAAACTTGGTATTGGTAAAAGAGCTTTTTTCGGCTCAAGGTATCTGACTATTGCCATAAGCAGCTCAGAAGCACCATTTCCGCCAATGACATTATCAGCTCCTATATTTTCCCCCTCAATGGCAGCAACGGCCTTTCTGAAATCTCTCTGAAGAGGATCAGGATATTCTGCCACTTTTTTAGATGCTTCCACTAGTGCTTTTTTGACACTTTCCGGGCAAGGATTCGGATTCAGATTCACTGACAGATCATATTCAATTGTCTTTCCATAAATATCACCACCGTGGATCATAGATTCACCTTTCAAAAATGTGCCAAAAGAACCGTCCCCGTGGCAGATATGGCACATGCCAAAAGAACCGTCCCCGTGGCAGATGTTAACATTAGTTTGCAGGCTCTTTTTATGTCTTCAGGCTCAATTTCGCGGGTTGCATCACCGATATAGGGCTTTTTGACGAGTTTGCCAAAGTAGTAGGCGTCACCTGCAAGCTGTAGGCCCAGGGCACCGGCGCATACGGACTCGGTCTGGGCTGAGTTGGGGCTTTTGTGGTTGTAGCGGTCTCTCTTAAAAATACGAAATGCATCTTTACCGCTGAAATCCTTACCAAGGATAAAGGCTGAGAGAATCATGAAAATCGCACTTATCCTGGCCGGAATATAATTTACAACATCATCAAGTATGGCGGGGACTTTTCCGTAATACTCATAGCGGTCACTGTGATATCCCACCATGGAGTCCATTGTGTTTATCGCTTTATAAGTAAGCCCCAGCACCGGTCCACCAATAAATGTATATATCAAAGGCGCAATAACTCCGTCCGATGTATTCTCAGCTACAGTCTCAACAGCTGCTCTTGCAATCCCTTTTTCATCAAGACTCTCTGTATCCCTTCCAACAATCATTGATACCGCAAGCCGCGCACCTTCCACATCTTTGTTCTTCAAGGCATAGTAAACTTTCATGCTCTCTTTTTCCAGGGACCTTGCTGCAAGAATATAACATGTAAGAACCGACTCAACGGCCATACCAAGATATGAATTGATCATGTAGGAAAGGATCATAACCGCACCGCTTAATAATACCGTAGTAACCAGAACAATAAAGCATGCGATTGCGCCAAAAGCCATTTCACGTCTCGGCTTTCTTTCAGCTATGGATTCCCCACTCCCGAGGAATCTCTTCTCCAGAGTCCCAATCAGTTTCCCAATAAGCCTTATAGGATGCGGCATCCAGTATGGATCCCCAATTATCAGATCAAGTATGCATCCGGTCAAAAATGCAATTAAATGATATTTCATAGTAAACACCAGATGGCCATAATGACCACCATCACTTCCTCAAGCATACACAAAAGGTACCCTGCCGTATCTCCCGTGACACCGCCAAATTCTCTAATACACATCTGCCTGTAATACAAGGCATACAATACAACTCCCGCCACAAGCCAAAGCGCCAGCCCCGGCATCTTCCACACAAGAAAAGCGATTGCAATAAGTGCCTGCACCCCAAGGAACACTTTATCAAATATAGTGCTGTTTGCAGTCTCGCTATTAAGCATCCCGTCCTTCTTCGCCTTCGGGTAACACACGCTTGTCAGGCCACAGATAGCCCTTGATAGGAAGAATACCATGCTGTAGCATAATCCTAATCTACCGCCTTCATATTTGGCAAAAGAGCTAACGACCAGATATAATGCAGCCCCCCAGATAAGGCAATATATCAGAAGTCCAACAATTGCGAACGCTCCCACATGAGGGTCCTTCATGATCTCCAGTTTTCGTTTCTTATCAAGATATGAGTTTCGCGCGTCACTCACGTCCATGAACCCATCCACGTGGAAGCCTCCGGTCACGACAAGGGGAATAAGAGAAAGCAGGATCTCCTGAACAGCCACAGGAAGAGAAAGAGCCATAGCCGCCTCTAAAAAGGCATAAGAAATAAGCCCAATAACAGCGCCAGTAAAAGGCAGAAAAGCTATAGCATGAGCCATGTCCTTTTCATCCCACTTAAAAACCGGCATGGGAATCCTTGAATATAAAGAAAAAGAAATAATCATGCTCCTAACAAATCTCATAAACCTTATCGACCTTCTCTTTTAACTTCTCATTTACAGCATTAGCAATCATTACGTATCGCTTTGTATCCTCATCATAGTCAGGCTCATCAGCCGGGAATCTGTTAGAAACCACCACAAGATTCCCGCACGCTCTGCCAAGCTCAATTACCTGGTTCGTTATAAATGCCACAAGTTCTTCATCTGAAAGAGTCACATTCGATGGCTCATGCATCTCATTTCCCACCAGATTTGATATACACTCCAGCAGACAACATTTGTCTGCTATGTCCTCAACTTCATCTGCAATGTCATCGACTCCCGTCGGCTTTTCCAAAGTAATAAAGCCCTTGCCTTCCCGCATTTTCCTGTGCTTCTCTACACGTCTTTTCCCTTCATCTCCAAAGGGAACCATAGTTGCAATATAGATTTTTTCCTCCGATGGCTCCAGCTCCATCACCAGCTCTTCTGCTTTTTCTGACTTTCCTGAGTCCGGAGTCCCCAAGACAAGAATTATCATCTAGTACCTCTTATACTCTTCCATTTCATAATCTTTGAAGCTTGCACCACCCTCATAATATCCAAAAACAACATCCAACACAGGATATAACATTATAGCCCCGGTTCCTTCTCCAAGAGCCATATTCCCATTGATCAAAGGCCTTAAGGAAAGTCCGGCAAGTGCAAGTTCAGTTCCCTTCTCACGCCCCTTATGGGATGGCAAAAGATATTCACCTACCCCTGACAACATCATGTCTGCGATAAGAGCTGATGTTGCACTGATAAGACCATCAATAACAATTGGCACATGAAAAAGAGTTCCTCCTATTGCAAGCCCAACAAGTCCTGCAATATCCAGACCACCAACACACCTTAATATCTCAAATGCCCGTTCCTTTGAATCAGCAATTTCTTCAAATCTATAGTTCACGAGAGCTTTCCTGATAACTTCTCTCTTGCATTCAAGTCCTTCATCATCAAGCCCCGCTCCCCTGCCCGTTACGTCCCAGCATTCCAGTTCAAGCGCAGCGCAAAGTACAGCTGTCGCGGTTGTTGTATTACCAATTCCCATCTCGCCCATTGCAATAGTTTTATATCCACAGTCCTTCAGTTCTTCCACAAGGTTAATACCCACACTAATTGCCTGTATCACCTCTGCTTCAGCCATTGCCGGGCCTTTTAGGAAATTAGCTGTTCCTTTTGAGACTTTGAGCCCTCTTATCCCCTCAACAACCTCATCCGAATCAATTCCAATATCAACAGGAACAATATCAACCTTAGCAAGCCTCCCAAGGCTGCATGCTGAACTTATCCCGCCTCCCAGAGCCCTGGCAACTGTAAGCGTAATATCCCTGCCACTCTGGCTCACGCCTTCTTCCACAATTCCATTGTCAGAACAAAATATCACAGCCGCTCTCTTGCTAATGTCAGGACAAATCTCCCCTGTTATTGCGCCGACTCTGCAAACAATAGTTTCAAAGTCTCCAAGTCCATCCAATGGCTTGGCAATGCTGTTCCAGTTCTCCTTGATCTTTCGATAAACGTCAGAATCAGGCTTATCAATCTTAAGTTTAAAAATATCTTCTCTACTTTTAATTTTCATATAAGTGCTCAAAAAATCTCTTAATAAATTCAGGATTCGAATGATAATACAAATGTGCAAAGCCGCCAAATAAATTGCCCACAGACATATATCCATTCCATCTTCCGGCTCCGTTTGCTTTCATGACACTACATGTTTCTCCATTATTCGAAGTGTCATAATAATGGAATTCATGCCCTCTGATGCTTTCCCCCTTCATTAAATATGGCGTATCCTCCAGCGCTTCTACATTTACATATCCAAAATGCGACAGCTTACCAGTCATATATGAATCCATCTGAAATATTCCTGCCATTTTAAACTCATCACCGGCCTCATCCCGGAGTGTTCTTCCCAGATAAAGAAATCCACCACATTCAGCAAGTATCGGTATCCCTGCATCAGCTGCAGCTTTTATGCTCTCAAGCATGGATATATTAGCTGATAGCTCTTTTGCAAAAAGCTCAGGATATCCCCCGCCAAAAATATATCCGTTCGCTGCTGGCAAACACCTGTCATGTATAGGTGAAAAGAAAACCAGCTCCGCGCCCATTTTCCTAAGAAGCTCGAGATTGTCCTCATAGTAAAAGCAAAACGCCTCGTCCCGTGCTATCCCCAGTCTTACAGGTTCCCACTCCTGCACCTCTATGTCATTTTCTTTGGCAAAAGAGATTTCGGCCGCACTTCCCGCTATTTCCAAAAGTCCGTCAACATCCAGAGTATCCAGCAGTGCATCAGCTACCGCATCCACAGTTTCCAAAAGATCAGGAATCTCAGAGGGCAGGATAAGTCCAAGATGCCTGCTTCCGATTTTTAAATCCTTAAGTTTCGGAAGAAAGCCAATTGCCTGAACTCCTGTTTCCTCAAGGATCTTATCTTTGAGCATCTCGTATACTTTCCCGGAAGTATTGTTCAATATGACGCCCTTAATAAGCTTATCCTTCCCGAACTGTGCGAAGCCTTTGATCAGGGGAATTATCGATCTTCCCATCCCCCCACAGTTCACAACAAAAATTATTGGAGTCCCGGTTTTAAGCGCCATGTCATAGGACGAATTATCTGAAGAACTCATACTCATGCCATCAAACAATCCCATGACGCCTTCGATAACCGCAATATCTTTACCTCTGCAGCCCTTGCTCAGAGCTCGCAAAACTCCCCCATCTCCTGCCAAAAACAGATCGAGATTTCTTGAAGGAATACCCAGAACTGATCTGTGGAACATCGGATCAATATAGTCAGGCCCGCACTTAAAGGATGTTACTTTCAAACCTCTTCTTTCAAGTATTCTAAGAAGCGCGCAGGTAATTATTGTCTTGCCGCTGCCACTTCCGGGAGCAGCAATCATTATCCTTGGTGTAGTTATATAAGGCATTATCTCGCTCCTTAAAGTGTTATCACATAAACCGGACTTTGCATCTTCGGAAGGTGGTAGCTTCCTTTCATCTCAAATCTAGCCGCCTGAAGCTGAACAATAGAAGCTTCTGAAATCTCTTTTTCTCGTATGATATCCATAACTTCCCCGAAAGTTTCAGGTGTTACACAATTTATCACAATCCTTACTTCAGGATTCTTAGCACGGACACAATCAATAATGGCAGCCATGTCCCTACCACTTCCGCCGATAAAAACGTGAGTCGGTACAGGAAGATCTCCCATTACCTCAAGAGCGCTTCCCTCAATTACATGTATATTTGAAGCGCCAAACTTTTCAGCGTTTCTCCTTACGAGATCCGCCGCCTCATGCTTCTTTTCAATGGAAAAGACCTCTATATCAGGGGAAGAAAGCGCTGCCTCAACTGAAACTGAGCCTGTTCCGGCACCAACATCGTAAAGAACAGCCCTCTTGTAAAGAGCCAGCTTTCTAAGGGAAAATGCACGTATTTCTTCCTTAGTCATAGGAACTTCATCCCGAATAAACTCATCATCCGAAAGGCATGGGAAAACAGGCGTCTTAGCTGCATTATTATTCTCAATGTATAGAATGCACTTTCCGCAAAGCGACTCATCAATTAAGTGTTCATCCGTAACATCAAAGACCTCTTCATCTTCTGTTCCCAGCTCATAACCTGCAACAACTCTCGCATACTTCGTAAGCCTTTTGCATATATCGTTTGCTTCGCTGCAGTTCGACACAAGGAGGATCACCTTTTCATTCTGTCTTACAAAACCTTTAACATTGCAGTTTTTACCATGACTGCTGATAATTTTCACATCCTCAAGACTGATGCTAAGCCTGTTGGCAAAAAGAGCTATCGAAGAAATACCATTTATCTTCGACACCTTATAGCCCTTTTCCCTAAACGCTGCTTCTGCCTTTTTTGCTCCGCTGTAAAAGCTGATATCTCCTGAGAAGACAACCAGCGGCTCACAATAATCGCTTTCTCCAAGAAAGTCGATAATCTCATCTGCTTTATAAATCTCTTTTACTAATGCCTTTACAGCGCTGTGTTCCAGGAGCCGCTCTGTTACTGTCTTTGCCCCGAATATAACATCAGATCTGTCCAAAGCACTCTCCAGCTCTTTTGTAAAAAAGTCCTCATTCCCCGGTCCTATCCCGGCAAGAGTTATTCTTTTATCTTCTGAACAAATGTCTTTTCCTGCAAGCTCCGAAATCTTAAGAAGAATCCCCTTCATATCAAAAGCCTTGTCAAAAGAGCTCTCCCCGCCTTCAGGATTAGAAAGCACAATCGCCTTAATGCCACTTAAGTTTGCAGCTTCGATCTTTTCAGCAAATCCCCCTGTCTTACCGGAGTCTTTGGTGAATATGACTTTCGCACCAACCTCATCTATGAGTGCCTTGTTCATATTTACAGAAAACGGCCCCTGCATGGCAATTATCTGCTTTCCAGTAAGTCCTGCAGCTTTGCATTTCTTAAGGCTTTCCTCATCAGGCAGAATACGTACATATAGATTTGTTACATCATCAATATACCCGGCAAGCTCCTCAATATCTCTGCTCCCTGTAAGAACAAGTGCCGGCCCGTTCACCTTTTTGATCTCAGCCGCTGCGCTTTTTAAATCATCAACGTATATAATTCCGTCGCAGGCGGCGCCATTTTCTCCTATGTTCCTAAGAAGTCTTAAGTATGGCGTATCTGTTGCCTCGCAGGCCTTTCTTATTTCAGAAGACACTTTAACTGCAAATGGATGTGTGGCATCTACAACATGTGTGAAATCATCTTTTTTAATATTCTCAGCCATTTCATCACAGGTCATTCTCCCCACAAGAATATTATCTTCACCTGCAACTTCTTCGATTTCCTGTCCATATCTGGTCGCAACACTCACTGTATGCGGAATATCATTTCTTTTCATGATATCTGCCAGAAGCCTTCCTTCAGTTGTGCCACCGAATATCAGAAATTTACACTTCACTTTTATATCCTCTTTTTGTTGCCATGAATCCGGAAAGCTCTGTTGTCTGAGAGCTTCCGATAAAGATTGTTGAAAACATGTCTGCCCCGGCTTCCCCAAGCTCAGAGATGGTCATAACTTCTTTTTTCTCACCTTCTCTGCCTATATTCCAAACGATACCGCATACCCTATTGGGCTCGATTGACTCCATCAAGATCTCACAGGCTCTTTTCAAATAACCCTTTCTGGACTTGCTCTCCGGATTATAGAGCACAATTGACATGTCAGCCTTCGCTGCCAGCCTTAGTCTTGTCTCAATAGTCTCAAAGGGAGTTAGCCTATCGCTTAGACTTATCACGCAAAAATCGTTAATGAGTGGTGCTCCCAAAAGTGCTGCCCCACTAAGCGCTGCTGTCACCCCTGGAACAACCTCCACCTCAACATTTTCATGATCTGCCGCCATGGAAACTGCCAGCCCTGACATGCCATAAACGCCTGCATCACCGCTACATATAAGTGATACAGTTTTTCCTTTGGAGGCCTCAGTAAGCGCAAGATCAACTCTTTTTTCCTCTCCCAACATAGGAGTCTCAATATATTCCTTATCCGGGAACCTGTTCCTTACCAGGTCACAATATAAAGTGTAGCCCGCTATAACATCACTTTTCTCAAGTGCATTATTAGCTCTTAGAGTCATATTCTCGTAGTTTCCCGGGCCAATTCCGACCACATATAGTTTTCCAGATATTTTACTCATAACGAAATCCTTATTATTCCAGCTGCAAATGTGATACCATCTTCAGCTCTTTTCCTGATAACTAATCTGCTGCAGCCATAGGCAATAACTGCTCGCTCGCATACATTGTCTGCTCCTGTTACCTGCCTCACAAATTCAGACGAATCAAAGTCGCCCTCCTGAGCCATAAGTTCTTCTTTTGCAAAAGTTTCGAAAGGGACACCATACTCCGCAGCCAGATCTAACAGTGCCCTCTCATCCTTCTTTATATCTATAGAAACAATAGCCTTTATGGCTCCTGTAAAAAGGCCTTCTTCCTCCAGGCATCTGTCCACAAAACGCTTCAGCCGATCACTCTCTGTTCCTTTTTTGCATCCGATGCCGATTACAATGCATTCGGGCATAAGCTGAAAACGCCCCTGTATGATCGTCTCCGGAGATATCAGAACCGTATTCCCTTCCTTAGATTCCCCTAACGGAATTGTTGTAACACTTATCTCATTAATGTATTTTTCATCCACATAGTAATGGGCTTGTCCATTATTTAGCAGCTTCGCGGAATACTCTTTTGCTAAAGTCATATCAGATATTTGAAGATCATTTTGTTTGGCAAACACGTCAACTGCAAAAGCCTCTCTAGTATCTGTTGCTGTAGTAATAACAGGTGTAGCACCAATCAATCCCGCAAGCTTTCGTGCTTCCAAAACGCCCCCGCCAATATGGCCTGAAAGTATAGGGATTACAAATTCTCCCTTTTCATCCAAAACGATAACTGCAGGATCTTTCGTCTTGTCCTTTATGAAAGGAGCTATTAGTCTTACTGCTATTGCCACTGCACCAACAAATACAAGAACATTACCAGAAGAAAAATTCTCTTTTACAAATGCTTTTGCATCACATTCAGATTCGTAAAGTATCTCTTCTCCGGCTGATTTTGGATCAGCTTGATCCTTGAGTTTATCTGCCAGAGAAGCCATCAGCTCTTTTCCCTTATCTGTAAAAGATATAAACCGGTATTTTGAATACTTAGCTATCTCCATACATTTGTCCTTTTAACTTTTTGATCACGGCGCCGTAATTACGCCTGTCATGCGGAAATGTGCAGTCTTTACACTTCTTTATTCCGTTGTCTGCATATGTGAATGTTCCACCACACTCATCAATATGATACAGCGGACAATAGCAAAACAGACAGCTAAACACATCTTCTTCCAGTTCATGACATGGGAAATACTCGCACTTTCTGTTCACAAAATACGTCGAGTGTTTAGGTGTAAGAGCCTTTCTGTCGACATTACTTGAAAGTTGTCCGTGGACCTTCTTATACATCTCATCAGTCATTCCATAAAGCTCTTTAAGTATTCCTCTATCCAAAACCTCTTTTGGCTCAAGGAGTTCAGTCTCTCCATTTTCCTTAATAAGAAGAACCCTGTTCGAAATTTCTAGCGCCATATCCAGCTCATGAAGGGACATGATTATTGTAACGCCCTCTCCTGAGAGCTTCCTGATGACATCCATAAGTTCCATCCTGTACCTGATATCCAGGTAAGATGTGGGTTCGTCCATAACAAGGTATGTCGGGTCCTGAGCTATGGCTCTTGCTATAAGTGCCCGTTGCTTTTGACCATCACTAAGCGCCTGGTAATCTGTATCTGAAAGCTGCTCTATGTTCAAAAGTTTCATGGCATCAATGGCTCTTTTCCTGTCTTCATCCTTAAATGATCCAAAGCCATCAGTAAACGGAAGCCTTCCGGAAAGCACAATGTCAAAGCAAGTCATGTGTTCCGGCTTTATTCTCTGGGTTGTAACGATGGACAGTCTCCTTGCAATTTCCTTAAGCGGCAGCGTAGCAATGCTGTCTTTTTCAAGAAACACCTCTCCTCCTAGAAGCTGCAGTTCACCTGAAATACTCTTAAGGAGCGTGGACTTTCCACCACCATTTGGGCCAATCAGGGAAATTATCTCGCCTTTCACTATCTCAAGGCAAACGCCCCGAACTATGATCTTTTTGCCATAACCTGCATTTACTTTTTCAAGCCTCATGCTTTCTTCTCCTGATTATCATGTAAATAACTATAGGCGCGCCAAACAGCGATGTAACAGCTGAAATATTCAGTTCCATCGGAGAAAACATCGTCCTTGCTATAAGATCACTGAACATACAGAAAACAGCTCCTGCCAGGAATGATGCCGGTATAAGTACTGCGGGTTTTGATGACAAAAGAGATTCTCTCATAAGGAAAGGTACGGCAATTCCAATAAAAGATACCGGACCGGCATAAGCTGTAACACAAGCAGAAAGCAAACTTGATAAAAGGATTATCGCCACCCTGCAGAGCTTTACATTAACGCCCATGCTCCTTGCATAAGCCTCTCCAAGTCTCAAGGCATCTAAGCTTTTGGAAAGAAGCATCACAAAAATCATCGCTGCCGCAACAATAATTGCAGACCACAAAGCGCCATCCATCGATGCACCTGAAAAGCTTCCCATTGACCAGCTATGCAGATTCACAATATCCGAATCATCTGCAAATGCTATAAGAAACTCCGTAATCGCGCTGCAAATATACCCAATCATTATTCCCGCAGCAAGAAGCGAAGCCATATTTCTGACCCTGGAAGATACCATGATAATAAAAGTTGTCGCCACCAGTGCTCCAACAAATGCTGATAGCACCATCATCAGCGCCGATGATTTTCCGCTTTTTCCAACCACAAAGATAAGAACAAGTGCGACCATCATTTTGGCCCCGGATGATATTCCAAGGATATACGGGCCTGCAATTGGATTAGAAAAATATGTCTGTAAAAGAAATCCAGCCACGGCCAAAGCTCCACCTAGAACAAAAGTCATTATCGTTCTTGGAAGCCTGATGGTCATGATGATGTTTTTGCTCTTTTCATCGGCTGCCCCTCTAAAGAGTATTGCGCAAAGTTCATCAAATCCAATCTTAACACTACCCACGCAAATGCCTGTGATAATCCCACAAAGGCACAACATGATCAGTATTGCAAAGACAATGATTATTCTGTTTTTCTTAGCATTATCTTGTTTCAATATCTTTTCCCTGTCTGTACATAGTCGTAAATCCCGGGTCATAGAGTTTTGAATTCTCATAATCTTTCCCAGAGACTACTTTTCCCACAATAATAAGAGCTGTTTTGCTTATACCATGTGATGTAGCTGTTTCATTCAAGTTCGCTAACGTACAAATGTATTTTTCTTCTTCAGGCCAGGTCGCCTTATAAACTATTGCACAAGGTGTTTCCGGGGACATTCCTGAGTCTATAAGCCTTGTCTGAAGTCCCAAAGTATCGCCTGCAGACAGGAAAAACACCATAGTAGCTTCATGTTTTGAAAGCTGCTCAAGCGACTCCTTTTCCGGTACAGCTGTTCTACCATCAATTCTTGTAATGATCACGCTCTGGCTGATCCCAGGCAGCGTGTATTCAAGATTAAGGGAAGCAGCCGCCCCGCAAAAAGAACTCACTCCCGGTGTAACGTCATAAGGAATCCCAGCCTCCTCAAGCAGATCCATCTGCTCTCTGATAGCTCCATAAATGCTTGGATCTCCGGTATGAAGGCGGACTATCTCTTTTCCCTCATCCGTTGCTCTCTTAATAATGCTAATAACCTCATTGAGATCAAGTTTGGCACTGTCATAAATCTCACATCCTGCCTTGGCAAAATCTAAGAGTTCCTTATTAACCAGTGATCCCGCATAGATGATCACGTCAGCTTCCTCTAAATGTCTTTTGCCTCGAAGTGTTATCAGATCCGGTGCACCAGGCCCCGCTCCTACAAAATGTACCATGCGCTTTCCTCTACCTGCCAAAGGGACGGTTCTTTTGGCATATCCATAAACTAAATATTTGCAATAAAATAGGCCGCATTTTCACTACTGATCAACTCGGAATACTCTCCATTAAATACAATTGTCTCAACTTGGATTCTGTTCTCACCAAATTCTTCCATATGATGTTTGATTCTCATTACCATTTCAGGAAAGACTTTGTCAGCGATTCCAGCCTCTTCTATAAGCCTAACAGCCTCATCAGTTGTTACACAATCCAGAAGTCTCTCTTTTAGTAGTGAATACTTCTCTCCATCAATAAACTCCCCACAAATATCAGACAGTATCTCCATCCTATGATCACCGTACATAGAGTGAGTGTTTTTGATTCCGCCTGCGACCTTTACCAGTTTTCCTATATGTCCTACAAATAAAAGCTTTGTAAATCCAGCCTTTACAGCAAGTTGAATTGTGTCGCAGATGAAGTTCGAACTGGTTACAACAAGGTTCTCATCAATGTCATAATTATCATGCAAAAAGGTTAACCCATAGTTTCCAGGCGCACAGAGTAATATTTCTCGGCCTTCTGCTTTTCGCATGGATATCTCGTAGCGGATAGTTTCAAGAATGGCACTATCACTCATTGGTTCCACAATACCAGTGGTTCCAAGGATGGAGATGCCGCCAACTATACCAAGTTTGGGGTTAAAGGTCTTCTGCGCAAGCTCTTGACCCTTGGGACAGCTGATAGTTACTTCTGCGCCGTGGTTTCCGGATCCATCATACTCAGTCAGCACATCCAACAAGTTCGAGGTTATCATTTTACGTGGAACAGAGTTGATTGCTGCTTCGCCAACTGGCTGATCAAGGCCTGGTTTAGTCACGGTCCCGACTCCCTCACCACCCTTAATGACAATACTCTTTTCATCAATCAGCCTTACACTTGCATAAACAAGTGCTCCGCTTGTCACATCAGGATCATCTCCGCCATCCTTAACTACAGCGCAGCTGACTGTCCCCTCGTTTCTTTTAATATCAAGGATTTCCGGCGTGTACACAGGTCCCTTTGGGGTTACAATTGATACCTGATGAATATCTTCTTCTGTAAGAAGCATCATCAGCGCAGCCTTCGAAGCAGCTGCAGCACAGCTTCCAGTGGTAAATCCACATCTTAGCTTTTTCCCGCCTTTTTCAATGTATAATTCTTCCTGCATTTATACCCTTCTGCACCTCAGATATTGTAGAGAATGGAATTACAGATTGCGGCTGCGACAGTGCTTCCACCCTTTCTTCCTCTGTTAACAATGTATGGAATGTCACTTTCCAGGATCAGATTTTTCGCCTCAACAACATTCACAAACCCGACTGGAACACCTATTATTAGCTTTGGTCTAAAGCCCTGTTCATCCATAAGTTCCCGAAGTTTGATCAGCGCTGTCGGTGCATTTCCAATAGCAAATATCAGGGGTTTGTCGAGTTTCGCTGCTTTTTCCATACTTATATATGCCCTGGTCACCTGCCTCTGATGCGCCTCCAAAGCCACATCTTCATCCGCCATAAAACAGTGAATCTCTCCGCCGTACCTTGCCAGCATCTTCTTGCTTATCCCGGCAAGTGCCATATTGGTATCTGTAACTATATGCGCGCCTTGTCTAATAGCGTCCTTTGCTTTCTCTATTACCCCTTCTGAAAACATGAGTGTATCGTAATACTCAAAGTCTGCTGTCGTATGAATCACGCGGATTATCGTTGGCTCAAGTTGAGGGTCAAGGATTTTTCCCATATCCACTAATTCACTTTTTATAATCCTAAAGCTCTCCTTCTCAATATCAGAAGGTAGTACATGCTTTATCTCCATTTCGGCTCCTAAATCCCAATAATTTCATAAATCATTTCAAAATCCAGGCTCTGTCTGAGAACGTCTGCAAGCTTATCCAGCTCCTTGTTCTGATGTGCCCATGCATCCTCAATTTGTGGTACAGATGAACTGATTCCCTTCTTTTCATATATTATTGAGAGAAGTTTCTGACTCATCTCACCTGAATCAAAGAATCCATGTACATAAGTCCCAAGTACATTTCCTCTTGCAATAGCCGGAAATACATCTCCCTCGGCATCCGTCACGCCCATATGTATCTCATAGCCCTTAACTGTGGCTCCAGACATGGTGCTAAACGATCCCTCAAGGCATCCGATAGCTCCTTCCACCTGCTTTAGAGTCTTTTCATCACTGAACTTAGTGTCAATTGGTAAAAGAGAAAGTCCCTCCTCTTTACCTCCCCCCTCCAGGAAGTCAGTATCGTCAATTGACCTGCCAAGCATCTGAAATCCGCCGCAGATACCTATAATCAGCTTTCCATTACGGCTCTCCTTCAAGATCGCATCTGAAAGTCCTGACGTTTTAAGCCATCTTAAATCTTCCAAAGTATTTTTGGTTCCGGGAAGGATTATCAGGTCTGAATCTTCAATCTCTTCCGCACTGGAAGTATAAATAAGCTGTACACCGGGTATTGTCTCCAGCGGAGCAAAGTCAGTGTAATTACTTATAAGCGGAAGCCTTACCACGCTGATCTTAACCAGCTCACCCCCACCGTCAAAAGCTCTTTTCCCAAGGCGCTCTGACACTGAATCCTCTTCATCCAGATCAAGAGGAACAAAAGGCACAACACCTGCAAACGGAATATCACAGTACTCCTTAAACATAGAAAGTCCCGGTGTTAAAAGAGATACATCTCCCCTGAACTTGTTGATGATAAATCCCTTAACCCGCTGCCTTTCATCAGATGTCAAAAGATTTACTGTTCCCAAAAGCTGAGCAAAAACACCTCCCGGATCGATGTTTCCCGCAAGAAGTACCGGCGCATCGAGGATCTGTGCAAGTCCCATATTGACAATATCGCCCTTTCGAAGGTTGATCTCCACAGGGCTTCCTGCCCCCTCGATCACCACGATATCAGCCACTTCCTCAAGCCTTTTATATGCAGCAACAATATCGGGTATAAGGCTCTTTTTCATTTTGAAGTATTCCGACGCCTTCATATTCCCAATAGGTTTTCCATTAACAATAACCTGCGAGGTTGTATCCCCCATCGGCTTTAAAAGGATTGGATTTATATCCGCAGAAGGTACAATCCCAGCAGCATAAGCCTGAAGTGCCTGGGCCCTGCCAATTTCACAGCCATCCGGCGTAACGAACGAATTAAGGGCCATGTTCTGAGACTTAAAAGGCGCAACCCTATAACCATCCTGCCGAAGCACTCTCAAAATCCCATCCGTCAATATGCTTTTACCCACACCGGACATTGTGCCCTGTATCATAAGGTTTTTCATCGACATATTTTTACCTTAATTTATGGAAAAAGGACGTATCTTCCTGTTCTCCACTAATAATCTGATTCATTTCTACAATTATCGAACCGGTTTTATCCGCAAACTGGTACATACTCTTATCCGTATACCAGACGTTTCCGTTCCTTACAGCCTTAAAGTCTGTAAAAAGCTTCTCATTATCTATAAGTTCCTGAATTGATGAAGGCGCAGTTTCTATCGTACTGTTGTATATAAGGACATCTGCTTCCGAAGCACAGTCATAAAAAGCCTCCATCGTGATCTGAGACTGATTGGACATGTTGTTAACGCCGGGAACATCGAATGATAAATAATTACCTCCTGCAATTTCTATCATCTTTGCCAGGTAATCATTTTCTGTTTTGACATTTACCATATGATTGGCATTTATGGAAAAGACAAGTACAGACTTATTTAAATCCTCCATATCTCCCATGCTGTTTATCACAGTTTTCTGCTGGTCAAAAACTCCGGCTGCCTCCTGCTCTTTACCCGTCAAAAGGCCATAAATCTTAATCCATTCGCACCTGCCAAGAGGGTCATCTTCATAATTGCTCCTGTCAATAAACACAGGAATGCCAAGACTTTCAAGTTTCTCAAGAACCTTTGGCGTATGGAGGATCATGGTATTTTCAATCGCAAGGTCAACGTCCTTGTCTATTATGATCTCATAATCAGGAGCGCTGTATTTACCCCCATATAAAAGAGTTCCTTCCTCCATCGCGGTCTTTGCAGAATCTATGTACCATTTGTCCTTATCAATTCCTGAAAGAACTATGTCCGAAACTGCTCCTATGGAATCAAAGTGACACATTGCTCCTGACGCAGCCAGATAAATCGAATCCAGTGGCATATGCAAAACTTTGATATCACCATCAAGACCTTCAGGAATTTCCTTACCCTCAGGTACCAAAAAATAATTCCTGTCATCATACACAGAAATTGCGCTGTATCCATCACTATATCTGTGGATCGCAAATCCCTTTGCGCAATCATTTTCATCTGTGCCAATCAATTCCAGTCCACTTATATTCGGAGCTGACAGCTGTTTTCCATAACCGGCTGCATCACTTTGATTTGTGCTTTCATCAGCATCATAAAGCTCTTTCCCAAAATCTTCATCACTAATAAGAGAAAACCTTAATGTGTACTCAATCAGATGCGGTGTACTCATGGCTGTGGTATCCGCAGCTACAGTCATGTCTTTGTCCAGCTCTATTGGAATCTGAAATGTCGAATTGCCCCCATCGTTAACTGGATAATATGTCTTTTCCCCAACAATCATGTAGTCGTAGTTAGGGCTGCTCCAGATGATTTCAGCTATCGTTTCATCGCCCGCTGATATCACTTTGCAGGGGCTCTCAATATACGCTCTACCGCTACCTCCGGACATGCTAACAGATGCAGCAAGCTCCTTTTGTGAGACATCGCCACATCCAACCAGTAACACGGTAATTAGCGCCAGTAAAATTACTATCATTTAATAACTGCACCTGTGTGAGCCACGTAGATATCCTGGACATCAGCAATCTGGCCAAGTCCTGCTATCTGGCAATCCACACTGTCAAAGTATCCGCTGCTTTCAAAGCCGCTCTTCCATGAATCCTCATCATCACCAGCCATGTCGTTGTTGGCGTGATCACCTGCAACAACCATAAGTGGACGAAGGATTACTTTCTTGTAGCCTGCTTCCTTAACTGCTTCGATTACATTAGAAAGCTCTGTCTCCTCTGGAAGCCCCTCGACTGTTCCGATAAATACGTTCTCATAGCCAAGCTCCTTCATCTGAGTCTGCATCTGGCTATATGAAACATTTGCTGTGTGTGATGTTCCGTGTCCCATGAAAACAAATGCTGTACCGTCTTTTGCAGCCTCCTCAAGACTGGCAAAACCTGCAGTCTTAACAGCTTCTGCTGTGATGGCCTTAGCGACTTTCTGTTTATCCTCATTTATAACTGAAGCGTCTTTTCCAACCTCGCCAAGAAGAGGCTCTGCGATCTTTACGCTGTCAAACTTATCCTTATAACCATCAAGAGCTTCAACAAGCTCGTCATATTCAGCCCCATGCATAAGGTGTGTAGGCTGTACAACAAGGTTCTTAACGCCGTTATCTACTGCTCTTGTAAGCGCCTGGTCCACATTATCAATCTTCTCGCCGTCCCTTGCATTTACATGGTTGATAATTATCTGCGCAGTAAACGCTCTTCTTACTGACCAGTCGGGATATGCCTTGGAAAGAGCTTTCTCAATTCCACCAATATCCTTGGCTCTGCTGTCATTGAATGAAGTTCCAAAACTGACAACAAGAAGCTCGTTCTCTCCAATTTCATCAGCATTAAGAGGATCATCCTTTGATGCATCGCCCGTATCTCTTCCAAAATAGTCAGGATCAGCCTCCTCGCCTTCAACAAGCTCCTTCTGTTCAACTGTCAGAGCATCCCATGCCTTTTTAGCCTCTTCGCAGAGAGAATCTGTGTCCTCGGTCCACTTCTGAACATATATTGAATCAATAAGATCCGCTACCTTCTGTGCCTTTGCCATATCATCATCTCCCGCTGTCTCATCTGCTGCTGTAACGTCGGAAACAACCACTTCATGGTCATACCACTTTCCCTTTGTGCCTATAAGAGCAACAGCAAAAGGTTCGTCAATTGCCGGTACCGGTAGATCGAATCCGTTTACTTCCTCTGTTGTTCCGTCTTCATAATTCACAGTATCCGTTGTTGGCTCAATAAGCACAGCGCCGTCCTTCTGTGCATCCTCAGCAGAGCCAGAAAAGAGATTTACGATATTCTTAGATGGCATCGTGATATGAATTGTCATCTCACCATTCTTAACAGTGAGTGTTCCTCTATCATCATAAGCTTCATTAACATGAAACATGCTGCCATCTGTTGTAAACTTTGCACTGTAAACGCCATCCTCAAGGACATTTTCCGTAGCTGCAGCCTCTTCTGTACTTGCCTCGAAGCTACTCTCCTGTACAGTCTCAGTAGTTCCCGCTTCAGTCTGCTCATTAGTCTGAGGCACCTGTTCTGCTGCTGTTTCTGTACACCCTGCTAAAAGAGCTGCTGAAACTGCCAACGCCATTGTGACACATAATAGATTTTTTCTCATAATTTCTTTTCCTCCAAATAAAAGTTGCGCAAATATAAAAAGCCTCCGCCAAAGGCGAAGGTCTGCACACAAAAACAAAACAAATAATGTAAAATCATTTGTCTAAAGCTTTGTACAGCCAATTCCTCGTGGCCCGGACAAGTCCATGTACAGCGACAGGCAGGTCTCCCGACTTATCGATTCAGCTTCCATAAGCTACGCCAACGCCTCCCTTCCCGGGTTACCCCAGTGGTTATTAAGGCCAGGCTCTCGAATCACGGTGACGAGATCGCGCAGGAATCACACCCGCTTCCCTTTTCACCTGCAGAATAGAAATGCTATCTGCAGACACCTTCCGCTTCATTTAGTTGTTATGCCTATCATAACATAACAGGCAAGAATGTATCAAATCAGGTCAAAATGCTTAAGTGCATTATAAATACCGTCATTGTCCAAAGATGATGTAATGTAATCAGCATACTCTGTCAGATCATGGTAGGTATCACCCATTCCAACTCCGGTACCTGCTGCTATCAGCATTTCTTTATCATTGATGCTGTCTCCAAAGGCAAATGTATTCTTTACATCTTCCCCAAGAAGTTCGCATACCTTTAAAATACCCGTTCCCTTATTGTAGCCCTTGGGTACCATTTCTACTACAGTATCTGAATGGATCATGTAGTCATAAATATCAGAGAGTTTCTCGAAACACTCATCTCTTTTCTCTATAGGCACCTTGGTTCCACAGGAGAGCTTCTCCATTTCCCATTCTCCCCAGCAGTCATTAATGCCCCTTAGATTATCGCCCATTTCTCTGATGACCTTATCCACATACATATCACCAACGAAATCTTCCTTTTCAAGGTAAAGATATTCAGGCCCCTCCAAAATAGGCTTTAAGTCATATTCTCTAACAGTCTCAATAGTTCTTATGGCATCATCTCTGCCAATCAGTTTATTAAAAATAACCTTCCCATTATATTCGATCATAGTTCCGCAAGCCGAAACAATCCCATCGAATCCGATCCCAAGAAGCTCTTTATTATGAACAAACCCTCTCGACCTGCCGGTATTAATAAAACACTTATGCCCATTTTCCCTGGCCTGTCTTATCCCAAGTTTAGTCTTTTCCCTTATCTCATTTTTATAATTCCAAAGCGTGCCATCCACGTCAAAAAATAAAAGCATACAAATCCTCATTTCCACAGATATACAAATAGAAAACAGCCGGACCCCCATCCGGCTGTTTCCATTATATATTAAATACCCTTAAAGAAGAAATCAAATTTTAAATTTCCTTCCTTTGGAAGGAGGAACTGTGGGTGAGGCCTTGAGCCCCAGCTGTCATCACCTGCAATGCCCATTTGCTGCATTGCGGCTCTGACAACTGTATAATGAACCTTCGGAAGCTCATATGCATGTGCTGCATTTTCTACTTCGTGCGGTGTGTAGGGTAACGCACTGAAATAGAAGGGCTTACCAAAGAACATTAATCCATGTCCCTTTTTATCTGTAACCTTGGCATATCTTACATCACACTTGTTTCCGCATTCCTGTGGAACAAGATATTTAGCCATGTTGTCTTTTACCTCATTGTGATAGATTGAAAGCTTGCCACCACGCTTCCTGTCGGCATATGTCTCATCAGGACCAAGTCCGTACCAGGTAAGCTGATCATAGTCGGCATTAAGCTTAAACATCATGCCAAACTCAGGGCAGTCCCCAAGTTCTTCGACCATTTCCATGTCCATCTGGCATCTGATTGTGCCATCACCGAATACTTCATATGTAACGAAGCACTCACCTGAAGGTGTGGTTGGCAGGAAATACCTGTACTTAATCTTTATGCTGTCTTTTTCCTGTGTAACCTCAGGCATCTGTCCTTCAAAGAGGGATTTGCCCTTTAAGGTAGCATAGAGACTTGCTATCTTCCACTGAGCGTACTGATTTGGCATTATGTAACCATTATCGTTGTCGTTAGGCGCTCTCCAGAAGTTAGGTGCTGGTGACTTCTCCAGCATCTCTTTTCCGCAATAAACATATGATACAAGGCCTGCAGCTGGATATGTGAAAAGAGCTGAGAAATTATCGCCATATACTCCCAGATTGTTATTGCCAAGAACAACCTTCAAAGGCTCTTTGCACTTGTAACTCTTAAAGTAGCTTCCAATTGTAGTCTGGCCGAAAGCAACCTCATGACCTGCCTTAGCCCAGAGAGTATCTTTCTTAAGTACGAAAGATACGGTAATAGCAAACTCAGTCTGGGAACCCATAAGTGATTCTGCAGATTCATAAGCAGCCATCTCATCAAGGATCTCCACAGGTACGTTAAATGACTTGTTTGAAAGAGGTGCAACACTTATATTCATGCTGCAACTGGCAATATTTCTGCCGTTCGCATCAAGATAAACAATCGCATCAAAGGTATCTGTGTTAACAAAAAGGTTCTTGTTGGTAACCTTAAACTTCTTACCACTCTTCTCAAAAGAAACAGAGATGTTCTGGTAATTAAACTTAACCTCCTGCATCTTAGGAGATGGAGTCCTGTCTCCGTAAGTGATTCCATTTCCGCTGAAGTTACCGTCATTAGGCCTGTCGCCGAAATCTCCGCCGTAAGCTTCAAACTCCTCGCCATACCTGTCCTTTTTGGTGATCGACTGATCAATGTAATCCCAGATAAATCCGCCCTGATATCTTGGCTCAGTATCTGTCAGATCTGTGTAAAGATGCATTCCTCCGCAGGAATTACCCATTGCATGAGTATATTCGCAGCAGATAAATGGCTTATCCTTATTTTTCTTAAGGTGCTCCTTGATTGCCTCAACTGAAGGATACATCTGGCTCTCAACATCAGAAGTATCAGGATAGCTCCTGTCATGGAAAAGACCTTCATACTGAACAAGTCTGCTGTCATCAAGCTCCTTGAAAAGAGCTGACATCTTACTTATAACTGTACCGCCAAATGACTCATTTCCGCAGGACCAGATAAGTATTGAAGGATGATTCTTATCCCTCTGGTAACATGAATTGATCCTGTCAAGAAGAAGACCCTCCCAGATTGGATTGTCCTTCGGAACAATATAATCCTCACCTACTGCCCCTCTCTCGAAAGGCTCCCAGGTTCCGTGAGTCTCCATATTGTTCTCTGCAATAAGATATAGGCCGTAGATGTCACAGAGCTCATAAAGAGCTGAATCATCAGGATAATGGCTTGTTCTTATAGCATTGATGTTGTTTCTCTTCATGGTAAGGATGTCTGTTAAAAGCTCATCCCTGTTTGGAACACGTCCGTTTTTATTGCTGAACTCATGTCTGTTAACACCCTTAAAGACAATTCTCTTGCCGTTAAGGTGCATCAGTCCGTCCTTCATCTCAAAGCGTCTGAAACCAACGTTCTGAACGATTACTTCCTGAACCTTGCCCATGCTGTCTTTTATAGTAAGAAAAAGCTCATAGAGATTAGGCTCCTCAGCACTCCAAAGCAGCGGCTTGTCAACTCGGCAGCTTCCCGTTGTTTCTCCTGAAGAAGAAAGTGGAATTGTTCCCTCGATGATCTTCTCTCCCTTATAGCTGAGCTTAAGATCCATTGTTCCGCTTCCACTGGTCTTGGCATTAAATTCCAGTGTAGCTGATTTCAAGTTAGATGCTACAACAGGCTTAATTGAAAGATCATATACATGAGTCTTAGGTACACTGTACAAGTATACTGATCTGAAGATGCCGGAGAACCTGAAGAAATCCTGATCCTCGCACCAGCTTCCTGCTGTCCACTTGAACACTCTTACGCAGAGCTTATTCTCACCCTTAACGAGCTTGTCTGTAAGATCAAACTCAGCAGGGTCAAAAGAGTTCTCGCTATAGCCAACATACTGGCCATTAAGCCAGAGCGCAAAACCACTCTCAACTCCCTGGAAGGAAATACATACCTTCTCCTGGGCGAATCCCTTTGGCAGGGAAAAGAGCTTTACGTAATCTGCAACAGGATTAAACTCTGTTGGAATCTGTGGAGGTGTAAGGCGCTCTTTTCCATCCCATGGATACTGAATGTTGACATATTGCGGCTTATCATACCCTTCCATCTGAATGTGTGCAGGAACATGAATCCTGTCCCAGGAAGTGGTGTCGAATTCTACATCAAAGAAATCCTTTGGTGCATCCTGTATGTTTTTTGCATAATGGAAATGCCAAACTCCATCAAGGCTTATGCGGTAACTGGTGTCACCGGTTTTTGCCTCTGCGTTAGATTTATATGGCACATGGTCCGAGTGCGCCGGCAATCTGTTCTGCTGGAACACAGTCGGGTCTTTTACAATATCGTACACAAACTTTTCCATAACAATCCTCTGTATGATTATTTAACAGAACCTGTAATACCTTCTGTAAACTGCTTCTGCAATACGAAGAATACGATCATTGTAGGCAGTGAGCAGAATAATACGCCCATCATAAGCATTCCGTAGTCAATTGTGTAACCACCAGCCAGGTTTGCAATAAGCATAGGCATTGTCTGAGCTCGGTTATCTGTCATTACGACTCTTGGCCACAGATATGCGTTCCATGAATTCATGAATGTGATAACAGCTGCTGCAGCGTATGTTGACTTCATAACAGGCATATACATGCGGAAGAAAATTGCAAACTCTGAAAGTCCGTCAATTCTTGCTGCCTCCATGATATCAGGCGGGAAGTTTCTTGAGTTCTGTCTGAACATCATGATCATGAAAGGTGTTGAAATAGCAGGAAGAGCAAAGCCCCATACAGTGTTGAGGAGCTTGAACTTACTCATCATTGTGAACAATGGTATCATTGTTGCAACACCGGGAATCATCATAGCCATAAGGAGGATTGCAAAAAGAATATCCTTAGCCTTATCGTGGTAAAGCTCGAAACCGTATCCTGCAAGTGAGCAGATCAGAATACAAAGTATTGTCTGAACTGTTGAATATAAAACTGAGTTTCCGAAAGATTTCCAAAGGTTAGAACTGTTAACAAGGTTTGTGAAGTTCTGAACCATATAATTACCAAACCAGATCTTACCTCTTGAAACGTCTACTGTCTGGTTTGTTGCCGCTGTGATCATCCAGAAAAGTGGGAACACAGAGAATATGGAAACAATTGTTAAAAAGATATATGTAGGAATTAACCTTCTTTGAATGGAGCTTCTATTTTTCTTCTCAGTCACGTGAATCACCTACTTTCAGGTTGATTGCAGCAAGTACTGCAACAAGTACAAGTACGAAGAATGACATTGCGGAGGCGTAACCAAAGTTAGCAACACCCTGTCCGAATGAGTTATTGTAAATGTAATGAGACATTGTAATTGTGGTATTAGCAGGTCCACCGTTTGTCAGGTTGACTGACTCATCAAAGAGCTGCAATGTACCGTTGATTGACATGATGAATGTCATGATGATTACCGGCTTAAGAAGCGGAACTGTCATGTACCAGAATGTCTTCCATGCGTTTGCTCCGTCAATCTTAGCTGCCTCATACACTGAATATTCGATGTTTTGAAGTCCGGCAAGATAGAATACCATGTTGTATCCTGTCCAGCGCCATATCAGCGCAATGATGATAACAAATCTCGCCGTATTGGTCTGGCCGAGCCAGTTGATGTTCTCACTGATAATTCCAAGGTTTGTAAGAATAATGTTTACAAGACCCTGAGTTGCAAATATTGATCTGAAAATAAGTGCGTATGAAACAAGTGATACTGCACAGGGAAGGAATACACAAGTACGGAAAATACCTCTGAACTTGAGATCCTTGTTGTTAAGAAGCTGTGCAAGTAAGATGGCAAGGATAAGCATTATCGGTACCTGAATGATGAGGTACAGGAATGTGTTTCCTACGGATTTCATAAACATCTTATCCTGGAACATTCTTATGTAGTTGTAATTCCAGGGATCAGCCCACTTGAAGTTCTTACCGGTACCCGTTTTAAATGATGTGATAAAAGCCTGAACCATAGGATAAAAGCTCATAACGATTATCATAGCGGATGCAAGAACAAGGAATAGCCAGCCAGCTGCTCTCTGTTTAGCTACAAGGCCCATTTTCTTTTTCTTTTCCATTTTTGTGTCTCCTCTAAAAAATAAAAATACCTTCGTCTTTGCTTAAAATATGGGGAACCGGAAAATCCGATTCCCCAGTATTTACATTAAGATTTATGAACCTGTATCATAATGACCCTCTTCCAGATTCACAATGAAGATCTGCTACTCTTCCAGATTCACAATGAAGATCTGCTACTCTTCCAGATTCATAAGGATGTTCCGCCTCGCAAAAAGCGCTCGCCGGAACGGCAGTTCTAACTAAGCTCGAGAATACCTCGCTAAGTTATCACTGTCCCATCTCAAACTTAACCTGATCCTCGGCACCCTGAAGCTCTGTATCAAGGTCAGAACCGTTGATTACGTTTGTGATAGCTGCCTGGATGTATGTACGAGCATTGTAGTGGTAGTCACTCTGCTCTACTACAGGAACGTTAGCGCCCATAGCTACGATGTCAGCATAGATAGCCTGTCCGTTGAAGAAGTCTACGCCTTCCTGGTATACAGCTGACTTAGAAGCTGAGATGCATGTTCCGATAACACCACCGTTACGAAGAGCGTCATCATATGTAGCTTCTGCGCCTTCTCCGCCACCGAATGTGTAAGCAAGGAATGCCTTAGCAAGCTCAGGCTTTGAGCAGTTAGATGTGATGTAAAGTGATGATCCACCGTTAGCAGCGTAACCTTCCTTACCAGAAAGTGTAGGAATAGTTGTGATTGCCCACTTACCGCTGTTCTCAGAAACCTGCTCCATTGTAGGAATGATCCAGTTACCATTAAATACACCTGCTACCTGGTCGCCGATGATTGATGTATCTGTGTACTCTGACCAGTCGTTGCAAAGGTAGATAACGCCATCCTGTGCGCCTGTGATGATAACCTGAAGGATCTGCTTAAGTGTATCGTTGCCTACGAAGTAAGGCTGTCCATCTTTCCACTGTGACTGGCCTTCAGCCTGCATCATCATGTAAGGAAGATCATCTCCGTTGTGGTCCATAGAAAGGAGATACTTACCAGTCTTAGCCTTTACGTTACGGCCAATCTCAAGCCACTCATCCCATGTGATACCTGTTACATCATCAATTGTGTATCCGCACTCCTCAAGGATATCTGTACGATATGCGAAGATTGATGTTCCGTTGTCAACAGGTGCTCCGTAGTGCTTTCCACCGATTGTTGAGTAAGAAATCTTCTCAGTACCAAGGTTGCTCCAGTCAATTCCTGCATCCTCAAGATCGATCCATGCATCAGGATAGTTTGTTACATAGTTCTGAATGTAGTGATCCTGGAAAAGAACGATATCAGGAAGCTGGCTGTAATCACCTGAGTTAGCAGCAAGTGTAACTGCGTTCTCAACGTCAGATGAAGCTGACTGCTCAACGATGTTAAGCTTGAAGTCAGGGTCTACAGTCTGATAAGCCTTCTCAGCAGCCTCAAGAGCTGGAATGTTGAAGTTCTTATCCCAAGCATAAACTGAAAGCTCATGCTCACCCTCAGCTGAAACATCTGCTGCAGGTGTCTCTGTCTGTGCATCTGCTGCTGGAGCCTCTGTCTGAGTAGCTGTAGTATCAGCAGGTGCTGCTGTGTTGTCTGCTGCTTCTCCGCATCCAGCTAAAAGTGAAAGTGACATAGCTGATGCAAGAACCATTGATAAAGCTTTTCTTTTCATTTTTTACCCTCCCTAAATGAAAAAATGATTTAGTATACAATTTGACGGAAAATTTGTCTTTCCGAATTGCTGATATAGACATTATAACAAATGGATTCAAAAAAAATACACATTTTAATAATTAAAATGTGCATTTTCGACCATATATGTCTAAATTGTGAACGAAAACGTTTAAGTTTTTATCGTTTCCGTTGTGATTTTGTACATCACCACCCCTTTAGGGCATTGATATTATAATCAAGAAGTTTATTGGCGTAATTATCCTTGTTTTTCTTCCACTGATACGGGGAAGTATTCAGAAATTTCCTGAAGTTTCGGTTGAATGTGGAGAAAGTTGTAAAGCCAACCTCCGCAGCAACAACCTCCATGGAATGATCTGTCTTGTTCATTATCATGCAGGCCTTCTGTATACGAACAAGGTTGAGGTAATCCATCGGTGACATATTGATATTATCCTCAAAGACTCTCCTGAAATGTGTCTCACTCATGTTGCACTTACTAGCCAGATCAGAGGCTTTGATACTATCAGCATAATTACTGTCCACATATTCGAGAGCCGGACTGATATTCATTATTGCGGCCTTATCCTCTCCCTCCGAGTGACTTCCCCTGTCGGCTCCCATGTTTATCTGGAATCTGATAAGCATAAGAACAAAGGCCCGTAGTAGGTTCTGGGTAGTCTCCTGATAATATGGCTTTTTATCCCTCATCTCCTCCATTATTCTCTTGATGGTCTCAGCCATTTCCGGATGCTGATACTCATATATCAGATCAGCTCTTTTATTGACTATCTCCATAGCCTCCCTTTGTTTGGAAGGATTGTCCGGATAAAGCTGCCTTATTACAGATTCCACATCAAAGAAAATGTATTCCCAGAAATTGGCTTCGCGGCTAATAGTTGTATGAGGAAAATTTGCAGGAATTAGTGACAGCATTGCAGTCTCATATTTGCAGATCTTCTCGTCCAATACCAGATCTCCATTGCCATTCCTGCAATACCCCACCTCAAACAGATTATGGAAATGCTGATATTTGTCATCCTTTCCATAAACCATTATCCACTTCTCCCCAAGCAGAGGTAAACAACATTGCCCCTGGGGTATCTCGTAGAACCTGAATTCAATTGTGTCTCGTTTTTTTCGTCCCATACTATTCCTTAATCAACCACAAATACTGTTGATTCTGTAATCACCTTATCAGGTCTGATGTCATGTTCTCCTATCTTCAGCCCGTTCTCAACAATCTGAAGGTCATAGCATATTGCTATTGTATGCAAATCACTGTGTTTGGCCAGGCATCTGTCATAGTACCCCCCGCCATATCCAATACGATTACGACTTCTATCAAAGGCAACTCCCGGCATTATGACAAGTGTTGTATCAGCGCTTAGTCCGGTAGCCACTTCTGATTCATCGGAAAGCTCAGGTTCTCGGATTCCGAAGTAACCTTCTGTAAGTTCTTCCAGCGAGCTTATCCTTACAAATTCCATTATCCCATTGTTCTTGTCAGTGACCTTTGGGCAAAAGACATTTCTCCCATTAGCAAGGGAATCCAGAATGATGTCATCAGTGATGACTTCGCTGCCCATTGAAGCATAAATAAGTATGTTCTGAGCCTGAATATATTCATCAATCAAAGAGAGCCTTTCAAAAATAAGGCGGCTCCTTTCTTCCATCTCATCTTTGGTCAATCCGTCGCGAAGTTTAAGTATTTGTTTTCGTATCTCGTCCTTATCCATCCTTCTCCTAACAAAATGTACCCAGGGGACGGGGTTAGCGGTTCTTTTTTTTGAACCTATACCCCCGTCCCCGTGGCAGCTATTCCAGTAGCTGCTTTGCGACAAGCTCTGCAGTCCTTATGCCATCCATGGCCGCAGACATGATACCGCCTGCATAGCCGGCGCCTTCGCCGCAGGGGAAAAGACCTTTGACATTTATTGACTGTCCATCCTCCCCTCGCATGATTCTTACAGGTGAAGATGTTCTGCTCTCAACACCGGACACGAGCGCACGTGTGTCATTGTAGCCTTTGATGATACGCCCGAAGTTCTCCATTCCCTCCACGAATGCTTCATTGAGATCATTAGGAAGTATCTCGTGAACACTTGCAAACTCATACATTCCCTTCATCTGTGGCATGAGGTTCGCGCAAGACTCTTCACCAGTTTCAGAGTTTTGGGCTACTTCATGCTTAACAGCAGTCTTGAAATCCCCATACCTCTCAACAGGGATCTTACCCCCTGCAAGCTCAAAAGCTTTTTTCTCAAGTCTTCTCTGGAACTCTACTCCTGCAAGTACATCATCAGAACCAAAGTCCTTAGGATCCACAGTAATGATGATTGCTGAATTCGCATTTAGGCCATCACGTCCGGAATAGCTCATACCATTAACAGCAAGCATTCCTTCCTCAGAAGATGCATTTACAACATATCCACCTGGGCACATACAGAATGAGTATACGCCCCTGCCTCCAGTAGTCGTTGTAGTAAGCTTGTAGGGTGCTGCTGGAAGCACTTCTGACTCAGCGATCCCATACTGGGACTTATTTATCATGCTCTGAGGATGCTCAACCCTGAATCCAACAGCAAATGGCTTAGGCTGCATATCAACTTCCCTGTCATACAGCATTTTAAACGTATCGCGAGCACTGTGACCAATAGCAAGTACACATGCCTCACAAGGATATTCTTTGTCACCCGCTACCACAGCCTTAAGAGCACCTGCTTCGTCAAGCACTAGCTCTGTAACCTGAGTCTCAAACAGAACCTCTCCGCCTGACTTAATGATCTCATTTCTTATATTTTTGACCACATCTTTAAGAATATCAGTACCAATATGTGGCTTAGACTCATACTTAATCTTCTCCGGCGCTCCATTCTTAACAAAGATATCAAGCGCCTCACTTCCGCGTCCTTCCTTGTCTTTTACCATGGTATTTAACTTACCGTCGGAAAATGTTCCCGCGCCGCCTTCGCCAAACTGTACATTTGTCTTAAGGTCGAGCTTTCCTGTTTCCCAAAACTTTGAGACAATATCCAGCCTCTTATCTACGTCGGCTCCTCGTTCAAGTATGAGTGGCTTGAAGCCAGCCATTGCCAGCTCATATCCGCAAAATAATCCTGCAGGGCCAGCACCGATGACCACAATCCTTTTATCAGCGATTTTTCCCTCCGCCGAAAGCTCTTTTCCCTCATTAAGACCGATCTTCTTGGCAAAGCTGTACTCCTTAAGCTCGACAATGGAAACGTTCTTATCCCTGCATCTCTTTACAATCTGTTCCTCTTCTTTCCTACTCTTACCCCGAAGACAAACATCTATGGAAAAGACATCATAGAGTTCCGGCTTTTTTCTGGCATCGATTGAGTGCTTGACTATAATGAGCTTCTCTATATCACTATCATTGACCTTAAGGATGTTTGCAGCTCTTTTCCTCAAGGCTTTATCCCAATTATTCAGTCCGATATTCAGCTTGATCTGATTGATTCTTATCATATCTTTCATTACTGTCACCTGGCTTTATTACACGCTTTTATATTACAGCTAATTATACCAAAATGTGCGATATTTTAGTGTTTTTTTATAATTATGAAACATTGTACATGCTACTATATTAATTATCATGGATTAAGTGTTGTTTCTAGGAGGTTAAACAATTATGAGGAGCACAATTAAACGTTTACTTACAGCCTTTTTAGCCGGTGTGTTTTTATTTACGTCCGGCATTGCTTACAGCGGAAATACCATTGTCTCCTTTGCGGTTGATACTGCTACCGTAAAGTCTTTGGAGAATGTTTTCCCTGCAGGAACTGTTATTTATAGCAATACATTTCCGGGCCTGAATCTCTCTTTTGATGGTGCGGATTCTTTTACAATAAGGGAAGGCATAAATGATGTTATCATTACGATTACTGTACTTGACATGACACTTGCCAAGAAAAGTGTTCCTGCCATCAGTACTGTTTTTGGTAAGGTTGAGCTTCCTGCCCGAGCAGGAATGAAAACCACTTTACAGGGATTTGTAAGAGGCGTCGATACAGACAGCTATGTAAATATGGTTCTTAATAGCGGTAGTAGCGAGCTCTACAAATATATAAGAGCTGTCATTGATAATGATTCAACTCATGCTATCGATAACTATTCAAGATACCTCATGGCAATGGCAGATGTTGCCCAGGAAGAGTATGAACAGGCCAGAATCAACGAAATAAATAATAATATACCTCAGGCGCAGACAATGAGCAATGATGATTCACAGCCCGAAATAACACCTGCTCCTGCACCAGCGCCTACGCCTGCACCTACACCTGCACCTACACCTACACCCGAGCCAACTCCCACACCAACACCCGAGCCAGCTCCTACACCGACACCGGAGCCTGGTCCGAAACCTGAGCCAACTCCTACACCAACACCAACTCCGACACCGGAGCCAACTCCTACACCGGAACCGACTCCTACACCGGAACCAACTCCTGAATCAACTCCTGAACCAACTCACGAGACACAATATTATGAGCGCACTATCCTGATATATCTTGACGGAACCGATCTTGAGTCCAATTCCAAGTATGGAACCAAGAACCTGCTTGATATGTTAAGGGCTAATACTTCTGATAATATCAAAATATTTGTTGTTGCCGGCGGTACAACAAACTGGCACATGAATGATAGAGAATACTTCAAGGAATATGCAAAAGAAGTTCACCGTCCAAATGTTGAATGGAAAAATCTTAGTGATAACGAAAAGGCTTTTATTGAAAGCCAGGCGGACGATTATTATAACAAATACCATGTAGACATCAATGGTCTTCAGCTCTGGGAAGTTGTTTCTGCTGATGGCTATAACAAGCTTGAAAACCTTCAATCATATGATGGCAGGTACATAACAGACACAAGCTTTTTTGCTCAAATGATCGACTACTGCGCCACAAATACCAGAACTGACAAGCTCGACCTCATAATCTGGGATCATGGCTCAGGATTCAGGGGCTATGGTGCTGATGATCTTCTTACGAAGTACAAAAAAGATCACCCCGATGAACAAGGACTTCCCGATAGTGAGTTCTCACTCAAGCAGATACGTGATGCGTTTGGACAAAGTACTTTTATCCAGAGCGGCAACAAGTTTGACTTTATCGGATTTGATGCATGCCAGATGGGCAATTACGAAGTAGTCAGCACACTCAAAAACTTTTCCTGGTACTACATAGGTTCTGAAGAGAATGAGCCTGGCCAGGGCTGGGATTACTTAAAATTCATGCAGGCCATTGCTGAAAACCCCAATATCTCCACACAGGATCTGGGAAAAACAATTGTCAACACATTTATCGATCAGTATAAAGACGGAATGTCCACTCTTTCACTTGTTGATATGAACAGGGTTGACAATCTTGATCATGCAGTTTCCGATTTTGCAAAAGCTCTTTTAGATGAGACACAGAATTCAGATACAGCTTACTATGAGATTTTGACACTGGCAGGTAAGAAGTCTCACTTTGCAACCAAAGAAGGATTTTGGAATTCAAATTATCTGGATCTCAAGCGATTTGCCAATGCGATCATAAGCAGTAATTACTTCTCTGATGATCTGACAAATGCAAGTAGACAAGTAATTGATGCACTTAACGGTTGCGTTCTCGAGAATAAGTATCTTGAGCAGAATGTGGGAAATGGAGGTCTTAGTATATACTTCCCTCTTTCTGTATACTACTCAAGACCTGATCCAAAGAAGGCAGACTACTCTTACTTTAATAATTCAGCAAGCGATGCCCTTAAAATATACAATGACGTTAACCTTAATGAGGACTACAAGTATGCTACTGCAAAGATTGCTCTTGTAAGTCTTGCCGGAAAGCTTTTAGGCTTCGACTGGAAAGATCAGAAGATCACTACCGTAGATGGTCTGATAAATGCAATCAAGAATGATGAAGGCAACGGAAAAGACTGGTCTTTGATATATGACGCGGCAAAAGTAGATGCTTCCAATCCCGAGGATCCAACAATAAAGCAATTTACTAAACTTCTTGAAGATCGAATATCAGGAATAGAGGTCTATAAACCAGAGAACGATCAAGAGAATGCAACCGTGTCCCTTTATCATACCAATCCGATTACAACCGGAGATACTGTAGAAGTTGAAGTATGCTTTTTCCCTGATCCCAGTAATGAGAATAAATATATCGATTTGGGATCTACACCATTGTATTCAGTGAAAAAAGAATCCGAGGACAGTACAGCTACCTTCACAGTAAGCCCCTTTAACAATCTCTGGTACACACTCAACAATCAGATCTGCAGCATGTTCGTAACAAACACCTACGATGATGGTTCTTATACAGGTTATATCCCTGTGTGTTATTGGGTTGATGATAGAAGTGCCTCAAAAATTGATCAGGGCGATATGACAAGAACCGAGTACCTGAAAAAAGCAGCTGGTGAAGGCAAAGTCACCACTGTATACCTTAATGTTACTGCCACTCTGAATAATGACAATTATGATTATAACGTTACCGGATACAGCGAAGTCAAAGAAGGTGAAGTTGGCATAAACAATGCAGACACATCATACCTGACAGGCAGATACTATGAGCTCCTTGCCGGTGCTGACGAACTATACTCAATAACAGAAACACCAAGTGTTGAATCAATTGGAACAATTTATTATGACCCCGACACCGGTGTACAAATCACTTATGAATATGTGCAGGATTTAGGACGCTCTTACTACTTAACTGATGCTTATGGAGTTGATTACTACATCAATGATGCAAATCTTGGTGCTGGAAATGGTTTAGATGGGTACAATATTCCTATTCCTGCAACTGAGACAAATCCAATGACTTGGGCAAAGAGCCAGGCAGAGGCAGAAATAGTACGAGGATGGGCAAAAGAAGCCGCTGATAATGCCATGGCTAATCAACAGCCCGAAAATGCAGCTGCAGATAATGGTAACAATGGTAGTTCTGCTATAGCTGAAGCTTCAATAAGAAGTTCTGCTACAGAATCCACAGCAGTTTCTGTTCCGATTATTGTAGTAGAGTCTGCCCCAAGTGGTACTGCTGCTGTTACTGAGACAGCTTCTGATGTAATAGCTCCTGCAGCTACCGATGCTGTTCCTGCTTCTGATGTTGCACCTGCTTCTGACGCAGTATCTGTAGATTCAGAAAGCGCATCTGATACAACAGTTAATGTAGCTTCAGATGATACAGCTCCAGTTGTTACCGATACAGCATCTGATGAGTCAGCTCCTGTTGTTACCGATGCGGCATCTGATGAGTCAGCCACTGCTGTTACTGAGGCATCGTCTGATAACGCAGCTTCAGCCGTTGCTGACGCAACTCCCGGAATTACTGATGTAACTTCTGATGAATCCAGCAATTCAGATGCTTCTCCTGCCGCCCCAGCCGCTGAAGTATCCTCTGATTCATCTTCTGCTTCCGGCTCCACTGATTCGGATGACACCTCAGCTCCCGCCGAGGATCCTATCCCCTCAGAGCCAGCCAATGCAGAAAGCCTTGGACTTGGAGATGCAGCATAGAATACTCAAAAAATTAACCTCCATCTCAGTTTCTATCAGATGGAGGTTTAATTAAACAAGAATTATATTCAATAAAGCAGAAGTAAAATATGACTTGACTTTGTATACGCCAAAGCCTTCACATCGATGCCGCAGCTCCGGCGATGCTGCCGCTGGTCCAGGCGAACTGGAGGTTGTAGCCGCCGCAGCGCCCGTCAACGTCAAGAAGTTCGCCGACCACGTACACGCAGGGAAGCGCCCTGCAGCTAAAGTCGCTGCCTATGTCGCCAAGGCTAACGCCGCCGGTTGTTACCTGGGAAGCCTGATAACCATAGCTTGAATCAATTGCGATGCGAAGCGCCCTGTAATTATCCAAGATGCAGGATGCCATACTTTCGGAAATATTCTTCATTTTCATGGTGCGTGACAGTTTCATCCGCCCCAGGATCATATCAGTAACATAACTATTAGCGAAGCCCTGAAGGAATTCCTCAAGTGTTCTTCCATCCCGTAGCCTTAGCATTGACTCTTTAAGAGCCGCAAAATCACTATCATCATAATCAGGGAAAAAATCTATCACTGCATAAACAGGCTTCTTCTCTTCCACAAATCTCACAACATCTCTTGATGCCTGCATCACAGGAATTCCGGAAATCCCGTCAGTTGTGATCTGAATCTCGCCGGATTCTGTGGCAATAACTTCATCCCCAAGCTTAAATGAAACAGAGGCTTCTGCCCTGACTCCTGCTGCAGGGAGAATCTCCCCCGGGGCAGCCTTGAATCCAACAAGCGCAGGATGCGTGTCCTTGATCGTCATGCCAATATTCTTACAAATGTAATACCCGTCCCCAGTGGACATAGTACTCTTTGCCCCTGAAAGTGCACCCATGGCCAGAATTACAGCATCCGTCTCATATGAACCCTTATCAGTTTTAAGTAAGCACCAGCCACCATCAAGCGCCGAAACGCCCTTGACCTGCTCCCCGAATACGCACTCCACTCCAAGGCGCCTTATCTCGTTCTCCATGGCAGCAACAACACTCTTTGCCTGCCCGGAAACCGGGTAAATATAT
>JAEEGH010004288.1_pt1 | contig 36684 bp, 26 predicted proteins | sample 9134181 | NCBI WGS metagenome assembly JAEEGH01 (sample SAMN16246544, study PRJNA631951) | gut metagenome | biome: gut microbiome; feature: rumen; material: DP-attached | host: Bos | place: Iran: Karaj | collected 2018-10
AGCGCGTCCGGCGGCGATTTCCTCCTTGATCGACTGGAGATTTACCATATCCGTCCCGATATAGTTTCCATTTGCATCATGAAGAGCAGGGGATTCCAGGATCGTACTCTCCTGCAGTACATAGCTCTCCACATCAAAGCGATGTTCGTGATCATTGGGAAGAGACCAGTCGTCAAATTCCGAATACATCCGGTCGCCTGCATCATACCGCGGAGCATAGGCGGCTTTCAAGAGCTCGTACTTTTCTTCCAGAAACTTCGGATCCTCCAGTGCTTTTGCGGCTTCCTCTTTGCTCGCATAGCCGAGGCTGGCGTAATTACTGATTATATATTCTTTGACATATTCCTCTGCTTCCGGTTTGGCGCTGTCGTCGACGAAGAGCCCTAAAACCTCTGTCCCTTCTTTTCCCCGGTACGCGAAGGGATATTCATTTTCTTCTCCTTCATATTTCGTACTTTCCAATACAGGACCCATACCCGAGGAGAAAAGCCCGGAGGAATTAAAAGGAAACCCGCCCACGTTATAGGAAATATTTTTATTTCCGGCCGATTCTTCCAGTTCTGTAAAGTGCCAGCCTTCCCCGATCTGGCTGTAAGGAGCATCTTCTCCGGTATCTGCTTCTGTCAGGCAGTGCTTGCTGTACCAGGCCAGATGCTTTTCCGAAAGATCCATTTCCGTGCCGGTCCTGTCCAGATATTCCTGCGGGGTCAGGTGCTTTTCCGCGAGGATGCTGGTCTCCGAGGCAGAGATCGAGGCAAAGCTCCAGCAGGTGCCCCATGGATTCTGAAAACGGATATCGGGGACGTAACACTTTCCGTTTTGATCCCTCAGATCCACTTTCGCCGGCAGGGAAGCCGCTTCGGAAAGCATTTTCTGCCGGGAGGCTTCCGATTTATAGGACAGCGGCCGCTCTACGGCCATATCCATAAGGGCTTTCGCGGAGGGGAGAGGTACTTTCTCCGCCGCGGTAGTACGGCCGGGAAGCACGCCTGCCCCCAAAACGGCAGATAGCGAAAGTGCCAGCGCCGCTCTTTTCATCCTGTTTCCGACTTTACTTCTTTCCTTCATTTCTTTTCCTCCTGAAAGATGGGATTTCCCGGCACTTCGCCGGGAAGCGCCGGATGTGTTCCCATTATAGCAGAGACAAGGGAAAATGACTAGTTTCTGTTCAGAATCCCGTTCCGAACAGTTACACTGACTGCAAAAAAAGATCAGGTTCCGTTCGCCGGCGGAATGCCTTGACACCGAAGGGGTGTTATGCGATAATTCCTCTAACTGTTAATTTGTTTCATAGGAGGGAATGATAATGGCTATAGCTGCATTGATCCTTGGCATTGCCGGTGTTATCTTTGACTTTGTGTTCTTCCCGGTAGGACTGATCTGCTCCATCGTTGCGGTCATCCTCGGGGCACTTGGAAGAAAGAAACCGGAAGGCAAGGGCCTGGCAACTGCCGGTCTGGTGCTTGGTATCGTTGGCCTGGTGCTTGGTATTATCGCTCTGGTCTGCACGATCCTGTGCGCGACTGCAATTGCCGTGAGTGGGGGATCGGTGATCGGAGGACTTGCCGGACTTGCCGGAATGGTTGGCGAACTTGGCGCAATGTAAAGCATAATGAATTGGATGGAGGCTTCTGGATGTGCCAGAAGCCTTCTTTCATGCGCAGGGCGTTCTTAGGAGTTTTTCTATGCATTTCTATTTTCATATTTTCGGACTGCACATTCCGGCCTACGGCGTCATGGTCGTGATCGGCGGGGCGCTGGCGAATGTGCTCGCGTATTTTACCATAAAGAAAAAAGGCGGAGATTTTAATGATGTGATGGCGCTGGAGGGCTATGCCTTCCTGTTCGGACTGATCGGGGCAAAGGGCCTCTATCTCTTTGCGTCCCGAAATGAGATCGAGTGGGACCGGCTGACGGACATCAATTACTTTATCTATCTGTTCCGCGGCGGCTTCGTGTTTTACGGCGGTCTCATCGCGGCCGTGATCGGGATCTTCCTTGCGGGGAAATGGCATAAGCTTGATACGGCCATGTATGTAAGGAAACTGATCTATCTTGTGCCGCTCGCCCACGGGTTCGGGCGGATCGGGTGCTTCCTCGGCGGGTGCTGTTACGGCATCCCCTATGACGGACCGTTTTCCGTCGTGTTCCCGGAAGGAACCGTGGCGCCGGCCGGGATCCCGCTGTTTCCGGTGCAGCTTCTGGAAGCGGTGGTATTATTCGTGATTTTCGGTATCCTTGCTTATCTCAGCCTCAAAAAAGAGTGGCCTTATATGCTGGAAACCTATCTGATCCTGTACGGCATCGCGCGTTTTGGGATCGAATTCTTACGCTACGACGACTATCGCGGTTCCTTCCTGGCCCTGTCCACCTCGCAGTGGGTGAGCCTTGGCGCCGTCGCTGTCGCCGTGATCATGATCCTGTTTCGTAAAAAAAGACCCACGCTGCTTCGTTCAAAGCAGGCATAGAAGGAGTCGGATCACAAGCAGATTACATAAATGTGAGAATTTTCTGAAAATTTTAGCACTCTCCTCTTGACAGTGCTAATCAGTCGTGGTATAAACACATTATGAAAATGAACAGAGGAGGAGACAGGTATGAATATTTCGAAATTTACGCAGAAATCACAGGAAGCCCTGTCGAGATGCGAAAAGCTTTGTTATGAATACGGAAATCAGGAGATGGCGGAAGAGCATCTTTTCTATGCCCTTTTTGAGCAGGAGGACGGCCTGATCAAGAAGCTTGCCGAGAAAATGGGGATCGATGCCAATGCTTTGATGGGGGAATTTAAGCACCTCATCGAAGGCCGGACAAAGGTACAGGGCGGAGACCTTCTGATCGGGAAGGAGCTCAATAACGCGCTGGTCCATGCGGAGGATTTTGCGAAGCAGATGGGCGATTCCTATGTGTCTGTGGAGCACCTCGTGCTGTCGCTGATGAAATACAGCCGGCGGCAGGTCACGGATCTTCTGAAAACCTGGGGCTTTACGAAGGATGAATTTTTGAAGGCGCTCGCGACGGTCCGCGGGAATACGGTCGTGAATTCGGACAACCCGGAGAGCACCTATGATACGCTTGAAAAGTACGGCTATGATATGGTGGAACGCGCGAAGAACCAGGAGAGCGACCCGGTGATCGGGCGGGATGAGGAGATTAGGAATGTCATTCGGATCCTTTCCCGGAAATCGAAGAATAACCCCGTTTTGATCGGCGAACCCGGCGTCGGGAAAACGGCGGTCGTGGAAGGCCTGGCGCAGAGGATCGCACGGAATGACGTGCCGGAGCAGCTGAAGGATAAGCGCCTTTTCTCTCTGGACCTCGGAGCGCTTGTGGCCGGGGCGAAATACCGCGGGGAGTTTGAGGAACGGCTGAAAGCGGTGCTGGATGAGATCCGCGGCAGCGACGGCGGGATCATCCTCTTTATTGATGAATTGCACACGATCGTCGGCGCTGGCAAGACTGACGGCGCCATGGATGCGGGACAGCTCTTAAAGCCCATGCTGGCAAGGGGCGAACTCCACTGCATCGGCGCGACGACGCTGGATGAGTACAGGGAATATATTGAAAAGGATAAGGCCCTGGAGCGGCGGTTCCAGCCGGTGCAGGTCAACGAACCCACCGTGCAGGAGACGATCTCGATCCTTCGCGGGCTGGATGAACGCTATGAAGTCTTCCACGGCGTGAAGATCAGGGATGCGGCTCTGGTGGCGGCAGCCCAGCTTTCCGACCGCTATATCACGGACCGTTTCCTTCCCGACAAGGCGATCGACCTGGTGGACGAGGCCTGCGCATTGATCAAGACCGAGATGGACAGTAAGCCCACGGAGCTTGACGAATTGGATCGTAAGATCATGCAGCTCACGATCGAGGAAAAGGCGCTGGAAAAGGAGACGGACGAGCGCAGCAAGGAACGCCTTCAGGATCTGCAGAAAGAGCTGTCCGAGCTCAAGGATACCGCGAATGAGCGGAAGGCGAAATGGGAGAATGAAAAGGACGCTGTGGCGAAGGTGCAGCGGCTTCGTGAAGAGATGGAGGCGCTGCGTGAAGAGATCACGGAAGCAGAGCAGAATTATGACCTGGACCGCGCTGCTGAGCTGAAATACGGGCGCCTGCCGGAGCTCACAAAGGAGCTGGCGGAAGAAGAGGAAGCGGTGAAAAAGGAAGACCTTTCCCTGGTGCGCCAGGAAGTGACCGAGGAAGAGATCGAAAAGATCATCAGCCGTTGGACCGGGATTCCCGTTGCGAAGCTTTCGGAGACCGAACGGAACAAGACCCTGCATCTTTCGGACGAACTGCATAAACGGATCATCGGTCAGGACGAGGCGGTGGAAAAGGTGACGGAAGCCATCATCCGTTCCAAAGCCGGCATCAAGGATCCGAAGAAGCCGATCGGGTCGTTTTTGTTCCTCGGACCTACTGGTGTTGGGAAGACCGAGCTCGCGAAGACGATCGCGGAGAGCCTCTTTGACGACGAACGCAATATCGTCCGCCTTGATATGACCGAGTACATGGAGAAGTTTTCGGTATCGCGCCTCATCGGAGCGCCTCCCGGATACGTGGGCTATGAAGAGGGCGGCCAGCTCACCGAAGCTGTGCGCAGAAAGCCTTATTCCGTCGTGCTTTTTGACGAGATCGAAAAGGCGCATCCGGATGTGTTCAATATCCTTCTGCAGGTGCTGGACGACGGCCGGATCACGGATTCCTTGGGCCGCACCGTGGACTTTAAGAATACGATATTGATCCTGACCAGCAACCTCGGTTCGCAGGAGCTTCTGGACGGCATCGATGAGAACGGAAACATCGAAAAAGAGGCGGAGGAAGCCGTGTTGGACGAACTGAGAGGAGCCTTCCGGCCGGAGTTTTTGAACCGTTTGGATGAGACGATCCTCTTTAAACCTCTGACGAAAGAAAACGTGGGCGGCATCATCAAGCTCCTTGTGAAGGATCTGAATGCGCGGATCGAGGACAAGGGGATCACGGTGGAGCTCACGCAGGCTGCGGAAGACTATGTCGTGGACAAAGGCTACGACCCGGCCTACGGCGCAAGGCCGCTGAAGAGATACCTCCAGAGAAACGTGGAGACGATGGCGGCCCGCGAGATGTTATCCCAGACCATCACCGACGGAGACACGCTCCTGATCGACGTGAAGGATGGGGAGCTGTGTGCTCAGAAAAAATGAAGATGAAATGATGTATAAGAAAAGCCCCTTGCGGATCAGGGGCTTTTTCTTATATAATTTACTCAATTATGATGTTAAGGAGAACGCCTATGAAACGATACGATGAAATGACAAAAGAAGAACTCCTGCAGGAAAAGGAGGCGCTGGAAAGAGAGTATAAGGACAAGCAGGCGAAGGGCCTGAAGCTCAATATGGCGCGCGGAAAGCCGTCGGAGGAGCAGCTCAATCTTTCGCTGCCGATGATGGACGTCATGTATTCGATGGCAAAGCTCTCGGCGGATGACGGGACGGACTGCCGTAACTACGGCGAACTCGAAGGGATCTATGAGGCCAGAAAGCTGATGGCCGAGATCATGGATACGACGCCGGACCGCGTGATCTGTTTCGGCAATTCCTCGCTGAACGTTATGTACGATATGATCGCGCGTGCGATGACACACGGGATCTGCGGGAACACGCCCTGGTGCAAGCTCGATGAAGTGAAGTTTTTGTGCCCGGTGCCGGGGTATGATCGGCATTTCGCGATCACGGAATTTTTCGGGATCAAGATGATCAATATTCCGATGACGCCGATGGGCCCGGATATGGATCTTGTGGAAAAATATGTTTCGGAAGACGAGTCGATCAAGGGGATCTGGTGCGTGCCGAAGTTTTCCAATCCGGAAGGCATTGTGTATTCGACGGAAACGGTGCTGCGGTTCGCGAACCTGAAGCCGGCGGCGAAGGATTTCCGCATCTTCTGGGACAATGCGTACTCGGTGCATTATCTTTATGATGACAAGCCCCAGATCCCGGATCTTGTGAGAGAGTGCGAAAGAGCGGGAAATCCTGACATGGTCTATAAATTTGCCTCGACGAGCAAGATCACGTTCCCGGGCAGCGGGATCTCCGCAATGGCCGTTTCGGAGAATAACCGGAAGAGTATTCTGGAGATGATGAAGATCCAGACGATCGGCCCGGATAAGGTGAACCAGCTCCGCCATGTGAGGTTCCTTAAGAACCGCGAGGGCGTGGAGGAACAGATGCGCCGTCACGCGGCTATTTTGAGACCGAAATTCGATATGGTGGAGAAAGTATTAAATAAAGAATTAATAAGCCGCGGAATTGGCAGTTTCTTCTCGCCTCGCGGCGGTTACTTCCTGGCGTTCAATGCGCCGGAGGGAACGGCGAAAAGGATCGTTACGCTCGCGAAGGAGTGCGGCGTGACCATGACCGGCGCCGGGGCTCCGTTCCCTTATGGAATTGATCCGAAGGATTCCGTGATCCGTATCGCGCCAAGCTTCCCGCCGCTCGAGGAGCTGGAAGAAGCGGCAAAGATCTTCCAGATCTGCGCGCGGATGGCAGCAGTGGAAAAGCTTTTGGAAACGGCATGACCATAAAACGCAAGGAGGAGGCGCATATATGAATCGCGCCCTTACCGCGAATAGAAATATCGGGATGGATATCGCAAGGATCCTGGCCATGAGCGGGGTCCTTTTCGGTCACACCACGGTTTATAAGATTGCAGAGCTGGATCCTCCGCCATATCCCATAGAGGATATGGTGGCATATGTAAGCGTCTTTGTGTTTTTTGTTCTGAGCGGCTATCTGTTCGGAGCAGGCTTTTTTAAGAAACCGGAGGAGTTTTCAGTCCCCCGCCATTTTCTGAAGCGGATGCTGAGGATCCTTCCGGTCTATTATTTAGCGCTTTTTTTCACCTGGTACATGAACGGCTGGGAAGGAAAGATCCCGATCAAGTGTTTTTTTCTGCTCCAGAATTACAAGCCGAAGGCACTGAGCTTCATGCCTGTAGCCTGGAGTTTATGTGTTGAAGAGTGGACTTATGTGCTCCTGGCGTTTGTGTTTCTGCTCCTTGGCCTTTGTAAAAAGCTTTCAGGGGATAAGCGGATGCTCCTTGCGGCGCTGCTCCTCATCATTACTTCTCATGTGATCCGTGTGATCATTGTCATAAGAGATCCCTCCGTTGCATTTGATGCCGGGATCAGGAAACAGACGCTTGCTTCGATGGATTCCTTCGGATATGGGATCCTTGCCGCTGCATTGGAGAAAAGGAAGCCGGAGTTTTTTAGAAAAACCTTCCATGGACCGATGGCGCTTCTGCTTTCCGTGGCCTGTATCGCGTTGGCGGTACCCGGGTTTTACGATCTTCTCTATGAAAAAAACGATGGCCCGTTTGCGAAAGTTTTTGGCTTTACATTGTTTGCGCTGGGAGCGCTTTTCCTGGTGCTGTTCCTAAAGGGCTGCTTTGAAAAAGTGAAGGTGCCGGCGATCCCTGCCGCCGTGGTCGGGTTTTGCAGCGCACTGACCTATCCCCTGTATCTCATCCATTTTCAGTACTACATCAAGTGGTCGAATTTCTGCCGGTATCAGGGGATCGTAGTTCGGGGAGAGTATATCGCGAGGGCAATATTGTCCGCGCTGCTATGGGCGCTGATCGTCCATGTTGTTCTGGAGATCCCGCTGGGGATCTTACGAAAGAAGGTGGGAAAGAGTGGATAGGCCGGATATTACGATCGTGATTCCTGCATTGAATGAAGAAAAAACAATACCGTATTTTATCAAGGAAACCGAAAAAGTCCGAAAGTCTCTCGGGATGGAATTTGAGTACCTTTTCATCGACGACGGGTCGACGGACGGGACGCTCGAGATGCTGAAAAAGCTGAGCAAAGCTTCGGATACGGTACACTATATCTCGTTTTCCAGAAACTTCGGAAAGGAAGCGGCGATCTATGCCGGGCTTTCCCATGCAAAGGGAGAGCTTGTGGCGATCATGGACGCGGACTTACAGGACCCGCCGTCGCTCCTGCCGGAAATGATCCGTTCGATCCGGGAAGACGGGGTGGACTGCGTCGGCACCCGGCGTGTCAGCCGTAAAGGTGAGCCGAAGATCCGCTCCTTTTTCGCACGGTGCTTTTACCGGTTGATCAACCGCCTGAGCAAGACCGAGGTCGTGGACGGGGCAAGAGATTATCAGCTCATGAATCGGAAGGTGGTGGAAGCCATCCTTTCGATGGGAGAGTATAACCGGTTTTCGAAAGGCATCTTCGGCTGGGTCGGATATAAAAAGAAATGGCTGGAATATGAGAATGTAGAACGGGTTGCGGGAGAGACCAAGTGGTCGTTCTGGAAGCTCTTTGCTTACGCGATCGACGGGATCGTGGCCTTCTCCACGGCGCCGCTGACGTTTGCGTCCCTCGTGGGAACGCTATTTTGCCTTGTTGCCTTTATCATGATCATTGTGATCGTGATCAAAACGCTGGCCTTCGGAGACCCGACGTCGGGCTGGCCTTCCATGGTCTGTATCCTTTTGCTCGTGTCCGGCGTGCAGCTTTTCTGCATCGGGATCTTGGGGCAGTATCTTGCGAAGACGTATTTAGAGACAAAGAAACGGCCGATCTATCTGGTCGCGGAACAGGAGCTCGGAGAGGAAACGCGCTGATCATTTTGCAGAGCTCGACGGTACGAAGAAGCCTTCGATCTTTTTGAAAAATTTCGTGCCGGTAAAGGCGCGGATCAGAAGCTGGACGGCCTTTGCAGAGAGCAGGATGGACGGGATCAGGAGAATGAAGAACAGCCACTGTCCGGCGACGGTAAAGTTCGTGTAAAGATAGCCGGAAAGATACGCGCCGACCGTAAAGATCAGCTGGTGGTGCACCAAAAAGACCTCATAGGAGAGGTTGCCGAACATGGTAAAGAAGGCACAGACCGGCCGGCACTTCATGATTGTTCCGCCGATGTTGTCGAGGAACAGGAAGAGAAGGATCCCGGCGATCGTCATGACCATGGTCTGGTTGGTGTTGAGCGGCATGAGAAGGAGCACCAGAAATCCGCCGAGGAACGGCAGGGATTTCAGCGGCGAGGGTTTCCATTTCTCGCGGAACTTCATATAGGCCATCCCGCACCAGAAGGGCAGAAGGCAGACCAGGAGGTTGTCCGAGAGTGCGATCTGAAACGGGTTGAAACGGATCGTGAGAAGGAACGCCGCCACCACGCCGACAGACGCGATCCAAAAGCATTTCCGGTACAAAAACAAGAGCAGCGGATAAAGCAGATAGAGCAGGATCACCGCGCCGAGGAACCATTCGCCGACCATGTAGTAATTCTGGTGGAGATAAAGGGTGTACCCGTCCATGCCGAAGACCGTGGGCAGAAACCATTGGGGATAGCCCATGAACAGTGGGTTTCCGTTGACCAGTGCCGTTTTGACATAGTAATAGAACCAGACCAGGTAAAAGGCCGGGAACAGGCTTTTCCAGCGTTTAAAGTAAAAGGTCTTCAGATCCTTGAACTGCAGAGAGGGATAGTTTAAGACCAGCGCCGCTCCGGAGAGCATAAAAAAAACAGGAACCACGGCGCCGTGTCCCCAATCGCCGTTCACATAACCGGAAGGCACCGGAAAATGGTTCCAGCCCGGTACGCTTTCAAAGAGCCGTATCATGTGATAGAATATGATCAACAGGGCGCAGAGCCCACGGATTAAGTCAAAGGATTTCACTCGTTCTTTCATAGTTCTCATCATAGAGAAATCCGCAAAAAAATCAAGGATAAAAAGCAGGGAGAAGAAAAGTGGCACGAAAAAAACCGGGAAAAAACAGTCCCATTTTGTTCATCATCATTTGCGCAGTAGTGCTTCTGGCGCTGGTCGGCCTTGTGACCGTCAACATTCTGTCCTTAAACCGCCTGGGGAAGGCGAATGATTTCCTGACGGCGGAAAATGAGGAGCTGAAGGAAAAGGCGAAGGAAGTGCAGGCCGAGTATGACGCCTACCGTTACGACCAGGAAACGGATACGTCCTATGACTATCTCGCGGTCGGGAATTCGATCACCAGGCACCCGGTGTATGAGAACTATTGGTGGGGCGAATGGGGCATGGCGGCTTCCTCCGAGGAAATGGATTATTTCCACCGCGTGAAGGAGAAGATCAGCCAGCTTTATACCGAGAATTCCGCGCAGGCGCTGAACTTCACGACATGGGAGAAGCCCTTCTATGACAGAAAGAATGCGCTCCCCTATCTGGAGGGCTATCTTTCCGAGGATCTGGATCTTGTCACCGTGCAGCTCGGGGAAAATATCACGCGTCCGGAAGAAATGTCGGATGAAGAATACCGGCTTCGTATGGAAGCGGATTTTAAGGACCTTCTGACCTGTATCAAAGAGAACGCGCCGGATGCGAAGATCATCATCGTCGGGAATTTCTGGGAAGATCGGATCATGGACGAGGTGAAGCAGTCGCTGGCGCAGGAGTTTGGCGCGGCTTATATCTCGCTTTCGGATGTGAACGGGCCGGAGTACCGGATCGGCGTTGGCGGCCAGGTCCTCGGCGCGGACGGCGTGACGCATACGATCGAAACCGAGGGTGTTGGCGAGCATCCGAATGATGAAGCCATGCGTTATATCGCGGACCGGATCACGGAAAACATACCCGGAATGGGGTTAGGTGAATGAGAAAGATTGAAAGGGCAGCAACTATAATTCTTGCGGCCACGTTTCTCAGCGGCTGTGGCGCGAAGGCTCCCGCGGGCGTGAAGGATGCTTCCGTTTCGGAACAAAACCGTGCGGGTGCCTTTTCGACAGCAGTAGAGGAGGATGAGGTCCAAAACGCTCATTGGATCTGGGATGATTCCAATGAAAACGACAGCTGGATGCGGTTCCGGAAGACCTTTACGCTGTCGGAAACGCCGGAGGAAGCGAACGCGGTGATCGCCGCGGATTCCAAGTATTTTCTTTGGGTGAACGGGGAGCCTGTGGTCAGGGAAGGCGGCATCAAGCGCGGCCAGAGCCCCGAAAGCATCTATTACGATACCGTTGATCTAAAAGATTATCTGAAAGAAGGCGAGAACACCATTGCGGCGCTCGCCTGGTATTTCGGCTCCGGTTTTTCCTCGGGCTATATCACGAGTGGAGAACCGGCGTTTTTCATGTCTTTGTCCTGCGGGGACGCAGATCTTTCCACCGACAAAAGCTGGCTCGTCAGCAGAGACCCTTCGTTCCTTCACGATAATCAGGCGAATTACCGCCTGCCCGAGCAGGATGTTTCCATCAATGCGGCGATGATCGAGGACTGGCAGAACCCGTCTTATGATGACGGAGGATGGGAGCCGGCCGTGGAAAAGGGAATGGAGGGAGACCTTCCCTGGGGAACCTTTGTGGAACGCCCGATCCCGATGTTTTCTTTTGGCGAGCAGGCGCATTACCTCAACGCGGGGGATTTCGAAGGGACAACGAAAACGGGAGATGAGCTGTGGGCGCTGGACCTTCCCTATAACATGCAGTTCCTTCCGTCTTTTCGGGTGGAGGACGAAGAGGGGCATCAGGTGATCCGGGTATGGACCGATATGTATGAGGACCATAACGGGAACTCCGTTATGCTGAAGTATCTGACGAAAAAGGGCGAACAGTCCTTTGAAAGCCCGGCCTGGCTTTCGGGGGAGCATGTCTATTTTGAGATCCCGCCGGGAGTCCGGGTGGTTTCTTTAACGTACCGGGAAACGGGCTATGGAGCCGAACCCGCCGGCAGCTTTCATTGCGATGACGCCTATTTTGACGAGCTATGGAAAAAGGCGCAGAGAACGCTTTACGTGAACCTTCGGGATACCTATATGGACTGCCCGAACCGGGAACGGGCGCAGTGGTTTGCGGACTGCGCGTTGGAATTCAAGCTCTCTGCCTGCGCGATGGAGCCGGAGGCGATGCAGCTCTATCGAAGCGCTGTGGAGACGACCGTAAAGTCGCCCCGCGGAAAGGAACTTCTGAACCAGCTCCCGACGAATGCGATGGCGGATGAGATCACGATGCCCGTTCAGATTTTGATGGGCTTTTCGGAGCTCTATGAATACTATCTTTTCACAGGCGATGAGGAGTTTCTGGAAGAAGTGTACGAGCCGGTCCGGGATTACCTTCTGGGCTTTAAGGTCGGGAATAAGGGCGTCGTAAAGTACAGATACGGCCAAGCCTGGGAATGGGCGGACTCCACGGAATGGACGGATTACGCGCTGATGCAGAGCGCGTGGTATGCGTACGATATGCTCGAAATGGCAAAGATCGCGCGCCTAGTTTCAAAGGAAGAAGAAGCCCTCTTCACGAAGCGCTTCGAAACGATCCGTGACGGGATGAGGATGAATTACCGTCACGGGGACGGCCTCTTTTATTCGGGCAGCGTGCCAAAGCCCGACGAACGTGTGCAAGCGCTCTTCATCCTGTCGGGGATCATGGAGGAAGAGGACTATGGCGCAGCCGCCGCCCTTTTCCAAGAGGAACGGCAATGCGCGCCGCTGCTCGAGTATTACGTTGAAAAAGCATGCTATGCGATCGGGCAGGAGAGTATCGCGATGCAGCGCGAGAAGGAGTTATATTACGAAATGAACGCCGGCGAGTACGCGATGAGCACGCTCTGGGAGCACTGGGCCTATCAGGAGGGAACTTCGAACCACGCCTGGGCCGGCGGCCCGCTCCCGCTCCTTTCCATCGAAACTGCCGGAATCCACCCCGAAACCCCCGGCTTCGAAACCTTCACCGTAGAACCGAAACTCGGCACCCTCCAAGAGCTCATCTGCACCATGCCGACGATCCGCGGAGACATCACCGTAGAAGTAAAAAGAGCCGGAGCCGCCTACGACATCACGATCATCTGCCCCACCGGCACGCAGCCACAGGTAACCGCCCCCGAAGGCACTCGCTTCGTCACAAATAATACGTGATTAGCCAAAACCCAGGCTCCTGTTTGTGATTTGCCAAACCCAGGCTCCGGCTTGTGAGACCATCATCGAAAGAGCAGATACACAAAAGACGCTTGAACCCGTGAGAAGAGAGTGCTATAATAATTCTTAATTATGGAAAGGAGATACCCCACATGACACCGGAAGGTTTTTTATTTGCATTTCTCGGAATAGTCCTTATCGTCATCATCGCAGCGGTCGCGGCCGTTGTCGTTATAGTTTCTGGCGCAACAGCGGGTATCGTCGAGGAGGAAGACGGTGAGGCAGAGGAAGATGGCGGTCTATAAATTCTGCGTATAACACACGACCCTCGGACGATATTCGTCACGAGGGTCGTTCTATGTAAAGGAGAAAATCATGGCAAAAGAACTTGCAAAAACATATGATCCCCGCGGACTGGAGGATCGGATCTATAAAAACTGGGAGGAAAAGGGCTATTTCCACGCGGACGAGCATTCGGACAAAAAGCCCTTCACGATCGTGATGCCGCCTCCGAACATCACGGGGCAGCTTCATATGGGGCATGCCCTCGATAATACGATGCAGGACATCCTGATCCGGTATAAGAGGATGCAGGGGTATGAGGCGCTGTGGCAGCCGGGAACGGATCACGCCGCGATCGCCACGGAGGTCCGTGTTATTCAGGACCTGAAGGAAAAGGGGATCGATAAGGCGGAGCTCGGAAGAGAGGGCTTTCTTGAGAAATGCTGGGACTGGAAGGCAGAATACGGCAGCCGCATCATCAACCAGCTCAAAAAGATGGGGTCTTCCGCGGACTGGAGCCGGGAACGCTTCACGATGGACAAGGGCTGCTCTGATGCCGTTTTGGATGTGTTCGTGCGTTTGCATGAAAAAGGCATGATCTACAAGGGCAGCAGGATCGTCAACTGGTGTCCGGTGTGCAAGACCTCGATCTCGGACGCGGAAGTGGAGCATGTGGACCAGGACGGGTTCTTCTGGCACATCAATTACCCCGTGGTCGGCGAGGAAGGGCGGTTTGTGGAGATTGCCACGACCCGGCCGGAGACGATGTTCGGAGATACGGCCGTCGCGGTGAACCCGGAGGACGACCGGTATAAGGACATTATCGGGAAGATGTTGATCCTGCCGACAACGGACCGGCAGATCCCGGTGATCGCGGATCCTTATGTGGATCCGGAATTCGGGACCGGGTGCGTGAAGATCACGCCGGCGCATGACCCGAACGACTTTGAAGTAGGAAAGCGCCATGACCTGGAGGAGATCGTGGTGATCAACGACGACGCCACGATGAACGAGGGCGCCGGAAAATATGTTGGTATGGACCGTTATGAGTGCCGGAAGGCGCTGGTGAAGGATCTGGATGAGATGGGGCTTCTCGTGAAGGTCGTGCCGCATTCTCATAACGTGGGAACGCATGACCGGTGCGGAACCACCGTGGAGCCGATGATCAAGGCGCAGTGGTTCGTGAAGATGGACGAGCTCATCAAGCCGGCGGCGGACGGCGTGAGGAACGGGGAAGTGAAGCTCCTGCCGAAGCGCATGGAAAAGCTGTTCTTTAACTGGACAGATAATATCCGCGACTGGTGTATTTCAAGACAGTTATGGTGGGGACACAGGATCCCGGCCTATACCTGCGAAAAGTGTGGCGAGATCACGGTGTCAAAGACAGCGCCGGAAAAATGCCCGAAATGCGGACATACGCATCTGACGCAGGATCCCGATACGCTGGATACCTGGTTTTCGTCGGCGTTATGGCCGTTCTCGACACTGGGCTGGCCCGAGGAAACGGACGCGCTGAAAAAATTCTATCCGAACGACGTGCTGGTGACCGGTTACGATATCATTTTCTTCTGGGTGATCCGGATGCTGTTTTCAGGGTATGAGCACATGGGGAAAGCGCCGTTCCATACGGTGTTGTTCCACGGACTGGTGCGCGATTCGCAGGGGCGGAAGATGAGTAAGTCCCTCGGAAACGGGATCGATCCTTTGGAAGTGATCGAAAAGTACGGCGCGGACGCGCTGCGGCTGACGCTGATCACCGGAAACGCTCCCGGGAATGACATGCGTTTCTACTGGGAACGCGTGGAAGCGTCGAGAAACTTCGCAAATAAGGTCTGGAACGCCTCCCGCTTCATCCTCATGAACCTGGAGGGCTTTACGGTAACGGAACCGAAGGAAGAGGAGCTCAGCCCCGCGGACCGCTGGATCCTGACGCTCGTGAACCGGCTGACGAAGGAAGTGACCGAGAACATGGATAAGTTTGAACTCGGGATCGCCGTGCAGAAGGTGTATGATTTTATCTGGGAAGAGTTCTGCGACTGGTACATTGAGATCGCCAAGGACCACACGTCGCCGGATGGCAAGAAGAATGATGAGAGAAAGGCGAACGCGGCGCTGTGGACGCTGAAAAACGTGCTGAGCCAGGCGTTAAAGCTTTTGCATCCGTTTATGCCGTTCTTGACCGAAGAGATCTATACGACGCTGAATCCGGAGGAGGAATCGATCATGATCTCCGCCTGGCCGGAATATGACGAGAAAAAAGAGTATGCACGTGAAGTGGCCGTCCTCGACCACGGCAAGGATCTGGTGCGCGCGGTGCGGACGGTGCGTAACGAACGCGATGTTCCGCCGAAGAAGAAAACGAGGCTCTTCATCGTGGCGGAAACAGAGGAAACCCGCGAGGACTTTAGTCTGGCAAGGGATTTTGTCCAGCGCCTTGCCAGCGCAACGGAGATCCTCGTGCAGGCGGACCGGGAGGGAATCCCGGAGTCGGCGCTTTCGCTCGTGATCCCGGGCGCGACGGTGTTTTTGCCGTTAGACGAGCTCGTGGACAAAGAAGAGGAAAAGAAGCGGCTCCTGAAAGAAAAGGAGAGGCTTGAAAAAGAGATCCAGCGTGCCGGCGGAATGCTGAAAAACGAGAAGTTCCTTGCCAAGGCGCCGGCGGAAAAGGTGGAAGAGGAACGGCAGAAGCTGAAGAAATACGAGGATATGCTCGCAAAGGTGGAAGAAGAGTTAAAAGCATATTAAATATTTTGTTTATTGTTCGGTTTATGTGGAGCTTGCGGGGTGAAAGACATGCTTCCCTTGCAATATTTCGCATAAACCGATATAATAAAACCGTTGTGTAAACAACATGGACCCTTAGCTCAGTTGGTCAGAGCAGTCGGCTCATAACCGATCGGTCCCGGGTTCGAGTCCCTGAGGGTCCATTGTGCGGTATGCCGGATCGCTGTTTTTGGAAACGCTGATCAAGCGTTTTCGCGCAAAGTTCGCAGCGCGTAAGCGCTTTCCGTTGCGAATTTCTGCGCATCCGGCGCATGCGGCCGCGCAGAAAATGTTTTGGTCAGTGTTACATTAAAAAACCTGATGAATCTTGCTCCGGGGAAACATAAGCTTGCCGGGGTATTTTTTCATTAGCGGTTCTGTCCTTTGGGACAGAAGCAAAGGAGGAGTAGTTAGTGGGTAAGATCAGGATCATCGGGGACAGTACATGCGATATGCCCCCGGAGATGAGGAAAGAACTGGATGTTGGTTTTATGCCCCTACCTGTGAATCTGGGGGATGAACCGAAAAAAGACATGGAGGATGTGTTCCCGCAGGATCTTTATGACTACACGGAGCGGACCGGGAAGCTTTGTACCACCAGCGCCCCGAACTCTCTGGATTATGTGGAATTCTGGGGGAATATCCGAAAGGAAGATCCGGACTGTGATATCCTGCATTTCCATATCAGCTCGGAAATGACGAGCACGGACGCGGTCGCGGAGATCGCGGCGCAGGAGTTTGAGCGCGTCTGGTCCATCGATACCTACAGCGTATCCGTCGGAGTAGCGCTTCTCATCTATCACGCCTGCAAAATGCGTGACGCCGGGATGTCGGCGCAGGAGATCTTCGACGCGATCGAAAAAATGAAATCAAGAGTCCGCGTGGGTTTTGTTGTCGCCACGATGGATTATCTCGTTAAGGGCGGCAGATGCACAAAGTTTGTCGGCGCGGGAGCGAACCTTCTTCACCTGCGGCCGTCGATCGACCTTATTAACGGGCAGCTCGTGGCCGGAAAGCGGTACCGCGGAAACCGGCAGCATGCCAGCACGCAGCTCGCACAGGATATCATGAGCGGCGATGTTGTGGATCCCGAAATTGTCTTTGTTGCCAATACGCTCGGCGATGAAGAAGCAAATCAGTGGATGACGGAAGAGATCCAAAGGATCCATCCGGAGATCAAAAAAGTGGTCTGCTCGATGCCGGGCTGCTCCGTTTCCGTTCACTGCGGCCCCGGTACCATCGGAATTGCCTATCTTCGAAAGGAAGCCTGATCATGGTAGAAGTACGTGAAGCGGTGACGCCAAGAGACAGGAAGCTTTTCGCCGCATACAATACAGACACATATCTGAATGATCCGGGATCGGTTCCGGATATCATTCAGGATGAACTCGATACATTTAATCCGAAAAAAAATCCCGCATTCAAATACTGCAAAGCGGTGTGGTTTCTGGCCTGGCGCGACGGAAAGGTCGTCGGCCGGATCGGCGGCATCATCAACTACCAGGCGAATGAGAAATGGGATGTCAAGGCCTGCCGCATGACGCGCATCGATTTCATCGACGACGAGGAGGTCTCCAAAGCTCTTCTCGAAACGATCGAATCCTGGGCCAGGTCCGAAGGGATGGAGCGCGTGATCGGCCCCATCGGTTTTAATGATATTGACCAGGAGGGAATGCAGATCTTCGGCTTTGACCGGCCGGGTCCCTTCTTTACGATCTATAATCCGCAGTACTATCCGGCGCACATGGAAAAAGCGGGCTACGAAAAGGACGTGGACTGGGTCGAATACCGGATCACGATCCCCGAAGAACCGGATCCGCGGATCCATAAGCTGGCGAAAAAGATCCTTGCGAAACAAGGCTATACGCTTTTCGCGCCAAAGAACACAGCAGCGCTCCGCGCGCATATCGTGGAGCTTTTCGACTGCATCAACCATGCGTTTGCGAGCCTTTACGGGACCTCGGAAATGGACAGGGAGATGGTCGAAAAATACTGCCGCCAGTACCTGACCCTTTTGAACCCCGAATTCGTAAAAGGGATCTTAAATGCAGAAAACAGGCTGGTCGCCTTCGGAATGACGCTGCCGGCTTTGAACCAGGCGCTGAAGAAATGCCGGGGAAGGCTTCTTCCTTTCGGTTGGTATGACATCATGAAAGCCACGAAAAGCCGCGGCGAGGTGCTGGACCTCATCATCATCGCCGTGGAGCCGGAGCTGCAGTCCCTTGGGCTGCCCGCGGTCATCATGGATGCGATGACGCGCACCGCGATCAAGTACGGGTTCCGTTATGCGGAAACAGGGCCCGAACTGGAATATAACACAAAGATCCAGAAACTCTGGAAGTTCTATGAAGTGGAACAACATAAAAAGAGAAGAAGCTGGAAGAAAATATTGTGAAACGTAAAAGCTTTATCCGCTTTACGGCTGTGCTCCTCGGTCTGACAACGCTGTCCGGTGCTTGCGGACAGGCCAATCCCGTTAAGGATACAGAGATCACGGGATCAGAGGTTACGGAAGCTGTTTCGGAAGCATATCTTCCCGAGACGGAAGAAATTCCCACAGAAACATTGGCCGAAGAGCCCGTAGAAGATACAGCGACAGAAGAAGCGGAAACAGAATCAGAGAACGGGGAAGAGCTTTCCCCGGTATTGGGAGATGAGCAGTTTGATGCTTACCTCCCTCTTCTTTATGGGAAAAAAGTTGCGATCCTTACGAACCAGACCGGAATTGTCGGGGAGGAAGCCTCCTTTACGGTAGATGATCCGTATAATGACGAGGACAGCCTGATCCGTTTCGGAAAAGACAGGGACGGGAACCCGATCACGTATGGCGAGCATATTCTGGACGCGCTTTTAGACAGAGGTGTGGATGTGACTGCGGTTTTCAGCCCGGAGCACGGGTTTAGAGGGTCTGCCGACGCGGGTGAGTCGGTAGGAAATGATGTTGATGAAAAGACGGGTGTGCCGCTGATCTCCCTTTATTCGAACGGCCAGACAAGGGAACCCGAAAGCGCCGACATGGAGCGCTTTGATACGGTCGTCGTGGACATGCAGGACGTGGGGCTTCGGTATTTTACCTACTACATCTCACTCCTTCACATGATGAACGCCTGCGCCGCGCACGGCAAGGAGATGGTGCTTTTAGACCGCCCGAACCCGAACGGTTTTTACGTGGACGGGCCGGTCCTGCGTGAAGAGTTTAAATCCGGCGTGGGCATGCTCCCCGTTCCGGTCGTTTACGGGATGACCTGGGGAGAACTTGCGCAGATGATCAACGGGGAAGGGTGGCTGAGAGAGGGCCGCCGGTGCAGCCTCACCGTGATCCCCTGCCAAAACTACACGCACCGGACGAAGATCGCGCTTTCGCACGAGCCTTCGCCGAACCTGAAGGACATGCACGCGATCTATCTGTATCCTTCGACCTGCTACTTTGAAAATACGGTCGTCTCCGTCGGCCGCGGAACGGAATACCCCTTTAATGTTTATGGCAGTCCGTACTTCGAAGGGCATAGCGAATACGGGTATTCTTTCACGCCGCAGAGCATGCTGGGAGCGAGCGAACCGCCCTTCGAGGGTACGACCTGTTATGGAAAGGATCTGCGCACAAAACCGCTGCAGGACATCTTTGACGAACAGATCAACCTGACTTATCTTATCGATGCCTATCACGCCTTTCAGGCGTTGAACACGGGTGAGTCCTTCTTCGGCAAGGGAAGTAATGATCGTTTCTTTGTTGACCTGCTCTTCGGGACGGATTCGGTCCGCAAAATGATCGAGGAAGGCCGTACCTCCGATGAGATCAAAGCCTCCTGGCAGGACGAGCTCCGCGCCTTCTTAGACCGGCGCCGCCCATACCTGCTTTACGAAGAGTAAATAATACGGGCCTGCCGGGCAGGCCCGTGCTTTATTTAACCACCACCCCCTGGTACGCCTGCAGCGTCACGCTTCCGTTTTCGAGTACCGCGGAATCCAGGTTGTCGAGAAGGATCTCTGTGACTCCTTCGGGGAGCTTTACCGTGCGGGGCGTGGAGGAGTAGTTTGCGAGGACATAGATCTTTTTACCTTCGTATTCACGGACATAAGCGAAAAGATCCTTTTCCTCAGGCAGATAGGGCGTGAAGGTACCGTAAACGAAGACGTCCTTGACGGCAGGGTCTTTGCGCAGGCGCGTAAGTTTTTTGTAGAAGTTGAAGACGGACGAAGGGTCGTTGGCCTCGGCTTCGAGGTTGATCTCTTTGTAGTTCGGGTTGACATGAAGCCAGGGCGTGCCGGTCGTGAAGCCGGCGTTTTTTGCGCTGCTCCACTGGAAAGGCGTGCGGGCGTTATCGCGCCCGTGTTTTTCGATGAGGTCGAGGGCCTCGCGTTCAGACAGCCCGTGTTCGATCGACGTCTTGAAAGAATCCAGCGAGGAGATGTCGTCCACCTCGTCGATCGAATTCAGTTTCAGATTCTCCATGCCGAGCTCCTGCCCCTGATAGATCCAGGGAAGGCCGCGGAGGAGGAAGTAGGTCATCGCGAGGAGCTTCTTGCCGGCGGGAGTGCGCGCTTCTGCGGGAAGGTAACGGCTGACGCCGCGCGGCTCGTCATGGTTTTCAATGATGTTGGAGAGAAAACCGATCCCGGAGACCCGCTTTTGGGTCGCGAAAATACAGTCCTTATAGTCTTCCGGCGTGATATCCGTGAAGGTGTGCCAGCCGAGCTGGGTCTGGCCGAAGACGGTGCCGGAGAAGTCAAACATAGAGCAGAAATAGCCGTTTTCTCCGATGAAATCCGGCAGCTCTTCATCTTTTTCATTGAACACTTCCCCGACCGTAAACGCTCCATAGGGCGCAAAGGCTTCGTCGCGGAGTTCGCCGAGAAAATCCCCGACACCGTGGGCTTCGTGCAGCTCATTATGGATCGAGCAAAGGCCGTCGGGACGGTCGGCGGGATAGTCCTTGAAGGGCAGGGCCTTTTTGATATTGATGATCGCATCGAGCCGGAAGCCGTCGAGCCCGCGCTTCATCCACCAGGAGACCATGTCGTAGATCTCACGCCTGAGTTCGGGATTCTCCCAGTTTAAGTCGGGCTGTTTCTTGTGGAAGACATGGAGATAGTAGAGGTCCGGATGGCCGGGAAGCGGCTCCCAGACCGGCCCGCCGAAGTACGCCCGCCAGTTGCAGGGAAGATGTTCTGCGTCCGCTTTTTCGATATAGAAATACTTCCCGTATTTTCCGTACGGATCCTTAATGGCCTCCTGAAACCACTGATGCTCGTCGGAGCAATGGTTGACGACGAGATCCATCAATACATACATTTCCCGCGCGTGCGCTTCCTTCAGAAGCGTATCCATTTCCTCCAAAGTTCCGAACTTTGGGTCGATATTCTGATAATCGCTGATGTCATAACCCTGATCCGCGAAAGGGGAGGGGTAGATCGGAGAGAGCCATAAGATGTCCACTCCGAGATCCTTTAAATAATCCAGTTTACTGATAATACCGGCGAGATCGCCGATCCCGTCGCCGTTTCCGTCACAAAAGCTTTTTGGATAGATCTGATAACAGATCTTGTCATGCCACCACTTTCTTTCCATGATCATTTCCTCCTTTTATCCAATCTTTACAATAAAAGGCACTCGTTGTCAACCACCTTTTGCGCGTCAGATATAAAAAATGCTTGAATTTTCAAAATTGATTGTGTATTATTACTCTCATGGTAACGATTAAAGAAATTGCAAGACATTTGAATATGAGCACAACGACCGTCTCCAACGTGATCCACGGGAAGACGGGAGAGGTTTCGCCGGAGACGCAGCAGAAGGTTCGGAATTATCTAGAAGAGGTAGGGTATGTGCCGAATATCAATGCGCGCAACCTCGCGGCCAATCATTCCAATATCATCGGCGTGGTGATCAAGACGAGAGAAGACCATTATATGCACATCCTGAGCGAGCCCTTTGTATCCGAGATCCTCGGCGGCATTGAAGAGGTGGTACGCAAGACAGGGTATTACATGATGCTCTATATATCGGATGACATGGCGGACATCTTAGACAAGGTTGCCGCATGGAATACGGACGGATTGCTTTTGTTCTGGATGCTGGATGACGATGCGCTGCGCGTGTATAAGCGTTTTCGGAAACCTGTGGTCTGCGTCGATACCTATATCAGTGAAGAGACCAGGTCGCAGTTTGAGAACTCGTTTGTGAATATCGGCCTGGAGGATGAGGCGGGGACGTATGAAGCCGTGTCTTATCTCATTAAAACGGGCCATCGCAAGATCGGTTTCCTTTCCGATAACCATGAGGGCGTGGACTTAGTCCGCTTCAAAGGGTACCGGAGGGCCCTCGCAGACGCCGGGATTGGGTACAGCAGCAAGGACTTCTTTGAGCTCCGCTCCACAAAGGAAGAGATCGAGCAAAGTATGAAGAAGATGGCGGAGAAGGCGAAGAAGTATGAAGCCGTGTTCTGTTGCTCGGATGTATACGCCAGCATGCTGATCAATGCCTGCGAACGGAAAGGGATCCTCGTGCCGGACGACCTCTCGGTGGTCGGCTTTGACGATACCTTCCCCTCGCGCCTCTCGCGGCCTTCGATCACGACGATCCATCAGGACATTACGGGAAAAGGGAGGCTGGCGATCGAGCTGCTGTTCAAGATGATCCGCGGGGAGAAGCCCGAAACCGACCAGATCATTATGAAACCGGAGCTTTTGATCCGGGAGAGTGTGAAGAAGAGAAAATAAAAGATAACATATCGGACCGCGGCCGCCGCGGTCCTTCTTTATGCGCAGGGCGGCGATCGGAGGCATTTCGGCTTACGCCGAACGCCGCCCGCGCACGATCCGTGCGGATAAATCCCCCCGGATCGATTACAGGGCAGGGCGGCGTTCGGCGCAGGCTGGTACCGGATCGTAAATATTGCACAAAGGAGAACCCGGTGGACTTGTACAAAATGAACGAAGATGCTCCGACATCTTCTTTTTTTGAAAAAAGGGCTTGCAATTTTTATTTCCTGTGGTAAACTTAGTCTCAACTTAAACGCATAAGTTACAAAAACGAAAAGCTTACGAAATTACTTATGCGATTAAGTTACCAAGGAAACAGACAGTTGATGTAGCTCGAAAGTAACGCAAAAGTAACTCGAAAGTAATAACCAACCATTCAATACAAAGGAGGAACAAATGAAAAAGAAAGCGTTAGCACTTCTCATGACAAGCGTTATGGCAGTAGGAATGGCAGCCTGCGGCAACAACGGCGGGGCAGCAGCAAGCTCCAACACAGACGCGGCAGCTACCACATCCAATGATGCACAGGCAACCGCAGATGCGGGCTCGACCGACACGGCAGCAGCTGACACGGCAAGCACCAACACCTCATCCGGCAACGGCGTACGCCTCTTAAACGGCAAGCCCGAGATCGACGCACAGCTTCAGGATCTGGCAAAGAAGTACAACGAAGAAACCGGCAACACTCTTCTTGTAGAAACCATCGGTGGTGACACAAGCGCATCCGATGAGCTGAAGAAAATGTATCAGGCAGACAACATGCCCGACATCTTCGTTATCGAAGCAAACCAGGCAGATACCTGGGATGGCATGCTGGTAGATATGACCGGTGAAAGCTGGACAGACAAGACCGGATTTGAACTGACCAACGCGAACATGGGAACGATCGGCTTCCCCTACACCGTAGAAGCAACTGCTCTTGCTTATAACGGAGACCTTCTTAAAAAGGCTGGCGTAGATCCTTCAAGCCTTACCTCTCCGGCAGCATGGCGTGAAGCTTGCGAAACGATCGATGCACAGAAAGATGCTCTTGGCATTACCTCCGTATTCGGATGGTGCGCAGAGCCCGCAAACCTTGGCTGGTCTTCCGGTACTCACGTATTCGGACAGTATCTTGACTCCGGCCTGAAGGCTGACGACACGACTTACATCGACCTTCTGAACGACGGCGGCCAGATCGACGAAGCCAGAATGAAAGCATTTGCTGAGTTCGTTGGCATGATGAATGAATATTCCGATCCTGACCTCCTGGTCGACGGAACTTATGACAATCAGGTAAAGGGCTTTACCGATCAGAAATATGTGTTCATTACCCAGGGTAACTGGTGCGTGACTGAAGATACCGGTTTTGAATGCGGCTTTGCTCCGTATGCATTCGAAGATGGCTACAACACCATCATTGCTGGTCCTCCGTCATACTGGGTGGCATACAAAGACGGTGATGTGGAAGGCGCAAAGGCATTCTTCAACTGGTGCGCAGGCGACTCCGCTCAGAAAATCCTTGTAAATGATGCAGGCCTTGTATCTCCGTTTGATGATTGCAAGTATGAAGCTGTGAACCCCTTCTACAAGAGCATGAAGAGCTATATCGATGCTGGAAACTATTCCGGATGGCATACCATGTTAAAGAAAGCCGGTCTTGAGAATAAGACCTGCCAGGTATTCGCAGACTATGCACAGGGCAAGCTTGACGCGGATAGCTTCGTGAGCACGATCGCTTCGGTTATCAAGAGCTACTACGCCGAGTAAGACTGAAAGAACGAAAATCGGGCAGGGATCCTAAATCCCTGCCCTTTCGCGCACAAGAACCGCAAGACTACAGGAACGTACAACAAAGGGCGGAGATGCGCGGGCGGGGCTTTAACCCCTGCCACATAAGTTGCTGTTGATTTATTAGAAAGGGGGTTACGTTATGGCTGTGAATTCACCCAGCAGAAAGGTGATCTCGCTCGTCTGTCTTCTTGGCGGAACGGCGTTGATGGTCATCGCACTGATCCTGGACGCAATGAAATCGGATGCTCCGTTTCGCGGCGCATTCCTTGTGATCGGGATCATCGCCATTTTGGCCGGGTTGTTTTTCTTCCCGACGATCAAACATCACAGAACCTTTGTTTACGTTGTGTTCCTGTTCCCGCTGCTCTTTACCTTTGTGGTGACGGTGATCATTCCTCTGGTTCTTGGTATCGGATATTCGTTTACGGATTGGGACGGTATCCGGCTGACAAAATTTGTGGGCTTTGCAAACTACGGAAAAATGTTTACGCAGCCCAGCTTCATCTGGTCAATCCTTTTGACCGCGCTCTTTGTGGCATTTAACATGGTTCTTGTCAATCTGGTGGCTTTCCTTCTCGCTTTGCTTTGCACCTCGAAACTGAGAGGCCTCGGATTTTTCAGAGCAGCTTACTTCCTGCCGAACCTGATCGGCGGTATCGTTTTGGGTTATATCTGGCAGTTCATTTTTGCCAATGTGGTAACGAACCTGACCACGGCTCTTTTTGATAACCGCTATTCGATGCTCAGTGAATCCAAAACAGCGTTTATTGCCATCATCATCGTGTATATCTGGCAGTACGCAGGTTATATCATGCTGATCTATATCACCGGTCTGAACACTGTGCCCGGAGAAGTTCTGGAAGCCGCTTCCATCGACGGCGCCAGCCCGGCACAGACGCTGTTCAAGATCAAGATCCCGATGATCGCTCCGACGATCACGATCTGTACTTTCCTGACACTGACCTCGGCGTTCAAACAGTTCGACGTCAACCTGGCGTTGACCAACGGTACCGGTTCCATTGCGAACTTCTTCGGAGAATATCTGACAAACGGAACGGAAATGCTGGCGTTGAATATTTATAACACTGCCGTGATCAACGATAACTACTCGCTCGGTGAGGCGAAGGCCGTTCTGTTCTTCATCATACTGGCTGTCGTTTCCATTGTGCAGGTACGGATCTCGAATAAAAAGGAGGTGGAATTATAATGGCAAGGAGACGTAAAGATACCGAAGGCCGCCTCGAGAGAGGACCGTCCGCTGTTATAAAAATGATCATTGCGATCCTGATCGCAGTATATGTGTTGTTCCCCTTCTATCTGGTGGTGATCAACTCTGCAAAGACGACATCCGATATCACCGCGAACCCGATCTCCTTAAGCGGGGTCAGCTTCCAGCAGCTCGGCCAGAACCTTCTGGACGTGACGACGAATACGCACTTCGAGTTCTGGAGCGCATTCGGAACCTCCGTGGTCATCACGCTGGTATCGCTTTTCCTGCTGGCGCTGTTCGGCGGAATGGCAGCATGGGTGATCTGCCGTAACAACAAGACCAAATGGGCAACTGCGATCTACTTCGTGTTCATCGCATCCATGATCATTCCGTTCCAGGTGGTCATGCTTCCGTTGATCGCAACCTTCCGTGATGTAGGTAAGTTCGTCGGAATTTCAATGCTCCAGTCGATCCCCGGTATCGTGTTTGCGTATTGCGGGTTCGGCGGCGCCATGACGGTGTTCATCCTTGTCGGTTTCATCAAGGGTGTGCCGTATGACCTGGAAGAGGCTGCGTCCATCGACGGCTGCCCGCCGGAGCAGATCTTCTTCCGTATCATCTTCCCGCTGCTTAAGCCGGTGCTTACGACGGTTACGATCTTGAACGGTATGTGGATCTGGAATGACTACCTCCTGCCGTCCATGATGCTCGGGCAGAACGGAAAAGTGAAAACACTTCCGGTGGCGGTGCAGGCCTTCGTCGGGTCGTACGTCAAGGAGTGGAACATGATCCTGGCAGCAGCCATGCTTGCGATCATACCGATGATCATCGTCTTCCTGGTAGCACAGAAGCAGATCATGAAAGGCATGATCGAAGGCGCGGTCAAGGGTTAAATGAGAAGTCTTTTTAACGCTGAGGGACCGCTGATGCGGGCCCTCAGTGATCTAATGAACATTTTGATCATCAATCTCTGCACGATACTCTGCTGTATCCCCATCGTTACCGCAGGCGCGGCGCTGTCTTCCATGCACTATTGTATCCTGAAAGTGATGGACAGCGAGGACGGCGGGCTCGTTAAAATGTATTTCCGACAGTTCAAGGGAAACTTACGGTCATCCACACCCGTTTGGCTTGTGGTTTTGTTTTCTGCGGCCTTTCTTGCGTTTGACCTGTACGTATTCCGGAACCAGGGAAAAGGGGAGCTGCATCCTTTGGTGATCATTGTTTTTGTGGCTGCGTTTATTCTGCTGGCGCTGTATGTATGGCTCTTCCCTTACATGGCGAAGTTTGAAAACAGCTTTGGCGCGACCTTCAAAAACGCGGCGATCCTTGCAGTGGCAAAGTTTCCGCGAACGATCCTGATGATGGCGATCAATGTGGTCATCCCGTTCATCCTGACACAGGATATGCGGCTGATCCCGCTGGTGGTTGTGTTTGGGCTGTCCCTGCCGGCGTATCTCAGCGCCTTATTGTATCGGTCGGTCATCATGGGGATGGTGGAAAATGCGCAGGCAAAGCAGGAAGCGGCTGCTATTGAAGCAGGGGAAGGAAAAGAACCGGAGGCTGCGGCGATCGAAGAAGGGGAAGGAAAAGAACCGGAGGCTGCGGAAGAGGGAACTTTTGAAGAACCAGCAGAGGCGTCTGCTGAAGAGGCAGAAGAGAAGGCAACGATGCAGGCAGAATCGGATCAGGAAGGATCCGGGGAGGATTGAGCTTTGAGAACGAGTGGAATTTTATTTCCTGTTTTTTCCCTGCCCGGGAAATACGGGATCGGTGGTTTTTCCAAAGAGGCGTATGCCTTTGTGGATTTTTTGAAGGAAACGGAACAGACGTACTGGCAGATCCTGCCGCTCGGCCCGACGGGATACGGGGATTCGCCTTACCAGTCCTTTTCTACTTTCGCGGGAAATCCTTACTTTATCAGTCTTGAAAAACTGATAGAAGACGGGCTTCTCACGGAAGAGGAATGCGCTGAAGCGGATGCGGAAACCGGGGCTTCGATCGATTACGGAAAGCTGTATCAGACGCGGCTGGAGCTTCTCCATAAGGCGTTTGAACGGAGCTTCCATGACAGCGAACCGGCGTTTTTGGAGTTCCGTGAACAAAATTCATTCTGGTTGGAGGGTTATGCGGAATTCATGGTGAAAAAGGAAGGACGGGAACAGGCCTTCTATGAATTCTTGCAGTATGAGTTTCTGACGGAATGGAAAGCGCTGAAGGCATACGCAAAAGAACAGGGGATCCGCATCATCGGCGATATCCCGATCTATGTTTCGGAGGACAGCGCGGATTTTACGACGCATCCCGAGCTCTTCCAGATCGATGAGAACGGGCGGTTAAAAAGCATCGCGGGTGTTCCGCCGGACGGGTTTTCCGAGGACGGGCAGGTCTGGGGAAATCCCTTATATAACTGGGAGTATCATAAAGAAACGGGCTATGCCTGGTGGCTGAAACGGATCGAAAAATGCCTTGAATTATATGACGTAATAAGGATCGATCATTTCCGCGGATTTGATGAATATTTTGCGATCCCCTGCGGCGAGAAGACCGCGAAAAACGGGCACTGGGAAAAGGGCCCCGGGATCAGCCTTTTCAGGGCTGTGGAACGGCGGTTCGGTAAAGTCCCGATCATCGCGGAGGACCTCGGTTATGTGACTGACGGCGTGCGGCAGCTCGTAAAAGAGACGGGCTTCCCGAACATGAAGGTGCTGGGATTTGCCTTTGATTCGAGAGACTCGACCGGCGCGATGGAATACCTCCCGTATCGTTACAACAGGAACTGCGTGGTCTATTCCGGAACGCATGACAACGAGACGCTGCGGGGCTGGATCGACGACATCCTTCCGGAGGAAAGAGAGACGGTGGAGCGGTATCTTGATGTGCGAACGGACGATCCCTTAGAGATCGTGGATAAGATCCTCATCATGGCGCAGAGCTCGGTTGCGGATACCTGTATCCTGCCGCTCCAGGACTATCTGGGACTCGATAACAGCGCGCGGATCAACCACCCGTCGGTGCTCGGCGGAAACTGGTCCTGGCGGATGAAGAAAGAAGATTTTACGGAAGAGCTGAAGGCAAAGATAAAGAACATGACAACACTTTACGGAAGAGGTTATTATGGGTGATTTTGAAAACAGTCTTTCCGAACGGATGGACGAACTGAGATGGCTTTATTTTGAGCTTTACGGGGAGAATTATCCGGCGTTTGAATACCTCCTTACAGTATTGAAGGATAGCTATAAAAAAAGGAGCGCGAGCCTGAAACGCTGGGATAAAAAAAGGACGGCGGATGAGCGGTGGTATAAGGACAACCAGCGCCTTGGCATGCTGATGTATGTGGACTGCTTTGCGGGGACCTTAAACGGGGTGAAAGAAAAGCTCCCCTACATCCATGAGACCGGCGTGAATTACCTGCACCTGATGCCGTTATTAAAGAGCCCGGAGGGCAGGAGCGACGGCGGTTACGCGGTATCTGATTTTAGGAACGTGGAGCCGAAGCTCGGGGATATCAAGGACCTGTCTCTTTTAGCAGAGGAGTGCCATAAGGATAATATCAGCATCTGCCTTGACTTTGTGATGAACCACACAAGTGAAGACCATGAGTGGGCCATAAAGGCGAAGCAGGGGGATCCCGTGGCGCAGAGCCGGTACTTCTTCTTTGATGATTGGAGCATTCCGAACGAGTACGAAAAGTACGTGCCGCAGGTCTTTCCGCAGACGGCGCCCGGGAATTTCACCTGGTGCGATGAAGCGAAAAAAGTGGTCATGACCACCTTCTATCCCTATCAGTGGGATCTGAATTACGGCAATCCGACCGTGTTCAACGATATGACCGCGAACATGCTCTACTTGTGCAACTGTGGCGTGGATATCGTGCGGCTGGACGCGACGCCCTACATCTGGAAGACGCTCGGAACCACCTGCCGCAATCTTCCGCAGGTGCATTCGCTGGTGCGGATGATGCGGATCGCGGCGGAGATCGTGTGCCCCGGAACGCTGCTCCTTGGCGAGGTTGTGATGGAGCCGAAGGAGGTTGTGCCGTATTTCGGACCCGTGGAAAAACCTGAGTGCCACATGTTATATAACGTGACGACAATGGCCAGTACCTGGCATACCGTGGCGACGCAGGATGTAAGGCTTTTGGAACACCAGCTCGGGAGCGTGTTTGCTTTGCCGAAGGACTATGTATTCTTAAATTACCTTCGCTGCCATGATGACATCGGCTGGGGCCTCGATTACAACTTCCTGAAACAGTTCGGGCTGAATGAAGTCGGGCATAAGAAGTATCTTAACGATTATTTCCGCGGATATATTTACGGGAGCGAAGCAAGGGGAGAGCTCTATAATGATGACCCGCGGCTTGGAGACGCGAGGCTTTGCGGCACCACGGCCTCGCTCTGCGGGATCGAAGCGGCGGAATATGAAAAGGATGAGGAGAAGCTTGCGCGCGGGATCGAGCTGGACATCATGCTCCATGCGTTCCTTTTGACCCTGTCCGGAATTCCCGTGCTTTACAGCGGGGATGAAGTCGGGATGTTAAACGACTACACCTACCACGAAGACCCGCTGAAATGGGATGACAGCAGGTATCTCCATCGTGGGAAATTCCCGTGGAAGGAGGCGGCGGATAGGACCAAGGCGAAGACGCGGCCCGGGAAGATCTACAAGGGGATCCAAAAGTTCCTCAAGATCCGGAAAGAACACCGCGCGTTCGACTCGGCGGCCGACACCTGGATCATCCCGACAGGCAACGACCATGTGCTCGGCATCGGGCGGTTCTACCGGAACGAAAAGCTGGTCGCATTCTTCAATTTCAGCCACCTCCCGCAGCTCATCTACACCGGGGAGTGGGAACAGTTTAAGGACGCATTTTCCGCTAAGAAGGCAAAGCTGGACCGCGTTGAACTCCTGCCGTACGGGTATGTCTGGTATTTGAAGGATTACGATTAATATTTTTGTTGTGTTGCTCGTTAGCGGATCCGGCTTTTTAGCCGGATCCTTTGACGTCCTGATCCTTTTTTTGTCGACTTTATCCGAAAAACGTAGTAAAATTAACATACTATGTTCAAAAGAAAAAATACGATATTACCGCTTCTCCTGGCGGGGGTGATGCTGCTCGGCGCTTGTGGGGAGAAGAAGGCGAATGAGGTCGTACTCGATCAGGGTTCGACGCCTGTGATCGAGGCGGCGGTTTCGGAAGAAACGGAAGCTCCGGAGGAGCCGGAGAGCGAAACGGAGCCTATGATAGAGGAAACGGAAACAGAATCGGAAAAGACGGAAATTCAGATCGAACCGGTGGAAGAAGAGGAGCCTGAACCGGTGGAGGACGAAGAGAAGATCATCCAAAAGGCCGTGGAAGACAAGCTCTCGGAGATGAGCGCGGAGGAAAAGGTCTGGCAGCTGTTTATCGTGACACCGGAGCAGTTGACAGGCACGGATACGGTGGTCCGCGCGGGCGATACGACAAGGCAGGCGTTAGAGGATCATATGGTCGGCGGGATCATTTATATGGGCCCGAATCTGATCGACAGAAAACAGGTCAAGACGATGCTCGGGGCCACGCAGGGGTTCGCGCTGAAGGAGAACGATCTGCCGCTCTTTCTCGCGGTGGATGAGGAAGGCGGAAGAGTGCAGCGGATCGGCGGAAAAGAAGGATTCGATTCGCCCTACATTTCCCCTATGCAGGAAGTGGCGGCAAAAGGAGAAGAGGCAGTTGCGGAAGCAGCGAACCTGATCGGAAGAGGGCTGTACGGCTTGGGTTTTAATCTCGATTTTGCGCCCTGCGCGGACGTGCTTACGAACCCGGAAAACGAGGTGATCGGAGCCAGGTCCTTTGGTTCTGATCCGGCGCTTGTATCCGCGTATGCATCTCTGTTTGCAAAAAAACTTAGGGAAAATAACGTGCTTCCGACCTATAAGCATTTCCCCGGACACGGCGGAACGACGGAGGACAGCCATGAGGGAATGGCGGTTCTGCCAGGGACTTATGAAACGTTGAGCCAGGGCGCGCTTGTGCCGTTTCGAAACGGGGCGGCGGAAGGTATCGAATTCATCATGACCGGCCATATTTCCTGTCCGGATATCACGGGAGACTACACGCCGGCGAGCCTTTCCGAACCGCTTACGAACGGGATCCTTCGAGGGGATCTCGGGTATGATGGGATCGTGATCACGGATGCGCTCAACATGGGAGCGGTGACGCAGAAATATTCGGCGGGAGAGGCAGCAGTACTGGCTTTGCAGGCAGGAAACGACATGCTCCTGATGCCGGAAGACTTGGGTGCAGCGCACGATGGCGTAATGAGCGCGCTGCAGGATGGGCGCCTTTCCGAGGACAGGCTTGATACGTCCGTGAAGAGGATCCTGGAACAAAAATACCGGTGGATGTATACGGAGATGAACGCGCTGCCGGATGATGAAAACGGCGAATATTTCTACTATATTGACGCCGGAAAACACTGGCATTTTGCGTATCTGGATAACGACGTTCCGAAAACGGATTTTGATATTTCGCTCCTTACAAATAACGAAGAAGGGATCTCTTATCAGGACCCGAACGTGCAGCTTATCCGCGGGATCGACGTTTCCTCACACAACGGTACGATCGACTATGCGGCGGTCAAAGCCGCAGGCATCGACTTTGTGATCATAAGGGCTGCCTTCCGGGGATACGGGGAAGAAGGGACGCTCAATACGGATACGAAGCTCCATGAGAACCTTTCGACGGCGCTGGACGCGGGACTGGAGGTTGGCGTTTATGTGTTTTCGCAGGCGGTCAACGAGGCGGAAGCCGTGGAGGAAGCGGAGCTCGTGATGAAGGAACTGGACGGGATCTATCTTTCGCTTCCGATCGTATTCGATCCGGAGTCCATCAAGGACAGCGAGGCGAGAACGGACGATATTCCGGGCGAGCAGTTTACGAGGAACAGCATCGCGTTTTGCGATACGGTCCGCGCGGCGGGCTATGAACCCATGATCTACTGCAACATGGTCTGGGAAGCCGAAATGCTGGATCTTTCCAGATTTGGCGATACAAAGATATGGTATGCGGACTATGAAAATAAACCGCAGACGCCGTATCGATATGCGTTTTGGCAATATTCTGAAGAAGGAAACATTCCCGGGGTCGATGACCCTGTGGATCTGGATGTCTGGCTTAAAACCTGAAGAGGCATGAGAGGATGAAAAAGAGAAAAAGAAGGATCAGTTTACGGATTGCGATCATCATCGGGATCGTCGAAGTTCTTTCGATGGTGGTCATGATGTTCGTCGGAAATTACGGCATGGCAGGGCTTCTGCGCGAAGAGGCCTTTGACAATCTGGGCGTGATCGCAAAGGATAGGGCGGCTTTGGTGGAGACTTATATCGAAGGGTGTTGCGATTTCGTGGAGGAATACAGCCTGTCGAGTGAGATCCGGAATGTGTTAAAGGATCCGGACGACCCGGAGAAGCTTAAAGCGGCAAGGGAATTTACATTGAAGTCCGCGGAAGGGCATGAGAGCATTGAAGGGCTTTACACGGCGGAGTGGGATACCTTCGTTCTTGCGCATATCAATCCGGAATCGATGGACCAGACCTTCCGTGAGCCGGACGCAGCAAAGGCGCTGGAGGATCAGATCCGTGAAAAAGGGGATGCTTTTTGTACCGGCATCGTGCTCGCGCCGGTGACAAAGAAGATGGTGATCCCGGTGTACGCGCCGGTATTTGACGAAAAGGGAGAGGCGATCGGCTTTGCCGGAGCGGCCTTCTATACGGACGGGCTGGAGAGGCGGCTGAATGCGCTGACGGAGGATTCGGAAAAGACCGGGTATTCTCTCCTCAACGCGGATAACAGCGTCTACATCTTTGATGATGACGCATCGCATGTGGGAACGGAATGCAAGGAGCCTGAAAAGGTGGATGCGGTCCGCTATTTCGCAAACGAGGGGAAGGACAGCTCCGTCTGGACTTATACCGGAGACGGGCGTGTGGAAGTGTTCTACCGCATACCGGACCGGAACTGGATCTTTGTCGTGGAAGACTCGGAGAGCGCGGTCTTTGCCGTGATCGATATCATCCGTAACCGCCTGACCATTGCAGGAACAGTCGTAACGATCGCCATGGTGGTGATCTGCTTCATTCTGATCGAGCTCACGATGAAGCCTCTGCGCGCGATCAATAACCAGATCGAGCGGCTGAAACGAAGCGATTACTCTAAGAACGAACAGGTCATGAAATACTGCTCCAGAGAGGATGAGTTTGGAACGATCGCGAACGCCGTCGTGGAACTGCACGGCGTTATGGAGAACCAGTACCAGCTCTTCCTTGAAATGCTCGAAGCCCAGACGGCGGGAACCTTGGTCACTGACGCCGCGGATAAGACGGTGGTGCTGATCAACGGTACAGCACTGAAGCTGTACGGGATCGATCCGAACAAGAAGTCGACGGTCACGCTGGATGAGATCCGCGCCCGCTTTGACGTGGAGGATCTTTCCAGGATCGAAGAGGCCCGAGACAAGGCGATGAACACCGGAGAAGAGATTACGTTCGAAGCAGCGGTGACGCACGACGACGGGACCAGGGTGCAGCTCTTTAATCTCGCTAAAGCGGCGCGCCTGTCCAATGGAGACACGGTCGTGATCTTCTCGATCATCGACATTACAGATCGAAAGCATCTGGAGGAAAATCTTCTCGTGCTTTCCGAAACCGATTCGATGACCGGCCTTTGCAACCGCAGGAGCGGGGAAAGCCGTGTCGAAAGGGCCCTTCAGGAAGGGCAGCACGGATTGTTCTGCCTCCTTGATGCGAACAAGTTTAAGTATGTAAACGATACCTTCGGGCATGCGACCGGGGACCTGGTGCTGATCGCGCTGGCGGAAACCATGCGCAATACCTTCCGGAAGACCGATATCCTGATCCGCCTCGGCGGGGATGAGTTCGCCTTCTTCCTTGCGGAGGTGGAGGATGTGTCCCTTTGTGAACGCCTGATCGACAAGTTCATGGCAGCGATCGATACGATCGAGATCCCGGAGCTGAAAGGGCATAAGATCACTGTCAGCCTCGGTGCCGTGATCGTGAAGGAAGAGATGAGCTTTTCAAAGATCTGCAACCGCGCAGATGAGCTGATGTACCGCTGCAAGCAGAAGGGCGGCATGCAGTATGAGAAGGAGTGGGATCCTTCTTAAAAGTTGCATTATTTTGATTTTGTGGTATCATACCAAAACATGAGATTGATTTCTCAAAAAAATCAAAAGAGAGGATGGAGTTATGAAAAGGAAAATTGCAGCACTGTTAGGCACAACAGTTACCGCGATCTCGCTCCTTGCGGGCTGTGGTAATCAAAAGGCACAGGAGCAGCAGGCAGCGGAAGAAGTGACGAACGCCTTGGCGGAGGCTGTGGAAGACGCAATGGTGGAAGAGGCCGTAGGAGAAGCCGTAGGAGAGGCTGTGGCGGAAGCGCTGGATCCGACGACTGTGGACTACAGCGCCATCGACATCGAGATCGCTTATGGCGACAGTGATGCGGCGAGCGAACTCGCTTCGAATATGTGGTACGGCGAATATGACGGCAAGGTCGTCAAGATCGACGGGATCGCGGAGAAGCTGGGCAGCTGGTCGATCATGGAAGAAGCCGGCGAAGGCTCCAAGGTCGGTTTCGGTTTTGAACTTGTCGACAGCGAAGACTATCCTGTTGACGGCACGAGAGTGGAGCTGGTGGGTGTGATCGCTCCCGGCGGCACGATGGAAGGCGCCCGCGTCCTCTATGTGCTTCCGGAAAATATGACGCCGCTGTCATAAAATCGCAGATCCATAGGATGGAAAAGGGCTGTTGCATGATTGTGCAACAGCTCTTTTTTTGCGCAGGACCGCGTAAGGTAAAATTCCGGCGGGAGCCGGACGCGACCCGCAATCGGGTAGGAAAAAAAGCGCTCCTGCTCGATCAAAGCAAATTTGCGTCCGATGCCATGATATAGTGTTGACCGGAAGATCATCTTGGAGAAAAATCCGTGTGGGAGAAAGGGAGGCGCGTTTGATGAAGAAGAGTGAAAAGGAGCGGAAGGACGGCGGGGGGAAAAACTTTTTGGGGATGACGGATCAGGATTGGGACGATCTGTTCGCAAGCATGGATACTCCGGCTACCGAAAAAAAAGAAGCTGCATTATACCACTGGCATTTGTACAAAAACAAAGAAACAACAAGAGGGATCGGCCGGCTCAACGGGGTCGTGGAAGGGCATAAGCGGATCGCGGACGGCACGCAGATCCATACGTCCGCTGTCTTAAAGATTGAGATCCGGGAAGAAGAGGGAGTTGTTTTCGTGGAGACGGAGAATACGTTCTACCGCTGTGCTCTCTCCAGTCTGGATTATAAGAAGCAGGATCTGTATCCCGATCTGCTGGAAAACTACCGGGAACTGAAGGAAAAGTATCAGAAGGATGAAGAGCCCCTTCCGGAAACAGAGGAGGGGACGGGATTGCTTTTGGTTAAGAACCATGACGAAAGCTGGTTCCATGGGTTTTGCTGTTTCCCGGAGGGCGGGAAGCCGGAGAAATGCGAGGCGTATTATAAAAGCAGCTCGGACACAGATGAGAACGTCCTGATCTGGGACAGCAGATTTGGCATTGAAATACGATATTCGCTGATCAGGGATACGCTGATGTTCACCAGGATCAGGGTCGGCGGGAGACCGTTCTTTATCGAGAATATGGGCAAAAAAACGGCCGTGATCGCGATCGGAAAAGAGAGGATCGAGATACTGCCGGGAGAACGGAAGGAGATCGCGCTGCCGAAGGGCGGATGGGAAGTGGAAAAGGTTACTGTGACAGCTGACGCGTTACATGAAAGAATACATGAGTAACAGAAACAGATATCACCGGGCGAAGAACCGATAATCTGGCAGAAAGATATCGATTGGCTGCTGAATGGGGGAAAAGATGAGTAAGGGATATATGGAAATTATTAAGAGCAGTATCGGAGCGGTCTATGAAACCGGGATCGCGTCCAAGATACTGACGTATATGGATCGGATCAGAAATGA
>JAEEGH010004290.1_pt1 | contig 36675 bp, 28 predicted proteins | sample 9134181 | NCBI WGS metagenome assembly JAEEGH01 (sample SAMN16246544, study PRJNA631951) | gut metagenome | biome: gut microbiome; feature: rumen; material: DP-attached | host: Bos | place: Iran: Karaj | collected 2018-10
AGAAGGGCCCGGAGAAATCATGGTACTGCCGGAGTTGGTCTGCCCCGAAATTGAAGGAGGCGCAGAAATAATCCTCCGTGCCTGTATAGTTCAGCGACGCGTTTGTGTCACCGTCGATGAACATCTTCACTTCGCCTTCACACCAGCAGGCCCCGTCGTTGACTTCGATACCAAGCGACGTCCCGACATAATGGCCCTGGCCGCGGATGCCGTCAATGATCGTATAGACCTGCTGCTCGGGAACGGGTCTCGCCGAGCGATAGGAGGCGTGGAAATACACGGTGTTCTCCTGAAGGGGCTTGCGAATTCCCGTTATCATCCAGTAGAGAGGCCAGCTCCTCTTGCCGATGTTGGTCACCGTGATTCTGCAGTGTTTTCTGAAGGGCATGGGCCAGAAGCAGTTCAATCCTTTGTAGGCCGTAACAAGCACAGGTATTGAGTTGAGGACGGGGAACTTACGCGTGTGATCCTGCGTCACGCCATTGAACGGAAAACCGAAAAAGGCGCAGAGGGGCGATTCCACGGAAGGATGCTCCTGGCCGTCCCAGTAGATGCGGAGAATGAAATCGGAGCCGGAATAGCCGCCGCACCACCAGCTGCGGAGTTCCGCCGGACCTTCGCAATCCACAATGGTGGTGGTTTCGCCGGGGGCGATTGAGAGGCTCGCTGAATCCTTCATCGTCGGGTGGTCCGGCTTGCCGCCGCCACGCGCTCCGGTCGGGTTTTCGGCCGAAAAGGCGAATGTCTCGTAATCCGCCGTCGTCGCAAGTCCTTCCAATGGATATGACATTCTGTAGTGTTTCCTCTGACGTAACGATTTAGAATCCCACCCCATATAAGGCTCTTCACCAATGCATAAAATAATGACGCAATATGGCTTTACAAACTGCAATGGGCCGAAATTTACGGCGGGGACTCCTGCAACATTCTTGGAGTAGTTTCCATTATAATATTCCAAAACCATAATTTTTCTACTGAATGAGTTTAAAAACTACGTTTTCGAAACTACATTAAGGCAACGCTCTGTCCCCAAGCGTTCACCCAAAACATTCTTTTGGGGAGGTGTGATCCACGGAGCGGGGGATTGTGCATATTATCTACCGTCGTGAGAAGAATAATGAAGAACAACAAACCACTTTCGGAGATGACGCTTGAGGAATTGTGGGAACTTTTCCCAATTGTATTAAGCGAACATAATCCCGAATGGAAAAACTGGTTTCGCGAGGAGGAAGAGCTGCTTCTTCGAGTATTTGGCAGCAAACATGAAAGGATACGGCATATTGGTAGCACAGCAGTTGAAGGACTGCTGGCCAAGCCCACCATTGATATTCTCCTGGAAACGCCTGAAAATGTGCCGCCAGAGTCAATCCGAAAAATGGCTTTGGATTGCGGTTATACAGTCATGATGGAAATGCTTGAGCCCGAATACCGTCTCGATCTATGCAAAGGCTATACGCCGCAGGGATTTGCTGAAAGAGTCTTCCACCTGCATATTCGCCGAATCGGAGATTGGGACGAGCCCATATTCTGTGAATACTTAAGGAGGAATCCTGATAAAGCACGTGAATACGCCGCTTTGAAAGTCAAACTACAGAAAAAGTATCGTCACAATCGAGATGCATACACGGATGCCAAGGGGGATTTTATTCGAGCGTGCGTGAAATCCGCCAGGGAACAGAAGTATTGCAACTGTACAATATGATAATTGTGCAAATACGATGATAATTTCAGCTTGAAATTACTCACTTATTTTGAGGAGACTGTGAACTTCTTCGCATTCTTCGGTATATATCCGTGCGTGGAGCCCTGGTACCAGACGATGCTCTTGTCGGGAGTCGCCAGCTCGTTGTAGTAGATGGCGAGGCCCGAGGGCGGGCAGGTGTAGTCGCCAAGACCAACGCGAGTCACTTCGACCTTGCACTTCGTGCGGCGCGCATGGAACGTGATGTCGTAGTAGTCCAGTGCGGGAACGTATTCCAGGGGGAAGGTGCTCCGGAGGCGCTTCAGCAAGGCCCCGCCGCCAAAGTCGCAGCCCCAACTGATGCTCGGGCGCGCGAGAGTGACGTCAGGATCGAGACCAGCCGCCCAGGAGGTCTGCAGACCTCCCTGGCTGCCGCCGCTCACGACGAGAGTCTTGTGGTCCCACTGGGGCAGGCTCTTCGCGTACTCCAGGGAACGCAAGACGCGCAACACCATCCCGTTGAAATAGGCAGTCTCGGGGTTGGAGTTCTGCACGGGGTCCGTCGCATAGATCTTGCCATTGGACTTGAGGCTCTCGAAGAACTTGTTCAATTCCTCTTTGCTCACGCCCATCGGCTGACCGTGGGCGTTGATGGTTATATATATTGAATTGCCGTCGTTCGGGGCTGGTTTCTTCTGCTCACTAGTGCCGTAACCTGCATACGAGGCGGAAATCGGGACCTTCGCTTTCGGGTCCTTCGGCACGATAATGTACCCCGTCATTGGACGCGGCCCCGGGCACGTAATTGAGATCTGGTACACTTCGCTCTTGGCATTCTCGGCAACCTTGATGTGCTCCAGTTCTTTGATCGGAACCTCTGCCAGGCGCTTCTTCTGCTTCGCCCAGAACTCGTCAAAGTCCTTCGGTTCTTCTGCCGCGGTCTTCAGGTTCTCCGGATGGACGCAGGCGCCACCATCGAACACGCATTGGATGGCCTTGCCTTTGCTATCCTTGTCCGGTGTGGTGCAGACGACACCGTGATGGTCCAGCAAGCGTGCCTGGATGCGGACAAAACCGTCCTTTTCGGTGGAGGTCTCGATGATATACTCTCCCTCGGCGGGAACCTCGATCTTTCCCTTTTCCGTGATTCCATCATCGCCCGTGCGCGTCCAGACAAGTTGCAGCGGTTTCTCGGGAAGCAACTGCTGCTTGTTGAATCCGATCGTGATGACGAACTGCATCTTCTCGCCTGGCTCGTACGCCCATTTCTCCGTGATGCCTGAGATGCTGATTTTCTTCGTGTTAAAGATGGTTTCCGGATCGACATCCTTGATATTCTCCATCTTCGCCGCAATGACCATACGCGAAGACTTGTAGTTCCTAGCGCTAGAGCTGAGGGACCAGTCGGGATTCGCATTCGGATTCGTCGACGGATTGTTGCCGATGCCTAGGTCGCAGGTGGACCCGGCGTTGAACTTGTTGAACGCGAAGACGGTCTGCTGATGCTCGAAATTATGCAACTGCATCGAGCCATAGCCGCCGTTATTCGAGGGGGAATCGCCAAAATCATACTTGGTGTCGGATGCGCCAGGGACCTTCTTGGCGTTGCCTGGACCGTAGTTCACTCCCCAGAATTCGATGTTCCCTTTCGGGAAGAATCCGCTCTTGAAGCCTTCCACATTGGAGATCGCGAACAAATTGTCCACCTCTCTTGCGTTGACGATGTCGACCGTCGGCACGCCATAGTCCTCGAACTTCTGGCTGAAGGCTTCAATTGTCGCGAAAACCCACTTGTCCTGGTCTTTGGCGTCCTTGTACTGCAACCAGAAGGCCACCTGCTTGATATCGCCCGTCCACTTTTGGGAATTGTCGACCGTGTATCCTTTTGAATTATAGGTGCGTGGGTCGAAGTCGTAAATCACGCGGAAGTCCTGTCCTCCTGGCGTTATCGCCTGAAGTTGCTCGAAGTCTGCGGGGACCTTCGACAGAATCGCCTGTGCTTCCGGACCGCCAGCCTGAATCTTCTCCATTGCGCTCTTGAAATCAATCCCCTGCGCGGAAACCAGCGCGGCACCGAATATCATAGCACACAACAGCGTGCTCTTCAACAACTTCTGCATTCTATTCTCCTTGGTTTGGGAAACGCGGGAACCCGCACGAACATGAAAACAATTCGCCTGCACAATCAAACAAATCTTCTCCTTTTTCAGGATAGCGCCTTAAAAAATAATGGAAGAATTCCGGAATACAAATAAAAACTCCCATCTCCTTGTGCGCGAAAGGATTCTCCGTTTTCCCCCAGATTGTGTTCTGCGGCGGAAGACGGATCATTATAGATATTACCAATGAACAGCCATAAAGCCATTTGTCAGGAATGCCGGACGACTTTTATGCGTTTAAGACAAATTGTGATTGGAATTTATTCTTTCTGTGATATATTATTGGAAAATAGTCCGCCATTTTCTTCAGTCTAGTCAAGTGAGTATTTTCAAGATGAATTTATCATAATATTCGATAAAAATGACACCACTCAATAATATTTTACATAACTAAATAAACAGATATATAGGATACTGACAATTTTAGATAGAATATATACTCCTCCATCCAAAAAAAGAATGTATTTTCAAAAAAACACTTTTTCTCAAAAAATTGACTTGAAAAGGAGAAAAACGGTGTTATCGTTTACATAATTAACATAAATAATTAGTCAATTCCATTCATCTAATGATGGCTATCAGGGGTGAAGCACATGAAGAAGGTGCTCTTAGGAGAATACGATGATAATTACAGTTTGAAAATATCCATCAAACACCTTTTCAAACTCTATGAACGCATGATTGCCGCGGAGGAAAGAGGAAATGAGTAAGCCAAAATTTGTTTTTGATATTCTCTTTGATTCGGACCTTCCATCTTTCTGTAAAGACAAGAGTCTTGCTCCGATAGATAAAAAGAAAGTGCTCGGTCTTGCGAATGGTTTTGAAAGCGAGAAATGGTGCTCTACAAAATTCCACCAGTTCATATGGAATAATATTGCAGAGACAGCTTTGACAAAAGATGAGCGAGAGGCTTTAATAGACAGTCCAGATTCGTTAACGATAAGGGCTGCCGAAAAATTAAGGTTTGCCTCAAATGGGGACAAGGGGCAAGGGGGAGAAATCGCAGAAATCTTCCTGTATGGAGTGATGAAGCACGTTTACAAAGCGCTTCCGGTCGTTCCAAAAATTTATTACAAACAGAGTGTCCAAGATAATGCCAAGGGTGCAGATTCCGTTCATATCGTACTTGATGATAGCGAAGCGGGGTTCTCGGTCTGGTTTGGGGAAGCCAAGTTCTATTCAGATATTCAAGATGTTCGCTTTGATACAGTGATTGACTCTGTGAGGAATGCGCTGGATGACAAAAAATTAAAAAAAGAAAACAGCATCATCCTTGGCGTAAAAGAACTTAAAGACTATATAACAGAGCAAGAAATGCTTGAAAAAATAAGGCGTTTTTTGTCGGCAGATGCATCGCTTGATGATTTGAAGCCACTCTTACACATCCCGATATTGTTGATGTATGAATGTAAAATCACCGCAGAGGCAAACGAATATACGGAAAAATACAAAGCAGATATAATTGAGTATCAGAAAGATAGGGCGGAGGCATATTTCAAGAGGCAAATCAGTAAACTGAAAGATATTTTTAAGTATCAGGAAATTCATTTCCACCTTATTCTCTTTCCGGTTCCTAACAAGGAAAGAATTGTAGATACCTTTTTGAAAAGGGTTGCGGAAAGAAAGGAGGCGGCAGAAAATGATTGACTACTTTGAAGCATGCCGCGGAATCTGCGATTTATTGGACAGCGGAGATGAGGGCGCTGCTCGCAATTGCCTTATAAAATTGCTGGATAACTTTGAACAAAACCGCTCGCCCTACAATCCACTTGTCAATCACTTGATTCGGGAACTTGGTTTATATCCGTATATTGAAGAGGAAAATGCCGATTGGGAAGACCAGTATGTCAAGCAATTATTTGAAGCCAATATTGGCGGCGGTAAAGTCGCGACACTGCATCGTGAGCAGTCAAGATTGCTCAAAGCATTGCTTGATGGAAAAGATTTGGCCATCAGCGCCCCGACAAGTTTTGGCAAGAGTTTTGTTATAGATGCCTTCATTGCCATAAAAAAGCCCACAAATGTTGTAATTATTGTCCCCACCATCGCATTGACCGATGAAACACGGCGTCGTTTATACAAAAAATTCGCGCGTGAGTATAAAATCATAACGACATCTGATGTCCCATTGGGGGCGAAGAACATATTCATATTTCCGCAAGAGCGTGTTTTTGGGTATGTTTCCCTGCTGCCGGAAATAGACATACTGATAGTTGATGAATTTTATAAGGCAAGCCCGAAATTTGAAAAGGAACGTTCTCCGGCTTTGCTGAGAGCGATTTTAGCATTAACCCCCAAGGCAAAACAGCGATATTTCTTAGCTCCAAATATTGACGATATCCCGAAAAACATTTTTTCGAGCGGCACAGAATTTCACAAGATTGACTTTAATACGGTTGTATTGGAACTTCACGATTACCACGAAGAAATAAAGAAAACACCAGCTCGTAAAAATGAGATTCTGCTGGATATTCTTAATAATAACAAAGGGAAAACGCTTATATACGCAGGGACATTTATTGAAATAGAAAACGTTTCAAATTTGCTTATATCTAAATCAGCAGAAGTACCAGACAATACGCGGTGTAATCAGTTTGCCGATTGGATATGCAAAAACTATTGTGATAACTGGTCGCTGCCAACGTTGCTTCGCAGAGGAATTGGGATACACAACGGCAGGTTGCATCGTTCATTAGGTCAACTACAAGTTCATTTGTTTGAGGAGAAAGATGGCATTCAAAGGTTAATTTCCACATCATCAATTATCGAGGGCGTGAACACCTCGACTGAAAATGTGGTCGTTTGGAGGAACAAAAATGGGAAAAGCAAATTAAACAATTTCTGTTTCAAAAATTTAATCGGCAGAAGTGGGCGCATGTTTAAATATTTTATCGGCAATGCCTTTATATTAGATGTACCAGAGCCAATCAAAGACGAAAATTTGATATTGGATATCCCTTCTGAAATTGAAATACACATAGATACCAATAATGAATCATATGAATTAAGCCCTGAACAGATTGCGAAGATTATCTACGCAAAAGAAGAAATTGCAAATGCTCTAGAAGTCGATGATTTAGATGAGTTTATTAAATCAACACCATTCCAAACAACTAATGGTGCATTAATTAAAGCTATGGCAACGAAAACAAAAGGCTCTGATATAAACTGGAATTGCTTGTATTATCTCACCACGCCGGCCCCAGAAAATTGGACTCATTCACTTTTTACCGTTATTGATTTTCAACGTGGCATATGGAGTACTGATATATCAAAGGTCGTTAATTTTACAAAGGTCATTGCCAATAATTGGAATAAGACAATCCCAGAGCTACTTGACGATTTAGAGGATTTTGACATTGGAATAAATGAATTCTTCAATCTTGAGCGTGACGTAACATTCAAGTTGACCGCATTGTTGAATGACTTGAGTATTATCCAAAGACGGCTACTAAAGGATAAAGCGGTAGATATTTCAGCGTTCATAAAAAAAGTTTCTCACGCATTTCTTCCTCCAGTGGTTTATCAACTTGAGGAATACGGCTTGCCGCGGATGATTTCGCGAAAAATTCATGATTCGGGAGTTATAGATTTTGAAGACAATGATTTGACTCTTCATGGTGCTTTGGACAACTTCAGAGCCATCGGACAAGATAATTTATTGCAGCGAGTTGCTGGGCTTGATGACTTTGACCAGTATATTATACGTTACTTTTATGAAGGAATCTCGTTGTCGTGAGGGAAAATGTCATATCAAACCGGGGAATGAAAACATGAGCAACGAACTTAATCAATTCAATACAGCCTTGTATGGAGCTATCCGTCAGGTGCTGGAATCGGCGCGAAAGAGTGCTTATAAGGCGGTCAACTTCGCAATGGTGCAGGCATATTGGCAAATCGGCCGGCTTATCGTGGAAGATGAGCAAAACGGAGAAGCCCGCGCCGAATACGGCAAGAAAGTTCTGGACGAGTTGGCCAAACGTCTGACCGCTGAGTTTGGGAAAGGCTTTGATGCCAGCAATCTGCGCTATATGAGGCTCTTTTACAAAGCATTCCCGAATTGTGACACACTGCGTCATGAATTGAGTTGGTCTCATTACCGCCTTCTGCTTCGGGTGGATAATCCGGCTGCCCGTGATTGGTATATGAACGAATCCGTTGCCGAAAATTGGTCAAGCCGACAACTTGAACGGCAGATTTCCGTATTATACTACGACCGAATGCTGCTTTCCGCGGATAAACAATCCACCAAGTCGGATGCGGCTGAAAACATGGCTCTTGCCAAGTTGGAACCGGAAAGTATCATCCGCAATCCCTATGTGCTGGAGTTCCTCAATTTGAAAGATTATCCCAATCTTCACGAAATGGACATTGAACAGGGTCTCATCAATAATCTTCAGACCTTTCTGCTGGAACTCGGCAAAGGATTCTGTTTTGTCGCCCGGCAGAAACGTATCCGCTTTGAAGACCAAGATTTTTATATAGACCTTGTTTTCTACAACTACATTTTGAAATGCTATGTTTTGATAGACCTGAAACTCGGAGAGCTCTCTTATCAGGACATCGGACAGATGGACGGCTATATCTGCTTGTATGAGAAACAATACTGAATATTTTCAAACTGTAATTATCATCGTATTCTCCTAAGAGCACCTTCTTCATGTGTTTCACCCCTGATAGCCATCATTAGATGAATGGATTAGACTAATTTTATGTTAATTATATAAACGAAAACACCATTTTCTCCTTTTACAAGTCTATTTTTTGAGAAAAATTGATTTTTTTGAAAATACATTCTTATTTGTGGGTATGTATTCTATTAAAAATTAATAATATCTTTTATATCTATTTATTTAATCATGTAAAAAATATTATTGAATGGTGTCAATTTTATCGAATATTATGATAAATTCATCTTGAAAATACTCAATCTGTGATTGCGGGCTTTTTTGAGCAGCACAAGCAGGAATTTTTGCGGAAGAAAGAGTATATTAATTTTGCGGAAGAAAGAGTATATTAATGAGGTAAACTGCGCTTGTTAAGAACCAATAAGGAGATTTTATGGCTGTTGAACTTTCTTCTTTTTTTGAGGCACTTGCTGGGCGTCTGTACAAGGAGAACTATTTGTCGGATGTTACATATGCTTTATGCCAATCAGATGAGGTGTTCAAGCAATTCTTTCTGGATTTCTTCTTCGGAAATGACACAATCAATGTTTCCAGGGATAAGGTTGAGATAACGCGTGAACTGTCATTTGATGAGGGCCGGCCTGATTTTACAATACGTGTAGGCGACAAGGAAATCTACCTTATTGAAGTCAAAATATGGAATGGCAGTCATCATTTCGCTCAATATCGTGAGATATTAGAAAAGGAATACAAGCATAAAGAAGATGCGATAGGACATCTTGGGTATATAGCCAACTACAAAATCAACAGAGCTGAATTGTCTGAAGATGACACCAAAGCGTATGAAACCATCTGCGACAATGGCAGGACTGTAAAGACGTGGAAAGATTTTGCTTGCAGACTTGAGACGTATCAAGCTTTTAACGACCACATAATAAAAGGTTACCTCAATTATGTTCGAAATGTATGCCCATTTGACGATTTTGAGCTACCAGAAACCAGTACTATAGCATTGTCCGATTTCAAGGAGATAGCCAATTTCATCCAGGTATTAGAGCCTAAAATTAGAAAAATGGCTGACAAGAGTGTCTTCTTTTATAATTCTTCCAAGAGATTTGCTTCACAAGCCTGGATGGGGCAGTTTTTTGAATTGCGCAATTATAATGATGAAAAATCTGCATGGGGATGGATTGGAGCGAACTATTCTAAGAATGGAGCTGTGGTTTGTGTTGAATTTGAGAATAGGAGTGGCTGGGGAGAACCTGTATGTGAGCAATTTAAGAATCTCCCGTTTAGCGGAGACCTCCGTTTCTACTTACGAGACAAGTCGGTGAAATGGGATGACTTTTTTGATAATGTAATTGACTTTGTGCAGGCAAAAGGGGAAAACCCTTGTCCTCCATCTGTATGTCTAACGCTTGAAGGGGCCGCTAGGTTTGAATCATTGCTTTCGATGAAATCTCTCCCTTGGCTTATGGATAAATACATTCTGTCCTTAGCAGGCAAACAATTGGTTGAAGTGAATGAGGCTAATATTACTTGGAGTTTGTCTTCAACCGATGCAGAACATGGCGATTCAGAAAACCAGGGCAGTCATTGTGGTAGATATTATACATTGCAGCGGAATGGACAGAAATATATTGAGTTCTGGCTGGGAGTTCTCTATAATAATTCTTTACGGACTCAGTCAGGTGCCACTTTTTCTGAGCATCCCCAATTTATGTTCGATATGTCAAAGGATGATTACGAGCGTATAAAATCAGGAGTGCATGATAAAGCATCGTGGTATGAAATAAAAGAGTGGAACCGTGTCGTGTGTGATATACCAGTAGGCAAACATGGAAGCGGGAGATTTTGCGATGTAATGGATTCCGTTTTTACGCTATTAAAAACAATCATTCGGAATGCTACCATGCCTAATCAATCCTGACTGTAGAAGGATGAAGCTTCGCCTATAGCGTTTCGGCCTATTTGCCACAAAATCCTTCTCCAATCCAAGACTCGCGTTCGTGACAATAAATGCGGAAATTGAGGAAAGAAACAATAACTGTGAAAAATCAGGTCATGGAAGGCAATTCTCATAAATCACCTAATTCCAGTATAATAACATGGCGTCCGGCCATTCTCCGTCGCCAAATGCGGTTTTCTCCGCAAAATGGTTCGCACTAATAAATGCTGAGTTTGACCGGATGTGAACCCCATTCCAGAATTGTGCTCATATCTTCCTGGACTCGCTTCTGGAAAACGGAGAAAAATGGCCCAGGGAGGCCGGAAAACAGCGTTTGCTGGCACGCCAGGTCCTTCTCTGGAGAAGCCGGAAGGCACCCATAGAGAATCGCGCAACTCCGCTAATTTGAGCACGTTATCGGCAAACAAAAGGCCCCAGAGGTCGGTGGACTTCTGGAGCCTTATTTTGTCTGAATGATGGAGCAGTCGACTTTTGAACCCCCGTCCTTCTCTGCCGCCTGATAGGCAGATATAAATGTTGCGAAATCTTCTCCGAATTGTAATGGAGAATGATTTTATACTTGAAATGTAGGACTCTCTGGTGTGCATTAGCGTGATATGCCCCCATTTCCCGATTCAACCTTGGATTTCACTTTTTAAAGAAAGCAAGGAAATCAAGTTTATGTTGTGCCTCGGCATGTCCTTGTTTTGCCGCTTTGCGCCACCAATGACTTGCCATTTTGATATCCCTGGATACCCCAATTCCATGATCATAACATGAGCCAAGCTCGTACTGCGCCTCTACGTGCCCCTGTTTAGCTGCTTTGCACCACCATTTGAAAGCCTTTGTATCGTCTTCGGATACGCCATCACCATGATAATAACATGAGCCAAGCTCGTACTGTGCTTGTGCATCACCATGTTTAGCCGCCGATATTGTATCTAATATATTGCCATAACTTCCCTTATAGCAATAATCAAGTTCACGTTGTGCCCCAGCATGTCCCTGTTTGGCTGCCATGCCCCACCATTTGACAGCCATGTCAGTTTTTTCTGAAACGCCAACGCCCCGATCATAGCATAATCCAAGCATAAACTGTGCCTCAGCATGCCCCTGTTTGGCTGCCTTGCTTAACCATTTGAAAGCTTTTGTTTCATCTTGGGATAAAACATCTCCATCATAATATCTCATGCCAAGTTCGTACTGCGCTTGTACATCACCATCTGCTGCTGCCTTTTCTGTATCTAGTATCTCGACGTGGTACATATCGAGTTCTCGTTGTGCCATGGCATGTCCCTTTTTAGCTGCTTTGCTCCACCATTTGACAGCCATGTCTAAATCCTTTGGAATATCAATCCCCCAATAATAACACGAACCAAGTTCGTACTGTGCTTCGACATGCCCCTGTTGCGCTGCTTTTAACCACCAATTAACAGCTTCAATCATATTTTTTCGCACAACATCGGAGTTTTCGTAGCATTTTCCAAGCATGAATTGAGCATTGGCATTTCCTTCTTCAGCCGCGTCTTGCCACAATTCAAAAGCTTTATTTTTATCCAATTCCACTCCCTTCCCTTTATAATATCGCAATCCAAGCTCGTATTTTGCCTTGGGATTTGATGGTTTAGTAAAAAAAACAGGATACCACTCCACCATGTTTTTTATGTCATCTATAGGAGGGTACAATCCCAAATCCTCGTATTCCTCAAGAATATTTTTAGCAGCTTCATGTTCTTGATCAGCTGCCATAGACAACCATTCATAGGCTTCGGATTTTTTATCTTCTGGGAAATATATACTATAAGCATAACATATTCCAAGACTGAATTGAGCTTCGGCATACCCTTGCTTAGCAGCTTTGAGCCACCAATCAACAGCTGTTTGCATGTCTGCTATGACTTCCTTCTGAAAATAGCATACTCCAAGACGGTACTGCGATTTAGCATGCCCGAGCATGGCAGCACTGCGGTACCATTTAATGGCCTTTTCTCTGTCCTGCGCTACGCCCAAGCCAAATTCATAGCAAAAACCAATCATGAACTGCGCATGGATGTCACCTTGTTCCGCGGCATTTTGCCACCATTTGGCTGCCATTGTACGGTTTTGGTGTCTTCCTTTACCTTCAAAATAACAGAGTCCCAATTGTATTTGAGCTTGTAAGCAACCTCGCTCGGCTGCCCTACGATAATATATAGCAGCAAAGGTATTATGTAGGGGCTTATTACAATTCATTTCATAATACAAACCAAGATTATATTGTGCCTCTACATGTCCCTGAAGAGCAGCCCTGTACCACCATCTGACTGCTGCTGTAGTATCTTTGGATACACCATCCCCATGAAAAAAACACATACCAAGCACGAATTGGGCTTCTGGAACCCCTCGCATAGCTGCAAGGCGACAGCTGTCAATGTTACTATTCTTGTCCGTCCATATGCTGTCATCGCCATGTTCTTGTTCACTACGTTCACCAAGCTTGAATAGTGCAGATTGCGCTTGCAAATATCCTTGCTCTGCTGCCTTGCGATAGCATTGAGTAGCTCGCAGTTTATTCGGCAATACGCCATAATCGCCGCTTTCATAACATTCTCCAAGCCTGAATAGCGCAGGAATATACCCTTTAAGAGCTAATTTTATTAAAATATCGCTATAAGTGGCAGAACCAGAAATTACATAATTAGCAAAACATATCCAGGTATCATAAGAATACTTGTCACCCCCAAGCTGCCAAGATTTCTCCCGCTTTTCAGCCAGCTTGCGCAAGTCTTCAGATAACATAAATAGAGTTTCATCTGCCATCTTGTTGGCCCTTGTGACATGTGGCTGAAAGAATCAAATTGGACACATACTTCTTGAGATCGAATTTTAAGATATCAGCAATACTATACTCTTCTGTGGGCAAGATGCAAATGCATCAAAAACTGCCTTATGGCATCTTTGAAATTAAACCATCGGATGTTCACCTGTTTTCGATTCAATCTTCACTATCGAAGGAATAGGAATCAAACCAACGTTGTCCCTTTTGCACGTCCTCCCATTTTATATTACTTAAGGCTTGCCTTTTTGATTCTTTGGGATACCACTCCACCATGCTTTTTATATCATCTATATGAGGAAAATATTCGCCAGACTCGTATTTCTCAAGAATGGTTCTTGCAGCTCCATGCCCTTGTTTAGCTGCCATAAGCAGCCATTCATGGGCTTCTTGTTTTGTATAATCATTGAAATATATATCGTAAGCATAACACACTCCAATACTGAATTGTGCCTGGGCATACCCTTGTTCAGCTGCTTTGAGCCACAACTCGACAGCCGATTGTATGTCTGCTTCGGTCCCTTTCATAAAATAGCATACTCCAAGACGGTACTGTGATTTAGCATGCCCGAGCATGGCAGCTTTGCGGTACCATTCAATGGCCTTTTCCTTGTCCTGGTCTACCCCCAAGCCAAATTCATAGCAAAAACCAATCATGAATTGCGCATGGATATCACCTTGTTCAGCAGCTTTTAGCCACCATTTAATCGCTATTGCATGACTTTTGGGTATTCCTTTGCCTTCAAAATAGCATAATCCTAATTGTATCTGAGCCTTTAAATAATTTTGCTCGGCCGCCTTACGATACCATATAACAGCCACTTTTTTATTTAGGGGCATATTGTAATTCATTTCATAGTACAGGCCAAGTCTGTATTGTGCCTCGGCAAGCTCCCATTTAGCTGCTTTACGCCAGTATTTAACAGCTTTTTTTTCATCTTGGCTTACTCCTGCACCATAATAATAGCATTCTCCAAGCTTATATTGTGCAAGTTCCTCAACCCCACCCATCGTTGCCCTACGATACCATTTAATGGCATTTTCTTTATCAATCCATAAGCCAAGATCGCCATTTTCATAGCATTCTCCAAGTTTTAATTGTGCTGGTCCATACTTCTGCAACGCGGCCTTATAATACCATTTTATGGCTCTTCTCTTATCAATACATAAGCCGAGTTTACCATTTGCATAGCATTCAGCAATCTTGGTTAGTGCTGGTCCATACTTCTGCAACACTGCCTTATAATACCATTTTAGGGCACTTTTCTTATCAATTCCTACGCCGAGGTCACCATTTTCATAGCATTCACCAAGCTTGAATTGTCCCTCTGCATACCCGTCCAGGGCCATCTTATAATAGCATTCAAAAGCTTTCTCCTTGTCTATTCCTGTGCCATTCTTGCCATCTTCATAACTACGGGCAAGCAGATATTGCGCAATAAAACTACCGTTCTTGCTTTGTTCAATTAAATCTTCAATATCCATATTTGCAAAATAGAATTTGTCAAGAACTTTCGTTTTCTGGCAACTTGTACAAGCTTTTGTATGACTTGTACACTGAATGGCTTAAGGTAAAAAAAACTTCTGATTTCAATAATACTATACTCATTTGTAACCTAGATGCAAATATGTAAAAAACTGCCTTTTGATATCCCTGAAACAAAAGCCGCCGCGCATTCGGTGGCTTTTGTTCATGGTTATCCCGTCAGTCCTGCCCCAGCAGGAGCCTCTCCTGCTCGCGCCAGTCCAGCTGGAAGGGCTTGCGCAGGGAGGCGCATGTCATGGACGGAGGGTAGTCGCCGGCCACGATGCGATGCATGATCGCAGGCGAGAGCCACATCAGCCTCATGGTTCGCGCCACGAGCGACTGGTCCAGCAGAGCGCGCGGACAAGTTCCAGATCGTTGGCGTACACCCCCTCGTCACCATAAGGACGGATGGGAAAATTATGGTTCTTTTCATTTTTTATTTCCATATATTGTACGCACCATTGGAACAAAGCATGGATTGGAGTGTTAACATCCTTCATTTTTTGCAAGGTATTTATATTCAATGAGTTAATAATAATCATCCCCTGTGCGAATGCTTTTTGTGTTGACATTTCGGGCATTTATATAAGCAACCTATAGTAGGTTGCCCTCTATGTCCAACCCAAAAGAAAGGGGGAATCATATTATGAAGGATTTCAGTAATGACGTTGTTCTATCAATGGTTAAGGAGATATTTTCAAGGTGCCTGAAAGAACGATCTGTAAAGCCGCTAAATGATGTATGTTCCTTGCTGATTCAAAATCCGAACAATGTTGTGTTTCTTTGGTTATTCATTGAGCAACTCCAGTTCGATAAGGTGCTTATATCGTTCATGATAGACGTGATTCTGAACTTGTCTAATGACTGACAGTTGGATTGTATCACTACTCTGGAGAATCTGCGGAGAAAAAGGGTGCAATTAACGAGAATTGCAGGGAATTTTACGGTAAATACTCATTCTCCGTCGTACACACGGCGCGGAGAAACAAAAACGCAAGTCACTTGAAACAAGCGGCTTGCGTCGGTGGGTGACTCGCCCGATAATAATGGACACCGAGTGAGAGAATTCGTAGAATGATGGAGCAGTCGGCTTTTGAACCCCCGTCCTTCTCTGACGCTCGCTAGGCAAATATGAATGTTGCGAAATCTTCTCCGATTTGCGATGGAGAATGATTTTATACTTGTTTTGTAGGACTGTCGAGTATGCTTTAGCGTGATATACCCCTTGTTTTCGGTTCAACCTTGGATTTCACCCCTTGCAGAGAAAAGGCTTTCGCCCGTGCCTCGGTCTTCACTGTTCTGGCATTACATGTTCTTTTCATTGGAATGTTGCTCAAGGAAAATTTGTTTCTGTGTCTCAATTTCAGCTCGCAACTCCTCTTCGCTAGGCAGACAGAGGATGTACTTCGAAGCAAAGAGCTGCTCGTTACCATGCAAAACAGAGAATTTTGCAATGTCAGAATCAGTATCAGCGCAAAGGACAATGCCCAAGGTTGGGTTGTCGCCCTCGGTGCGTTTTAAGGCATCATACATACGAATGTACATATCCATCTGCCCGACATCCTGATGGGTTATCTTCGCCGTCTTCAAATCTACCAGAACAAAACATTTCAGAATGAAATTGTAGAATACCAGGTCGATGAAGTAATCTTCCTTTTCTGTATGAATGTGCTGTTGCCTTGCCACGAATGCATAACCTTTTCCAAGTTCCATCAGGAATTTCTGGATGTTGTCCAAAATGGCTGTTTCAAGTTCCGTTTCTGTAAAATCTGTATTCTGACTCATCCCAAGGAACTCAGCGATGACAGGGTTCTTGATGAATTCTAAGCGGTCTTGCAGAGGACTTGTGATTTCCAGCATCTCCTGTTTGACCACCTCCTTGTGTTGGGACATAAGCATCCTTTGGTAGTACTGCGAAGATATATTTCGCTGTAGTGTACGATAACCCCATGTCTGCTCTGCTGCCTCGTTTAAATACCATTCTCTGGCATCTGGGTTATCTACTTGCAAAAGTGTACGGTAGTGGCTCCAGCTCAATATGTTACCCAATTTTGGGCGCACTGCGTCCAAAATTGGGAACAACCTGAAGAATCGCAGAAATTTGTAAAGGCTACTAAAGTCAAAGCCTCCTCCGTATTCTTTTGTTAGTTGGTTTGCCAATGTTTGGATGACCTGCTTCCCATATTCGGCATGGCCATCCTCGTCCAGATGTTCCTCGGCAATACGTCTGCCCAACAGCCAGTTTCTTTGTACAAGAGCAATATCGACAGCCTTGTAAGCAACTTTGCGTGCAGTCTCAATAATGATCTGCGAATCCGCCAGCAGGTCATTGCTACGGGTATAGGTGATTTCCGGGCTGAAGGGGCTATTTATTTGCTTTGTCTCTTCTGTCACAGTTCCGTCTTCCAACATTGCTTACAATTGGCAAAAACACGATAGAAGCAAAAAACAAATTTTGGACGCACTGCGTCCAAAATTGGCAACCTAATAAAAATTGAATAATTTCATGTATTGAAAACACGACATATCCAAATATATACCGCAAATTCCATTTGTCAAATGGATAGTATGAAGCAAGTCGTTTGTTTCAAAGAAGTTGCAAAATATAAAACTCACCTGAAAGTGTTGCACATCAGGTAAGAGAATTTATAGAATGATGGAGCACATGGCTAATTTTTTTGATATTCTCTAATCATGTGAACTAAAATCTTCGGTCTTGAGGATTAAATTTTCAATGTGTATTTTGTCTTAAAGACAGACGAAACGAATAATTCATACTTAAATCGGCTTGCGACTGAGGACATGCTCTACCAGATTTCCAAAAAATCAGTCGTATGCCTCCATTTGTTAGAGAAGCAAGACATGGTTTTGAAAATCGAACATACGCCATCGCCGCAGACGATTTTCATAAGAACTCTTCAGTTTCTGGCTGAAAAATCAGCTGTACGCTACCCATAATTTAGTTTTTTCTATTATTATTTTCAAGCCTTCAAAAGATTTTTAGTGAAAATTTTTTGAAAATGCCAGCAATTCGATAGAATATCTTCGATGGATGCTCCACATTTTCTATCGGTTCTGATACCATAGAAAGTGGTCAATCTTCCGACGCCTGAATGGAATGTCAATATGGTTCTCGTCTAGTAACCGCCCTATGCAATCATTGAACGCCTGGTAGTCCATGCGTTTGCGCCATGTTTCCACGCGGGATACGCTGAGCCCCTTGACATAATGCGGCAACACATTCTTCACAACGACGTCAAAAATGGAGTAGTCATCACGTTTATAGATTTCAACATTATGGTAGGTGCAGTATTTTGAGGCAAATGAGAACAAGTTTATTTTGCCATTGTTGGCAATAAGTTTTACCAGATCTGGATCGCCTTGACTCAACCTGACATCAAAATCCTTGGCCCGCACAATTATGTCCGCTAGATCGTATAACGACACAAGGCTTTTGTATTGCGATAGATGAGTCGAATTGGTCACATCAATGACCGCAATCTTCATTGCCACGGTGTTAAGATCTGTATTCTGTGGGAAAGCGCATAGGACATCATGGATTATTTTCGACTCTTTCCCGTAATTAGGACTAGTGATTACATCCTTGTGTCCAGCCTCGATGTTCTCTGCTGTGACAGGTTTATAGCCAATATCAGGTTCTGTATATTTGAATTCCTTGATTCTGCTCATTGTGTTCTCCCGATAACATTCTTGTTCTTGTCATTGTTCTAGCGTACAATGTGAACTGTCGCCTATTCAATTCACAACTTCAGGCAAGTTTTTAGAAGCTCATCCAGACGATTAGAAAAATCATCTTCAAGCTCTCCGATTTTTATTTTTATTTCAGACATAGTTTGCTTTTCATCTTGGGGGATACAATCCAAGGGCAAATTGCATACAGCCATGAAATGGTTCGACTTTCCTTCGATCTTCAATGCTTTTTCCGTTGAAACTTCAAACGGTGAAATAAAGATTCCTCCACAAGCTCGCGCTGGATCGGCATAGCGGTAAAGATAAGTCCCCATCTGGTAAAGGTCTTCTATTGAAACAGCATTAGGTTCATTCGAGTACCTTCCTATTCGATTGTAATGCTTGTACTTCGCATCCATTACAGCCAGAAGATTTCCTTTTTTGTCATATACGAGAAAATCAGGCCTCAGCTTGCGCGAGTTTTCTAGCAACCAGTTGCCGCTGTTTTCATTGTTAGGTGAGACAAATGTATATTGAGGAAGCTTGCGTTTAAAGACTGAAAGCAAATAATTCTCCCAGATTTCGGCCATGTCGACGAAAAAGGAAGGTCCCTTGCTTCCTCCTTCATATTCACCTGCACCGTATCCCTGAAGGATGACTTTGCTTAATTGCATGACAGGACGGTATGGTTCCGTCATTCTCGTGTACTGGAAATTATCTATCTCCCTGGTGGTGACGGCGGTGTTTTTTACACCGAATGAGGCCAGCCTTGCATCATGTTCTGCTATGGATAGATATGCCTTTGAAGCCAATTTGGAATTCGCAAGCACGCGATAAACGCAGCGAATCGTTCTATTGATTGTGTTGTCGAAAGTCAGAGGCCTGTAATCACAATAGAAACGACTCTGGTCAGTTATGTTCTGTTTCAGATGCCTGGAAACATCAAGTCGTCCTTTGAAGCATCTTATGTTTTCATTTCGGTAGACATAGGTTTTAGGAACTGAAACAGTTTTCATCGCCCGTTCGAAACTGTTGCGCCACATAAGAAGAAGCAGCCAGGAAGTATTTTCATGATTGTCATCAATCCCTTCTGAACGAAGCCGCTCTGGAAGATAAACCCGCGTAGCCGATGCAAGCAGGTAATTCCAAAGTGGGGGTGCAATATGAGGGCGAATCCGTAAACGTACGAGCTCCCCGCAAACTTCAATACATGCCTGCCCGACATAATGCGATGTGGTAAACGCCAATTCGTTAATATGCACTCCGTGACTTTTGCCTCCATAAGAACCAGGCCCTGTTTTTGTAACAATACATTGAACTAGTGGAGGCAATGGCTCATTCCTCCGGGTATTCCCGAAAGAACAACAATAGATCTTACCCGCTTCGATTTCAGCGTTGATCAACGACACTGCCTGCATCACACCGGGGGCTTGCTTTATGTCGAAACATTCAGTGTAAGCGTGAGGCTTTAGCCAACTGTCTTTTAATAATATGTCAATCATTGAACTCTGCGAAGAATGTCTTTTTCCCGAATGTGTCAATTTCCGATTGACGCTCATCATATTCAATTCCAAGGTATTCCTCAAGCAAAGGCACAAGATGGTATGTCCAAAGCTGCTCTAATGCATACGGTGTGAGAATGTATTCGACATGATTTTCGTCCACTTTCCGGCTGTCGCAGAAATCTGTTATCCTCAGAAAATAAGCATGACCAATCTGTTTCTCTGTAGGCAGATGTAGTTCTTCTTTTAAGAAATTATTCAAATCACGAGCCCGCTGGACAAATCTGGATGTTGCGTCTGGCTTGCTTGATTCTGTCCCGTCATTCTCTGTTTTTTCCATTGTGAGGCATAGACGCTCAAGCACAGCCATGTCCGGTTCAATTTTTATGAAGGCAAAACGGCGCCTCAGGGCAATGTCGAAGCCGATTAGGCTTTTGTCTGTGTTATTCATTGTCCCGATTATATACACATTGTCAGGAATGGTGAATGCTCCGAAAGTCGGTATTTGCATCGTGAAACCACGATATTCGAGGCCATACATCAACTCTCCAAAAACCGAAGACAAATCCGCACGGTTGATTTCGTCTATTAGTAAATAGTACTTTTTGTCCTTGTTTCCTGGTTTGGCTGCGAGATCGCAAATCTTCTTGAACACCCCCTCACGCTTTTCGTAAAAAAGCTTAGTGTTGTCATTATTGTCTACTCCGGGGAAGATCCCGCCGACAAAATCCTGATAAGAATAATTTGGATGGAATTGGACAATAGTCGCTTCGCCCAGCTCGTCAGGACTTTGGTAGAGAATCAGTCCATCCTCATTTCTTTTGATTTTTTCAGCATCCGAGTGCTTTATGCCCAATTCTGAAAAAATATATTCCAGAGCAGAATATGTCTTGCCTGTTCCTGGCGGTCCATAGAGTATGACGGCCTTGTTTCCTTTCTCAAGCATTATCCCCAAATCCTGAACAGGCTTGTCTGCCAAGGATGCCACCATCAGGAAGATGGAAAGTTTTTTACGTAATTCCTGATCAAGTTTTTGATTTCCTGTTATTTTTTCTACAATTAATTTTGATAATTTTGTCCATTTGTCTTTGAAGTCATCAAATGACTGCGTCCATGTGCCGTTTGGGCCTTTATCAATTGTAAATGCATCATAAAAATCAGATTGGATTTCCATAAAGAAAGGGCGTAAGTTCAAAAAAGAACGCAAACTAAAAATGGGCAATACCTCATCTGTCGCCAACATCCACAGGTACTTATATATGAATTTCTTGTCAAGTACTTCGCCTTTATTATCATCATATCGTAATGTATAATTCAATTGTTCCTTGTCATGAATATCCTGCAGCCAGGAGATAATATGCCAAGGAAAATTATAGGAGTATAACCAAGGATCTGGATTCCTGGCCCCCGTTGTTGTATTGAATGTCTCTTTTGCTGAAAAGCCACTTGCATTGCTGCATACGCGGAAATTGTCGATTCTATCATCTTTAATAGGTGACAATTTTTTCCAGACGAGATTCAAACATTCAGCACGTTCTTTATCAAGGCCGAGAAAGGCTGATTTTTCAATCAATAACTCATGAACTTTATCAGAACCACCCTCGTCACGTCCAACAGCGCACTCAAGCTCAATAGCTGTTTCTTGTGACTTTTTTAATTTTTCCGGCAAATGATAGCCAAGGATGGCTTCAAGATTGCGCAGTTTTTCCTCAGCGTAAGATACAACGACTTTGTCAGCATGGATACGTTTAAATAGTGTAGGTAAATCTTCGTTTCCCTCTGTTGCATTCAGTTTATTCCAGAGAGCTTTTAACTTTTTCAATGAGACATCCATGCTTATCTCCAGTTTCCGTTCAATTGGTCATCCAGACACCTGCAATCCATTCTTTTGCATAACTATAACACAAACATTAATGTTTTACTACCTCCAACAAAGCATTTTCTTGCACAGACACAAGAACAGCTACTGGATGAAGTTCAGAAGAAATCCATCTGTAGTTTCCCTTTCCTTTTCCCAAAAAACGGTTTGCTGCCCATCCCTGTTGATCGGGATGACTTTGCCGTACTTGTTGAGCGATACGAGGCCGGTTAGTCGTCCAGAAAGATGGTACAGATGATCCCGGACAACGGGGAGACGAGCTGTATGGGGCGCATGCCATGACTGACATTGTTCCAAATCACCGCCGCACTCTCCTTCGGTTCCTCTAGCGGTGTTGTTCTTGATTTTGTTTTTCACACAATCACTGGTTGAAAACATGACGGTCGGAACTTTTGAGAGAAAGTTTTTTTCCTTATCTCCATTTCAAGATAGTAGAGACATCTTCCGGGGAACAAAGCGAATGATGTGCAAGCTTGTTCCTGGAGTTATATATCAATTCAACTTTCTTTCTGTCATTTTCGGACGGGACACGAATAAACCATGATTTCATCAGATAATTTATATCAGCGATTTCAAGATCATATATACTCTCACGAATCTCGCCAATTCGATTTTCTCTAATAGTGATGCAAGAAGGATTATTCCATGCTTTTTCTAGTTCTGATTTATAGTGTTCAATAAATTCGATACGACTGTTTTCCAATATGGGAAACAGTTCCTGCACTTGTGCTTTCCAGATTCTGCTGATTATTGCTGGTTCGTCGATTTGCTGGTCATGGAAAAATGGCAGAAAGTCCTTTGGCTGCTTATAGACAAGAGTATGAATATGCTGTTCTAAAATATCAATCATTATTTCAGTATCTGTTTCACATAGATAGAATAATAATGTTGACATGTATTTATGATAGATGAAAGACGTAACATCAGAGAACCGTAGAGTCAACTGACAACAGAAGGTATAATAATCATAGCCATGAACCAGTTCGTTGAATGATACCTGCTTCATGTTTGATGATAAGTGATTGGCATCGTGCGCGGAATGTTCAAGAACAAAAAGCCCGTCATGGATACCTTCGCCTTTGAAATTCGTCAGGAAGTGAATCCATTCATCCATTCTCTTGGGATGAATGTCCTTCACCCAGTAAATCTTGTTTTTTAACACGCCATTTTCAATAAGGAATCTCTCGATGGTTTTTCCTGAGGAAGCACGATATGAGGATTTGACATTCACGCTTGCGCAGGTGCTTTGGTTAAGAAGATAGTTTCCAATGGGGGAACCGTCGGCGGCAATATCCTTGTCATCCAGAAGCACTATGTCGGCATTGGTATATGCACTTGAGATTCGTGGATTGCAATAATCGTCACGCAATTCCGGTTTCCATGGGATTTGATGAGCGTCCTCGATGATAATATGCTTCTTTTCCTGTAGACCTTCGCAAATTTCATCGCACAATCTTGATGGGCCGGGAAGAGTCTCCCACCATAGCTTGCTATATGGTATGTTCTCGCGCGTTTCCATGTTCATCTTTTATTTGAGTCCCTTGAGGTACGCTTCAATCCCCGCGTCAACTTCATCCGAATTTTTCCCGAACAGTGCGAGGAATGAACTCTTGCGAAGCCTGTAACGTTCGTGCCCGACATTTTGCAATAAAGCCATTTCTCTCATTTCCTCAAGAAGGTTTTTGCAGTCATCCGGCTTTAGTTCATCAAGTTGATTTATATCATGCAATGCCGCGGCTTCAAGAATTTCATCGACGGTCGAACCATTGCGCTTCTGATTGGCGTCGGCGTAATAATTCCACGCAATGCAAAAAGCCAGGAGCCGATAGTTTGGATCCAAATCAAGAGTCCATTCCAGTTTTTCATTTATGGCGTTATTCATATCCTGGTCGGCAATCGCGGTCTGCAGCTGAGGCTCTGACAGCAGACAAGGGGGATTTCCCGCTTGGGCGCTGTAATGTGCTGAATATTGATTCGCCATGGATTCAAGCAATTTGAGACCAAAGAAATGAAGGATGCCAGGATAATAGTTCGACTTTGACAGGATAAGCTCCAATTTCTCGTCGTTTGTAAAGGAAAAGCCTAGATAATCCAGTGGGATTTGAAGTAGTTGCCGTGCTTCATAAGGTGTAAAGGGTTTTACACATTTATGGGCCAACTGGCCCAGAACGCTATTGTTTGCCTTGGCATTACTGGCGCGAACGACATTGTGGAGACCGGCTAATACAAACTTGAAGCGATTGTTGGTCTGGCGGGACAGATCCACGAAAGGAGTCAGAAGCTCATAATTATTCAGTGAGCACTCATGGAGGAAATTATCGGCCTCGTCCAGCAGGAGAAGAAGCCGATGAATTTCATATTCACTGTCATTGTACCCGAATTTCGGCCGTATGGCATAGAAGAATTCCTGGAGAGTTGAAAATGCAATGTGGATTTTGCGTTGTCCCAACTCAAACTTAATAGCCTTGACAATCTCTTCCTCTGTATGAATCTGCTTAATGGAAATATAAATGGCATAGTCTTTGTTTTCCGGCGCGTGAACCATATTTGCGGCTCGTTGCAAAATAGCCGTCTTACCGAGCTGGCGTCCTCCATACAACAGCATTGACGGAACGTTTCCCGCCTCGGTGATTTCCTTGAGATATGTCTCGCGCCCCCTGAACATTTCGTCTGCCACATATCCTTTTTGGTCGGAGAACGGCTGAATAAATGTAAATGGCAATGAGCAATTAAGCAAGGCTTCAAACTTGTCGTTTGTTTTTGTGGCAAGATACGTCAGCAGAACCTTGTCAATCAAAATGCAGGTTTGCGTATATTTCCTTCTGTGCAATTCTTCAATGATTTGCCGACGTCTTTGAAGCGTGAGTGATTTATCCCACAGAAGGAATGCAGGATTGGATAGATTACTGTCGACGATAATATTGACAAGCTGGGATACATCCATTTTCGCATTCACTCTCACAACATCCATGTTGGGAGGGGGCATGGTTCCAAACGCGGCAAACGGGGATGTGTATCTTGGAAGGTTCTTGGGTCTCGGGGTGAAATTGAGTTTATAGATCCTCTGTGGACTCGGAGACTGGGTTGTCTTTATGACTGCATTGGAAAAACCCAGGGATTTGAATACAGCGCTCAGCTTGTCGCAGATATCCGACTCGCCTTTCCCATACATCGCACCTTGCCAGGCATTGATCAAGTCTTCGCTGCTCTTCTTGTTGGATTGCCCTTCCGGGAAAAACTGCCATATGGTACGAGGTGTAAAATGCCCGTTGTCTGTCCTTTGACATACATCATACTTTTTCGAGTAGCTGTCCTCATTAAGAAATTCCTCCAGAAACCTGAGTTTGGGAGGTTCGTCCTCGGATGTTTCAATATCGGTTTCAGGATTCGCTTCGCATCTGTTCAGATATTCTTCCGCGACTTCATAATTACCGACTCCAAGAACCAGTTCTCTTACCTTCCCAAGCAATTCATGCTTATGGATATGCTCTTTGGGAATACTGTTCTCAAGAGCCGTAATTCTCGGTGCAAACTCCTCCTTGCGCTGTTGGGCAAGGAGGTCTATCCTTTGTTTTATGCTTGCGAGAAAGCGTCGCATATACCCAAATTCATTATAACCGGAAATGTTATCATATATGCTTTGAATATCCGATAGCATATTTTCTTTTTGGAGTTCAGAAATCTGGCCATATGCATAAGCCAATTCAATATGCCCCTGATAGTCTTCCATCAATATATCAATCTGCCTTTCCGCATTCTTAAGGTCGTCACTTGGTATCTGACAATGGGCCCCGTTGTTTTTGATTTCTGAAATCAAACTCATTGAAGAGAGGTTGTCAAACATCGAACACTCGTCAGGAATCGTTGAATCCGCAATTTTCTGCAGGATTTCATCCAAACCGGGGCGTTCTGAGACGATATGGCGAAGTGCGTTTCTCCAAGGCTCAAAGTACAAAGAGGAACTCTGCTTGTCCACTATAGGCTGCATGTCCTCGGAAAGAATAAACCATCCTGTGTGCAAAATCGTTCCAAATGTGAGGCCGATTTCCTTTTCATGCCCGGATAACCGCTCTCTTAGCTTCATGAGCATGTTGCCGATAAACAGGCGTACGACATTATTTTTGTCCTCCAAGGAGGCTATTGCCAGGTCAATGCGTTTGAGCAATTCACCTCTCTTGGCAGCCAAACGCTCCAGCTGGCCCTTTTCTTCATTTTCAGTGGCGTCATACCATTTTTTCAGCAAGTCAAGACGTTGTGTAAGCGGGCGTTCACTTTGTGTATAAATCCAACCGTCGAGAATTTTCTTTGCCCCGGAAAGATTTAGATTTTTCCATGCTTTTTGTATAATGGCTGATATTCTTCCTGCCAACTCTATTTTATCGTCATATGCGAACTCATCAAGTACGAGTTTTACATAATCCCTTTGATAAACGTCATTTTTAATAACGCAGTTTAGTGCACTTGTTATGTCGCTTGAATTGCCGAAGAGCTCTTCGCTGAAAGACGATTTGATCTTCTTGATGGATGAGGGCGGATTACTCAAAAGTTCCGCCTGGTGTGCCAATGCCCGTAATTCCTTGTTCTTGCTGTCTTTTTTCAGTATTGCGCCTAGGACGGAAGTCGTATATCCTCTGTTGGGAGAGTCGTGGAGTGAAAGAAGAAGGGAAAACACCTCACGAACCTCGTCAAGACCGCTCCAGACATCGCGTTGTTCAAGAAAATTCCTGGCGTAGGTCTTAAGAGAATAATCACCGCTGTTCTCCGGAGAGAACAGGGCACGTAGAAGAGCTGGGATTTTGATGTAATTTGCACTTTGGAAATTAGTATCAAGAATTTGAGGAAGATTGTAACCCGAGTAGATTTTTCCGCCGGTAATATCGGTATCTGTTGCATAGGCCAGCTTGACAAACAGATCATTATACATTTCATCATTGCCAGGCTCTGTGGCAGCAAATGCCTTGCATACCAGCATGGCGTCACCCAGCGATGAAAGTATGTGATCTTTTTCATATCTGGTTGGCATCCCCTCGTTGAGAATCTTGTATATGAGCAGCAGCGAATCATCATAATTGCTTTGAGGGGAATAGGAATCATCATTCAGCAGGCTTTCGGCAAGCTTGCTTGCTGTCAATTCAGGTTTCGTATCATAATCATCGCAGCCAAATACTACGCTGGGAACATATTTGACATGTACGGGGGGCAGAATGGAAGCTTGAATTTCAGTATCCGGGCCGGTTGGTTCAGTTGATGAACTTTCATTATTCTGTTCCTCAGGGATGTTTTCCTGTGTCGATTCGTTCTTAATTGACTGCTTGGTTGAATCGACATTAGTTTGTATTCCTGATGAAGTTTCTTTTGAACCAGGCGCAGCCTGATTTGAAGCAATTTCTTTAGATGGAGCAAGTTCGTCCAGTGTCTTTGCGCCTGCGCTAGTATCTTCATTTGACGGCATCAAAGGCTCCTGCACATCATTTGTCCCAGGTGTTTCCTCGACTGACGCAGCGTTTTCGCCATTGGAAACATTCTCATTGACTATCTCGGCATCCGGAGACTCTGTTTTCATTTCATCGGGGGCATTCCCTTTATCAGTAGCTTTATTTTCACCTTGTCCAGCTGGTTTGCTCCCGGTTTTCTTGTCTTCCTCGAATGCGGATTTACTCCTGGGAGAACTGTTCTTTCCATCAAAAGTACGCCATTGACCATTTTCAAGAACCAACATAGGTTTCCCAATCCGTGCAAGATAAACATCCTGGTCAGGGTTAAGATTCGGGAAATTCGACTTTATTTTGGGAATTATCTCATTGGCGGTTGGTTCATTATCTGAGGCAAACAGGATAATAGAGCATTCTGGGAGGATGTCTAGGTTTTTCTCATATAGTTGTATTCCGAGGCTATACTCTGGAATTATAGAATACCAGCGCTGAGGAAGGTTGCCAAGAGAAATGTTGATGCTATAGTATTCCCCATTCCAGGAAATGCTGTCTTTGGGTGCTGTTCGCAGGGCGTCTTTACCGTTAAATATTTGAGCAGTAAGCATAAGACTCTGAAAATATGCGTTATAAATCATTGTCTTATTGTCTATTATACCATTTGTCAATGGAGTTGGAAAATGGACAACTCCCGTATAATGTTCCTTGCTTTGTTCATTCATGCTTACATCCACATCAGCTGGCGGAAGTCCTGCCTGGGAAAGCCAATGCCCGATTTTAGGAATCTCTGCCAGTGCTTGATTACTCAAACAGTACCAGTGCCCCTTTAGTAGTTTCTTATGCCCATCCATTGGTTTGATTCGCCCGATGATGCCATCTTTATAAAGTTTATCCAGAAATTCATTGACAAATGATATGTCTTTGCTCTTACCTGCACAAAAGAAACTAACTATCTGTTCAATGCTTACCATGCAGAAGTGAGTCATGAACGATAGAATGTCACGTTTTATATTCTTATCTCGTGGATTTCTAGCTACATATATATTATTCCATGAAATTTGCCTTATTTGCTCATCATATCGAATTTCACCTTCAATATCTTCAAAGCCGTTTGGGGAGGATTTCGCTTCTTCCTTTGAACCGGTTTCGACCGGTTCTTTTTCTACTTGGGGGACAGGTTCATCAGAGACAACCTCCTCTTTCGTCTCTTCTGATTCCGCCTCTACACCGTCCGTGCCAATGGCAGTTTGTTCTATTGGGGCTGGTTGTTCACTCTCGCCAACGACATCGGAGCTACTTGATGGTGTTTCTTCCGTTTCAATAACCTTATTATTTGCAAGCGAATTTTCGTGACTATCTTTCTGGATTTCACTGTGTTCCTGAGATGCGGGAGATGCATTCTCGACTAAAGATGATGCTATTTGGGGCTGCTCCTCCCCTTGTTCCTTGCTGCCTTGAACAATTGGACTACCTATTGTGTACATTTTATAGGCTATCCTCAACAATGTGGCTGGAGTCAATTGCCCATTCAACGATTTAACCAAATTCATTTCCTGCTTACTTTCTTCAGTTGTCAATTCTACTGTCGATTCGCCTTGTTTGAATATGACTGCTGTTAGTATCCGATATGGCTCAAGCTCCTTCTGAATGGCGTCCAGTTCACTGGCCTTGATTTTCTGGAGTTTTGCGCGAAGTTCTGTAGCCTTCGTTTTCAAGTTTTCAATATCTTCTGAAAATTCGTTGTCCTTAGGGGTAATTGTCATAAAACTGTCAAGGCAATCCAGGATTGGCGAGATGAGGTTTTCTTGTAGCAGCAGATGAAGGCTGTTCAATTTTTTTAATTCCTCTGTGCAATGCTCGATTTCTGGAATGGACGGGCACTTCTCCTCCTTCAAGCCAGCAATCATTGAGGAAAGAAGTGCTATGACACTCTGTAGTTGAAGAAGGAAGGCTTCTTTTGGACTTGATGCATTGTCGTTTGACATTATTTTCACCTATGGCGGTTTGGATTTAGCGGCTTCATCGTGGGCGGGACCAGTATTTATTCATAACTATAATTCAAATACTAGTGTTTTACTACCTCAAACAAAACATTTTCCTGCACAGCCGCAAAAAAAGACCGTCACCAGTCCATTGAACTGATGACGGTGTCATTGAATGAAGCCTTGAGAGGAGGACCAGCCGTAGTCTTCACACCTTTTCAAGGAACACGGCCCTTTGTTCCTCCCAGTCGATCGGGATGGCCTTGCCGAGCTTGTTGAGCGATATCGAGGCCGGGTAGTCGTCCTGGAAAATGGCGATAATGATTTCCGGTGAAAGGGAGGCCAGCCGGATGATGCGCGTGACGTAGCTGACATCGCGCCCGATCGCCTCCGCGATCTCCTTGGGGCCACCGACCGTGCCGTCGTCGATGAAGGCCTGCCACCGCCGCCCCCTGGCGATCGCCAGAAGGAGCGCGTCCCGTCCCTCGTTCTTGTCAGGGGAGCCGTCCGCGACGCGCAACCGGCGCCCCGCGGCCGCCTCGCGCACCTCGATCGGTATGATGATTTTGAGGTTGCCGTTCGGCAGCCGTTCAGTTTTGATTGAATTGTCCATCCTCGATCTCCTGTTCAAGCTGTTCTATCCCGTCCACGTTGACCTCGAGTTCCAGACGGTCCGCATACAATGTCGCCCCTGCAAGGAGCAGCTCCATGATGCGCCTTGCCTCGGGGCGTGTCGCCTCGTTCCAGAAACCGTCGTCGAACGAGGCGAGGATGTCATGGCCGGGGACGCCGGTCGCGGCAGAAAGCGCGGCCAGCACGCCGGGCGAGGCGAACGCCCGGGAGACCTGGCTGAACACCATCTTCTCGACGACAGGGGCGCCGATCTCCCGCACGGGGCAGGACGGCACGGCCCGCTTGGCGTCGTTCACGCACCTGTAGTAGGTGTACACCTTCCCTTTCTTGGTGCGTGTGTACGGCATCATCGGCCCTCCGCAATGCCCGCACCGGAGAAGCCCCTTGAGCGGCGAGACGTCCGTGCTTCTGACGGTCTTGTCCTGGACTTCGCGGGTGTTGGCTTCGAGGAACTCGTGAGCCTTGTCCCACAGCTCCTGCCCGACGATGCCCTCGTGCACACCGTCGTAGAGCTTGCCGCCGCTGGATATCTTGCCGATGTAGGTGGGATTGTTGAGGATGCGGTACACGCGCGGCTTGTTCCACACGCTTCCGAGGCGTGTCTTCACGCCGTCCTCGTTCAGCTCCCTCGCGACCTGTTTCACGGACTGCACCTCGACATAGCGCCGGAAGATGCGCCTGACCACCTCAGCTTCAGCCGGCACGGGGATGAGCCTGTGGTCCTCCAGGCGGTAGCCCATGGCCACCACGCCGCCGGTCCAGAGCCCCTTCTTCCTCGTGGCCTCCAGCTTGTCGCGGATGCGCTCGCCGATGATCTCGCGCTCGTACTGGGCGAAGGTCACCAGGATGTTGAGCATCATCCTGCCCGAGCTCGTCGCCGTGTTTATGTCCTGCGTGACCGAGCAGAAGGACACGTTCCACCGGTCGAACTTCTTCATGAGATCGGCGAAGTCGCAGATGCTTCTGGACAAGCGGTCTATCTTGTACACCACGATCACGTCCACAAGACCTTTCTCGCAGTCGGCGAGGAGGCGTTCCAGGGCGGGCCGGTTCACGTTCCCTCCCGAGAAGCCGCCGTCGTCGTAGCGGTCCGGCAGGCATGTCCAGCCCTTGGCCTTCTGGCTCAGGATGTAGTTCTCGCCGGCCTCCCGCTGGGCGTCGAGGCTGTTGAACTCCATGTCCAGCCCCTCCTCGGCGCTCTTCCTTGTGTAGATCGCGCACCGCCTCAGGGGCGGCGCGTCTTTTTCATCCGTCTTTTTCATCGTCATTTCACCCCGAAAAAGAGCTTGCCGTTCCAATGCGTGCCGGTGATGGCGAACGCCGCGGCCGAGAGGGACGTGTAGAAGACGCCGTCCAGCTCGTATTTGCCTTTCTCCCTGTATATGACCTCATAGCGCCGCCCCTTCCATTCACGGACGTATTTCGTCCCGCTGCTTTTCCGCATCCTGGTCGCTGCGACGTTCTCGAGCCTCGCGAGCGGGTCCCCGTCCGCAAGCCGCTCGAGCTCGCCTTCCGTCTCGGCGGGCAGCCCGCCAAGGTGGAGCTCCTGGATGCGGTACGCCACGCGCCGCCTGACAGTGTCCTGGTTGATGCATTTCGTACCGAAGCCGTACAGCTCCTCGAACTTCGCGCGCAGGGCGTCCATGCCCATGGCCTCCAGTAAGGCCAGCTGTTTCCTGACAATCTCTTTGCAGTCTATTTTCATTTTGTCCTCCGTCTGGGCTGATTGCGCTTAATTAAGCCCCGCTTGCCGTGGAATCCAGTCTTTTCGCCGACATTCGCCGGATAATCGCCGAGGCGACCTCCAGTGCCTGTCTCAGCCGAAGCGGATACCGCCTGAACGGGTCCCGCGGGGGGCGCCCGGCCGTACGCCCCGCATTGCCGGCCTTCTGTCCGTTCATGCCTCGTCCTCCCCGGCAAAGCCCCCGAGGCCAAGACGGCGCGCCGCCGGCGCGACATGGTTCGCGATGCGCCAGTGGACGGTGGTGACGGGGATGCCGAGGCGGCGCGCGACGCCCCTGAGCGACATCCCGTCCATGAGCATCGTGCAGATGGCGCGGTCGTCGTTGTTCAGCGCGGCCAGCAGCGCGTCGGTCATCTGGACCAGGCTTTCCCCGCCCGCTGACTTGCGGCGCATCCCCCCTCCGTGGCAATCCTCGTCGGAGATGAGGTCGACAAGCTCCAGCCCGTCCCCCGCCTCGATGTTGAGCGACAAGTTTGAATAGCCTTCCTCCGGGTGCCTGCCGCGGCGCTTCACCTCGTCCAGCCCACGCTTGGCCAGGATGGTGGCCGTGAAGACGTAGCGGTCCCTGGCCGGATTGAATTTGGCCATCTCGCGTGCGAGGACGGCCCGGAGGCGGTTCTCAAGGTCGTCCCGCTCATGGCGTGCGAACAGCCCCGTCATGATCATCTTGTCGGCCTGGGCCTTGACGATTCGCTCAGTGCGCCCGTCGAAGAGCGTGTCGGGGGTGATTCCGCCTGGATAGCTGTCGGGGAACAGGCCGACGGACATGACGCATTCCGGTCCGGCGTCCATCAATGTGTTTTCGTTCTCCAGCGCCTTGGCCGCGTTCGCGGCATTCTTCGTGATGATGTCTTCCATTTCAGTTTCCTCTTGGTTGCGGAGGAAGCCGGGAAGCCGCCGGGCACATGGAGGGAGGCAGTCGGGATACGCCAGTCATATGTCTGGCGGCATTCCCGACGCCTCCTGTTTTTCAGGTCGGTCTGTCAGTTAATACCGTGTGGTTCGATTGTGGTGGAATGCGTTGTCTAGAAAGCGGGCACCGCCTCCTCGACATTTGCCTGGACAGGCTGTCCGTTCTGGACTTCCAGCCGCAGGATGACGGCCTCGCCAAGCCGCCTTGCGGTGAGTATGAGGTTCTCCTGGTTCGCGCTCAGCGTGAAGTCGCCGCACGCCCCGTCGCACGCCGGTCCGGATGTTTTGCCGAAGATGAGCGACCGGCATCTGCGTGTCGCGGCGGTGGCGTGGATCTCGCCTTCATGGACGACCAGGGCTGTGATCGTCCCGTAATGGAGTTCGCGGCAGACGGCCAGGATGGCCTGTTCCGATTCGGAAAGTGATTTATATTGCATTGAAGTCCTCTTCGCGTTGTCTGGTTTTCGCAGGGGATACCCGACAACAGGGTATCCGTCCGATGCCAGGACCTGTCTCTTGGCACGTGATAAAGATACTATTAAAAATCAGTCCAAAAAGGCGGGGAACAATCGGGAACAAGCCGGGACGGTGGACTTTGCGCGACACCATTGCGGAAGAAAAAAATGTATTTTTTTTCCAGTTCCCCTGAATTCGGGAACGGTTCCCTGATGTTCCCGCGATTCCTTGATTCAGGCATGGAAATTCGGGAACATGCGTAAAAAAGGCAAAAAAAAGCCGCTGCTGCTCAATTGCAGCAACGGCTATGTATATTCCTTAATATAATAATATGGGCGGTCAGACGGCTCCGATGGCCTTGGCTAGCTCACGTCCCCGACGCCTGACTTCGTCCACGAGCTTTTCGGGGGACAGCGGGACCGCGTCCCCTCCTTGCGCCAACACCCAGGGGACGATGCGTTCAGACGCGGCCTCCGGGACAGTCAGTATGTACCATCCAGACTTGACGTCGGGGGCTATAGCCTGGCGGGTGTGAAGAATCTGCCTCTTCGCGTACTGCACGCCACGTTCCGTAAGGCGGATCTTGACATCGGGGATCTTGGGGAAATCATAGAAAGAGTCATATGTGAGGCTGTCTATGATCTCACGGCGCGGTTCGAAGGTCTCCTCCAGCATGACGGCTCCGGCGATGCGGGAAAGCAGAAACGTCCTTACCGCGTCGCGTTTGTGGCAGTAGGCCTTTATGTTCCATTCCATGTCGAAGAAGGCCAGGGCCTGCGGCTCGATGACGCGCTTGGACTCCGCCCCCCCCTCATCCTTGTAGTCGATGTACAGAAGCCTTCTGGAACTCCATGCGTCGAATACCGTCAGGAATATGTCCCCGTTCTCGTCAGGGCGCCATCCGCTGAGGAACTTGAAGCTTTCCGTTCTCCGGACGGACTGGCTGCTCGCGCCGCATCCGGCCAGCGTCTTGGTGACGGCGGCCTCTATCCTGTCGGCCAGCGCCGCCGGAAGAAAATCATGCGCGAACTTGGCGCCCAAAGTCAGGGCCAGCAGCTCGTTGTCGCTGAGGATCATCGGGGCGACAAACTCCCACTCCGGATCTTTTAGCACATAGGCATGGCTGGGGACGTCGTATTTCAATGGGCATTTGTACTTTGCCACGAGGGTGTTTATCGCCCTGTAGACGGACTGCCGTGAACATTTCCCCAGGGGGCCCGACCCAAGCCCGGCGTCGACAATCCCCTCGATCAGGTTTTCAACCGTGACCTGCGAATGGTTTTTGAGGTAGTCGACGATGAAGGCCATCCGGCGGTAGAGCTTGCGCGCCCCGTCCTGTGATTCAATGGTGTCCATATTTATATAAGGTAAATGTTGAATAAATAAAGGTGGGTGAATGGCAATACTGTAACCTGTTTTGACTGAAATGCAAAGGGATGGGGTGGAAAACGGCTTGTCCATGCCTGATAGATAAAAAATATGAAATTCACTTGCTCATATTTTGTATAAGTGTATATTAAAAATATTGAGCAAGAAGAAAACGGCGGCCGCATGCCGTCGCGAAGGAACAACAGACAGAGGTGAAACAATGGACAACAGTCAGTGCATTCGTGAAATCAGGGTCAGCGGGGGCTTCCTCGATGGCCTTTCGTTCGAATTCAGCCCGCGGCTCAACTGCATCATCGGGGCGCGCGGCACGGGTAAGACGACCTTCGTGGAGCTCGTCCGATACGCCCTCGACCTTCTTCCACAGGACACCGCGGCCCGCAGGCGGGTGGAGAACATCGTGGGCAGCAACCTCAAAGGAGGGTGCGTCGAGCTCCGGGTCATCTCACGGAACGGGAATGAATATGTCATCACCCGGACACAGGGCGAGAAGCCCATCATCCTAAACGGGGACGGCACGCCCAGCGACCAGCAGTACATGCAGAACATCTTCGGCATCGACATATTCAGCCAGAACGAGGTCGAGAGCATAGCCGACAACATGGGCTCGCAGCTTTCCCTTATCGAGTCGTTCGGGGATGCGGCCTCCGAATGGATGCTGAAGCAGGAGATCGGCAACTGCAGGCAGAAGCTCTTTGAGAATGCGATGGGGCTCAAGCCGCTCAGGGCTTCGATCGCCCGGCTGAAGGACGCCATCGCGGGGCTCCCTGCATGCGAGGAGCGTCTGAAAAGCCTCGCCATCCAGTCCGGCGACGATTCGAAGACGGTGGTCGCCGCCAACACGCTGCGCTCGCTCCGCGAACGAGAAAAGGGAATATGCCCGATGGTCGAGGAGCTTTACAAGAAGGTCGGGCTCCCCCTCAAGGGCTTCAAGGGGATGATAGCCTCGGAATTTCCCATGGACGCCATAGCCGAATACGCCGGTTCGCCCAACTACCGGCTGATCGCCGAGATACAGGCGACTGCCGAGAGGACGGGGGTTGAAATCGACGGGCACCTCGACGCCATATTGCAGGCGCTCGCCAAGGCATGGGGCGATCTCCAAAGCTCGAAGCAGGCGCTCGCGCTCGCGCAGAACGCCCAGGAGGTGGAGTACGGGAAGCTCATCGAGAAAAGCAACGCCGACAGGGCCATCGTGGCCGAGAGGATGAAGACAGAGCGCGAACGCAACAAGCTGCTGGAGAGCAAGCGGCAGCTGGAGGCGCAGCAGGCGGACTACGCACGCCTCCAGGAGGAGCGCGCCAGGCTGAAGGCGTCGCTTTCCGAAGCCCTTGACAGGCAGTTCGCCCAGCGCAGGCAGACGGTCGACAGGATCAACACTGAGCTCATGTTCCAATGCATCAACGTCACCATAGAGCAGAACGGCAACCGGGATGCCTACATGGAGTTCCTGGCCGAAAAGCTCAAGCCGTTCGCCGTCAAGCACAGGGATGTGGCGGCGAAGGTGGCGGAGCGCCTCACACCCGACGAACTGGCCGGAATGCTCCGCGAAGGCACCGGTGCGGAAGAGAAAATCATCGACGCCGTCGGCATAAACAGGAACCAGGCGCACGCGCTCGTCTCCGCTTTCACGGAGGATTCGCTCTACGAGCTGGAGGCGGTGGAGCTGCCGGACCGCGTGCGGATCGAGCTGAAGGACGGCGACGTCTACAAGCCGACGTCGGAGCTGTCCACGGGGCAGAAATGCAACGCGATCCTGCCCATCCTCCTGCTGAAGAGCAACCGGACGCTCATCATCGACCAGCCCGAGGACAACCTCGACAACGCATACGTCCACGGCTTTGTGGTGGAAAGTGTTAAGGAGGTCAAGAGGAACCGGCAGCTCGTGTTCGTGACACACAACCCGAACATCCCCGTGCTCGGGGACGCCGAACGCATCCTCGTCCTGGAGTCGGACGGCATGCACGGCCGCTGCAGGAACGCGGGCGGTGTAGGCAGATGCAAGAAGGACATCATCAACATCCTCGAAGGCGGGGAGCAGGCCTTCCACGAGCGCCAGGCTCGCTACGGAATGGACGACGGGGACGAGCTGGAGGATTTCTGAACATGTCATATGAAAACAATAGTCCGGTGGCGTCGTCCGCGCCATCGCCATTTGATTCTTCCGCGGACGAGGTGTTCACGGCTCCTGAGTGGAGCGCACGCATCAGGGAGGTCGAGGACATCCGTGAGGCCCTTTCAAGGCATTGCGGCGACGAGGGGGTGCTCAACCGTCTCGCGGAGCTGGCCGGTGATCCGAAGTG
>JAEEGH010004293.1_pt1 | contig 36652 bp, 29 predicted proteins | sample 9134181 | NCBI WGS metagenome assembly JAEEGH01 (sample SAMN16246544, study PRJNA631951) | gut metagenome | biome: gut microbiome; feature: rumen; material: DP-attached | host: Bos | place: Iran: Karaj | collected 2018-10
GCCAGACCCGTGGTGGCCACCATGTCGCCGTCCTGAACGTTGCCGGAGAGCAGCTCGTAGGATTTGCCCAAGTGGCGGCCGACCTCCACCTGGTTGAAGGAGACCTTACCGTCCTTGTAGACATAGACGTAGCGGTTGCCGGAGCCCTGTTGACGGAAGATGGCCTCGTCGGGGACAACCACGTGCTTCTGCGTGCCGAAGTTGATGGTCACGCGGGCGTACATACCCGGACGCACACGGCTGTCGGTGTTGGCCAACTGAACCTCCACGGGGAAAGTGTGCGTGGCACCGTCCATCGTCGGGTATATCAGACTGATTTTGCCCTTGAACTCCTCTTCACCGTAAGCGTCCACCTTGATACTCACCGGCGTGCCGACCTTCACCTGCTTGAACAGGGTTTCGGAGAGGTTGATCTTCATCTTCACGGGGGTGATTTGCTGAACCGTTACCACGGGCAGACCGCCGAAGAGGTCGCCACTGTCGTAGTTGCGGGCACTGATAACTCCCGAAATAGGACTGATTAACTGCGTGTTCTCCAACAGGTTGTCGTATGTGGTCTGCGCCACATCAAGCTGGGTTTTCATAGCATCCCAGTCGGACTTGGAGCATCCGCCGACCTTGTAGAGCTCGTCGATGCGCTTGAAGCTGGCTTTGAGGTTGTCGAGCTGCGATTTCGATTGTCTCAGACTGTTTTCGTTCATCTGCACGAGCACCTTGCCCTTAGCCACTCGGTCGCCGACCTCGACGTAGATCTTGTCAATGCGGCCGCCTGTGAGCGGTGCGATGTTGTTCACCGCGTTGGCCTCCACAATAGCGGTATATTCGAAGGTCTGATCCACATCCTCCACATGCACTTCCTGTGTGCGGATAGTCATCGTCTGTCCGCCGGCAGTGACGGCCTCTTTTTTCTTGCAACCACCCATCACTAACAAGGTGATTGCCAACAAAATGGTTAACTTTTTCATATTTGGTATTATTTATTTCATCATTATTTCATCGTATATTCATCGTCATTCGTCATTTTTCATCGTCAATCATTCATTTCCAAGGGTTGCATCCAAGTTGGCCTTCGCTGTAAGGTAGTTGAAAATGTCCTGGCAATAAGAAAGCTGGGTGGTGGTGAGGGCGAGTTCGGTAGTGCGGAGGTCAAGCCAAGTGTTCATGCCGACCTCGTACTGCTTCTGCGCGATCTCGTAAGCTTTTTGCGCCTGCCGCATGGTTTCGCTGTCGGAGGCGATGTCGTCAATAGCCTGCTGCATGTCGTTGAGGTAGCTTTGCACGCCGAGACGGAGGTTTCGTTCCAAATCCAGACGCTGATCCTTCATGTTCTCAATGTTCAGGTCTGACTGTTTCAGCTTGTAGTGGGTTGCTGCCCAACCGACGATGGGCACCTGCAATGACAACGCAATGTAAGAGTACGGGTAGTTGGTGAACTTGCTGCCATCATCGCCCATACCGGAATATTGGAACGCACCGGCTAAAGCGAGCATCGGCAGGGAAGCTCCACGGATGATTTTCTTCGATTGCTCCAGCTGTTCAATGCCCATTTCCAACTGTCGTAACGCGGAGTTATAGGCTAATTGTAGTTCCTGTTCGGAGGGCATCGTGGCATTCAGCACCGTCTGCTCATAATCAGAGAGTTGGCCATCGAAAATAACCGGTTCGTTAACGTCCATGCCAAGTACGACTTTCAGCCGCATACTGGCTAATTTCACCGCTTTGGCGGCGGAGTTAACGGCAGGACGCTGGTTCTGCAACGCGACATCGGAACGCAGTTTCTCAAATTCGGAGACCAAACCCTGCTCAAACGACTGGGTTACGAGTTGGTTGCTTGCCTCCAGATTGTCATAGCTTGCCTGCAACACATTGTATGACTGTTTGGCCAACAGGTAGGTGTAGAAAGCCTGTTTCACTTGGTTGACCAACTCCAATTTGGAAGAACGCGCCGACTCCAGTGCCAAATCAATGTCCATGGAGCTGAGCTTCAAGCTTGACCAAAGCGGGAAAGAGACTATCGGCAGACTCAGGTTAGCCCCGACAGAGTAGGTGTTGTCGCGACCCACCTTGATGTTCATCGTCTGTCCGCCCATGTCCATTGACATCGTTTGCTTGAGCAGCGTGCGGTTATAGTTGGCCGCCACCGACACGTCGGGGAAGAGCGACACGATCTGCTCCTTCTTGTACTCCCGTTTGATATCGACGGAGCGGTCGGCGATGCGCATCGTCGGCGACTCGGAGAGGGCGATTTCGATGGCCTTGTCCAGATTCACATGGACGGAATCCTGCGCCTGCAACCTTGTAGCCAGTCCACACACCAACACTCCTGCCAACAAGTAAGCCAAACTTTTCTTCATTATCTGCATATCTTTTTCTTTAGTAATTTTCTATAACACAATGAATTAGGATAAACTTTTTACCTAATTTAAAACGGGTGCAAAAATAGTAAAAAAATGTTATGCTGTGTATTAATTACACACTTTTTTGATATAGTGTGAAATTTGCCTGAAACTTGGTTTGTGTGGGAGTTGGTTTTCTTTGTCTAATATTATTGATAATGTTTTCATTTTATAGCATTTTTAATTGTTTCTGCCCATATAGTATGGAAAAAAAGGAAAATGTTACACCTAAAACAGAAGAAAAAATTTTTTTCGCTGGGGTGTAACATTTCGGTTGTTTTCCATACTTGTAGATAAAAACGAATGCAATTTGACAAGGCAATGATACGAATTAACAAGAAAGACAAGATCATGATATACATCATACAAGGACGCTTTGTCTGGATTCTCTATAATGAGATAGACCTTGGGGCGCAACGGGCGACCAGGTGGTTTCCCAGTAGGCGAAACGAGCAGAAGTATCCAATAACGGTAATAAGATTGTGAAAGAAAAATATCATTATGAACAAGAAAAAACTAAACCAACCACTGATGCGTCGCCTTTCGCGAGGAGGGTTCGACAACAGCTACGCCGTCACCAATCCTAAAAGTCACTGCATTCTTTTGGAAATCAAACTCCTTTTGGACATTTTCGAACCTATCAGTGACGACTACCGTCACGGGCTATGGATAGAGATTCCGCGAGGAGAACCCTCTGACTGGGTCAGTTTCGAGGAAGTTAAAGACCGGGGTGAAGCAAAAACCGAGGAAGAATACTTGTCATACTGGCAATGTGAATTTCCTCAGGATACATACTGGTATTATCTCTCTGTGAGTCAATACCGAGGAAAAACTTTCCTCCATATTTCAGACAATGATATGCATTGGTGTATCATCCACGATGATATTGACAGGAACTGCCACAGTCACGATCCTTTAGACTGGTTCCTTGACCCGCTTTTGACTTTTTTGAAGGAAAAAGTGGCCGAAATCGCAAAGAATCCAGAAATCTACAACCGTTATGTGGAAGAAAATCTTCCCAAGCGGCAACGCACGGGACATATTCCTCGAAAAGACTTGGACAGGATCGTACCCTGGCAGCGAAGATTGCCTAAGGATGTGGAGAAAGCCATCCGAGTGCTTAAAGAGTGCATCGTCAATGAGGAAATTTATCGGAAAGCAGAATCAGGAGAGGCTATCGATTCTTATCCGTCATTCTATCGGGGGCCTTTACCAGACATGAGTATCCGATTGTACGCCAAATATTTCCGCGTGGCGTACTTGGCATACGAAAAACATTTCCGCCAATTCTACGACAAAAAAGAATCTAAGAAGAAAGAGAAATGGTTGAAGGATGTTGCCGGCATGACAGATGTGGAATTCTATCGGCAGTATCAGTTGGGGCGGCACGGCGAGATCACGGATGAGACGAATCTGGACAGTGCGGCGGCATTCAAGGAAATGGCGTTTGACCATTATGGGGAATTGGGACTGTCACGGATGGATGTACATGCGACGGATTGGTACACCCCAGGCAAATGGCTGATAACTTTCGGAATAAGCTACTCTTCTTGTGTGGATGTGGGTGCGGAGATTGCCGTGGCGCTCTACGAAAGCGGTTGCCCCCTTATTATCTATGACGCACAAAAAATTCTGGATGTCTTGGAAGAGCGCGACAATGTGCTCCTTACGCCTCACACCTTCCACGATTATTTCGGGCATCATGTAGAAGGCACTGTTTTCGACCTTCCATACGAATGCTACTTGGGGAGGGACTGCGAACTCACCCGCGAACAGTACGACGAAATTGTGTCATTGGCCAAGTGGGATCAGGAAACGCCATTGGTTCTTGACCTTCCAGTTCCACTAGATAGCCCTGCATACGATCTCATTCGCGAAGAGGATCAACAACCGCTTACCGTCTGTGGCATCCTTGTAGCCCTACAGAAGAAATACGACAAACTCGTCTTTGGAATTATGGATGAAGACTCTAAAAGTTTCTGCTACCTTATTGAACACTGCGAACCCGAAATCAAGGTTGAAAACCGCTCCCGGCTATTTGATTGTCCCAATGAAGCGTTGCTGGATGCTGTAATTCGATACACGGAAATCAAGAAAAGCCGACAAACATTATGAGACCAGCACGAAGACTAACCTCAAAGAAAATAATTCAACCGAGGTGTAACATTTCGGTTGTTTTCCATACTTGTTAAAAGAAACGATAAAGTTATGAAACGATGAAAGAATTAATAGAACCCATAGAAAGTGATACCCCGCTGGCGAAGGCCTTCAATCGTGTGATGGCGAAAATACAACTGTTGCGTATCATGTCCATCCCTCGCGTTTTTAAAGATTCTAAAGACGAGATGGCGGCATTCAGAATGCAGAACTACTATGAGACAGTTCTTTGGGAAAAATGGCTGCATGGTGTCCTCGGACGATTGGAGGAATGGTCAAAAACCATCAATGCTTACTTTGATGAGTTTAACGGCAGTTGGGAATATTATGCGTTGTCCAAACGTTTAGATTTCATTCGTGAATTTGGTTCTGACGTAGAAGAAGACTATAATTCGGACGGGAGCATCAAAACGCAAAGTATCACTCGTGAACAATTGAAATACCACACCCTTTTCAGCGACCTCTACCATGACAGCGTGGATATCGTTCAAGATACCGAGCCGTCAGACCTGTATTCTTTGATGAGTGCTCTCAACGCCAATTCATGTATGTCCATTATCGATGTTCTGCAACAGTTGTCGTGTAAGGGAATAAGGAGTTATATCGTGGACAAGAACGGGAATATTCGCCTTGCGACAGAAGACGACAGGACGCAGATGAGGATTTCTGAATTGGCGGAGGCAATTGATCTAGGACAATTGGTCTTTGCGGTCGCCCAGTTGATGGAGACATTAACTTCTGAAATCGAATCCATCTACAAATCAGATCGAGCATTTGAGGATAATCACGACATACTTAAAGATATGCTTTGTGATATCACAGCCATGCTTCAGCTGAAATTGGATGAAACGAGGTTTTTTAAACAATCAGCCACCGGTTCAGCTTGCACCAGAAGCCCCTGACGGTGAGTCGGGCAAAATAGGATGCCGTGGATTCATGAAGCGTATGACCGGTGGTTTCACGGTATTGCTGGCGAAGTTGCCTGATAGCGGCGGCACAAGGCAACGTGTCGATAATCTGATCATAGTAAACCGACAAGGTGGAATAGAGGTTCGAGAAGTCATCGTTGATGTGCTGCGCCATCTGCAAGTGGGTGTCGTCGAGAGGGAGAGATTCGCCACGAAGCAGGCGGTCGCGAAGTTTCGCAAGGCTGCACTTCGCACGATGAGTGGTGACCCTGTACGAAAGGCAGGTCATCCCAAGGGCTTGGGCCACCGCCTCGTTCGACAATGACTGCTGCCGATTGAGCATCGACAAGAGAAAACGGAAAAGGACGAAACGGTAGTTCGGGTTGAAGGTCTGGTGCGCGTAGGCGATCAGGCTGGCGGCAACGGAAAGAATCCACTCGTCGGTCTGAAGAGTGTCGGGAATATCGGGGATTTCGGGGATTTCGCAGGAGGCGAAGGGTTTAGTGACATCAGCTGCGTTAGGGATGTCACTGACATCACTGATGCCAATACCATCAGCTGCATTGAAAATGTCGGGACTGGCAACGCTTTCGGATGAGACTCCCGCATGAAGGAACTGCTCTTCAGCAGCAGCACGCACAGCGAGGTAGTTTCGGAAAGTCCTGACCAGCCAGGCCTCAAAGACCTCCTTGTTACGGATACTTTGCAGTGACCGGTAAGGAGTGCGGTCCCTTCCGTCTCCGCTGTCATTTCCTTCGCGCAGGTATAGGAAGAAATCATTGACCACATCCTCGAAATCGTCCGCCAAACGGGAGTGGTACACCTCGAACCGCCTTCTCAACTGGAAGTTGACCCGATGGTGCAGTAAATAGTATGCCGCCTCGTCCGCCCGCTCACCTCCTTGTAGCAGGATGTCGATGAAATCTGCAGATGGGACTTCCGAAAAAGAGGAAACTTCGTCTTTGTCAAAGTTGAACTTTTGCATCGTTTTGAATTGGAAATAGAATAACGCAAATATATTGTATCTTGTCTCTTGAAATCTTTTCGAATTTGTTCGCAAAGATAGTACAAAAATGCTCTCCTGTCAATACTTTTGCGGAATTTGTTCGACACTGAGTGTCAACTGAATATAAAAAACAATTTAACTAATCAAGCTTGAATAGTAAATTTTTAGAGAGGTGTTTTGCAAGAAAATTGTCCCTGTTCCCACAAAACATACTGGTTCGACACCCTTTAACCCTCAAACTCCCTAACCTTCTAGCCCTCTAACCTTCCAACCCTCTAACTTTCAATAACCAATAACCTATAACCCATAACCATTAAAATTGTATCTTTGCCGCGTGTAAAAATCACACAGAATTATGGGAGAAAAAGGAGTCTATACATACGATTATTGGCGGCCGGCAGTGACGGCGGACATTGTGGTGTTCAGTTTTGACGGCACTAACCTCAACGTGTTGTTAATCAAACGCGGGAATGAACCCTTCAAGGGACATTGGGCTTTCCCGGGCGGTTTTCTGGAGCCGGACGAAACATTGGAGGAAGCCGCGCGTCGCGAACTGAAGGAGGAAACGGGACTCACGCCCAAGCACTTCTACGAGGTGGGGTCATTCAGCGACCTCGACCGTGACCCGCGAGGCCGCACTATTTCGGTTGGGTTCGCATCGGTCGTGCGCCCGTCCCAAATCAAGGCTGCCGCCGGCGATGACGCGAAGGAGGCCCGCTGGTTCAACGTCCATGAGATGCCCCGCCTGGCCTTCGACCACGAGAAGATCTGCCGCATGGCTCTCTGGAAACTCCGACTCGCCTTCATCAACTCCCCCGTCGCATTTCTCCTCGTGGACGACATCTTCACCCTGCCGGAGATGCAACGGCTCTACACCCACGTATTCAGCAAGGAGTTCGACCGCCGCAACTTCCAGAAAAAGTTCCTGTCGTCGGGCATCATCACCCCCGTGGCACAAAGCGAGGAAGAGCGGAAGTCGCCTCACGCTCCTATCCAATATCGCTTCAACGAGGCTGGATACGTACATCTGCGCGAGAAAATGCTGCGGTGCTGAGAATAGCCAACCGTAGAGCTGCGAAATTTTTCGTCTCTACAAAATACCAATAGTCGTAGTGTTATTGAAACAGTTGGATGATTTTCGGGACGAAGACCAGCAGGCCGATGGCGGCGGCGGCGATGGCGTTTACTAAGACCGCCGCAGCTGCCAAATCTTTGACCTTTTTGATGCGTTCGTCGCGTCCGGGGCACACTACATCGGAAAGGTCTTCGATAGCAGAGTTGAAGATTTCGCCGCTGAAGACCAGTCCGACGGCAAACGCGATGGCCGCCCACTCCAGCACCGAAAGTTTGAGCAGCGCACCCGCGATGATGACGCAGACGGTCGCGAACAGATGTATCCGGCTGTTGTGTTCCTCTTGGAAGAGCACCTTCAGCCCGTTGAACGCGTATGTAAAGCTTTTCAGCCGTTTCGCAATCGAAAATTTCTCCTGATTTTTCATTGTTTTTGAATCTGCAATCATTTGAGGGGCAAAAATACACAAATTAAGATTATCCCAATGGGCAATGCTGCTTTCGCTTTGGGTCGGTAGGATTTTGATGAATCGAAGGCCAATTTCATTTGGGCGTTGAGAGGCCTTTCGCTTCGATCAAAGGTTTCAACTCTTTTTCAAAAATGCTGCGCTCAACAATGCGGTAATGAGGATGATATGCATCCCGGTATGCCTTACTATGTCGTACAGCCTGGTGTTTTTGGCTCGCTTCAAATAAAAAACCCGCATCGGTTTCGATATTATTCACTTTTATGTCGTATTGCAGGATGATCTCCACGATGAAACTCCATTCTGATGCCCAATCTTGATTTGGCATGTTTTTCATATTCGCACTTTGCACAAAGGCATTGATTAGTTGGTTGGCATTAATCAAACTGTCTGTTACGGCTGCAAGGTACACGCGCACATAACGTCCATTGTTGCCTGTCATTTCGTAAATAACAAGGGAAGTGTCTTCCATTTCTGAAAGTTCTTGCATGAAAAATTGCCTTACAGAAACGGTGTCCACGATAAAGTGTTCTGACCCGAAGTGATTCTGGTAGAAACTTTTATAGACATCCTGCAAAGTGGCTTTCGGGTAAGTGTCCATCATCGACGAGACGGCATTTCTGACAGATAAAGTGTCAAATGTTTGGGCTTTGCTGGTGCAAACTGTGAAAAACAGTGCCATGAACGCGAGGATATATAACTTCTTCATAATTACACATGAAATATTTGTTGACATTATATCTACAAACGAGCCGATGGAAGGCTTTTGTTGTAACAATTCACCACTCTACCTCTTTTATCTCGCCCTCCGGCGAGCGGTAAACATAGCGTTTCACCTCGACTTCGGTGTCAAGGTTGAGAAAAGTGCAATAATCGGTAATGGGAATGCCGTTGAAGCTTATCAGATAATCGCCTGTACGGATGCCTTTCTGGTAGGCCTCCGAGCCCTTGCGTACCACGGCTTTTACTTCGCCGAGGGTGTCATTTGTGCCGGCATCGAACATCAGATTCTTGACTTCTCCTTTGATTTCCACTGGGATGATGACCGCTCCCTCCCAAAACTTGATCTTCACTGTATCGACAAAATCGTGTTGGGAGAAGAGGATGTTTCTGAAACTTTTTTTCTGCGCAGATGCGGAAAAAGAAGTTAATATCACAAATAATAAGAGGTAGAAAAGATGCTTTTCCATGGTTGATTATTCTTTAATATGTATAAAAACACGAAGGTTTATTCCTTTTTTCATATCCAAAAGATTTTAGATTTTGAGATGGCAAAAATATAAAAAATGCAACCCGAAAACGGTATCCTTGTGATTCATTTTCGGCATTTCAAAAAATTATACTTTTACGCCCTCAATCAAATTTGAATAAGACGAAGAAAATTTTATCTGTATTTTTTTGTTTTGCGTTTTGATTGGTTGGGCACAAACACCTCTCCTTACCACAGATAGATGCCCATTTCTTTTTTGTGATGCAAAAATACGGATTTATTTTAACAACATGTTAAAATCGGTCTTTTTGCTAAATTTTTACGCCGATATGTTAACTTGCATGATGGTAGCGATGTTAATTTTGCAGACAGAAAATTATTTTTTGATTAAAAGGATAAATTTTATGAAACGCACTGTTTTCCTTATCGGCATATTGTTTCTGGTAATTTGCGGATTTTCTCAGACACCGGGCGACAACACCGTCGAAGTAGTCTATAGCGGCACGACGGCAACGGTGGCTGTCGCCGACAACGTGACGCAATACCTGACCGTCACCCAACAGGGGGCGCATGTCTCCATCGCGCAGAGCGATTCCCTCGCCAGCGAAATCACCTACAAATTGAGCGGCACATCGGCCGACGGTGAGTTCTATATGTCGGGCTCTTACAAAGCCACTCTCGAGCTCAACGGTCTCACGTTGACCAACGTCACTCCCGTATATAGCGGAGCGGCGGTGCATGTCCAGAACGGCAAACGCATCAACGTGAAGGTTATCACCGGCACCACCAACACACTCGTAGATGCCGCCGGTGGTTCGCAGAAGGGATGCCTCTACGTGAAAGGCCACGCCGAATTCAAGCAGCAGGGCACGCTCAATGTGGTGGGCAACGTGAAACACGGCATCAAGGCCGGTGAGTACATTAGCATAAAGAACGCCACGATCAATGTGACCTCCGCCGTGGGCGACGGCATCTCCTGCAACCAGTATTTCCTGATGGAGAGCGGCACCCTCAACATCAGCGGCACCGCTGACGACGGCATCCAGTGCGACCTTGAAGGCGACACGGCTACCGCCATCACTGCCGACCACGAGGACGAAGACTCGGGCAACATGTACATCAGCGGCGGTACTATTATCGTCAATTGCACGGCGATTGCCGCCAAGGGCATCAAATGCGCGGGCGACATATACATCACCGGGGAGCCGGTTATCACGGTAACCACCAGCGGTAAAGGCACTTGGGACGAGGATGACTTGGAGACCAAAGCCGCCTGCGGAATGAGCGCCGACGGGGATATCAACATCAGCGGCGGCACGTTCAATCTCACCTCCACTGGTTCCGGCGGTAAGGGCTTGAAATGCGACGACGTGCTGACCGTCAGCGGCGGCGACATTACCATCGCAACCAGTGGCGGACTCTACTACAATAACGGAACAACGGAAAACACCAACTATACTGGCAACACCGACCACATAAACAGCGACTACTACTCGTCGCCCAAGGGTATCAAAGCCGGTTTGAAGACACAGGTGGGCAACAGCTACACTTACAGCGGTGGCCTGGTCATCAGCGGTGGCAACATAAAAGTGACCACCACTGGCCGTAATGGCGAAGGCATCGAGAGTAAGAACACATTGAACATAATGGGAGGCGAAGTCTATGTCAACGCATACGACGACGGCGTCAATTCGGCCCAGAATCTGACCATCACCGATGGTTATGTCTATTCCCGCTCCAACAACAACGACGGCATGGATGCCAATGGCAACTTTTACATCAATGGCGGCCTTGTTTACGCCATCGGCGCACGTTCGCCCGAGTTGGCCATCGATGCCAATTCAGAAGAGGGAAAGAAGGTCTATGTCAACGGAGGTGTTGTCATCGCGGTGAGAGGCATCGAGAACGGTAGCTCCATCAACCAACCCTATATCCAGTCTTCGTCCGTCAGCGGCAACAGCTGGTACACGGTGACCTACGGCGACAATGCCGTGGCTTTCTATACTCCCACTATTAACACCGGCGGCGGCCCTGGCGGTGGTGGTGGTCCTGGCGGCGGCAACTCTTCCACGCTCATCTCCGCACCCTTGACGCCATCGCTCGCCAATGGGAACACCATCAGCGGTGGCACCCCGCATTTCGAGGCGAACTGCTATGTTAGTGGTGACGATGGTGGTGACGACACCGGCATCGACGATCTTGACATGGAGGATGTCACCATCAAGAGTCTGAACGGCAATATCATTGTCGAGGGCTGTGAAGACTGTGCAGTGATCATATTCAATATGGAAGGCCGCAGGGTAGGGGACAGTGGACTTGCTCCCGGCGTGTATATCGTCAAAGTCGGCGACCGCCCGGCGCGAAAAGTTGTCGTGAACTAGGAGGCGGCAGCAGTCTGCAATCACTCTCCCAGCATCCGTTGAATATCCTCCTCCAAACCCTCCGGTGACACCATCGGTTCAAAGCGCAGGATAGTCTTGCCGTCTTTGGAAACCAAAAACTTGCCGAAGTTCCACTTGATGGCATCGCCTTTGTCGAAACCGGAACCCGTTTTTTTGTGAATCATGTCGAGTTGGGCGGCGAAGGCTTCGTAGCCTTCCGGATAGCCGGTGAACGGGGCTTTTGACTTAAGGAAGGTGTAGAGCGGACTCTCCTTCTTCCCGTTGACATCGACTTTGTCGAACAGCGGGAAAGTGACGTTGTAGGTCAACGAACAGAAATTCTGGATCTCCTCGTTGGTGCCGGGTTCCTGTTCGAGGAACTGGTTGCACGGGAAAGCCAGGATCTCCAGTCCTTGGTCCTTGTATTTCAAATAGAGTGCTTCAAGGCCTTCGTATTGCGGGGTGAGCCCGCACTTGCTCGCCACGTTGACGATCAGCAGCACCTTGCCTTTGTAGTCGGCCAGCGAAACGTCATTGCCTTTGATATCCTTGACCGTGATGTCGTAGATGCTTTTATACTTTTTGTTTTGTCCGAAGCAACTCACAGCCGCAAGCAGGGCGAAAGTTGCCATGATGAGGGTTTTAACTTTCATAAGGGATGTTCCATTTTTTGAACGGCAAAGATACAAAAAAACGCCAATGTGGTTGTAAATCACAACCATCTCGCCCCCATGCCAAATGGGGTAATGTTTTGTTATTCATTAGTTTGCCAAAGAGAATATGGGTATAGTTGGGAGATTGTTATCTACAGTAAACGGTGCAGGCTATTGGATCAGTACACCAACCGTATGTTGTCAACCCACAACACATTGCCCGGACAGCCGGTGAACGCTTCCTGACAACCGGCGGAGATCTGCAGAATCAGATGGGTGGGCGTCGCATCCGCTTTATAGCCAATTTCTTGCACAGGAACCATCTTCCCTTTTGAATTGCGGGCCATATAACGGTCTTTTGACAATCTCTCCCATGACTTGTAGTCTGGGGTTTTGGCTATGTCCCCATAGCGTATGGGCACACGATGGTTGTTTTTCCAGTCGGGGACACTTTTCGTGATGCGTTCCGATGCCGTTCCTACGCGATAGGCGAAGATGTTGCCGTCGGCGTCTTCCCAACGGTGCTGCAGAAACAGTATGATCTCGCCCGCATCCTGTCCTTGAACAGTGGTCACTTTGGTGGATCCTGTGGCCCGTACCATAGACTTTCCCTGCTGTATAACCGCTTTGTAGTCAAGCATCAGAGCCGTCGGTCGTTTCGTGAACGGAATGCCCATGTCAATGGCTTTCATCGGCACTTTGGCACCTTCCAAGGTCACAGGGTCGAGCAATCGGCCTGTATAGATGCTGCCGGTGGCTAATGCCTTGAGGTCGATGCCAACGGCTTTGACAGTCTGCAATGTGGTCTCTAACCGACAGCAGTAGCCCTTGCCCCGTCGCTCCGGAGTGACCGACACGGCGGCTTTCTCCACCCCGCACACTTTGGCGTAGGCATTGCTCGTGCCCCAAGGAGAACCATTCTTGCCGTAGGGATAGGGCTTGTTCTGACGTAGGGTGTCAGTCTTGGCGATGACATACAGCGCACGGGTCTTGCCGCCCAACAAAATCGACTCCTTGATGTAACGCACCGTCCAAGAGTCCATCTTGCCGTATGGAAGATACTCGACTTTTTCCTGTGCCATAAGTATTGAAACCGAGAAGAGAATTGTTATTAACGATTTGAATCTTAATATTTTATGCATATTCATTGTTGGTTGTTTTTGAAAATATATTGTATAAATTCTGAAAAATGCATCCGCCAGTTACGCCAAGTGTGGCCTCCTCGGGTCTCATAATAAACACATTGTACCTGTAGTTTTTGCGATTTCTTGACAAATCGCAGGCTTTGTGAATGGAAGATGTCCGCTTTGCCGGAACCAATCCAATAATTGGTACTTTTGTTTGTCGGCAGTTGATTTCGGTGTACGACAGGGGAAAACAGACCCACATACCGAAAGCGCTGTTCATACATATTGGCAAGATTGCAGGATTGCATGGCGCCTGCGGACAATCCTGCGACAGCCCGCAGGTTTGGGTCGGATGATATACGATAATGACGTGACAACAGACTGTCCATCTGCGGAAATGCGCGCTCAAAATCGCGATGAAGCCAGCTTCCGTATTGAAGTAGATTCCGCAGCATACCTATATTCTCTTTTTGACCGACAAGTTTGCGAGGGTTGACATCGGGCATCACCACGATCAGAGGGACGCTTTTGCCCTGTTGTATCAGTTTGTCCACCATCTGCACTGCTCTTCCCTTGTCTTGCCAAGCCTTTTCATACCCGTTAATGCCATGCAGTAGATAAAGCACCGGATAGACTTGCCCGCTGTTGTCATAGTCAGGTGGCAGGTAAACAACTACTCGTCTGGTCTTTCCACAAATAGAGTCTTCAAATTCAAAGAACTCTGATCTACCTTGTAGCGAATCACTAAAGCATAAATCAGACAAGCGAGAACCAGGGATCACGAACACGCTGCGTTTGGTGTTCAATACTTGAACAGAGTCTGCGTTGGCGGGGTCCACAAAACGTTTTCCCTTTGTTTTGAACTGATAGGTGTAGATTTCCGGGGCAAGTGGATGTGTTGTAAATATAAATAAACCGTTACTATCCAATTTCATTCGGGCCGACTGAAGGTTTTCTCTTTCAATGTTGTACCTGTCGTTTCGCAGGGCACAGTCACAATACACCCGCACACGCCTGCTTTCGGGTTTGTCGAGAACGAAAGTGACAGAGCCATCGTTGTTATAACGGAGATTAGGCAATGGTTGTGCTTGTGCTTTCAGTAGAAAAGGAGACAATGAAAGCACCAGCATCAGACAGTTTCCATACTTTCCCAGAAGACGTTTCATGATTTGTCAAGTCTTACATAAACATAGACCAAAGGGCTGACACTCTGCGCAATATACTTTGACGACGGGGTTGTACAACAGAGGGAACAGGTTGGGAATCAACATTTTTTTGTTCTTGCATCTCTTTGTCCAACATTTGTTCAAACTTCGCCACGGATGCGGCAAGACTGTAATGGCGACCAAATAGACGGTACTGCTCTTCCATTCGGGCCTTCTCTTCAGGATGGTCAAGCCAATAATCGATGGCACGCGCCAGGTCTTTCGGGTCGCCAGGCGTGAACAGACTGCGATCGTCCAAGGCAAACTGGGGTGTGGCACTCACACGACTGTTGGCGATGATAGGGACGAGGCCTGTGGCAAACGCCTCAATGCAACTGATGGCCTCGCTCTCCATATCCGATGCATGCACATACAAATCCGTTTCCAACAGATGCTCAATTAGCTCGTTCCGTCCTACATACACGAACTGCGGCTGGTGATGGAGGTCTTTCCCAAGCTCCACGTATTTGTTATACTCGGGTCCTCGTCCGGCGAACACCAATTGAATACGATCGGCATATTTGCTGTATCTAACGGCATTGATAATCACATCTTGACGTTTCTCCTGACTCAAACGTCCGATCATCATGATCTTTATTGGGGCATCCTTCTCCTTCGTCCGTACTCTTTCACCCTTTGCTTTTTTTTCCCCGGCTTCCATGAAGGCATCCTGGATGCCATTGGAAATGGGGTGAATAGTAGCGGTATAACCGCGCTCGGCGATCATATCGCCCATGAACTTGGAAGGGACATGCACATGACGCACGTGGTTGTAGATGTCATGTCGCCATCTGCGGTAGAACAGTTCGTTGAACCACTTCACTTTACCCATGCTCACTGACGAGGTCATGTTCTCCGGCTGAATATGGAAGGCTGCCGTGACGGGTTTGCCGATACGGTTGCAGTAATGGATGGCTTCCCACGAGATGCCGAAAGGCACGAAGGTGTGCACGATGTCGGCCCAGTCGCACGCAGCGTGCACGATGGCGGTGTCGTTGTACGCGAAACTGAAATCGTGTTTGTTCATCAGCGGTTGGAAAACCGGCATGTGGAATTTCGCTGTACGGAAATCACCGTCTGTCAGACTTTCGGTCGAAGAGTCGGTCGGACTGTCCCAACACAATGCTTTCACTTCGTGGCCACGGCGACGAAGTTCCCCCGCAAAACGCTGGGCGGAAATAGATGTACCGTTGTTGGTCGTGTAAAAACTGTCGATAACGAATAAGATTTTCATAATTGTTCTATTTTGAAGATTATATTGATAATGAAATACTTTATCGTTTATAATTGCAGTAAAATAACGACATTAGACAAATAAATAATACTTCTAAACAATATAAAAATTGTTCTAATTCTACTAAAAGCAATTGACGTATATTGAAAATTGTTGTATTTTTGCAGCCGAATTGTTTTAATCCGTAGACACCTAAAAACAGACCGATTAATATGGAAATACAAGGCCAAAATAAACTTGAAACCATAGATTTCTCACTATTCAAATGGCGGGCATTTATTCCAGGAGAAACTATAGTAGAGGATTTTAGTGTTATGAAATTTTCCGGACGAATAGAAGATATTGTGCCAGAACATTTTTTTCCCGCCACCCATACTCTTCAGGTAATAACTGCCGGTTCTTGTAAGGTGATTATCAATAACAAAGTCTATGAATTACCCGCCAATAGCGGTTACTTTATTTCACCGGATTTTTTGCTGAAGCGTCCGGAATCGTCAGCATCCACCGTGGAAATGTATATCGTATCGTTTTCACCCAAGATGGCGAGAAAACTGACTTCTCCATTCTCGCTGTCGCAACTCGCCCGCGTGTATATGCATCCCACTTGGCAAATAAGTGAGAAGAAAACACAACAGGTGGTACATTATATGGAATTAATGCGGGAGGTGCTGGATGAAAAGAATCGCGAGGCAGCATTGCATCTCCTCAACTCGTTGATTTTCTGTTTTTCCGATTGTTATGAAAAGGAACCTGCACAGACGTCACTCCCCCGTAATGAAGAGATAACAGGTCAATTCCTTGCGCTGGTTGATGGCAATTGTCACCAACACCACTCCCTTGACTGGTACGCTTCCAAAATGTGTCTTGCCACGCGCTATGTGGCCAATACGGTCAGGCAGACTCTTGGTTTCACGGCCAGCTCTTGTATCGAACGGGCACTCATACAACGGGCCAAAGTGATGTTGTCCACTTCAGCAATGCCCGTTCAGCAAATCGCCGACCGCCTCGGCTTCCAGAACCAGAGCCACTTCGGCACCTTCTTCAAGCGTCACGAAGGTTGCTCGCCCAAAGATTTCCGCGCGCATAACCATAGGTTGATGTAACAGCTGCAACATTAAGGTGTAATGTGCAATTTTAGTCTTGTCCGGTACGCCAACAAAATGCAAAAAACACAGAACTTGCTGACAGATTGCAGATTACCTATACCTCTTCCGGAACTCCGAAGGTGACATTCCCTCCTGACGCTTGAAGAACTGCCCGAAAGCCGACTGGTCGGGGAAGCCAAAATGGTCGGCAATCTGCTGATGGGTCATCTCGGTGGTCAGCAGGGCGTTCTTGATTTGGCCGATTAAAAACTGATGGATGAGTTCTTTCGGTGTTTTGCCGGTTTCCTTTTTGCAGACCTTGAAGAGATAACGCTCTGACACGCAGAGTTTGTCGGCATAGTAGGTGATATTGCGGCATCCTGATGGAGTGTTTTCGCCGACTAACTCGAAAAAATGGTTCAACAGCTGACGCGAACGTTTGCTGTTGTCGCCTGACGACGAAGTTGTGGCCTCTCCCATCGCATTGAAAATGGAAAGCAGCAGGTGGACGAGACTGGCGGTGATCATTTTGTGGCGGGCGATGAGATCGGGTTGCCCTACAGCCGTCCGAAGCAGTTCATAATCAGCGGCAAACATTCGGCCAAAGGGCTCCTCCAGCGTTGTGTCGCTCCAAAAGGCCGTTTCCAGCGTCCCGATGTCGGCCTCCGCTCCAAGCAAAGCATAAACGACATTCATCAGCGATTCGTCAAAGTTCATGACCTCCACGACCATGTTTTGGGTGGATGACTGCACGCGGAACGTCGCGCCCTCCTGCACGGCAAACACCGTTCCGGCGGCTAATTTGTAAGTTTTTTGCTCAAAAAGTACCCGTATGCTGCCTTTCAGCACACGGCAGAGCCAAAACCCGTTAAGGTTGGACTTCACGAGTTCTTCCTCGTGGTGATATTGTTGGATGGTGACATTCATGCGGCAAAGATACAAAAGTTCCGAAAACATACAATACTGGTTCACCATCATACACCTTTGTTCCCTTTCGGCGCGGTATTTTTGCATTATTAAATATAATTGAAATGAAATTCTGTAATTATATGAGAATCAATAGATTATTGATATTGGTAACTGCGTTGCTCCTGATGGTGTCGTGCCAGAATAAAGCGAAAAAGGAGCAAAACGCCCCCGAAATCCATGAGCTGCTCACGGTCACGGCGCAGGATTACACCTTGAACGAGGAATATCCTGCTTCTATCTATGGCGCCCAAGACATCAAGATCATTCCTCGCGTGGAGGGGCATCTGATGGGCGTGTATGTGAAAGAGGGCGAGCGTGTTCGCGAAGGGCAACTGCTGTTCCGTCTCGATGATGCACCCAGCCGGGCGGCAGTGGAGTCGGCCAATGCCAACGTGCAGATGATGACGGCCGCTTTGGACAAGGCACAGTTGGAGTATAACGGTAAGAAGAACTTGCGGCAGAAATCAGTCATCTCCGACTTCGAACTCTCGCTGGCCGAAAGCGACCTCAATGTGGCGAAAGCGAACCTCGCAGCAGCGAAAGCGGCCCTCACTTCCGCCCGCAACGACCTCAGCTACACCGAAATCCGCAGTCCTTCCAACGGTGTGGTGGGGCGAATCTTTTACCGCAAGGGCGACCTCGTGGGACCTTCCATCCAGGACGGACTCACCGTGGTGGCCGACAACCGCCAAATGCGGGTCTATTTCTCGATGACGGAAAAAACGGTGATGCAGTACCTGTCTGAACACCAGAGTATGGAAGCGACGATACAGCAGATGCCCGAACTGCGGCTGCAGTTGCCCAACGGCACCCTTTACGAACATACCGGCCGTGTGGAAAGCATCAGCGGCGTGGTGGACGAGCGCACGGGAGCCATCTCGGTCTGCGCCCGCTTCGACAACCCCGACGGTATGTTGCTCAGTGGCGGCACGGGCAAAATCGTTATCTCCACCGAACTTCACAACGCCATCGTCATCCCTCAAGAGGCCACCTACAGCATCCAAGACAAGGTGTATGTGATGAAAGTGGTGGACGGCAAGGCAGTCTCCACCATCATCCAGGTGGAACCGCAGAACAACGGCAAAGAGTACGTGGTGATTAGTGGTCTTGAGGAAGGCGATGTGATAATCGCCAAGGGAGCGGGGTTTGTGGAGGAAGGAACGGAAATAGTTAAAAGTTAAGAGTTAAAAGTTTAGAGTTTATGACCGTCAAAACCTTTATATCCAGACCCTTACTCTCAATCGTCATCAGCGTGTTCATCGTGCTGTTGGGGGTGATTTCGTTGCTGTCGCTGCCGGTGGAGCGCTATCCCGACATCGCGCCGCCGGCCATCTATGTGTGGGCGAGCTATCCGGGCGCGAGTGCCGAAACGGTGCAGAAGAGTGTGGTGATGCCGCTGGAGGAGGCCATCAACGGCGTGGAGGGGATGACCTACATGACCTCGTCGGCCAGCAACGGCTCGGCCAGCATCACCATCTACTTCGAGCAGGGTGCCAATGCCGATATGGCGGCCGTGAATGTGCAGAACCGCGTCATACAAGCACAAGCGCAACTGCCCGCCGAGGTGCTGCAGACGGGCGTGGCCACCGAGAAACGTCAGCCTGGTCAGCTCCGCATCATCGCGCTGGAGAGTCCCAACGGCACCTACGACGAGAACTTCCTCAGCAACTATTTCTACAACAACCTGCGGCCTGCCCTGCTGCGCATCAAGGGCGTGGGCAAGGTGGAGGTATGGGGTGCGCAATACGCCCTCCGGATCTGGCTCAAGCCCGACGTGATGGCGCGTCACAAGCTGATGCCCAGCGACATATCCGCCGTGCTGGCCGAACAGAACCTTGAGGCCTCGGTTGGTTCGTTGGGCAGCAACTCCGACAATGTGTTCCAATATATGCTGCGCTATACGGGCCGCAAAACCGAGGTGCCGGAGTTCGAGAACCTTGTGATTGCTTCGCTGCCCACCGGCGAGGAACTGCTGCTGAAGGATGTGGCGGATGTGGAGCTGGGACAGTCGGATTACGACTACATCAACAGCATCAACGGGCATCCGGGCGTGATGGGTTCGGTGAGCCAGATGGCCGGCTCCAATGCCACCAAAATCAACCTCGAAATCGACAAACTGCTGGCCGAAACCGAGAAATCGCTGCCCAAGGACGTGAAAATCGTCACCTTCGACAACACCAACGATTTCCTTTTCGCCTCCATCCGCGAGGTGATTCTGACACTCGTCATTACCATTGTGCTGGTGTTGGTTGTGGTGCTCTTCTTCCTGCAAGATTTCCGCGCCACACTGATTCCCGCCGTCGGCATTATCGTCTCGCTCATCGGCACCTTCGCCTTTATGAAGGTGGCGGAATTCTCCGTCAACCTGCTGACGCTCTTCGCGTTGGTGCTGGTCATCGGCACCGTGGTCGATGACTCCATCGTGGTGGTGGAGGCGGTGAAAACACGGCAAAGTAGAGACGTGCCATGGCGCGTCTCTACAACCTCTGCTCGCAAAGCCTCGGAGGATGCCATGAATGGTCTTTCTGTCACGCTGTTCACCACGACGCTGGTCTTCATGGTCATCTTCATCCCCGTCGCCTTTGTGGGCGGCACCACCGGCATTTTCTTCAAACAGTTCGGCCTGACGATGGCCGTCGCGGTGGGCATTTCGTTGATCAACGCGCTGACATTGTCACCGGCATTGTGCGCATTGATGTTGAAACCGTCGCCTTGTAATGGCGAATCATCATTTGCCCCTACAAAGGCGGTGTCCGATCGAATCAAAAATGCCTACGATGTAACCTTCTCCGCCCTGTTAAAACATTACACCAACATGGTCCGCTGGCTGCTTGGTCGCAAATGGCTTACGGTCGGCAGTGTGGCGGTCACATTGCTGCTGTTCGGCGTTCTCTTCAAGGTGGTGCCCACGGGCTTCATCCCCAACGAGGACATGGGCACGCTTTTCGTGGATCTTACGCCCCCTTCGGGTTACACGGCCAACAAGACTTTCGATCTGATGAACCGTAATTGCGACAAGATCCGCGAGTTGCCCGAGGTGCAGGATGTCGGTGGCGTGGTGGGTGTCGGAGCCGGTTCCAACATCTTCGTCCAGCTAAAACCGTGGAAAGAACGTCGTGGGAAATCACATTCCTCTTCCGCCATTATGGAGAAAATAGACGAGATTTTGTCCCAGGAAACGGAGGCGCAGAGCTTCGTCTCCGAACCTGGTATGGTGGAGGGCTATGGCGGCAACGGCGGTTTCGAGTTCTCGGTGCAGGGCCGCAACGGACAGGATGCCAAAACGCTGCACGAGGTCACCACCTGTTTTATGGAAAAACTTAGCGAGCGCCCGGAAATCGGTGAGGTCTATTCGAGCTACGATGTCAACTATCCGCAGTACCGCGTGGATTTGGATGTGGCGCGGTGCAAGAAGATGGGAGTCGCACCCTCCACCGTCCTCAACGAGATGGGGGCTTATTTGGGCGGCGACTACATCTCTAACTTCAACAAGTACAACAAGGTGTATCAGGTGGATTTGCAGCTTCGGCCCTCCGACCGCAACCGACCCGAGTCGTTGGCGAGTCTCTTTGTGCGTTCCGAGAGCGGAGAGATGATGCCCATCAACCAGTTCGTCACCCTCACCAAGGAGTATATGCCGCAGTCCATCAACAGTTTCAATATGTTCCCCAGCATCGATGTGTCAGGCAGCGTGGCGGAGGGCAGCAGTTCCGGTCGTGCCATCAAGGCCATCCAGGAGACCGCCGTGAAGAAGTTGCCCGTGGGCTACAGCATTGAGTTTGGCGGCATCACCCGCGAGGAGAGCCAGACATCCGGCAGAGTGATTTTCATCTTCCTGATATGCATCGTGTTCGTCTATCTCGTGATGGTGGCCCTCTACGAAAGTCTTTTCATCCCGCTGGCGGTGATGCTGTCGGTGCCTTTCGGTCTGGCGGGCAGTTTGCTGTTCGCCAAACTGTTTGGCGTGGAGAACAACATCTATATGCAGATCGGGATGGTGATGTTGGTAGGCCTGCTGTCGAAAACGGCCATCCTGCTCACCGAGTACGCCTCGCAGGCACGTCGCGAGGGGATGTCGCTCGCCGAGGCGGCGCTCAGCAGCGCCAAAGTGCGTCTTCGTCCCATCCTGATGACCTCGTTGACGATGATTATCGGTATGCTGCCCCTGATGTTCGCCTCGGGCGTGGGAGCCAACGGCAGCCGCACCATCGGGGTCTGCGTGGTCGGCGGAATGCTGTTCGGCACGCTCGGCTTGCTGCTCACCGTGCCGGTGTTGTTTGTCGTGTTTCAGAAAGTTCAGGAAAGAGTCAAAAAAATAAATCGGATCAATGAAAGCCAAATTCAACGACAGTGTAACCCTCTCGCCGCTGCAAGCCGACGACCGTGAGCAGTTCATCCTCGACAACCAGCGGGCGTTCAAGTACGGAGCCACCGAGGAGTTCGGTCTCCGTGACGACCATTTTGAAGAGGACGGGGAAATCATTTCCCGTGCCACCATCGAGACATCAATCGACGGAAGCAATGCAGAAGCCTACCGCATTTTCCTCGACGGGGAGAAAGTTGGCGGCGTCGTTATCAGCGTGGAAGGAGAATGTGGCAAATTGGAACTGTTGTTTGTCAACCCTGAAGTTCACAGCAAGGGCATCGGTTATTCCACCTGGTGCCTTGTCGAACAGCTGCACCCCGAAGTGACGGTCTGGGAGACCCACACCCCCTATTTCGAGAAACGAAACATCCACTTCTATGTCAACTGCTGCGGTTTCCACATCGTAGAGTATTTCAACAGCCGTCACCCCGATGTGAACGATCCAGACAGCGGAGATCCTGACAGCGATGGGATGTTCCGTTTTCAGAAAAGAATTCGGAACCTCAAATCAGTCGTTTTCTAAATTCTTCCCCGTCGTGTGGAAAAAAACGTATTTTTGCCGCCGTGAAGAAGACACGGATGAGACAACTGATCGCTTGGGTGCTGCTGCTCGCGTTCTGCGGCATGACCGGCACCAAGGTCCTCCACCACCATCATTGGACGGAGGCGGAAGATGTTGTCTGCCCGTTGGACGGTGTCACCATGTCGCACCACACGCTTGCGCACACAATCCTCCAAAACATGGAAGATGATGCCGACGACTACTGCGCCATCTGTCATTTCACCGTCACCAAAGTCGTTTTTCCGACCAGCCTGCACTTCTTCAACAACGACCAGAAACCTTTCCCCCATCTTTTCTTTTTTACACCCTGCATACAATCCAACCTGCAGGGTGTGAGCTTGTTACGTGCACCGCCTGTTCAGTTGGTAGTTAGAGGTTAGAAGTTAGCAGTTAGTAGTTTGCGGCAACGTCGTACGTGCCGTACACTAACCACTATTCACTAATCACTAATCACTGATCACTATTCACTAACAAGCAAAAAAATGAAAAGACATATTTATTATGCCCTGACGTTCCTGTTCGGGGCGATAGCCTTTGGCGCGGGGGCTCAGGATTTGCCGCACCACGACCACGACACCTTGCACGTGGATGAAATCACGATTTCCGCGAATCGCGAGCAGACACTCCGCAGGGAGGCGCCGGCGCTGATCAACATTGTCACGCCGCGCACCATGACCGCCGCCAATGCCGTCTGTTTGGCACAGACGCTCGATTTCATGCCGGGGCTGCGTGTGGAAGACAACTGCCAGAACTGCGGCTTCACGCAGGTGCGCATCAACGGACTCGACGGCCACTATTCCCAAATCCTCATCGACTCCAAGCCGATATTCTCCTCATTGAACGGTGTTTACGGTCTGGAGCAGATTCCGGCGGAGATGATTGGCCGCATCGAGGTGATGCGCGGTGGCGGCAGTGCCCTCTTCGGCGCGTCGGCGGTGGGCGGCGTCATCAACATCATCACCAAGGAGGCCACGGAGAACGGCGGCGGCTTCGGCCACACCGTCAGCAACTTCGACTTCACCCGCTCCTTCGACAACACCACCCATGCCTACGCTTCGGCCGTCACGAAGAATCGCAATGCCGGACTTTACCTCTTCGCGCAGGACCGTCACCGCAGTCCCTACGACCGCAACGAAGACGGCTACAGCGATATTCCCAAGCTGCGCAACCTCTCCGTCGGGGTGAACGCGTTTGTGCGACCCACCCGGCTGTCGAAGTTGAGTTTCCGTTACAACATCGTCAGCGACGAGCACCGGGGTGGCAACAACCTCAGCCTGCAACCCCACGAGTCGAACATCTCCGAGGGCGCGTCGCACCTCGTGCACAGCGGCCATCTCAACTACCACCTCGACTTCGGTCACCAGCACGTGGAGGCCTACGCCGCCCTGCAGCACATCCGCCGCGACAGCTATTACGGCGGTATCGGCGAGGGCACGCCCGAGGAACGGGAGGACGCGTTGAAAGCCTACGGCTACACCCACAACCTGACACTCGCCACCGGTGCTTTGTGGCGCTATCGTTTTGATAAACTGTGGTTTATGCCCGCCTCGCTGACCGTCGGGGCGGAATACAACTTCGACCACCTGACCGACTCGATCCCGGGTTACGCGCAATATCTGCACCAAGACGTGCACATCGGCAGTGTGTATGCGCAGAACGAGTGGCGAAACGAGCACTGGTCGCTGTTGGCCGGCGTGCGCATGGACAAACACTCGCTCATCCGCCGGCCGATTTTCTCCCCGAGGGTGAACATTCGTTACAATCCGAATCGAAAAATCTCACTGCGAGCAAGTTACGCCACTGGGTTCCGGGCTCCGCAAACGTACGACGAAGACCTGCACGTTTCCTTGGCGGGTGGCGAGCGTATCGTCAGCACCCTCGCCCCGGACCTCAAGGAGGAACGCTCGCACAGCGTCTCGCTCTCTGCGGACTTCTGTCTCTACAAAGGCAATGTAGATGTGGACATTACGGGCGAAGGGTTCTTCACCTATCTGAAGGACATCTTCGCGGAACGGCGCTATGAGGATGCCGCCGGCAACGAAGTGTCGGAACGCTACAACGCCGGTCGCGGGTATGTGGCGGGCGTGCACGGCGCGGTGAAAGTGAGCTGGAGTCGTAGGATTTCCGGGCAAATCGGAGCCACTTGGCAGGTGAGCCGCTACAGCGAGCCCGTGGAGTGGAGCGAGGAAGCCGCTCCCGAAATCCGAATGCTCAAGGCACCGGATGTCTATGGCTTTTTGATGCTGGAAAGCAACCCGTGGCGGCACCTGACCCTGAATGTCACGGGCAACCTCACCGGTCCCATGTTAGTGCCCCATGAATTGGACGAGCCTGTCCTGGTGAAAACCCCGACCTTCTTCGTTCTCAACGCGCAGGTTTCCTACGATTTCCACTTCAAGATCCAGCGGAAATCCGAAGTGAGAACTCCCGATGAAGTGGTGCTGCGCCTGACAGCCGGCGTGCAGAACATCACCAACGCCTACCAGCGCGACCTGGACTACGGCGTGTTCCGCGACTCGGGTTACATTTACGGTCCGAAACAACCACGAAGTGTCTATCTGGGCTTCAATGTCAGGATATGATATTTTTGGCGATTCGCGAGGTCTGAGGTGAAAATTTACGTATTTTTGCCGCCGTGAAATTCGAACGGGTGAAAAAACAATATCAGATCTTATGAAAAAAACAAAAGAAATCTATCTTGCCGGAGGCTGCTTCTGGGGAACGGAGCATTACTTCAAACGGATTGAAGGTGTGGTGGACACGGAAGTGGGATTCGCCAACGGGAAAACCCAGAATCCGACCTATCAGGAGGTCTATACCGACACGACGGGGTTTGTGGAAACGGTTCACGTCCGATACGATCCCGAAGTGGTCGGTCTGGATTTTCTGTTGCAGATGTTCTTCAAAGCCATCGACCCGACAAGCCTGAACAAACAAGGGCATGACGAAGGAACTCGCTATCGCACAGGAATTTACTATACGGATGTCGAGGATTTGCCCATCATTGAAAAGGCATATCGGGAAGAACAGGAAAACCATCAGCAACCCTTGGCCGTAGAGAAACTTCCCTTGGAGAACTTCTACACGGCGGAGGAATATCATCAGGACTATCTGGACAAGAACCCCAGCGGGTACTGCCATCTACCGCAGTCGCTGTTTGATTTTGCCAAGAAAGCCAAAGACAAAAGGAAACTGTAAACAACAAACACTCAAGGGCAGCCTTATCACGCCGCTTTCCATCACGAAAGGATTACTGCGATAATGACATTTACTCGCTGTTGCGGAATTCGGTGGGGGACATGCCCGTCTCGCGGCGGAAGTAGCGGCTGAAAGTGGATTGCTCCTCGAAACCTAACATGTCGGCGATAAGCTGCACCGAGAGGTCGCGCCGGACATGCAGCAACATCTTCGCTTCCGCCACAACTTGGCGATGAATCCAGTAGGCGGCATTTTGACCCGTCTCCTGTTTGACGACAGCACTGAAATGTTTGCTTGACAAACAGGCTTTCTCGGCGTAGAAACTCACCTCGCGGTGCTCCCGGAAATGCTTCGCGAGATCGCTTAGGAAACGTGCGCTGACACGCTTGTCGGCGTGTGTCTCGTTCAACTTGTTCTTGCGGTAGTGACTTAACAGCCGCAGGAGGAATTCCAACAGACGTGTCATCAGCATCCGATGGTCGGGAAGTTGGAGGCGTGTGATTTCGCACATCCCCTCCACCACACTCGTAATCATCTTGTACTCATGCCGGTCGAGCTTCACGTTGGGGTGCGGTTCGTAGCGGTAGCGAAGTTGGTTGATGATTTGCAACATCGGGTCTTTCAGAAGCGATGCCCTGACTACAATCAATGTGGCACGATAGTCGTCGGTTTTGTCCACTTTCAACAGTCTGTGATTGGGGAAGATGACGCCGACGGTGCGCTGCTCCGAGCAGTCGGCGATGTCGTCGTACATGAGGTTGATGCGTCCTTTGTGACCGATACAGATGACGTAGTCTGTCGAGACAAACGGCTCGTCCCCGGAGGGCAATCCCCTCACATCATTGAAAACCACAATGCCTTCCTCCTTGATTCTCAGAGGATAAAGGTTCATCGGATGGGTATATGTCGATTTCTTTTTCATGATGCAAAAATACGGATTTATTTTAACAATGTATCAAAAATCGGTCTTTTTGCCAAATATTTGCGTCGATATGTCAACTTGCATGACGGTAGCGAAGTTAATTTTGCAGGCTAAAAATAATTGTTTGATTAAAAGGATAAATTTCATGAAACGCACTGTTTTCTTTATCGGTATGTTGTTGCTGGCAACTTGCGGATTTTCTCAGACACCAGGCGACAATACCGTCGAGGTGATTTATAACGGCACGTCGGCGACGGTGGCCGTCGCAAACAACGTGACGCAATATCTCACTGTCACTCAGCAGGGAGCGCATGTCTCCATCGCGCAGAGCGACTCCCTCGCCAGCGAAATCACCTACAAACTGAGCGGAACATCGTCCGACGGTGAGTTCTATATGTCGGGATCCTACAAAGCCACTGTCGAACTCAACGGCCTCACGTTGACCAACGTCACTCCCGTGTATAGTGGCGCTGCCATACACATCCAGAACGGCAAACGCATCAATGTGAAGGTCATCACCGGCACCACCAACACGCTCGTCGATGCGGCCGCTGGCACGCAGAAGGGATGCCTCTACGTGAAAGGGCACGCCGAGTTCAAGCAGCAGGGCACGCTCAACGTGGTGGGCAACGTGAAACACGGCATCAAGGCCGGCGAGTACATCAGCTTAAAGAACGCCACGATCAACGTGACCTCCGCCGTGGGCGACGGCGTCTCCTGCAACCAGTATTTCCTGATGGAAAGCGGCACCCTCAACATCAGCGGCACCGCTGACGACGGCATCCAGTGCGACCTTGAGGGCGACACGGCCACCGCCATCACCGCCGACCACGAGGACGAGGACTCGGGCAACATGTACATCAGCGGCGGCACCATCACCATCAATTGCACGGCCATTGCCGCAAAAGGTATCAAATGTGCGGGTGACATTTACATCACCGGGGAACCGGTCATCACGGTAACCACCAGCGGCAAAGGTACTTGGGACGAGGATGACTTGGAAACCAAAGCGGCCTGCGGGATAAGCGCCGACGGGGACATTAACATCGGCGGCGGCACGTTCAATCTCACCTCCACCGGCTCGGGCGGCAAGGGCCTGAAATGCGACGACGTGCTGACTGTCAGCGGTGGAGACATCACCATTTCCACCAGCGGCGGTCTCTACTACAACAACGGCACGACGGAAAACACCAACTACACCGGCAACACTGACCACATAAGCAGCGATTATTACTCGTCGCCCAAGGGCATCAAGGCTGGATTGAAAACGCAGGTCGGGAACAGCTACACCTACAGCGGCGGCATGGTCATCAGCGGTGGCAACATAAAAGTGACCACCACAGGCCGTAATGGCGAAGGCATCGAGAGCAAGAACACATTGAATATAACGGGGGGCGAAGTCTATGTCAATGCATACGACGACGGCGTCAACTCGGCCCAGAATCTGACCATCACCGATGGTTATGTCTATTCCCACTCCAACAACAACGACGGCATGGATGCCAATGGCAACTTTTACATCAATGGCGGCTTGGTTTACGCCATCGGCTCGCGTTCGCCCGAGTTGGCCATTGATGCCAATTCAGAAGGGGGGAAGAAGGTCTATATCAACGGCGGAGTCGTCATCGCGGTGAGAGGCATCGAAAACGGCAGTAGCATTAATCAACCCTATATCCAGTCTTCATCTATCAGCGGAAACAACTGGTACACGGTGACTTACGGTGACGATGCGGTGGCGTTCTATACGCCTACGATCACTTCCGGCGGCGGTCCTGGCGGCGGCGGTGGTCCTGGCGGCGGCAATTCCTCTACGCTCATTTCCGCTCCCAGCACCCCGTCGCTCGCCACAGGCAACAACGTCAGCAATGGTACCGCCCATTTTGAGGGAAACTGCTATGTCAGTGGTGACGACGGCGGCGACGACACCGGCATCGACGAACTATACATGGATGATGTCACCGTCAAGGTTCTGAACGGCAATATCATCGTGGAAGGCTGTGAGGACTGCGCAGTGAGCATATTCAACTTGGAAGGCCGTAGGGTAGGGGACCGCGGGCTCGCTCCCGGCGTTTATGTCGTCAAAGTCGGCGACCGCCCGGCGCGGAAAGTCATCGTGAGCTAGTCGGCGACTGCAGTCGGCAATCACTCTCCCAGCATCCGTTGAATTGCCTCCTCCAAATCCTCCGGTGACACCATCGGTTCGAAGCGCAGGATGGTCTTGCCGTCTTTGGAAACCAAAAACTTGCCGAAGTTCCACTTGATGGCATTGCCTTTGTCGAAGCCGGAACCCGTTTTTTGGTGAATCATGTCGAGTTGGGCGGCAAAGGCTTCGTAGCCCTCCGGATATCCGGTGAACGGGGCTTTGGACTTGAGGAAAGTGTAAAGCGGGCTCTCCTTCTTCCCGTTGACATCGACTTTGTCGAACAGCGGGAACGTGACGTTGTAGGTCAACGAACAGAAATTCTGGATCTCCTCGTTGGTGCCGGGCTCCTGTTCGAGGAACTGGTTGCAGGGGAACGCCAGGATCTCCAGTCCTTGGTCCTTGTATTTCAGATAGAGGGCTTCGAGGCCTTCGTATTGCGGGGTGAGCCCGCACTTGCTCGCCACATTGACGATCAGCAGCACCTTGCCTTTGTAGTCGGCCAGCGACACGTCATTGCCTTTGATATCTTTGACCGTGATGTCGTAGATGCTTTTGTACTTTTTGTTTTGTCCGAAGCAACTCACCGCCACAAGCAGGGCGAAAGTTGCCATGATGAGGGTTTTAACTTTCATAGGGGCTGTTCTATTTTTGAGCGGCAAAGATACAAAATCTCACATAGAAAAATCTGTGAGAGATTCACAAATTCAATCTTGAACAGATTGTTTTGCATTGTCCTCGATTTCCTCGTTCAACATCTCCTCAAACATTCGCACCGAGTTGGCCAGACTGTACTTCTTTGCCGCCACGCGGTAAAGTTCTCCCATATATTCCCGCTCATTCGGATGGTCAAGCCAGTAGTCGATGGCGCGGGCGAGATCCTTGGGGCTGCCGGGCTTGAACAGACTGCGGCCGTCGAGGGCGAACTGCGGCGTGGCGCTGACCTCCGAATTGGCGATGACCGGCACCAGCCCGGTGGCGAATGCCTCGATGCACGAGATGGCCTCGCTCTCCATATCGCTGGCATGTACGTACAAGTCACACTGCAACAACAAGTTAATCAGTTTCTGTTGCTCGAGATAGACAAAAAGGGGCGGATTTTTCAACTGCTTTCCAAGTTCCACATAACGATCGTACTCGGGACCTTTTCCAGCAAAAATCAGCTGTATTTTGTCGGCATATTTCGAATATTGCACCGAATTGATGATTACATCCTGTCTTTTTTCCTGCGAAAGACGGCCGATCATGATGATCGGTATTTTGCCCTCAAATTCAGGCGATTTGGCCGGTCTGCCCTGTTGATGGACGAGATGTCCGGTCTCCAGGAAAGCATCTTGGATACCGTTGGAAATGACGTGGATTTTGGCGGTGTAACCCCGTTTCTTGATCTCATCGGCCATGAATTGCGACGGGGCGTGGACGTGGCGGAACTTGTTGTACAGAAATGTACGGAAACTCCGATAAGTGCTGTCCTGAATCCAATCCACCTTGCCCAATCCCACCGACGACCAAAGGTTTTGCGGCTGGATGTGGAAAGCAGCGGTCGATGGCTTCCCTATCTTGTCGGCATAACGCTTGGCTTCCACCTCGATAGCGAACGGGAGGAAGCAATGTATAATGTCAGCCCATTCAACGGCTTCCCGAATGGTCTTTTTTTCACTATAGGCAAAGTTGAAGTTGTGTTTGTCCATCAACGGCTGGAATATGGGCATCTTGTACGTGGGCAAGGCAAAACGGTCTTCGCCCGGCTCTCCGGAAGTGAGGATTTTCACTTCGTGCCCGCGTCGGCGCAATTCGGCGGCAAAACGCTGCGCCGAGATACTGGTTCCGTTGTTATTCGTATCGTAAGTGTCTATGACAAAGAGGATTTTCATAACGAATGGAATTAATGAAAACAATTTTGCAAAAATACATCCGTAATTCGGTATGGCGATGTCCTCATGACAACAAAATGTGTTCTATTTTATATGTTCCAATTTGAAAAAAATGTATTTTTGCCAATTCTTAGTGGATTCAGCAACGATTTAATTGTTCTGATTTTAATATTAATTGTTCTAAAACATAAAACCATAGATGTTATGAATGTTGAAAAGAAGAGAAACGGCGATTTGCCTGTTATGTATGATTCGGAAAAAATCATAACGCGAACCTCGTGGCACAACAACGAGATTCAGGTGGCTGAAATAGGGAATTACATAAGTGAGGAAACGCCTGAGTACTTTCGCACTAATCATTATGCGATCCTTTTCATCACGCAAGGCACGCTCAGTGCAACATTCAACCAGATTGACATCGACATGAAAGCGCCGGCTGCAGTATTTATCTTCAATGACCACGTGCTGCATGATAACAGCAGCAGCCCGGACTTGAAGATTCGGCTGCTCTCCTTTTCGCCTGTCATTGCGGAGAAACTGATGCTTTCATTGCCATACGACAAATTGCATTACGCATACGTCCGCCCCGCCTCTCAGATTGATGCTCCCAATATGCAGACGATAATGCTCTATCTTGACCTCGTAGAGGAACTGATGCGGAAGGAAACCCCGAATCGGCAGACGACTATCCTGCACCTTATCCGATCACTTGTGTCTTTTCTTTACGGATTTTTCACCGACAGTCTTGCATCGCAGAAACCGCTTTCCCGTGCAGAGGAATTGACGGGGCGATTTCTGTCTTTGGTGGATCAATGTTGCCACGAGCATCACGACATCAAATGGTATGCCGACGAGTTGCACCTTACACCCACGTATGTGGCCAATGTGGTGAAACAGGTGACGGGCAGTACCGCCGGCGACTGCATCAGCGAAATCCTGATTCGAAAAGCCAAGTCGCTGTTGCGGACCTCCACGCTTTCTGTCCAGGAGATTTCCGACCGCCTCGGCTTCCAGAACCAGAGCCATTTCGGCACCTTCTTCCGTCGCTCGGTCGGCGTGAGTCCGAAGGCATTCAGGACAGGGGGAGAATAAAAGACCTTTTTGTTTCGCCCAAAATCTGTTATGGCGTGCTATATTGTGTATAGGACAACCACTAAGAAGCCACCACACAGGATTGCCAAATGCGTTATTTATCTTATTGTGAGTCCGTTGATGGTCTCCTGCAGCCCGTTGAGGAAGCGTGCAGCCTCGAAACCGTCCATTTGGGCGTGGTGGAACTGGAACGAGATGGGCAACGTCGTTTTGAAGAGCCCTCGGTGGTATTTGCCCCAGGCCAGGAAAGGATTGGTGAACAGTTCGGAATAGACACTCGCCACGCCGTCAATCTCGCATTCCGCCAACGTTGAAGTGTCAACGGCCATGTATTCGTCGCCGAGAAGATGGTCTTCGTTCGTGTCGTGCACCTGACGGGTCAGCCGCAGATAGTCCTCGTTGAACTGATGAATGTCTTCCGAAAAGGGAATATCGCAGAGGCGGACAGTGCCGTTCACGGTCTTCACAACGGTGTTGACCGCCAGACGATCGTATTGCCACAGATGTCCACCGGCAGGCAGCGTATAGAACTCCTCGATAGGGCTTGCCGCATGTCCGATACACCAGCACATCAGCATGTTGGTCTTCATCCCGCTCCGTTTGGCGACCTTGAGCAATCGGGTGATATCGAAGGTTTTGAAAATCGTCACCTTCGGCATCCCAGCTGTTTTCCACAGCTCGAAAGCATATCCGCGCGGCGAGTCTTTGGGGTTGATTTCTTGTTTCATATCGTATCGCTCTCCAAATTCTTAATATTCATTGCCGGTAATCCAGACATCGTGGCCGGTTGATGAGTTGGCAAAAATACAAAATCTCACACAGAAAACGAAATTATTCTTCCTTTTCTGTGCAGAATCTTGAATACGCTGTTGTCACACGGGGTGGAAGTAAGGGGCGAGGATTATCACATCCCGACCAGTTTGAAGGCGTCACTGAAGGGGATGGTTTCGGTGTCGCCGATGTGGTCTTTCCAGGCGGGTTCCTCATGGCTCATTTTCGAAATGGCGCGCGAAGTCATGTTTTTGACTTTCGCACATACTTCGTTGATTATCGCCATCTCTTGCTCAGTGAAACAGCTCATGTCCGCTTCACCCGCCGCCTCTAACGACACGCATTCCTGATTCTGGACCAGTCTCAACCGTTCTTCCACCTCATCGAACGCACTGTAAACCCTGTCCCAACGTTGCGGCACGGGACCGAACTCAATGGCATTGTAGGCGAGGCCCGAAATGGCCATCCCGCGCTCGCGATAGGACAGAAAGTCGATGTAGAACAGCACTTTGTTCATTTTCGTCTGGTAAGTCTCTCCAATCTGTCCTAGTACATACAGTAACAGGTTTTTCAGTCTCTTTGTGGACACCGGTGCGAAACCGTTGGCTAGTCCCCTGCCGCTTCGGAACAGCCGTTCGACCGCTCGCTGCTCTTCAGCACACTGCTCAGACTGGTCAACAACCTCCTGCACACGAGCTGAAATCTTTGCATACTCTTTTTCGGTAAGCTGATGCCTCGAACTTTTCACCAAATCGAGAAAAACCCGCGGGTTCATCGCACTGCGGATCATTTTCCCGTTGCTTTCGCTGGGCACCTCACCGTCCTCGTACAGCCGATACTGATTTGCGCCGAAACCCAGTATCAGCGACATTTTGGCTGCACTAAGATCATATAGTTCACGCAGGGCGACAATCTCATCTTGATATGGAATTCCATACTTCTCGCGATACTGGTTGGTCAATTGACTAAGCCAGATGCCATCGCTTTCTGTAGTGGTATAGCTTTCGCCTTCCGCGTCATCGCGGAATGAAATGTATATAAAACTGTATTCTTCGCCGCGATACATTTCAGTGTCGGACTCGTAAACAACCCGCATGGGTTTGCCTGTAAATGGGCTATTTGGTATCTTCATAGCGTTGTTATTTAAATGGATACGTCAACGGACGCTCCGCAATATGAAACGATATACAGATAGTTTGGCCATTCTCATAGCCCAAAGTGATTTTGATATACACTTCTTGTCCCTTCACATCTTTGCCGAACACCCACATCTCTCCTTTTTGGTTCAACACATCAATAACGGGACCCTCCACATAGTCCTGAGGAAGGAGGCTTTTCACAATCACTTCACGCTGTAATTGCGTAAGATCTAGTTGCACCAATGCCTTTCTGTTTTTGGGCCGGTCATCTCTGAAAACAATCCCGAACACCTGTGCTTTGATATTGAACTGATTCAGAAACGCTTTAACATCTTCAATTGTTATCATATTGCTTTCATTTTATGGGCGCAAAGATACAATTATTTTCAATACAAACACACGAAAATTCAACGATAAAGTTGAATTTGTGAAAAAAATGATATTTCAACATATCCTCTATTACGCCGCTGTCTAGTCATTCCATATAACAATCACTAAAAAGCTACAACACTTGACAGCCCAAAAAGTCATTTGTCTGATTGTAAGTTTCGCAAGTATGCCTCAGGCTGTTTGAGGAAATTTGTCTTTGAACGGAGGAGATTCCGCCAGTTCCTATCGTCACTGGCGGAATGGTGCGCCGCATACAGGGGAAAATGGGGAGAAGATGGGCGGCGATCGTAAAAGTTCAGGCAACGGCAGATTTTCTCCGCCGCCCATCTTCTTCCCCTTGGTCTCATACGGAGGTGCGCACCATTCCGCCGCGAACGCAGTGAGCGAGCGGAATCTCCAACGGAAAATCACGAAAACACGCCAACAGATGCAACAAAAAAAGCTTGCGAAACTTAAATAAGTCCGTTGATGGTTCCCTGCAGTCCGTTGGGTTGGTGTTGTTCGGTGATTCGTTCAATCACAGCACCGTGAAAGCGTATCTCTTTTCTTTTAATGCCTGCCGTATTTCATCATCCAATTGATTTTCATCGTATTTTGTTGACCAATAGTCGCTTTCGCTGACTTTTTTGAAATTGAGAAGATAGTCGGTGCGTAGTCGTGACACGAAATAGAAGTGTTCCGGTTTTATCTCATTGGTTGTTACAAAATCATAACTGTCTTCGCCAGAGAAAATGCGCAATCCTTTGTCTGTCGGGAACGAGGACGAAGCGGAATGGTATTCGCAAAACCCTTCGATTTTCCAATTCTCGGTACGCATTTTGATGAAAAAACGAACGGCACCAAGTTTCTCTTTTTCATAATGATGAAGTGCTTCGTGCAATAAAACCGAGGAAAGACTGCGTGGCAAAAGTTCCGGTTTTCGTGGTTCTATAGAATTTTTCGTCCAGTCGCACGGACGAATCAAAGTTGCCTTCAGGCCGGTTCGCGACAAAGCAAGAGGTTTGCCAATCGCTATTGCCTTTGTTCGAAAGCCGGTCATCGTCTGGCAAAAGTAGAAAGAAATTCTTGGAGAATACTCGCTGTCAACCTCCAACAACTGCGTTCGAAGCGTTTCTGCCATTTGCTTGGCCTCCTCTTTATGCTCGACACCATCGGCATATATGGTGATGCCGTTTTGGGAATAGTTTTTTTTCAGGCCTATGCCACACGCCAGGCGATAAGCTGGAGCCAAAAGAAGCAAGACAGCCAAAATCTCAAGTGCTGTGATGATAATTCTTTTCCGATTCTTTCTCATTGCTGTAATGTAATGGGACATCTAATTCCTCAACCAAGGATTTGTTCTAACAATTCTATCTCACGTTTCGCTATTCCAAGACTGGCGGCCATTCTTCGCCAACCTTTGATGGCATTCGTTACCCATCGTCGTTTTGCTCATAACCAAACAACTAATAATTACGAGTGCAAAAATACAATTTTTTCTTTATTTTATGATAGGTTGATAAATCTCCCTGTCCTCATCCTTGAACACATTGAAAACCACCTGCTTGACGCTGCAATCGGGATGTGCGTTTAGGTAGTCTTTGACGGTTTGCACGGCGATTTCGGCTGCCAGCTGGTTCGGGAAGCGGAACTCGCCCGTGGAGATGCAGCAGAAGGCGACGCTTTCGAGACCGTTTTCATCGGCACACGCCATAATGTTACGGTAACAGGAGGCCAATTGTTCCTTTTGGGATTCCGTCGGGATGCCATTGGGAATGATCGGCCCGACAGTGTGGATAACGTATTTGCACGGCAGATTGTACGCCTTGGTGATTTTGGCCTGTCCCGTCGGTTCCGAATGTCCTTGTTGCAGCATCAGCCGGTGACATTCCTCGCGCAGCTGCACGCCCGCCGCGGAATGGATGGCATTGTCGATGCATCTGTGCAACGGGTGGAAACAGCCCAACATCTGCGCATTGGCGGCGTTGACGATGGCGTCCACGCGGAGACGGGTGATGTCACCCTGCCATAAGAGAATTGAAAATTGAGAATTGATAATTGATAATTGTTGGACGGCATCCAATTCCACCACACCCTTCTCCTGCAATTGCGCCTGCAATTCTTCATCCTGCAAACGCAGGAATTCCTCGCTGACGGGTTTGGGTTCGCGCACATTGCGCAGGGCGCGGAACAGGTCGCGCTTGCCTTGCAAATCCTCGGGAATCCGCATCTCTGCATATTGCGGGTCCTCGTTTATCAAATATTGTATCAAACAATCCAAACGGTTCATAATCAATGGTTTTTTTTTTGTTGGGACGAATGGTGGGGCGAATGTGGTAGGGGCGAATAA
>JAEEGH010004295.1_pt1 | contig 36643 bp, 38 predicted proteins | sample 9134181 | NCBI WGS metagenome assembly JAEEGH01 (sample SAMN16246544, study PRJNA631951) | gut metagenome | biome: gut microbiome; feature: rumen; material: DP-attached | host: Bos | place: Iran: Karaj | collected 2018-10
ACCATGTTCAGGGGCCGGGTCAGGGCGTTGTTCTGCAGCCGGATGGGGATCTTGTCCCCCTCCCGGGGATCGGAGAGCTCCCAGGCGCAGCAGTAGTTTTCCAGCAGCGCCTCCAGCGCGGGGACGTGGGGCTCGTCCACCCAGCCGGTGAGGGCAAAGGCGGTCCGGGTGCAGAGAAGCGTCTCCTCCGCCTCCAGGGCGTCGATCTCCAGGCCCAGCCGGTCCGACCAGAGACGGATCAGCCGCCGGTGTTCGCCGCATTCCTTTAAGAATGCCTTGGCTTCCTCGCCGTCCCGGAGGGCCCGATCCGCCTCCTCCTGGAGGCGCGCGACGTTTTCCTGCGCCGTTCCCTGCAGGGAGGCGGTGGGCGCGGCCTCGTAGCCGAAGTCCCGGAGGACGCCCTCAAAGCGCTCTGCTTCTCCCTTCAGGCCCACGGCGAGCAGGCCCCGGCGCTCCCGGTTCTGCCCGGCGGGGCGGATGCCGGCCTCCACGCCGGAGGCCTCCAGGGCGGCCTCCAGCTCCTCCTCCGTCCGATTGGCGGGGATGGAGCCGATCCAGATCCGGGCGGAGCGGGTCTCCCTCTGCTCCAGGGGCACGGGCAGATCCTGCCAGAGCAGGAGCCCATCCCGCTGGGTGAGAAGGGAGGCGCGTTCCTCCTGCCGCTGCTGCAGCGTCTGTACCGCCTCCAGCACGTTCCCCACGGCCCGGAGGGCGTCGGCCCGGATGTCGGCGAAGAAGTCCGTCTCTGAAATGAGCTCCTTTTCCGGGAAAAGGCCGGACTTCACGTAGGCGTATTTTTTCAGGGCCTTCAAAGCTTCCTCTGCGTCGTTCCGGCGTTTTCGCAGCTCGGCCAGCTGCTCCTCCCGGGGACCGCCGATGATGGGGGAGAGGTAGCCCTCCGGCGCTTCGCTGGGCCGAAGCTCCACGCAGCCCAGCTTCTGCAGCTTTCGCAGGAGATCCTTCTTTTCGCTCCAGATCCCGGCCAGCTGCAGCTTTTTCATCTTTACGATCGACATATCAGAGCTCTGCGATCCTTTCCGCGATCCAGGCCGCCGTTTTTTCCAGCCTGCCGCCTGCCTCGCTCCGAAGCTCCTCTTCCTTCACCTGGGCGACTGCGCTGAGCTCAGCTATGCGCTCGGAAGCCCGCTTCTCCGCCTGCTCCAGCGCCCGCTGCTGCTCGTTTTCACAATCTCTCCGGGCCTCCTCCAGGATGCGCCGGCGATATCCCTCCGCGTCTGCCAGGAGGGTGTCCGCGGCTTCCTTTGCTTCCCGGCGGATGCGCTCCGCCTCCTGTTCGGCCTGCAGGATCGCGTCAATGCCGTCCATGCGCGTCAGCCTCCATTCCGTTGCATACTATAATCATCTGATTTTACACTCTTTTCCGAGTTAAAGCAAGATGAAGAAGCCGGTTTTTTCGATCAGGAAAGCCGGTTTTTCGATTCCGCCCGCATAAAGGGATCGCCGGCTTCTGCGGGATCCCTTGAACGTCGCTTTGGGATTTGTAAAGCGCACTATGGACACGCGAAGGCAGCGGCGGACAGCTTTGAAGAAGTATCAGGCCCTCCGGAAGGCCATTATACGTTTTAGAATGAATAACAACATAGACATAGCAAAAGGCTGAGAGGCACAAACCTCTCAGCCTTTTGAAGCTGAATTGCCCGTCAGCTGTAGCGCTTCCGGGAGGCGATGTAGACCTCCTCGGAGAAGGCCTCCGTCATGGCCCAGCTCCCGTAGTGCCCCAGGATGGCGGGCTTGCCCTCCTGGGTGTACTGGGCGACGAACTGCCTGGCCAGCTCCCGCTGCTTGTCGGCGGGGGTGGTCTCCGGGTCAAATTCGTCCGGCCAGACCCCCAGGACGATCTTGTCCCCCCAGCGCTCGTAGAGGGCGCGGATGTCGTTCATCCGCTGGGGATCCCAGGCGTCGAAGCCGCCGTCCACGAAGCACTGGACCCGGCTGTCGATGTGGCCGCAGGAATGGAGGGTGACGTACCTTCCCCGGCCGTGGATGTGGCCGGTGAGCTGCCGCATGAAGGGGACGAAGAACTCGTAGGCCACCTCCTCAGAGAAGAAGGGGGCCTTCTGGGCGCCCCAGTCGTCGTGGACGTTGAAGCCGTCCAGCAGGGGCCAGGTCTCGCAGACCTTGTCCACCACCCGGCAGGCGAAGTCCGTGGTGGCCTGGAAGAGCTCCTTCACCGCCTCCTGCTGCTCCTCGTCGATGAGGGCCATGGCGGCGGGGGCGAAGTCCATGAAGGAGATGAGCCGCTCGAACCAGAAGCCGTTCACCAGGCTCAGCTGCCAGGCAAAGCGGCCGTCCAGCTTGTGCTTTTCCGCTTCGGCCGCCCAGTCGTACTGATCCAGGTCCGGGAAATGGATCTTGTCCTTCCACTCCCGCACGTCCTCCAGCAGAGGCTCCCCGGGGCGGACGATGCTGCCGCCCACGGCGGGGACCCACTCCCACTCGATGCCGAAGACGTCGGTGTTGTCGTGGCCCATGCCCCGGCCCAGGTTGTCGCTGTAGATGTCGGTGCTCATCATCCGGTGCTCCTGCCCGGTGGGCATCCAGAAGGGCTGCTTTTCATAGAAAAGGGCCATCATGTTTTCCCGGGGCGTCACCGGCGTGTTCCGCAGGGGCGTGCCGGGGCCGCCGAACCAGCCGGGGAGCTCCTCGACGATCGTAAGCTCGCCCGGGACAAAGGGGATCTTGCGATACATGTTCTCCACTCCTGTTCAGTTTTATTTGTTCAGACAATGATCATATGATTTCAAGGACCCGGACCAGGTTCTCGTAGCTCCGCAGGAAGCTCCCCAGGTCCAGGGTCTCGGCGGGGGTGTGGATGCCGGACATGACAGGGCCGTAGGTGATGATGTCCATCTGGGGATAGCGGCCCTTGAAGATGCCGGTCTCCAGGCCGCCGTGGGTGGCCTGCTCCTCCAGATCGATGCCCTGGGACGACAGTACCTTTCGCAGGGCGTCCCGCAGGGGGGAATCCTCGCTGTAATTCCAGCCGTCGTAGTCGTTCTGCACCTGGATGAAACCGCCGAAAATGCTGCTGACGGCCTCGATCTGGCGGCTGATCTCCTCCCGCATGCTGCGGACCGGGCTGCGGATGCAGAAGTCGAAGTCGATGTTCTCCGCCGTCTGGATCAGGACCCCCAGGTTCAGGGAGGCAAAGGGGATGCCCAGCTTGGGGGATCTCTGCAGCATGCCGTTGGGCAGCATATAGCCCATGGTGACGAGGGCGCCGGTATCCTCCTGGGTGATGGCGCTGTCCACCTTGTCCGCGTCCTGCAGCTCGATGGCCAGATCCGGGTCGGCTTCGATCAGCTCCTCCTTCAGGTCCGCGGCGATCTGGTCCACGTATTTCTCCAGCATGGGGGCGGAGAACGCGGAGGCGAAAAGGACCGCGAATTCCCTGGGGATGGCGTTGTCCTTGGCCCCGCCGGTGATGCGGATGATGCGGATGTCCACGCCCCGTTCCATCAGCTGATATAGCATGCGGAAGCCAAGCTTGATGGCGTTGCCCAGGCCCTGGTCGATGCAGCTGCCGCTGTGTCCGCCCTTCAGCCCCGTCACCGACAGCAGGTAGCAGGGGGAGGTATTCTCACTGAAAATGATGGGGCAGCGGGCCAGCAGCCGCCGTCCGCCGGAGGAGGTAACGCAGGTGCACGTCTCCCCGTGCCCGTCCAGGCCGATCATGCGCCGGGCGGTGATCAGATCCTTTTTCAGGCCGCGGGCGCCGTCCATGCCTGTTTCCTCATTGGCGGTGAAGACGCATTCCAGAGGCGGATGGCTGAGGCTGCCGTCTTCCAGAATGGCCAGCATCCAGCTGACGCCCACGCCGTCGTCTGCGCCCAGGGTGGTGCCGTCGGCCCGGAGTATATTTCCGTTTTGAACGAGACGCAGGGGGTCAGCGGTGAAATCGTGGCCCCGGCCGCCCACCTGCTCGCAGACCATGTCCATATGAGCCTGGAGCATCAGGGGGCGCTCCTGCTCCCGTCCCTGGGAGCCGGGCTTGTAGATGACGACGTTGTTCAGCGCGTCCCGCACATGCTTCAGCCCCTGCTTTTCGGCAAAGGCGGCGAGATAGCGGCTGATGCCTTCCTCGTTGCCGGAGCCGCGGGGGATGGCTGCGATCTCTTCAAAATATCGGTTGATGGGGATGGATACGTCAGTAACGGACATAACGGACCTCCGTGGGATGTAATTATATAAAAGTATATAGTTTTCGATGGAATAAGTCAATTGAAAATGTGCGCTTTGACCAGAGTCACCAGCAGCTTTCCGGGAAAGACACGCCGCTTTCCCGGATAAGCACCGTGCCGAAGGCGGTCTTTCCCCGTTCCTCAAACCCTCTGCGGCGAAAATAGGCGGACTGCCGCGCGGTGCCGCAGAGGGTCACGATATCCAGCCCGGCAAAGCGTTCGGCGGCATAGTCCAACAGCGCGGAGCCTGCGCCGGGGCGGCGGGAGGCCATAAGGTAGAGCTTGCAGCAGGGCTCCTCCGGGGAGAAATCCCAGGTGGGGGAGGGCACGGCCTGCCCCGGCAGGCTCCAGAGGGCCGCTGCTGCAAGCATCCCGTCTTCCATGACCCTGTGGATCTCCCCCTCCCTGGCATAAGCGTCCACGAATTCCCCGCAGTGGGCCCTTCCCACCGCCGGATCGGGAAAAGCGGCCCGGAACACCGGGTCCGCGGACAGCTTTTTGTAAAACAGGGCAGCGACGGCCTTCTGCTCCGAAGCGCCGATGCTCCCGCTTTCGATTTTCAGCATGTTCATCACCCCATGAGAACTATACCATGTTTCAATTGTCAAATCCACAAGGAACGGTTATAATGATTACATGAAATGTATGCTTTGCCCCCGTCTCTGCGGGGTGGAACGTGCCGCCGGGAAAACCGGCTTCTGCGGCGCCCCGGCGCTGCCGGTGGTCGCCCGCGCGGCCCGGCATGATTGGGAAGAACCCTGCATCAGCGGCAGCCGGGGTTCCGGCGCCGTCTTCTTTTCCGGCTGCAACCTGGGCTGCGTTTACTGCCAGAACCGGGAGATCAGCCGTTCCATCCGGGGAAAGCCCCTGGATGCGCCCGCGCTGCGTGAGCTTTTCGCCCGCCTGCGGGATTCCGGCGTCCACAATATAAACCTGGTCACCGCAACCCCCTATGCCGATGTGATCGCCGAAGCCCTGGAGGTTCCCCCCGGTATCCCGGTGGTCTGGAACTGCGGCGGCTACGAGCGGGTGGAGACCCTGCGTATGCTGGAGGGGAAGATCGACGTCTACCTGCCGGATATGAAATACGCCGACGATCATTTGGCGAAGGAACTCTCCGGCGCGGGGGATTACTTTGAAATCGCCGACGCCGCCATCCGGGAGATGGTCCGTCAGACGGGGCCCTGCAGAATTGACGATGTAGGTCTGCTGCAGCGCGGGGTGCTGGTGCGGCACCTGGTGCTGCCGGGCTTCCTTGCAAATTCCAAGGACGTTTTGGAATGGTTCGCAGACGCCTTCCCGAAGGGGGAGGCGATGCTGAGCCTCATGGCCCAGTACACGCCCAATGGTTTCGGCGGACCGGAGCGGCGGCTGCGGGAGGAGGAATGGCGAGAGGTGGCGGATTACCTCTATATGCTGGGGATTCGCAGCGGGTATGTGCAGGAGCTCTCCAGCGCGGAGGGGGAGTACGTGCCCAGCTTTGACGGGACGGGAGTGGAATGACCAGAGACGAACTGAGGGAAAAAGCGCTGGCGCTGCCGCTGCAGCCCGGCGTCTATATCATGATGGACCGCATGGGCGAGGTCATCTACGTGGGGAAGGCCAAAAAGCTGAAGAACCGGGTGGTCAGTTATTTCCGGGAGGGGAACCACAGCCCCAAAACGGAGGTGATGGTCTCCCACGTCAGCGATTTCGACGTGATCATGGTGCGCAGCGAGTTCGAGGCCCTCATCACGGAGAACCAGCTTATCAAGCACCATAAGCCCCGCTACAACATCCTTTTGAAGGACGACAAGGGCTATCCCTATCTTCGCACGGATCTGCGCCAGCCCTACCCGACCTGGAAGGTGGTGGGGCGTCCGGGGAAGGATGGGGCCCGCTATCTGGGACCCTACGGCAGCCGCACCACCCTCTTTGCCGCCCTGAATGCGGTCACCAAGGCTCTGCGCCTGCCCCAGTGCAGCCGCCGCTTCCCGGCGGACATCGGCAAGGAGCGGCCCTGCATCAATAAAGAGATCGGCCTCTGCGAGGGCTGGTGCACCGGCACGCCGGACGGGGAAGCCTTCCGGGCGAGGATCGGCGACGCCCTCCTGGTCTTCGAGGGGAAGTCCGACCAGCTGGAAAAGCAGGTGCAGGGGGAGATGGAAGAGGCCGCGGAGGCCCTGGATTTTGAAAAGGCAGCCCTCTTACGGGACCGGCTGCGGGCCCTTCATTCCTTGGGAGAGAAGCAGCTGGCCGTTTCCGGCGCTATGGCGGATACGGATGCCGTGGGCTTCTATCGGGGCGCGGCCAAGGCCTGCTTCGTGGTGCTGCATTATATCAGCGGCAAGCTGCTGGATAAGGACCTGACCCTGCTGCCCATCCCCATGGAGGAGGACGAGGAGGTCCTCAGCGCCCTGGTGCGGCAATACTACCTGCAGCGGGGCGTCTGTCCGAAAACGGTCCTGCTGCCGAAGATGCCGGAGGACGGAGAGGAACTGGAGCGCCTGCTTTCGGAAACTTATGAGCATAAGGTGAGCCTCCACGTGCCCCTGCGGGGGGATATGCGCCTCCGCATGGAGACTGCCGGGATGAATGCGCGGCAGGAGACGGAGCGGGCCACGGATCGGGAGGAACGGGTCTCCGGCATCCTCACCTGGCTGGCGGAGGCGGCGGGCCTGCCGGAGCCGCCCCGGCGCATCGAGGCTTACGACGTATCCAACCTTCACGGGGAGGATACGGTTTCCTCCATGACGGTCTTCGTGGACGCAAAGCCCCTGAAGCGGGACTACCGCCGCTTCAAAATGAAGGAGGCCGCCCAGGGGGACGACTACGGCAGCATGCGGGAGACCCTGCGCCGGAGGCTGGCGGAATACCGGGAAGGCAACGAGCGCTTTGCTACCCTGCCGGACCTGTTCCTCATCGACGGGGGCAGCGTCCACGCCGCGGCAGCCGTGGAGGTGCTGCGGGAATTCGACCTGGAAATCCCGGTGCTGGGCATGGTGAAGGACGATAAGCACCGAACCCGCGCCTTGGCCGCGCCGGACGGGAGAGAGCTGGGGCTGGAGGGGAATCCCGCCGCCTTCGCCCTTATTGGGCGCATCCAGGAGGAGACCCACCGTTTCGCCATCGAATACCAGCGCAGCCTTCGCAGCCGCCATATCGGCTCCGAGCTGGACAAGATACCCGGCGTAGGGGAGAAGCGAAGGAATGAGCTGCTGAAACGTTTCCGCTCCGTGAAAGCCGTGGCGGCGGCCTCGGAGGAGGAACTGCGGAGCGTGCTGGGCGCGGCGGCGGCGAAGTCCGTATACGCCTGGTTTCACCGGGAACCGGAGGAGGGAGAGGAAAACGCATGAGAGTGATCACCGGCATCGCCAGAGGGCGAAAACTGAAGGAACCGGAGGGCATGGACATTCGCCCCACCGCCGACCAGGTGAAGGAAGCGGTGTTCAACATCATACAGGGGGATGTGGAGGGAAGAGCCTGTCTGGACCTCTTTTCCGGTACCGGCCAGATGGGAATAGAGGCCCTGTCCCGCGGCGCGGAGAGCTGCGTGTTCGTGGATGCGGACCGGGCCGCGGTCAAGCTTACAAAGCTGAACCTGGAGAAGACCGGGCTGCCCGGACAGGTATTCCAGGCGGACGCCCTGCGCTTTCTGGAATCCAGGGAGAAATACGACCTTATTTTCATCGATCCACCCTATCGTGCCGGGCTGTATGACCAGGTCTTGCAGCGTATAAAAGATTTTGACAAATTGCGTACCGGTGGTATAATGGTCGTTGAAAGTTCTGCGGATTTCGAGCCGGAAGCCCCCGGTGCGCCGTATTGCAAGCTGCGCAGTTATCGCTATGGGAAGGTTCGGATCACGACATTTACAAAGAGAGAGGGATCGGAACCGTGACCACAGCGGTCTATACCGGCAGCTTTGACCCCATCACCCTGGGCCACCTGAACTTGATCAAGCGGGCCTCCAGAGTGTTCGACAGGGTCATCGTCTGCATCATGTACAACAAGGACAAGAATCCCCTCTTCACCATGGAGGAGCGGGTCCGTCAGGTGACGACGGTGACGGCTCGTTTCCCCAATGTGGAGGTGGACTCCTCCGACATGCTGGTGGCGGAATACGCCCGCATGAAGGGGGCCGGCGTCGTGGTGCGCGGCCTGCGTGCCGTGTCCGATTATGAGAAGGAATGCCAGATGGCGCTGATAAACAAGCGGCTGAACCCGGACCTGGAGACCTTCTTTTTGCCGGCCAGTGAAAAGTACATGTATCTGAGCTCCAGTGCCGTCAAGGAGTTGGCGCTCTTTGGCGCGGATCTCAGCGCCTTCGCGCCGCGCGAGATCATCGGGGAGATCGAGGCGAAATACGATGGGAAAGGACGGAAGTAACAATGGCAAGCGGCATCAATGAACTGATCGATCAGCTGTATGCGTCCATTTCGGATGCGAAGGGCTTCCCGCTCAGCGTGGATAAATGCATCCTGGATAGGGATCATGCCCTGGACCTGCTGGACGAGATCCGGGCCCAGCTGCCCGCCGAGGTGGCGGAGGCCAAGCGGCTCGTGAGCGCCAAGGCGGAGGTGATCCGCAAGACGAGGGAGGAAGCGGAACAAATCAAGAAGGACGCGGCGGCTGAGGCTGCCCGCATGGTGGAAAAGGAAAGCATCGTCATCGCGGCCAAGAAGCGGGCCCAGGAGATCGTGGACGAAGCCCAGCAAAAGTCCGAAGAGCTCCGCCGTGCCTCCAGCGGCTATGCGGACGAGCTGCTCAAGCGCACGGAGGATACCCTGAATCAGGCTCTCGACGGAGTGCGCCGCAGCCGCACCAGCTTCCGCAATGCCTCCGGATTCTCGGATTTCTAAAAATCTTATCATCAGAAAGTCGTTGTATTTATGAAGAAGTGTATTCTGAGCGTCGGCATCGTAGTGCTCATCATTGCACTGCTGCTGTTTGGCGTGTTTTTCGGTTTTAACCTTGGCATCGTCAATATCGAACCCCTGCGGGACGGGATTTCCCTGGGCCTGGACCTGGTGGGCGGCAGTGAGATCACCTATGAGGCCATAGTGCCCGACGGGATCTCCGACAGCGAACTGAAGCAGAGCATGGAGGCCGTGCAGACCATGCTGCGCCAGCGGCTCAACAGCATGGGCTATACGGAAGCCTCTGTCGTCCTTTCCGGCGACCGGGGCGTCAACGTGTCCATCCCCAACGTGTCCAATCCGGAACAGGCCCTGCAAATGCTGGGCAGCACGGCGGTCATTGAATTCCGGGACTATACCGGCAAAGCCATCATCACCGGTGAGGATATCGAATCCGCCACGGCTGCCTATATGCCCAGCGGGACCGGCGGCGTGGACGAATACATCGTCTCCCTGAAGCTGACGGCGGAGGGGCAGGCGAAATTCCGGGACGGGACGAGGAGCGTAGCCGCGCTCAGCGACCCCGACCTGCGGTGGGTGTCCATCGTGCTGGACGAGGAAGTCATCAGCTCTCCCCGTGTCAGCGAGGAGTACGCGACCACCGGCATCGATACGGATTCCCCCATCATCCAGCTGGGGGACGGCACTGACGTGGAGTATGCCACTTACCTTGCGGGCATCATCAATTCCGGCGCCCTGCCCTTCAAGCTGCAGGACACCAAGCTGCAGGCCGTGGGCGCTTCTCTGGGTGAGCGCAGCCTGGAGACGGGCATCACCGCGGGCATCATCGGCATCATCCTGGTGATGATCTTCATGATCGTCGTCTACCGGATCCCCGGCGTCATCGCCGACCTGGCCCTGGTGCTGTATATCGCCCTTTTCCTGCTGGTCATGTCTGCCCTGCGCCTGAACCTGAGCCTGCCCGGTATCGCCGGCATCATCCTGACCATCGGCATGGCCGTGGACGCCAACGTGGTCATATACGAGCGCATTCGGGAGGAACTGATTTCCGGAAAGACCCTGCGCAGCGCCATTGACGCGGGCTTCAGGCGGGCCATCACCGCCATTCTGGATTCCAACATCACCACCATGATCGCCGGTTTCGTCCTCCTGTGGAAGGGCACCGGCACCATCCTGGGCTTTGCCAAGACCCTGCTCATCGGTGTCGTCCTCAGTATGATCTGCATGCTGATCGTGCCCCGCGCCATCCTGCGCAGCTTTGCGGGCCTCAGGAAGTACAATCCCTTCCTCTACGGGCTGCCCCGCAAGGGCGTGAGCGCCGACAGCCTCAATAAGCGCATCGGCTTCGTTTCCAAGGTGAAGATCACGGCGATCATCTCCATCATCCTCTGCATCACCGCCGTCGTCTCCCTGATCCTCCTGCCTTTCGGGGTGAACCTCTTCAATCTGGACATCGATTTCGCCGGCGGCGTCGTGCTGGAATACGACATCGGCCAGCCCGTCACCAGCGATATCTCCGCTCAGGTGTCGGATATGGTGCAGGAAAAAACGGGGGTGCGGCCATCTGCCGTGGTCCGTGCGGGCGACCGGGGCACCATCGTGAACATCCGCATCCAGGAGCTGACCACCGAACAGCGGGATATGGTGGGTACCGGGCTCACGGAGATCTTCGGCGCGGACAAAGTCCAGATGGAGAGCAGCAACTTCGTCTCCGCTTCTGTGGGCAGGGACATCACGAGAGCTGCTTTCATCACCTCCATCGTTGCGGCGGCGCTGATCCTGGTTTATATCACCATCCGCTTTGAGATCCGCTCCGGTCTGGCCGCCGTGATCTGCCTGATCCACGACCTGATGGTTATGCTCAGCTGCTATGTGATCTTCCGCATCCAGTTGAATATGAACTTCATTGCCGCGGCCCTGACAATCATCGGCTATTCCATCAACGCCACCATCGTGGTCTTCGACCGCATCCGCGAGAATGTGAAGCGCACCGGCGGCCACGAGGACTTCGCCGCCGTGGTGGACCGCAGCATCACCCAGACCCTGCGGCGCAGCTTGGGCACCACAGTCACCACCATGCTGCCCATCATCTTCCTGCTGATCCTGGGTGTTGACTCCCTGCGGAACTTCGCTCTGCCCATCATGGTAGGCGTCATTTCCGGCTGCTATAGCTCCGTCTGCGTGGCCGGTCCACTCTGGAACCTGCTGAAGGGCAAGAAAAACGCCGTCAAGGTCAAATGATTCAAATCAAAGCCGCCGTGCGGTTTCGATTTGAGGGGGATCGCGCTCCGCTCCCCGCAGGCCCCCTAGGGGTGCCCACAGTCCGCTCCGCGAGATGTATTTTTCGCGAGGCACATGTCCCCGCGAAAAATGAGTTTCCGATTTATTCACGCCTGCGGGCGTGAACTCTGCGAGGCTGAACAGCCCTCCGTGCCACCCGGCACGGAGGGCTGTTTTGTCTCTAATTGAAACAGAGCTTCAATTCGAAAAGGATGTTTTGACAGCATCAAAAAGCAGCGCCGCTTGCGGAAAAGCACAGCAATCCGGTAAATAAGGACGCGCACGGAGGTTTCTGCATGTCCGGACCCGCCGAAGCATAGACATGAAGCAAACAAAGGAGGGATGCGGAGCATGAGGGGAACGGAAAGCTATGACCGGGCAGCGCTGCTGCTGCCGGGGGCACTGCGGGCGGAGGCCCTGTTCCAGCCGGATGAGAATCGAAGGCTGGCGGAGGAACTGCGGCTGCGCTGCGGACTGGGTGCCTGTCTGCGCCTGCCGGGACAGACGGTGCACTTTCATACGCCGGTGGGCCGGGAGGAGATCGAAGAGACGCTGGAACGGGCGACGAAGAGCAGCTTTTATGCGGCGGAGGAAAGCCTGCGTTCCGGGTATTTCACGGCGGAGGGCGGCTTGCGTCTGGGCCTCGGCGGCAGCCTGCTTCTGCGGAAGGGGGAGCCGGTGGGATTTCGCACCGTTTCCTCCATCAGCATCCGCATCCCCCACGCGGTCAGCTGCGTCACGGACGAGCTTCTGTGCCGCCTGGAGGGAAAAAGCGTGCTCATCTATTCGCCCCCCGGCGGCGGAAAGACCACCTTCCTGCGGGATCTCGTCCGCCGCATCTCCGACGGCGGGCAGCGAGTCTCCCTGGTGGACGAGCGGGGGGAGCTGGCCGCCCTGTGGGAAGGCGTTCCCCAGTTCGACGTGGGCCGCAATACGGACGTGATCGAGGGTTGTCCCAAGCTCCACGCCGCCGAAATGCTGCTGCGCACCATGTCCCCCCAGGTGCTGGCGGTGGACGAACTGAGCAGCGGGGAAATGCCCCTTTTATCCTCGGGCCTGGCAGCCGGGGTGCAACTGCTGGCAACGGCCCATGCCGCGGACCTGGGGGAACTGTGCAGAAGAGGCGTCGGCAGCGGCCGGTTTTCCCTGGCCGTGGGGATCGGCCGGAGCGGGGGAGAGCGCAGGTATCGGGTGGAGGAACTGCCATGCTGAGATGGTTCGGCGCGGTACTGATGGTCCTGAGCAGCGGGCTCATCAGTATGAACGAGGTCATCCGATCCCGTCAGCGGATCCGTGCCCTGAAGGTGCTGGTGGAAGCCCTGGCAGCCATGCGCGGGGAGCTTTCGGCGCGGCACATGCCCCTGCCGGAGTTGACGGAGCATCTGGCAGCCCGTCAGAAGCAGCCGGCGGCGGAGTTTTTCGGCGCGGTCACCGTCAACCTGCTTCGGCGGGAGCTGCCCTTCTCCGCCGCCTGGGAAATGGCTCTGCGGGAGACGGAACCCCTCTGCCTGTTGCCGGAGGAGCGGCAGGCCATGGAGAATCTGGGCCGGCAGCTGGGGCGCAGCGGACTGGACCGGCAGACGGAAGCCATCCTCGCCGCGGAGAAGAAGCTGGCCCTCTTCCTGGAACTGGAGGAGCGGGAGCATATGAAGAAAAGCCGCCTGCGGGCTGCAATGGGAGTAGGGGCAGGGGCGGCGTTGGCGATCCTGCTGCTGTGAGGAAAGCATATGGACATCGAACTGATTTTCAAACTGGCCGCCCTGGGCATCATCGTGGCGGTGCTCACGATCCTTCTGAGCCGCTCCGGCAGGGAGGAGCAGGCGCTGATGGTCACCATCGCCGGGTTGGTGCTTGCCCTCATCATGGTCGTGAAGGAGATCAGCGAGCTGTTTTCTCTCATCCGGCGGCTCTTCGGCTAGAGCATGGATTTCCTGTGGAAATGCGCCACCCTGGGGATCATCGCCTCGCTGCTGGGCTTGGCGTTGCGGAAGGAGCGGGAAGAACAGGCACTGCTGCTGGGCCTGGCCGCCGCCGCACTGATCTTTGTGTCCGCCTTACAGAGCCTGCAGGGCGTGGAAGAACTCCTGCGCCGGGCCGGAGAGCGGGCCGGGCTAACCGCAGTCCTGACGGTCCCTGTCCTGAAGAGCCTGGGACTGGCGCTGCTGGGGCGCTTTTCCGCTTCCCTCTGCCGGGATGCGGGACAGGCCTCCGCCGCCCAAGCGGTGGAGCTGGCCTCCGCCTGCGCCATCCTCTGCGTTTCCTTGCCGCTGCTGCAAAGCCTTCTGGAGCTGGTCTTCGCCTATACCTGATCCTGCTGGGCGCGCTGCTCATCTGCACGCCTGCCCATGCCGCGGACAGCGGGGCCGAACTGGCGGAGGCTCTGGGGGTGGACGAGCTGGAGGAAACGGCGGAGGAGATGGGGCTTGGGGAATATGGGAGCATCCGGGACGGATACGATATCGAGGGCTTCTTCACCGGTCTTGTTGCGGACTGCGTGAAGGTCGTTGTCTCTCCGGCTCTGCTTCGGGATATGGCGGCAGTGCTGGTGACGGTATTGCTGCTGGCTGCGGTGCGGACGGTGCTGCCGCCGCCGGAGGGCAGCTTTGACGCGCCGGTGCTGGCTGGCGCGGCTGCCGTCCTGCTGCTGTTGAGTACCAGGCAGGACAGCCTGACCGCCCTGGCGGAATCCACGGTGTTCAAGCTCCAGGACGTAGCCAATGCGCTGCTGCCGGTCCTGGGTTCCGCCGCCCTCCTCTCCGGGCAGGTCACGGCAGCCGCCGCCAAGTATTCCGCCGCCGCGTTGTTTCTGAATGTGCTGCTGAATTTCTGCTGTTCCTTCCTGCTGCCCCTCATACGCCTGTATCTTGCCGCCGCCGGAGCGGAGGCGGCAACGGGAAGCAGCGTGATGAGCAGCGTTCTGGGATTCCTGAAGTGGTGCGGGGCGACGGCGCTCACCTGCCTGATGCTGGCTTTCACCCTTTATCTCAGTTTGACTGCCCTGGCCTCCGACGCCGCGGATGCGGCCATCGTCCGCTCGGCAAAGACGGCGGTGGCCACCATGCTGCCGGTGGTGGGCAGCATCGCCGGGGATGCGGCGTCATCCATCCTGGCGGCTGCCGGGATGATCCGGCAGGCGGTGGGTTCCTTCGGCCTGCTTGCGGTCACCTCCGCCATCCTGGCACCCTTCCTCCAGGCGGGATCCCGGTATCTGCTGCTCAAGGGGGCGGCGTCGGTCTCCTCAGAGCTGGCGGAGAAGCGGATGGCCCGGCTGCTGCAGCGCCTCAGCGAGTCCATGGCGCTGATGATAGGCTGCATCGGCTCCTGCGGTTTGATTCTCTACTTCTCCGTCTATTCCCTGATGCGGGCGGTGGGAACATGATCGGCGTGCTTTCGGAGTGGGTAAGGACGCTGGCGGTGGGTGCGGCCTTCTGCGGCGTGGTGCTTCTGCTGATCCCGGAGGGGGCGGAGAAGCGGGCAACAAGGCTGACCTGCGCCCTGATGCTCACGATCCTGCTGATCGCCCCTCTCCGCCGGCTGGATACCCGGCAGCTCACCGAACTGCTGACGATGAAAAGAATGGAGACTGCCGGATTTACGGAGGATGCGGATGAACTCTCCATGGAACTCTGCACGCGCATCATAAGAGAGGAGATCGAGGAATATATATGGGATGCGGCACGGAAGCTGGGCGTCACGGAGCTGGGTATCCGGCTCAGGCTGAGGGAAACGGGCGAGCTGCCCTGCCCCTGGTCCATCGCCCTGACGGGGACGGTCACGGAAGAACAGAAGGAAAAACTGTCCCTGCTGCTGGAGGGGGAGCTGGGGATACCCAGGCAGCGGCAGACGTGGAGCGCGGATGATGCTGATTAGCGTGTGGAAAAAGATACCGAAGCAGACGGTGTGGGTCTTTCTCGCCCTGGGCGCGGGGCTGCTTCTCCTGCTGCCGAAGCGCGGCGGCGAAGCCGCGGCGCCCAAGACGCAGGAATTCGCCTTTTCCCTGGAGGCGGAGGAAAGGCGTATGGAAGCCGCCCTCAGCCGCATCGAAGGGGCGGGGGAGGTGACGGTGGTGCTGAGCCTGGAAGCCTCGGAGGAGAGGGAATATGCCCGCAACCTGGATTCTGACCGGCAAAGCGAAGCGGACAGCGCCCGCAGGGAGGAGCGAAGCGAAGTTGCCCGGATCGGGGACGGGGCTCTGACAGTAAAGATCGCCTATCCCCGGTATCGCGGCGCGCTGATCGTCACCGAGGGGAGCGGCAGCGGCCTTAAGCTGGCGGTGACCCAGGCCGTGGCGGCGCTGACGGGCCTCAGTACGGACCACATCACCGTCGTGACCGGCAGATGAAAGTAATCCAAATTCAAATAACGCCGCAGGGCGCAAATGGGGGTAGTTATGAAAATCATCAAACGGAACGCGATCATCCTGGCCGCCATCCTGTTCGTATGCGTGGCAGTATACCTGAACTGGGCCTACAACCGGCAGGAGCAGGCCCTGACGGAGACGGACACGCGGGAGACCGTAAGCACCGTGAGCGCCCAGGGGGAGGGCGAGGGCTTGTTCTATGAGGCGCCGGTCCCGGCGGTCAGCACCGCCAGCGCCGTGACGGAGTATTTCACCTCCGCCCGGCTGACCCGGCAGCAGGCCAGAGACAGCGCCATTTCCACCCTGCGGGAGGCCGCGGAGAACGAGAGCGCGGCGGCGGAAGCAGTGAGCGGGGCGATGGACGCGATCACCGTCATGTCCCGCTATACCGTGGCGGAAGCGGAGATCGAAGCGCTGGTCATGGCCAAGGGCTTCGATGACTGCCTGGTATTTCTGGATGCCCAGAGCGCCATCGTGGCGGTCCCGGCCCCGCCCGCAGGCCTGACCTTTACCGCCGTGAGCCGCATTACGGATATCGTACTGGAGAAAACGGATCTCAACACGGAGCAGATCAAAATAATCGAGGTAAAATGACTTCCATTTTCCCGCGGCCTATGGTATACTCACCTGTACGAATCACATGGGAGCATCAGGAGGTTTGCCATGGCGGAGAGCAAGGATTATATCATCAGCAGCACGGAGGACGGCAGCGTTAATATTTCTGAGGATGTCATCACCATCATCGCCTGGGAAGCCATGCGCGAGGTGGAGGGCTTCGGCGGCCCCGCCGCCGGTATTCCGGGAGATCTGGCGGAGCTGATCGGCCGCAGGAATGCTTCCCGCGGCGTACGTGTCACTGCGGAAGAAAAGAGCGTGGCGGTGGATGTGTTCATCACCGTGCGCTTCGGCTATTCCGTCACCAAGGTTTCCAGGGATATCCAGGAAGCCATCGCCAAGTCCGTGCAGGACATGACCGGGGTGGCGGTGAGCGCGGTCAACGTCAGCGTCACCGGCATCGCTTTCGACAAAACGAAGCAGGCCTGAATGATCGGAAAAGCGCGTTTTCACCGGGGGTGAGAACGCGCCTTGTCCTGTTTAAAAGGAGAGAGACCAATGACAAGAAGGACGGCGCGGGAGATCGCCATGCATCTCAGCTTTGCCACGGTGATGAATCGCATGGATATCCGGGAGATGCTGGATGCGTTCTTCGAGCCGGATTACTTTGCCACCCTGGGCTCGGAGGATGAGGCTTACGCCGATTATCCGGACGCGAAGCAGCTGGCCTATATCCGCAGGCTGGCGGAGGGCGTGTCGGAGCATGCCGCCGAGCTGGACGGGTATATTGAGAAATATGCGAAGAATTGGGAGTTTTCCCGCATTTCGCGGGTTGCGGCGGCCATCCTGCGCATCGCCATGTATGAGATCCTCTATCAGCCGGAGGTCCCCTACAAGGTGGCTGCAAACGAGGCGGTAGAGCTGGCCAAGACTTACGAGGGGCGGGATATCGCCGGATTCGTCAACGGCATCCTGGCGGCTTTCATCGAGAATGAGCGCCATGAGTGACAACGTCTGGTCTGTCGGCGAGCTGACAAGGCAGATCAAGGACCTGCTGGATGGGGAGAGCAGCCTGCAGCGCGTCTACGTGCGGGGCGAGCTGAGTAATTATAAGGTCTATCCCTCCGGCCACCACTATTTCACCATCAAGGATGAGGAAGCGACGCTGAAAGCGGTCATGTTCCGCCGGGAAGCGTCGCGTCTTCGCTTCCGGCCGGAAAGCGGCATGAAGGTGATCGCCTTGGGGCGGATCACCGTCTATCCCAGGGACGGGGTCTATCAGCTCTACGCAGCCGAGCTGGTGCCCGACGGGGTGGGGGATCTTCACGCCGCCTTTGAGCAACTGAAGGCCAAACTGTCGGAGGAAGGGCTTTTTGACGGTTCCCATAAAAAGCCCCTGCCGCCCTATCCGGAGCGGATCGCCGTCATCACCTCCTCCGCCGGGGCCGCGGTGCGGGACGTGATCAGGGTGGCCACCAAGCGCTACCCCGTGGCAAAGCTCATCGTGATGCCGGTGCGGGTGCAGGGAGCGGAGGCCCCACCGGAGATCGTATCCGCCCTGCGCTATGCCAACCGCTGGAAGGTGGCGGATCTGATCATCACAGGCCGGGGCGGCGGCTCCATCGAGGACCTCTGGGCATTCAACGACGAGCGGGTGGCCAGAGCCATCTATGAATCGGAGATCCCGGTGATCTCCGCCGTGGGCCACGAACCGGATGTGACCATCGCGGACTATGTGGCGGACCTGCGGGCGGCCACGCCCTCCAACGGGGCGGAGCTGGCCGTGCCGGACCAGAGCGAGCTCCATGCCGCCCTGTTGGCTGCCAGGAAGCAGATGCTCACGGCGGTCCTCTCCAGGATCGACGGCGGACGGGACAGGCTGGAGCAGCTGCGTCAGCGCCGCGTGCTGACGGACTCCGGCGCCTACGTGGCGGACCGGCGCCTGGCCCTTGACCATTCCACAACCCTCCTGCAGGCTGCCTTCCGCAGCAGCCTGGGAGAAAAGCGGGCAAGGCTTGCCAAGGGAGCCGCGGCTCTGGATGCCATGAGCCCCCTGAAGGTCCTGGGGCGGGGCTACGCCATTGCGGAAACGGCGGAGGGAAGTATCCTCCGCAGCAGTAAAGACGCCTTCCCCGGCCAGAGGCTGCACCTGCGCCTTGCGGACGGGGGATTGAACTGCCGGGTCACGGACGGCCCGGAGGATGAGGTGGATAAGAATGGCAAGTGAAAAGAAAAAAGCCGGATTCGAGGAGAGCATGCTGCGCCTGGAGGAGATCGTCAGGCTGCTGGAAAAAGGCGACGCACCGCTGGAGGACTCCATCAAGCTCTTCGAGGAGGGCACCAAGCTGGCCAAGCGCTGCGATGATCTGCTGAACGAGGCGGAGAAAAAGGTCGTCGTCCTCTCCAAGGGGGCCGACGGCGCGCCGGTGGAAACGGAGTTCGACGTTGGAGAATAAGGAACGGATGGCTGCGGACAAGCAGCTGGTGGAGGAAAGGCTGGATATCCTCCTGCCCGGGAAGGACCGGCTGACGGAGTCCATGCGCTACAGCCTTCTGGCGGGCGGGAAGCGGCTCCGGCCCATCCTGGTCCTGGAATTCTGCCGGGCCTGCGGCGGAAGCGCCGAGGACGCCCTGGACGCCGCCTGCGGTATTGAAATGCTGCACACCTCCTCCCTGATCCACGACGACCTTCCCGCCATGGACGACGACGACTTGCGCCGGGGCAAGCCCACGAACCACGTGATGTACGGGGAATGGCTGGCCCTCCTGGCCGGGGATGCCCTGCAGGCGGAAGCTTACAGCGCCGTCCTGCGCTCCTCCCGCCCGCCGCGGGTGCGGGCTGAAGCGGCAAGGATCCTGGCAGAGGCCGCCGGATACCGGGGCATCTGCGGCGGCCAGTTCCTGGATTTGGACGGGGAGGAGCGGGCCCTTTCGGAAGCGGAAATCAACGAACTCAACGACGGAAAGACCGCGTCCCTTATCGCCGCGGCCTGCATGATGGGCTGCGCCTGCGCGGAAGCTTACGACAAGCTGCCCGCCGCCGACGCCTGCGGCCGGGCCATGGGCATTGCTTTCCAGCTGCGGGACGACCTGCTGGATGTGGAGAGCAGCACTGCCGAGCTGGGGAAGCCCGTGGGCTCCGATGAAAAGAACGGGAAATCCACCCTCCTTGCCCTGCGCGGGGCGGAGTACTGCCGCCAAAGGGTGCATGAGGAGACGGAGAAGGCAGTGGATATCCTGAAATCCGAATTCGGTGCGCCGGAATTCCTGATCTGGCTCACCCAGCAACTTGCGGGGCGGAAAAACTGAATCAAGGCGGTATATCGGGGCAGGGCCGGGGGCTCTGCCCCGAAGCTTATCCTAATTGCCAAATATGAACCTGGTGCAAATCATGAAAAACCATTTGCGAACTATTGGGCTTTGTGTTATACTCTAAAATTACTTGAACTGTGCGTATTTGGCGGAGGTCAATCATGTGGGTTAGCGAGCACTGGAAGGACTATGAGCTTCTGGACTGCTCCGGCGGCGAAAAGCTGGAGCGGTGGGGGCAGTATGTCCTGCGCCGCCCGGACCCCCAGGCCATCTGGCAGACGCCGAAGGACCGGCATTGGGACCGCGCCGACGCAGTCTATCGCCGCTCGGAATCCGGCGGCGGCAAGTGGATCAAGTCCGACGTGCCCGAAGCCTGGCAGATCCGGGAAGGGAACCTGACCTTCAACGTCAAGCTCATGAACTTCAAGCATACCGGCATTTTCCCGGAGCAGGCGGCCAACTGGGCCTTCATCGACGAAGCTGTCCGCCACGCGGGGCGGAGCATCCGGGTGCTGAACCTCTTTGCCTATACCGGGGCCGCTTCCCTGGCGGCTGCGGCGGCAGGAGCCAGCGTTTGCCACGTGGACGCCGCCAAGGGCATGGTCGCCTGGGCGAAGGAGAATGCAGCCGCTTCCGGCCTGGCCGACAAGCCCATCCGCTGGATCGTGGACGACTGCCGGAAGTTCGTGGAGAAGGAGATCCGCCGGGGCAAGACCTACGACGCCATCATCATGGACCCGCCCTCCTACGGCAGAGGGCCGACGGGGGAGGTCTGGAAGCTGGAGGACAGCCTGTGGGATTTCCTGCAGCTCTGCAGCGGCGTCCTCAGCGAGGATCCGCTGTTCGTGCTGATCAGCTCCTATACCACCGGCCTCAGCCCCTCGGTGCTGACTTATCTTTCGGAAACCGTGTTTTCCAGCCGCTGGGGCGGAAGGAGCGACAGCCAGGAGCTGGGCCTGCCGGTGACAAAAAGCGGCCTGACGCTGCCCTGCGGCGCCGCCTGCCGCTGGCTGCGGGAATGAGGACAGAATGAATATCATACAAACGGAAAAGCTGGTTTTCAGCTATGAACCGGAGAGCGAAGGGGAACCCATCCTGAAATCCCTGGATATCGGGATCGAGTCCGGTTCCTTCGTGGCGGTGCTGGGGCATAACGGCTCCGGAAAAAGCACCTTTGCCAAGCACCTCAACGGCATCCTTCTGCCCACCGGCGGAAAGGTTTGGATCAACGGCATGGACTCCATGGACGAGGAAAAGCTGCTGGAGATCCGCCGCACCGTGGGCATGGTGTTCCAGAATCCCGACAACCAGATCGTCGCCAATGTAGTGGAGGACGACGTGGCCTTTGGTCCGGAGAATATGGGCGTCCCCTCCGAGGAGATCCGGCAGCGGGTGGACGAAGCCCTGAAGGACGTGGGCATGTTTGACTATCGGACCCACGCCCCCCATCTCCTTTCCGGCGGCCAGAAGCAGCGGGTGGCCATCGCAGGTATCGTGGCCATGCGCCCCCGCTGCATCGTGCTGGACGAACCCACCGCCATGCTGGACCCTGCGGGCAGGCTAGAGGTGCTGGAGACCGTCCACCGGCTGAACAGGGAGCTGGGGATCACTGTGGTCCTCATCACCCACCATATGGACGAGTGCATCGAGGCCGATCGGCTCATCGTCATGTCCGACGGGGAGATCATTGCCGACGGGACGCCGCGGGAGGTTTTTCCTCAGGTGGAGCTGATGCGCTCCAGCGGCCTGGACGTTCCGGCCACGGTGGGGCTGCTGTATGAGCTGAAAAAGCTGGGCTATGATGTGCCGCTGGATGCGCTGACCGTGGAGGAATGCGCAGACGCGCTGTATCACATTTTCAAAGGAGAAGGGGAAGCTTGACGCCGTTAATCGAAACAAAAAAGCTGACGCATATCTACAGCGAAGGCACCCCTTTTGAACACGTTGCCGTCAAGGACGTGGATTTCACTGCATCCAGAGGGGAATTCATCGGCATCATCGGACATACCGGCTCCGGGAAATCCACCTTTGTGCAGCACCTCAACGGCCTGCTCAAGCCCACCTCCGGCAGCGTCCTGGTGGAAGGGGAGGAGATATTCTCCTCGGCGGCCCGCACACGGCAGGTGCGTTCCAAGGTGGGGCTGGTGTTCCAATACCCGGAATACCAGCTGTTCGAGGAGACGGTCCGTGCGGACATCGCCTACGGGCCGAAGAATATGAAGCTGGGCAAAGAGGAGATCGAGCAGCGGGTCCTGGAGGCGGCGGATTTCGTCGGCCTGGATCCCGAACTGCTGGATAAATCCCCCTTCGATCTTTCCGGCGGCCAGAAGCGCCGCGCCGCCATCGCCGGGGTCATCGCCATGCGCCCCGACGTGCTGATCCTGGATGAACCCACCGCCGGGCTGGACCCGCGGGGCAGGGAAGAGATCATCTTCAATATCCGGCGCTATCACACCGCCGTCAACGGCACGGTGATCTACATTACCCACAGCATGGAGGATATCGCCCGCTTTGCCACCCGTCTGGTGGTCTTCAACAAGGGCTCCATCGCCATGGACGGCGAGCCGGCCCAGGTCTTCCGCCATGTGGAGGAGCTGGAGAGCATGGGCCTCACGGTCCCCAGCGTCACCAAGGTTATGTCCCTGCTGAAAGCCCGGGGTATTCCGGTGGAGGAGGGCGTTTACACCGTGCACAAAGCGCTGGAAGTGCTCCTGCGGCTGAAAGGGGGCGGCGCCGGTGCTTAAGGACATCACCCTGGGCCAGTATTTCCCCGGTGATACCATCGTCCACCGGCTGGACCCCCGGACCAAACTGATCCTGACCATCCTGTATATCGTTCTGCTTTTCATTGCAAAGAGCTATGTTTCCTATGGGCTGGTATTCCTTTTTCTGGTGATCTGCATCCTGCTTTCCCGCATCCGCCTGAAAGCGATCCTCAGCGGCCTGAAACCGCTGTTGATCCTGATCATCATCACCGCCCTGCTGAACCTGTTTTACACCAGGGGAGAGCGGCTCCTGTTCCGGGTCTGGCGTTTGAATGTCTATTGGGAGGGCGTGGGAACCGCCGTCACCATGGCCCTTCGCATCATGCTGCTGGTCACGGGCACGCTTATGCTGACCTATACCACTTCACCTCTGCAGCTGACCGACGGTATGGAAAAACTGCTGAACCCCCTGAAAAAGCTCCATATCCCGGTGCACGAGCTGAGCATGATGATGTCCATCGCCCTGCGCTTCATTCCCACCCTCATTGAGGAAACGGACAAGATCATGAGCGCCCAGAAGGCCAGAGGGGCTGAATTCGACACGGGGAACCTGATCCAGAAGGCGAAGGCCATGCTGCCCCTGCTGGTGCCCCTGTTCATCAGCGCCTTCCGCCGGGCCGACGAGCTGGCCACCGCCATGGAGAGCCGCTGTTATCACGGCGGCGAGGGCCGCACGAAGATGAAGGTTCTGAAAATGGCCCGCCGGGATTGGATCGCCTTGGGCTGCGGCGCGGTGCTGCTGGTCCTGACGATCCTCCTGCGGAGGATGGGGCTGTGAACTGCGTCGCTCTCCGCCTGGGCTACGACGGCTCCGCTTACCATGGCTGGCAGCGGCAGAAGAACGGGGCCACCGTGCAGGAAATGCTGGAAAATGCCCTTTCCCGCCTTTACAAGGAGGAAATCCATGTCGTCGGCTGCGGAAGGACAGATGCAGGCGTCCATGCCCGGAAGTATCTGGCGAATTTCCGCACCGTTGGCAGCATCCCCCTGGACCGGCTGCCCCTGGCAGTCAACGCCCTGCTGCCCCATGATATCGTGGTCTCCGGGGCCTGCCCGGTGGAGGAAGAGTTTCACGCCGTATTCTCCTGCACGAGGAAGGAATACACGTATTATATCCGCAGCGGAGGCTGGCGTGACCCCTTTGAGCTCCGCCGGGTCTGGTACCGGCCGGAGAGCCTGGAGCTGGATGTGATGCGCCGCGCTGCGGAGGGGTTCCTCGGCACCCACGATTTTTCGGCGGTGCGGAGCGTGGGCACCAATGTGAAGACCACGGTGCGGACCGTTTACGATTTTGAGGTCTGCCGGGAGGGGGACTTGTTTTCCTTCCGGATCGCAGCCAGCGGGTTCCTCTACAACATGGCGCGGGCCATGGTGGGCACGGTGGTTTACGCTTCCCTGGGGAAGCTGGATGCAGCGGATATCCCCCGCATCCTGGATTCCGGGAACCGCTGCCTGGCCGGTCCCACCGTTCCGCCCCAGGGGCTGTATATGACGGATGTGCGCTATCCCGGCGCGGCAGGGAGGATGATGGAAGGGTGAAAAAAACCGGCAAGGTCATCGGAAAGCTGCTGATCGGCCTGGTGATCCTGGCCGTCGCTGTCCTGGCCGCCTCCGGCGTTATCGGAAGCAGGCTCAACAAAAAGGACAATTCCGGTTTCAGCGCCGATCTCCTGGGTTATGAAAACGCGAGTTTTGCCGCCGCCGGCAGCGGCTTCGCGGCAGTTTCGGATATTTCCTGTCGGCTTTACGGGCGCAGCGGGGAGATCCTCTGCACAGCGTCCCGCAGCTATTCCCGGCTGCAGGTCGCCGGGGCGGAAGGCTGCGCCGCCGTATGGAGCGAGGGCGAGAGCGGCATCACCCTGCTTCGCTCCTCCGGCGCTGCCGACCTGGACTTTTCCGGCGGCGTCACCGCTGCGGACATAAACGACGCGGGCACAGCGGTGGTCCTGGCCGGAGAGATCGGCTACAAGGGCTCGGTCACGGTGGTGGATAAAGAAAACAACGCCGTTTACCGGGTATACATCGGCAGCGGATACCCCCTGGATGCGGATATCTCCCCGAATTCCGACCGGGTGGCCGTCCTCAGCCTGACGGCGGAAGGAAGCACCGTCTCTGTTTACGATACGGACAGCGAACAGCTCCGCGCGGAATACAGCGAAGAGGGCAGAAGCTGTTTCGACCTGGAATATCTGTCCGACGGGCGTCTGCTTCTGATCTCTGCGCAGCAGGCCACCTTCCTGAAGGACGACGGGAAGAAGCTTGGCGAAGTGTCCTTTGAAGGCGAGTTCCTGAAAGGCTATGCGGCGGGAGAGGGATTTGTCGTCCTGCTCCTGGGCAGTTATAAGGCGGGAAGCGCCGGACAGATCCTGATCACGGACACGGCGGGGAACCTGCTCCGCAGCCTGGATACCGACAGCGAGACCGAAGCTGTCAGCGCCGCCGGAAAATACCTGGCTGTGCGTTTTTCGGATGAAACGGTGATATACGACAGCGAACTCAATGTCCTGGGGAACCTGCAGGATACTGCGGGCATCCAGGCGGCGGTCATGCGCGCTGACGGCAGCGCCGTGATCATTTCCGGCGGCGCTGCCGCCGTATACGAACCTTAGGGAAACACCGTACACCGGAATCATGCGTTGTTTTCCCAGTAAGCTTTGAGGAGGCGTTCATCCATGCATTGGATCATTGATCTCGTTCTTCTTCTGATCATTCTGCTCTGCGCCTGGCGGGGTTTCCGCAACGGCCTGATCGCCGGGATCCTGGCGGTCTGCGCAGTGCTTTTCTCCATCTACGCGGCGGATATCCTGGCGGACACCTATTCCGGCGAGTTCACGAAGATGCTGGAACCTTTCGTCACCGGCGTCGTGGACACTGCCAACGCCTCCGCGGAGGAGTATTATGAGAAAAAAGGCACGGAGCCCACGGTCTATAATGTGACCGAAATGACCGTGAAGGGCATCGGCTTCATGAAATCCGCCGCCGTGAACGTGTCCGAGGAGATCGCCCATGAGGAGACGGAGACAGGCCATGTGCTGCGAAAAGCCATCGTGGATAAGCTCTGCGTGGTTGCGGCTTATGTGCTGACCTACGTCATTATGTTCATCCTGCTCATCATCATCTTCGGCGTGATCGGCAACCTGTTCAACCTGGCCTTCAAGCTGCCGGGCCTGGAGCTGGTCAACGGCGTCCTGGGCACTCTGCTGGGCCTGGCCAAAGGCCTTGTCTATGTGTTCGCCATCGCCTGGGTCCTGCGCTTCACCGGCTTGCTCCTGCCTGAGGAGAAGGTGAACAGTACCATCCTGCTGAAATGGCTGATGGATTCCTGTCCGCTGGTGGGATTCCTGGGCCTGTAAGCACTGGAAATACTTCGATTTGTCTGCAAGTGCAGGCAGTGATATAATACCCGCGATACAGCTCTGTATCCTCCCCGTACCAGTTTCGTCCCGCCGAGGGGAAAGAACGGAACCGGCACAGGGAAGCGTCCTAACCGGAAAGGAAGGTGTCAACATGCAGCCCCCCCTTTGCTCCCGCTGCCAGAAGAATGTGGCCGTCGTATTCATCCGCAAGGTGGAAAATGGGAAGACGGTGAACGAGGGCCTCTGTCTGAAGTGTGCGAAAGAGCTCAACATAAAACCCGTAGAAGACCTGATGCACAACATGGGCATCACTGACGACGATATCGAAGGACTCAGCGCGGAGATGACCGAGGCGCTGAACGGGATCGAGGAGATACCCGTGTCCGACGAACCCAACGATGATAACGGAAAGACCGCCACCTTCCCGTTTTTGAACAAGCTGTTCGGCGGGAACCCCACGCCGCCTCCGCCGCCGGAAGCGCCCCGCCCCGGCAGGGAAGCGCCCAAGGGTACAGAGGGCGGACCTTCCCGCGGGCAGAAGCGGAAATTCCTGGAGAGCTATTGCCAGGACCTCACCGGCAAGGCCAAAGCGGGAAGGCTGGACCGCATCGTGGGCAGGACCACGGAGCTGGAGCGGGTGATCCAGATCCTGAACCGGCGCCAGAAGAACAACCCATGCCTGATCGGCGAGCCCGGCGTGGGCAAAACCGCCATCGCCGAGGGCCTGGCCCAGAAGATCGTAGACGGGGAAGTGCCCTATAAGCTGAAGGATAAGGAAGTATGGCTCCTTGACCTGACCAGCCTGGTGGCCGGTACCCAGTTCCGCGGCCAGTTCGAAAGCCGCATGAAGGGCCTTATCGACGAGATCCGAAAACAGGGCAATATCATCCTTTTCATCGACGAGGTGCACAGCATCGTGGGCGCGGGAGACGCGGAGGGCAGCATGAACGCGGCCAATATCCTGAAGCCTGCCCTGTCCCGCGGGGAGATCCAGGTCATCGGCGCCACCACCTTTGCGGAGTACCGGAAGCATATCGAGAAGGACAGCGCCCTGGAGCGCCGCTTCCAGCCCGTCACCGTCAGCGAGCCATCCATCAGCGAGAGCATCGAGATCATGAAGGGCATCGCCCATTATTATGAGGAATACCACTGCGTGAAGATCTCCGAGGAGATGTGCCGTCAGGCGGTGATCCTCTCGGAGCGGTATATCACCGATCGCTTCCTGCCTGACAAGGCCATCGACCTGCTGGACGAGGCCTGCAGCGACGTGAACCTGAAAAACAAGGATATCGCCCGCACCGCGGAAATAAAGAAGGAGCTGGAGGTCCTGGCCGGGCAGCGGGAAAAGCTCCTCTCCGCCCCTTCCGGCGGGGACAGCCAGGATTATGAACAGCTGGCCGCTCTGCGCACCAGCGAATTCCAGCTGGAGGAGGAGCAGAAACGGCTGGCGGACAAAGGCTGGCCGGAACTGACCCTGGAGAATCTGGCAAGGGTCATCGAGCTCTGGACCAAGATCCCTGCCAGCAGCATCAAGGAGGATGAGTTCCAGCGCCTCAGCAAGCTCAACGAGCGGCTGAAAGCCCACATCATCGGCCAGGATCAGGCAATCGACGCGGTCTGCGCCGCCATCAAGCGCAACCGAGTGGGCATCTCCGCCAAGCGGAAGCCGGTCTCCTTCATCTTCGTGGGCTCCACCGGCGTGGGCAAAACGGAATTGGTCAAGCGCCTGGCCGCCGACCTCTTCGATTCTCCGGAGTCCCTGATCCGGCTGGATATGTCGGAATTCATGGAAAAGCACGCCGTCAGCCGCATCATCGGCTCGCCTCCCGGCTACGTGGGCTATGACGAGGCGGGGCAGCTGACGGAGAAGATCCGCCGGAAGCCCTACAGCGTCGTCCTCTTCGACGAGATCGAGAAGGCCCATCCCGACGTTATGAATATCCTCCTGCAGATCCTGGACGACGGTCATATCACCGACGCCCATGGCAGGAACGTGAATTTCGAGAACACGGTGATCATCATGACCACCAACGCCGGGAGCGAACGGAAAACGGCCAGCGTGGGCTTTAACCGCAGCCTCACCGAGCAGGAAAAGGACACCTCCATGAAGGCCCTCAACGAGTTCCTTCGTCCGGAATTCATCAACCGCATCGACGCGGTGGTCTCCTTCAACCGCCTGTCGGAGGAGAACTTCGTGGAGATCGCCCGGCTGATGATGACGGAGCTGAAGGAAAGCATGGCGGACCGAGGCTATACTCTGGCCTTCGACGAAGCGATCCTCGCCTGGCTGGCGAAGAAGTCTTACTCGGTGGCCTACGGCGCCCGTAATCTCCGCCGCCTGATCCAGACCGAGGTGGAGGACGCCATCACTTCCATCCTGATCGACAACTACGACAAGCACTACACCTTCCTCTCCGTCACTGCGGAGGAGGATAAGGTGAAGATCACGCCTTTCCAATAGACGGTAAACGGGGGACCGCCAGGTCCCCCGTTTTTCAGCCCTTGTCCCACTCCCGGATGCTTCGCCGGAGGCTGTCGCAGAATTCTGCGGCGGCCTCCATTTTGCAGCTCTCCGCCAAAATGCGCAATTCACCGGCTCCCATCCTCCGGACGGTAGCCGTAGCCTCCCCCCGGCGCAGCCGCACCCCGCTGACCGTCTCCGCGTCCCGATCGAGGGAGAGCTGCCGCAGCACCGCTGTTTCGGGCCCGTCCAGATGCACCACCTGTTCAAAGCGGTGGTATTCCGGCAGGCTGTCCATGAAGCCGGCCATGTCCTCCGCCTTCCCCAGCTCCTTCAGCTTTGACACCAACCGCAGGGCCAGCGTCAGGCCGTCCCGGCACCAGGGAGACGCCCGCCAGAGCTGTCGTGCATCCTCCCCATCCCGTTCCAGGCGATAGATCGTGCCGTTTTCCCCAAGGGCGATCCGCTCTGCCAGGAGCGGGGCGTCATAGGGGAGTACGACAGACTTCCCGCCGCAGCGCAGCTCCGCTGCCGTCAGCGCGCACAGGAGCATGCTCCAGGGCCAGGCTCTGCCCCTTTCGTCCACCGCCCGGAGGGTAAAGCCGTCCTCGGAGAGGATCAGCTCCATTGTCCCCTCCGCCTGCGGGCAGGTCTCCGCCCCGGCCAGTGAAAGCCCTTTGCGGAGAAGGCCGGGGGAACATGCGACCTTTGTCCCGGCAAGGGGGGAGCATGCCCGAAGTGCCGAAGCAAGGTAGGCTTCCTCCGCGCCGGTCAGCAGGGAAAAGGCGCAGCTGTGCTCCGGAGAGGAAGCGGAAGTATGACCGGTGAGCCCAGCTTCCATTTTCCGCTGTTCTTTCCGGGAAAGCGGAAGACCGTCACCGTCAAAGAAACGGATCGTCGTTCTTCTGCCTTCCTGAAGAAAAAAGATACTTTGGTCCAGGCCGTAAATGGTGCCGGCGGCAGCGGCAGCGGAGGCCGTAGAGGCGTCCGTGAGAAAGGTCTGCTTCCCGGCGGCTCCTGCGCCGAGGAGGAAAGCCTCCGCCAGCAGCCGGGCATAGCTCCCGCCCGCGGCTGCAGCGCCGATGTGCCCGGCGCTGCAGCTTCGCCCCAGGCACAGGAGCCGCTCTGGCGTAAGTTCGCTCCCGTTTTCGCCGGAGAGCACCCCGCCCTCCCGGAACCGGGGAGGCCGGGCGTCCACACTGCGATGCAGATTTTCCGTCAGGACGCTTCCGGCGGGCAGAGCCAGGCCGGGCCATACCTGGAGGTTTTCACGCAGCAGGCACCCGTCGCCCACGGTGACCCCCTCCGCCAGCACGCAGCCGCTCCGCATCTGCACCCCCTTTCCCAGGCGGACGCCGCCGGAGAGGATCGAATCCTCCGCCGTGCAGCCCTCCTGCAGGTAAGCGCCGTCCACCACGCAGCCGGCGAGACGGCAGCCGCTCTCCACCGTGCTGCCGCTGCCAATCACCGTGAAGGGGCCCAGCTTCGCTTCACCCGATACGTGGGCTTCCTGAGATATCCAGCAGGGGCCGGAGGCTTTCCTTTTCTGCCCGGCCGGGATAGGGAGGGGGAAGCTTCCCTCCAGCACGGCCCGGCAGGTGGACAGGTATGCTTCGCAGGAGCCGACGTCGTTCCAATAACCCTCTCCCTGCCATACGTGCAGATGGCGGCCTCTGCGCAGCATCCGGGGAAAAACCTCCCCGCCGAAATCCGCGCTGCGGCCTTCCGGGATCTCCTTCAGGACTGCGGGGGAGAGCGCGTAGATCCCGGTGTTGATGAGGTCGGAAACGACTCGTTCCGGTCCCGGTTTTTCCACGAAGCTTATGACCCTGCCGTCTTCATCCGCTACCACCAGCCCATATTCCGAGGCCTCCCGGCTGCGCCTTACCAGTATCGTGGCGTCTGCACCGCTGAGACGGTGCTTCTCCATCATGGCCCGCAGGTCATAAGAACAGGCGGCGTCCCCGCTGATGACCAGGAAATCCTCGTTCCCGATGAAATCCCCGCAGGCGAGGACGCTGCCCGCCGTCCCCGCCGCCTGCGTCTCCGTGCGGTATTCGATGCTGACACCCAGGTCGCTTCCGTCGCCGAAGTAGTCCCGGATGACCTGGGGCAGATAGTGGAGAGTCATGCACAACTCCGTAAAACCGCAGCGTTTCAGCAACAGGACGATATGCTCCAGCAGCGGGCGGTCAAACAGCCGGATCATGGGCTTGGGCTTGTTTGCGCTGAGGGGCCGGAGGCGCGTACCTTCGCCGCCGGCGAGAATGATCGCTTTCATGGTTTTGTTCCCCTTCCGGACACCCCGCATCGGGCGTCCGGATTTAAACTGCCCGGTTTCCGCCGGGAAATACGCATTCTGAAGCATCGTACGGAATTCTGCCGTGAAATTTCCACAGGTCTATTGTAAACGCTTGTATTATTTGATAAACTAATCAAATCTGGGAGGTTATGTCATGGAAAAGAAAACGAACTCCAAACCCCGCGGCGATTCGGCCTTTCTTCGCTTCTTTCGGCCTTCCATGCGTCTGTATTTCTGCATTCTAGTATTCTTTGCTGTCCTGACCCTGGTCTGTCGGAATTGGGAGCTGGGCATCATCGAGCTGCTGGCGTCAGCCCTGCTGCTTCTCTATTCCCGCTTCATCCACAAGCGTCAGGAGCGGAAGGTGCTGGATTATCTGGGAGCCTCCATGCGGCAGGAGACGGAGGGGAACGGCAACACGATCCTCAGTATGCCGCTGCCTATGGTGATCTTCAACATGAAGGACGGGACGATGCTCTGGGGCAACGACGGCTTTCTGGAAATCACCGGAGAACGCCGGCATCTGTTTGAGATCACCATGGCGGACATGGTGCCGGGCTTCAGTCTGAAATGGCTGTCGGAGGGCCATAAGGAAGCGTCGGAGACCGCCGACATCGGCGGCAGGAAGTTCCGGGTCTATGGGAACCGGTTTTCCGTGGAAAACAGCTCCGTATCCGGCAATAGCTGGGGTATGGCCTATTTTATAGACGTGACGGAATATGAGCGCATCTCCGCGGAGTACGATGCATCCCGTCCGGTGGTCAGCGTCATCATGCTGGACAACTATGACGAACTGATCAAAAACCTGAACGAGACGACCAAGTCCTCCATTCTGGCCCAGATCGACCACAGGATCAGCGACTGGACCGCAGCCTCCGGCGGCTATCTCTGCCGTTATGACCGGGACCGCTATATCTTCATTTTTGAAGAGAGGAACATACAGGGGTTTATCGACGGGCATTTCAGCCTGCTGGATTCCGTCCGCGGCCTGCAGAGCCCCAACGGGATCACCGCTACCGTCAGCATCGGCCTGGGCCGGGGAGCGGGCAGCCTGGAGGAAGCCTACCAGTTTGCCATGCTGGGCATCGAGATGGCCCTTTCCCGCGGCGGCGACCAGGCGGTCATCAAGACCCCGCTGAACTTTGAATTCTACGGCGGGAAGACCGTGGCGGTGGAAAGAAGGACGAAGGTGAAGTCGCGGGTCATGGCTTCCGCCCTGGGTGAGCTCTTCGGCGATGCTTCCAATATCCTGATCATGGGCCATAAGTTCGCCGATCTGGACAGCCTGGGGGCGGCGGTGGGCATCTGCTGCATTGCGCGGAAAATGGAGAAGACCGCCCGCATCGTTATCAATAAGGACACCAGCGTAGCCATGCAAATGGTCCAACGGCTGCAGCGGCTGCCGGAATACGCGGATATCTTTATCGGGGAGCAGGAGGGCTTCGTCATGGCCGACGGCCGGACCCTGCTGGTGGTAGTGGACACCAACCGGCCGGATCAGGTGGAGTCAGAGGACCTGCTCATGAGCTGCAACAAGATAGCCGTGATCGACCATCACCGCCGGGCGGCGGATTACATCGTAAACGCGGCCTTGAATTTCCACGAGCCCTATGCCTCCTCCGCCAGCGAACTTGTGACGGAGCTGCTGCAATACCTGGTGGAGACGGCGGATATCCGCAAGACGGAGGCGGAAGCTGTGCTGGCAGGCATCGTGCTGGATACCAAGAATTTCACCATGCGCACCGGCAGCCGCACCTTCGAGGCGGCGGCGTTCCTCCGCCGCTGCAGCGCGGACACCACGGAGGTGAAAAAGCTGCTGCAGAACGACCTGCCCAGTACCGTGGCCCGCTTCTCCATCGTGGAAAAGGCGGTGGAATACAAGCCGGGTATCGCCGTGGCGGAGGAGCAGTCCTATCAGGACCGGATCATCGCGGCCCAGGCTGCGGATGAGCTGGTGAATATCTCCGGCATCGATACCTCCTTCGTGGTGTTCAAATCGGAGGATACGGTCAATATTTCCGCCCGCAGCATCGGGGATGTGAACGTACAGGTCATTCTGGAAAAGTTGGGCGGCGGGGGCAATCGTTCCGGCGCGGGGGCCCAGATAAGAGATATGACGGTGGCGGAGGTCAGCGCAAAGCTGAAAAGCGCTATCGACGAATATTTGAGTTCTGAGGAAGGAACGGAGGGAAAGACATGAAAGTCATTCTGAGTGCGGATGTAAAGGGCCAGGGCAAGAAGGGCGAGATGATCGAGGTATCCGAGGGGTACGCCCGGAATTACCTCCTGCCCCGCAACCTGGCCGTCAAGGCCACGGCGGACAATATGAACGCGCTGAAGCTCAAGGAGCAGGCCAAAAAGGCTCAGATGGAGCGGGAAAAGGAGCAGGCAAAGGCCTATGCGAAACAGTTGGGCGCTTCCGTGGTGAAGGTCCGGGCCAAGGGCGGGGAGAATGGCAAGCTCTTCGGTTCCGTTACCAGCAAGGAGATTTCCGAAGCCCTCAAGGAGCAGCACGGCATCACCCTGGAGAAAAACCGCATCGTGCTGGAGGAAAATATCAAGAGTTTTGGCTCTTATGAGGTGAAGTGCAAGCTGGGCTATGAGATCAGCGGCACCATCCACGTCCTGGTCATCGAGGAATAAACCGCAGAAATAACAGAAAGCAAAGGGGGGAGCAAGATGGATGAGCTGTTCAGCCGGCAGATGCCGCACAGCCTGGAAGCGGAGCAGGCCGTCCTCGGCTCTGTCCTGATCGATTCCCGCTGCGCGGCTCAGGTCATCGCGGCTCTGAAACCCGATGATTTCTATACGGAACTGAACAGGGGCATCTTTGAAGTGATCGCCTCCATGTTCAACTTTGCCAAGCCCATCGACGCCGTCACCGTGCTGGATGAGATGAAGCTGCAGGGCATTTACAATCCCCAGAGCTCCCAGTCCTACCTGGTGGAGCTCATGAATGTGACCCCCACGGCAGCCAACGTGATGCGCTATGTGGAGATCATCCGGGATAAGGCCCTGCTTCGCAACATCGCTACCGTGGCCTCCGATATCACCGCAGCGGTGAACGAGGGCACCGGTTCCAGCGAGGACGTGCTGGAAACGGCGGAACGGCGCATCTACGCCTTGCGCCAGGGCAAGAACCTGGGCGGCCTGGAGCCCATCTCCACCATCCTGGGCCAGGTCTATCAAAACCTTGCGGAGCTCAGCAAGACCAAAGGCGGCATCCCCGGCCTGCCCACGGGCCTGGGCGAGCTGGATGAGACCATCATGGGTCTGAAGAATTCGGACTTCATCATCCTGGCTTCCCGCCCCGGCATGGGCAAGACCAGCCTGGCGCTGAACATGGCCCTGAACGTGGGCAAGAAGACGGGGAAAGCCGTGGCGATCTTCTCCCTGGAAATGTCCAAGGAGCAGCTGGCCCAGCGTCTGTTATCCAGCGAAGCCTATGTGGATTCCAAGAAGCTGCAGACCGGCATGCTCTCCAAGGAGGACTGGCAGAAGCTCAGCGGCGCGACGGCGACCATCAGCCGCACGAAGATCTATATAGACGACAATTCCATCATCACCGTCTCGGATATGAATGCCCAGTGCCGACGTATCCAGGACCTGGGCCTGGTGGTCGTAGACTATCTCCAGCTGATGACCTCCGCCACGGGGGACAGCAGCGAGAACCGCATCCAGGCGGTGGCGGAGATCAGCCGCATGCTGAAGATCATGGCCAAGGAGCTGAACGTTCCGGTGCTGTGTCTGAGCCAGTTGAGCCGTGCCAGCACCCAGCGGCAGGACAAGCGCCCCATGCTCTCCGACCTCCGGGAATCCGGCTCCCTGGAGCAGGACGCGGACATCGTCCTGGGCCTCTATCGGGAGGATTATTTCAACAAAGAGGCGGAGGAGCACAACAAGGCGGAGCTGATCGTCATGAAGAACCGGCACGGCAACACCGGGACCATCCCGGTGCAGTGGATGCCGGAATACACCACCTATGCTTCCCTGGAGCGGTACCGCGAGGAGCCGTAATGGGCGTGGTGACTTCGGTCCTGGAATGTATCCGGGAATACGATATGCTTTCCGGCGCGGACAGGGTCGTCTGTGCTCTCAGCGGAGGCGCGGATTCCGTATGTTTGGCGGACGTGCTGTTGACCCTGGCTCCGGAGCTGGGGTTCCGGCTGGAATGCGCCCATTTCAACCACCGGCTGCGGGGGGAGGAATCCGAGCGGGACGCCGCATTTGCCGCCGCCTGGTGCGGGCAGCGGGGCCTGAAGCTGCATATGGGCAGCGGCGACGTATCTGCTTACGCTTCGGAGCATCGCCTGGGCATCGAGGAGGCCGCCAGAAAACTGCGCTATGGCTTCCTGGACAGTCTGGGGGACGAAAAAACAAAAATCGCCACCGCCCACCAGGCGGACGATCAGGCGGAGACTATGCTGCTGAACCTTCTGCGCGGCAGCGGCCTCAAAGGCCTGGGCGGCATCCCGCCGTTCCGAGGCCCCTATATCCGGCCTTTGCTGACCGTGACGCGGGAGGAGATCCTAGATTATCTCGGCCAGCGTGGCCTGCAATATGTAGAAGACGGCAGCAACCGGGATGATACCTACCGGCGCAATAAGCTGCGGCATGAGGTGCTTCCGCTGCTGCGGGAGCTGAATCCAGCCTTCAGCGCGGCCTGCAGCCGTACCGCAAGGCTGCTGCGTGCGGATGAAACGCTGCTGGAGGATATGGCGGGCAAGGCTGTCGCTTATGAGGGCGAGGACGCGGTGCTGTCCGTTCATGCGCTGCTGGGCCTGCCGGAGCCTCTGAGCTCCCGTGCCCTGCGGCAGGCCGCCGCTTTCTTCGGCGTGCAGCCGGAGGAAAAGCACATCGCTTCGCTGCTTCGGTTGGCGGCGTCGGAGAATCCCTCCGCCCGGCTGGACCTGCCCGGCGAGCTGACCGCCCGGCGCCAGTATGACCGGCTGCTGATTTCCCGGCGCAGCGAAGCCTCTCCCTTTCCCGAAACCAGGCTCCCTTTCGGGGCGTGGACGGAGATCCCGGAACGGGATATGCTGGTTTTCTGGGGAGATAAGCCAGAAGACACGAAAATTCACGGGAAATTAACGACTTTCTTCTTCAAAAAGAGCAGGATATGTGGTACTATAGCCGTCAGACCTCGCCGGGAAGGCGATCACCTTCAGCTCCCCGGACGGCGTGGAAAAAGCCTGAAAAAATGGATGATCCAGGAGAAAATACCCGCGGCGGAGCGTACTAGGCTTCCCGTATTTGCCGATGAACGCGGCGTGCTGGCCGTTTTGGGCCTGGGCGCGGATGTCCGTGCCGCTGCCGTGCCGGAAGAAGCGGATGCGGTTCTTGTGATCTTGGAAAGGACATAGAGATATGGATGCACGTTATTCCTTCGAAACCCTGATCAGCGCCGAGGAGCTTGCGGCAAAGGTTGCCGAGCTGGGAGAGATCATCACCCGTGATTACAAAGATAAGGACACGGTTTTTGTGGGTATACTGAAAGGGTCCTTCATTTTTATGTCCGATCTGGTGCGGCAGGTCCGGCTGAACAGGCTGGAGATCTGCTTTATGATGGTCTCCTCCTATGGCTCGGGTACGCGCAGCTCCGGCAATATCATTATCAAAAAGGACCTGGAAAACGACCTGGAAGGGAAGCACGTGCTGATCGTGGAGGATATCATCGACAGCGGCAACACCCTTACCTATCTGAAAAAGTATCTGGCAAACCGCCGGGCCGCCTCCGTCAAGGTGTGCACGATCCTGGACAAACCCTCCCGCAGGGAGACGGACCTGGTGCCGGATTACCGGGGCTTCGAGATCCCGGACGCCTTCGCGGTGGGCTACGGCCTGGATTATCAAGAACACTTTCGCGAGCTGCCCGACCTGTGCGTCCTTCGCCGGGACGGGGAGCAAGCCTGAGGATACGATCGTTCCCAAACGGGGGGTGCTTCATTGAAAAGAGACAGAAAGACAAGGGATATCGGTTTTTACGTGCTGATCCTGGTGGTCCTGGTGGCGGTCATTTTCCTGCTGCTGTCCAACAACAGCACCGAGGGCCTCAAGTATTCGGAGGTGCGCCGCCTCTTCGAGGCGGGAAAGGTCAAGTCCTTCGTGGTGGACGGGGAATCCCTGATCCTCTCCTTCCGGGAGCCCTATGAGGGGCGCTATACCGCCAACCACAGCCTGTACAGCTTCGG
>JAEEGH010000001.1_pt1 | contig 36635 bp, 39 predicted proteins | sample 9134181 | NCBI WGS metagenome assembly JAEEGH01 (sample SAMN16246544, study PRJNA631951) | gut metagenome | biome: gut microbiome; feature: rumen; material: DP-attached | host: Bos | place: Iran: Karaj | collected 2018-10
ATAGTATGAATAAAAAACTCATCCTCATCAGCGGCTCTCCTTGCGTCGGCAAGACGGCCGTCGGAGAGAGACTTTTTGAAAGTTATGACAACAGTGCGTATCTGGACGGTGACTGGTGCTGGTGTGTGCATCCGTTTTCTGTCACAGACAGCCGGCTCCGCAACGGAGATAAAAGTATGTCCTTTGTTATTTCCAACTATCTGGATTCGGATTTTGAATATGTATTTTTTACATCTGTCGTACTGACAGACCCACAGATCCGAGAAGGAATCCTAAGGGGGATTACAGCTAAGGATTATGAAATCATCGCCTTCACGCTTACCTGTTCGGAGGAAACGCTGAAAAAGCGCCACGACAAGCGCGGGGACAAAGGTGAAACAAATTATTACTGGCTGCATTTGCCGCCTTGTGCAGGAGATATTGTGGTCGACACAGACAACAAGAACATTCGGGAGATTGTCATGGAAATAAAGAAGTGGGTCGATGCAAAGGACTGATAAAAATGTAAATGGCCTTGAACAAGGAAAGTATGAGCAATAAGGTTTGTTGTTCACAGAACCTAACGTTGAGACGGTAGTCTGCTTGTACCGCCGGAAGAAAGATTTCATTTCAGCGCTGTATGAGCCGAAATACGCGGGGTATCTGAATCAGCTTAAATGAGATCGGAAAAGCAAAACTTGTGAGGATATCAGACGTGCAGGTGATCAATTATTTTGAAAGCGACAGGCGGGCACACTGGCTTGAAGAAATCAGGAAGAGCGATTGGAACGCAGGCTCTTTTCTTGCTGATCTGATCGGCAAAGGGACGTTTTTTGATACTGTCGGAGCGAAGTCCAAAGTATTGCTCTTGACAGAAGGCGATGAGTTGATCTCTTTTTGCACGTATGCTGAGAAAGACGATATTCAGCCGACAGAGCTTACTCCATGGATGGGATTTGTTTATACGTTCCCTGAACACAGAGGGCGTCACCATGTCGGAAAGCTGTTTGAAGAAATAGAACGCATCGCCAAAGAGGATGGCATACCCGAGGTGTATATATCTACGAACCATGTTGGGCTGTATGAGAAGTATGGGTGTGAGTTCAGCGGCAAAATGAACGATATGTATGGCAAGCCTACAAGGGTATATGTGAAAAGGATTTCATGATGAATGAGGGCAGAGTTTTAGGATTGTATATCCGATATGTCCGGATGACTGATCTATGTCGAGCCCGTATGCTTATTGACACATAACCGCTGAGCCGGGCTGCGGGAAGCCGGAAATCAATAAACTCCGGCGCGCGGAGCGGATCATACCACGCATAACGAAAACCCGGGTGAGTCCTTCACCGGGGTCGGATTTGAGGTCAAGTACAATGGTAGCAAATTATTTTTTGGAGAACTGGGCGCTGGTCCTGATCCTCCTGGCATTCACCGCGACGCTGAAAACGACAGTTTTTCTGGAAAGAAAGACCATTCTGCGCATGTATGCCCTGATCGTCCTGGTTTTTCTCCTTTCGATAATCGTATACGTCGAGTTTCTCCTGGCCGATCTGGGCAGCGGCAGAAAGCTGCGGCTCGTTTTAATGGCGATAAGGTACAGCGCTACTCCGTTTATCATTGCGCAGATCATCTATACGCTGGTCAAGAGATTCCGCCGGTTCATATTCGTCCCTGCGCTCATTCTTGCGGCGATCGACTTCGTTTCGATCTTTACCGGCATCGTTTTCAGCATTGCCGGCGACAACACGTTCCGCCGCGGCCCGCTCGGTATCCTCCCCTTCGCCGTGGTCGGGCTGTATTGTGTTTTTCTGGTTTATATCCTCCTGAAACGCAGCAACAAGAAATCGGTGGAGATCATTCCCGTCGCCTTTTTATGCTTTGCGTTTCTCACGGGTCTGATCCTGCCTTTTGTGTTCGGCAAAGCTTATTCTCACATCTTCTGCACGATAATCGCCATCGCGCTGTTCGTTTATTACGTATTTCTGATCCTCCAGCTGACAAAGGTCGATTCGCTTACGGGGCTTCTCAACCGTCAGGCCTTCTACGCCGATATACGCAGCGCTCCCGAGGATATCACGGCATTGCTGTCGCTTGACATGAACGGTCTGAAAACCATCAACGACACCGTCGGCCATTCAGCCGGCGACGAAGCCCTGATCACGCTTGCGGTATGCTTCAGCCGCGCGCTGAAACGCGGGCAGTCGGGTTACAGGGTAGGCGGCGACGAGTTCATCATCGTCTGCCGGAAAACTTCTCAGAGCGAGGTCCTGCAGCTTGCGGAACGCATCAGAAACACCGTAGCCGAAACGAAGTACCGCTGTTCCATCGGTCACAGTTACCGTTCGGACAGGACGAAATCCATCGATGAGCTTTTCAGGGAGGCGGACGAAATGATGTATGCCGATAAGGCGCGATACTATGCGGAGTCAGAGCGGGACCGCCGCAGGAGATAGCCCGCCGTGATCTTAAACGCCGGGGATCCCGCCGGAAAGCCTTACGCGTCATCGCTCCGGACACGGGAAAGCCCGAGGACGACCCGCCGCGAGCGGCGTTTTGCCGGCCTCGCGCGCGGCGGCGAACGTACGGCGCGGTATGCCCGGCAGGACGGCCGCGTTCCGGGATCTTGAAAAAAAACTGCCGAAACAACTGCCGCCCGGCAAAATGATGCGTATAAACAGGTGAGAAGACAAAGGAAAGGGGCGCGGAACGGTTGGAGGAAAAAGCCAGGACCCGCACGGCGGGAGAGGCCGGCTGGCGTCTGTCCCGGTATAATATGGCTGCAAAGATCGAGGGCTCCGGAAAGATCGCCGTCGCCAATCTGTTCCGGGGGACCTGCGGGGCGTATTCTCCCGCCGAGCTTTATCTGCTCGACGTGCTGGAAACGCTTCCGGAGGATCATCCCATCCTTGACCGCTTTGCCAAGCGCGGGCTGATCGTGAATTTTGACGAGATCGAAGCGCTGAAAGCGATGCGGGGCACGGCCTGTGCCGCAGCCGGGACGGTCTCGCTGACGATCTGCCCCACCATGGGCTGCAACTTTGACTGCCCTTACTGCTTTGAAAATCATAAACGCGGCGTAATGACGCCGGAGGTGCAGGACGACGTCGTATCCTTCGCCGGGCGTATGCTGGATGCTTTCGGCGCGAACAAGCTTTCTGTCACCTGGTTCGGAGGCGAACCGCTCTTAGCCGCGGAGGTCATCGAAAAGCTGTCGGAAAGGCTTATTGCCCTGGCGGAGGAAAAGGGCGCGGAATACAGAGCGGATATCATCACCAACGGTTATCTGCTCACGGAGAAAACTGTTGACATACTGGAAAAATGTCTGGTCAGTACGGCGCAGGTCACGCTGGACGGCCTCGGCGGCGTCCATGACGCCACGCGGCACCTTGCCGGAGGCGGACCGACCTTTGAGCGTATCACGCATAACCTTCGCACGCTCAGGCTCCCCTTCCGGGTGATCATCCGCCACAACGTACACGAAGGCAACTCAGACCAGTCGGAGCCTCTCCGGGAGCTTGCCGAAAAGCTGGCAGAGGAAAGCGGCAACGACATTGATTACTATGCCTCTCCCGTCAGCGGAAACGACGCCGCGGAAAAGCGCGGCTCTGACGTACGGCTTCTCTGCGGCTCACCGAGCGGCGAGCTCGGGATCCGCAGCGACGCTCTGCGTTTTCGGCCGGGAAGCGCGCATTATTGCGGATCCGGCGTCCTGTCATGTATCGGGATCGACGAGCGGGGCCGCCTGCACAAGTGCTGGGAGGACGCGGACAAGCCTGAGCACAGCTTCGGCTCCGCCTCGCGATGGGACCCGCGGGACCCCATCGCCACGGCTGACAGCCCGGATAAGCTGACGGTCTGGCTGAACGCGGCGCTGCCCGCGGACGACGCCGAATGCATGGGCTGCAAATGGCTGCCCGCCTGCGTCGGCGGCTGCCCCGCCAGACGTATCTACTACCGTGAGCGCCCGTGTCTGCCTTACAGGGACACGCCGGAAAAATACGTTCTTGCTCTGTACGAGCGCATGAAACGGGAAAACGGACAAAACGCCGGGAACACCGCTTAGGAGCTCGGCGACGGAACAAAACGGGAGTAAATAACGAAAGGATGATGAAATCTTGAAAAACAAAGACCTGTACAACGATCTCAGCGAGGAAGTAAAGAAGAAGCTTGCCGAATGCAAAACGCAGGACGATATCCGCAGGGTGCTTGCCGAGGCCGGCGTCGAGCCCCTGGACGACAAGCTGCTGGACGCCGTCGCCGGCGGTTACGGATGGAAGCCCTGCTACGATCTCAGTACGTGCTCATACTCTCCTATCATATGACCGATAACGGAGGCGCAATAAAATGACTGTCAAAAAAATCGAAGACTTATATAACGTCATCGGCGAGGACGTCAGGAAGAAGCTTGCCGAGTGCAAGACGCAGGACGAGCTTCGCAAGGTGCTTGCCGAGGCCGGCGTCGAGCCTCTGGACGACGAGCAGCTGGACGCCGTCGCCGGCGGCGGATGGTGGCCTTTTTTCCCATGCCCCACAAAGAGATGAAGCAGAAGCCCGGGTAACGCAAAGCACCGGTGAGCGAATGTGAAGCGGGCGTCGGGCCTGTCGGCGACGGGCTTACGGATGAAGCCGCAGGCGGACCGGCACGGCCCCTGCCCGCAGGAACGCTCAGCGTGAAAGCCATATAACACCCGGATACATACAGTCAGGAGCGATCATGAAAAAAGAAGAGTTTTATAACAGTCTCAGCGAGGAAGCAAAAAAGAAGCTTGCCGAGTGCAAGACGCAGGATGAGCTCCGCAAAGCGCTTGCCGAGGCCGGCGTCGAGCCTGTCGACGACGAGCTGCTGGACGCCGTCGCAGGCGGAATGAGAGACCCCGGTTTTCATTGCAACAAATGCAAAGACCATTGACCGAAGCCGACGCGGACATCAATGCAATATAAAGAAAGGACAGCTCAGCATGAAAAACGAAGAGCTTTATAACCGTCTCAGCGAGGACGTAAAGAAGAAGCTTGCCGAATGCAAAACAAAAGATGAGATCCGCAAGGTACTTGCCGGAGCTGGCGTAGAGCCGCTGGATGATGAAATGCTGGACTCCGTCGCCGGAGGCGTTCATTTACCCGGCTATTGTGCCCAGTGCCCAACTAAAACGAGAAGGTGAATGTATGGAAAACAAAGAACTGCTGAGCGGCATCAGCGCAGAAACAAAGCAGAAGCTTGCCGAATGCAAAACGAAAGATGAGATCCTCAAGGTGCTTGCCGAGGCAGGCGTCGAGCCTGTCGACGACGAGCTGCTGGACGCCGTCGCCGGCGGAGTGCCATACCTTTTTCCCGAAACGGTTTTCGAAAAATTCAGATAACACACTGATACACAAAAACGGGAGCGATCATGAAAAAAGAAGAGTTTTATAACAATCTCAGTGAGGACGTAAAGAAAAAGCTTGCCGAATGCAAAACGCAGGATGAGCTCCGCAAAGTGCTTGCCGAGGCCGGCGTCGAGTCTGTCGACGACGAGCTGCTGGACGCCGTCGCCGGCGGATCAAGGGTCCCGCGCTATGTATGCTTCCCCCTCTACCATTGAGCATCGCGGGAGATCGGGAGCTGCCGGTCCCGGCATAATAAGGTGAAAAACACCCTTTGCACAAAGCCTTGCCTTGTACAAAGGGTGATCGCCTTTTCGGAAAACGAAACGATCGATGACGGGAAACCGTTCGGGATCGCGTTGAAAGAAACGGCTTCCGGGTCGTCGATCCGTTTTTCGAGCATCGGCAAATCGAGACGGCAGCGCAAGAGCGACGCTGCGGTCCGGATAGAGCGAAAGAGAAATGAGCCATGGAAAAGTACAGCGAGCAGGACCTGAAATACGCAGCGGAGTTTCGGGAGGGAGTCCATCGCGAGGCGCTGGCGATCGTCCGAAAGACAATGCCGCACGTCACGGATGTGATCGACCGACATCCGGTGGAGGACTATTTTCAGGAACATTGGGACTATCCCGGCAAAATGTACACCATCGTGGCTATCCCCTATGGTTACAAAAGCCGCGAAGCCCTCGTCGATCAGCTCGTCCGGGATACGCTTTCCGGGAAAGCGCCCGAGCCGGAGCCCGCACACACTCAGGAATTGAGGGACATGCCAAAACGGGAGCCCGGCCGGCGGAAATCGACAAATCAGCTCGACGCAAAGCCGGACGGCTATGAAGAACTGTTTGAAGCGGAGGCCGACGGTAAAAACCGCAGCTTCCGCGCGGTGGGCACAGACGCCGAGGGGCGATATATCCCGGAACAATTCGAAGAGCACGATCCCGGCAGCGCCGCCGGCTCGACAGGCGCCTATCACGTTCTGACCGATTTGGAATACGGCCGCTGCGCAAGGCCGGCGCTGTTGAACGGGCAGATAAAAGAGGAGGACTATCGCCGCCTGACCGCCGGGCAGAAAACGGAGGATAAGGAAAGCGATCCGTTTTACTTGCTCATCGCAGAGTATCCCGATCTGGCCGTGGACTACCGCATCGTTAAGGACGAAGGGTATTCCGGTTATAAATCGCACCGCAAGGCGCTGAAAACCGCTTTCGGCAGACTCGGCGGCGGCTGGACCGGCGATCCCGACAGGGCCGTGGGCAAAAGCGTTGCCGCCGGGGAGCTTTTCTCGTCGAAATATCAAAACGGAAAGCTCAATTATCGAAAGGCGTTTCTTTATCCGCCGCATCAAAACAGCTATACGGGCAAGGATTTTGTGCGCGTCAATGCCGCGCTTTTCCCGAACGGCACGGACGGGCTCGAAGTCTATGAATGGACTGCCGACTGGTCCGATTATTTCGACGACGGCCGCGAGTGGTGGGGCACGCTGTGCCTGACCGTATACGACAAAAGTCTCGACCGCTTCGTCGTGATCATGGCGTCCGCAACGGATTGAACGGACGCCGAGCTGCATTTCCGCCCGCAGAGCGGATATCGGCCCGCCCCGAATTCCCGCGCCTGCCGCCGGGCCGAGAGCGCTCCGCCGCACTTCCGCAAAAGGTGATAAAATGAAAAGTGAAAGCATAAAGGCCTTTTTCCTGTACTGTACTCTGAAAAAAGAAGAGTATGATTTCATTCGGCCGCTTATCTGGAGCAGGAACGTCAAAACGCTCAGGATCACTTCCCTGCTCTCCGCGGGCATGGGCGGTATCTTCCTGGCCATGAATTTGATCACGCGCTCGGGAATGTGGCAGCCGTATCTGTTTCTTTTTTGCGGCAGCATCGTCATCAATCTTCTTCTCCGGCTCCGGCGCGGCAGCGGCACGGGCGAGCTGACAAGCATGCTGCTGTGCTACGCGAACATGCTGATGGTCTGCATATACGCGGGCTTTTTAAGCACGCGGCCGGGCAATTACGCGCTGCCGGCGACCAGCATAATCGTATTTATCGCGCTTCTGCCTCTCACGATCGACGACAGGCCGATAAGAGTATACGCGGTGATGATCGCGGAAACGGCCCTGTATCTTATCGCATCGCGCCTGTATAAATCCTCCGACGCCTTTTCACTGGACCTTCTGAACGCCGTGACGTTCTGCACGGTCGGCACGCTGCTCTATGCCGTTATATGCACGAGAAACGTGCGCGAGATCAATCAGGGCCTGCGAATGGAAAAATTGCAGCAGCACGTCATTTCCTCGCTTGCTACCGTTGTCGAAGAGCGCGACGAGGGGACCGGCGGCCATATCTCCCGCACGGTGGAATACGTCCGGGCGCTGACCGAGAGAATGATGCGTCAGGAAAGATATTCCTCTCTGCCGGACAGCTTTTATAAAAACGTGATCCTTGCCGCCCCCATGCACGACGTGGGGAAAATACGCATTCCCGACGCGATCCTGAACAAGCCCGATAAACTGACCGAAGAAGAATACGCGATAATGAAAACCCATTCCGTCTACGGCGCCGAGATAATCACCAAGACTCAGAAGGACGTGGAGGACGGGGAGTATTACGTCATTGCCGACAATATAGCGAAATACCATCACGAACGCTACGACGGCACGGGGTATCCGGACGGCCTCAAAGGCAGCGACATACCGCTGGAAGCCAGGATAATGGCGCTGGCGGACGTTTATGACGCTCTCGTTTCCGAGCGGGTATATAAAAGGCCGATGCAGAAGGATGACGCGATAAAAATCATTTCGGAAGGCCGCGGCACGCAGTTCGACCCCGAGCTGGTCCCCCTCTTCCTGGAATGTCTGGAAGCGACGCCGTAAACCGCGGCACGGCGTCATCACCGCCGGAAAACCGCGGACGGCGCGGCTGTCCGCGATAAAAAGCCCGGTAAGCGAAGTCTCGCCGCACACTGCTTTTTTCACGGAGCCGTTATGGATGATAGAGCATTACAATTTGAATATGGCGCTCTGCCGGAAAACATCGCGCGGCTGATCGCAGGCAGGCGCTGCGAAAAGGACGGCGTCGGCAGATCCGGCGCCGAAATATTTTATCTTGACGATTACGTACTTAAGGCTGTAAAATACCGCATTGAAAACGAGGACGCGGTACGTGTCATGCGCTGGCTTGAAGGCAGGCTCCCGGTTCCCGAAGTGATCTGCTTTGAGCGCCGCGGCGATATTCAATACCTTCTCATGAGCAGGGTCCCCGGCAGGATGACCTGCGATACGTATTATACCGAGCGTCCCGAAAAGCTGACCGCACTGCTGGCCGAGGCTTTGAACATGCTGTGGAGCGTCGATACGGCCGGGTGCCCGCGTGTCATGGACGCAGACGCGCTGCTTGCCGAAGCGGGATACAGGGTCGAAAACCGTCTGGTCGACACGGACGGCGCCGAAGCGTCTACCTTCGGAAAGGGCGGCTTCGCCGGGCCGGAGGCGCTGCTGAAATGGCTGGAGGACAACAGGCCGGACTTTGAGCCGGTGTTTTCCCACGGCGATCTCTGTCTCCCGAACATTCTTGCACAAGAAGATAGGGTCAGCGGCTTCGTCGACCTCGGAGGCGCGGGGATCGGCGACAGGTGGCGGGACGCCGCGCTGTGCCGCAGAAGTCTCGCGCATAATCTCGACGGGACTTACGGCGGGAAGGTCTGTCCCGGCTTTGACCCGGACCTGCTCTTCGACGCGCTCGGCATACGCCCCGACAGGGAAAAGCTCAGGTGGTATACCCTGCTGGACGAACTGTTTTGAGGTGCTTCTATGGTTTTACGGACTGAAAGGCTTATCCTCCGCCCCTGGGAAGAAGCGGACGCGGAGGAATGCTATAAATACGCGAGTGATCCCCGCGTCGGCCCGATCGCCGGCTGGCCGTCGCATACGAGCGTTGAAGAGAGCCGCCGCGTGATACGCGATATTCTCGCCGTTCCCGAGACCTACGCCGTCGTGCTCATGGAAACGGGACTGCCGATAGGCAGCATCGGTCTGCACAGGAACGATCTTGCCTCAAAAGAAGACGAAATGGAGCTCGGCTTTTGGCTGGGAGCGCCGTATTGGGGCCGGGGGATCATTCCCGAGGCGGCGGAGGAGATGCTTCGCCGCGCGTTTGAGGACCTGCGCCTCGCGCGGGTATGGTGCGCGTATTACGACGGCAACGAGAAATCAAAACGCGTACAGGAAAAGCTCGGCTTCAGGTATCAACGGACGAGTGAAAACGCTCCCGTACCCCAAATGGGCGAAACCAGAAAGGGGCACGTCAATCTCATGACGAAAGAGCAGTGGGAAGCCTCGCGCCGTCCCGGCGAAGGCGGCGGCAGGACATGATAAGCATTTCGGAGCTCAGCAGCCGTTACGCCGTACGCAGACTCGAAGCGCGCGACGCCGCCGCCGTTGAGGACCTTTGCCGGGAGAACGGGCAGTTTTATCTGTACTGCGGCGCCGAACCCACCGAAGAGCAGATCCTCGAGGATATGCGCATAACGCCTCCCGGCGTCGATCCCTCCGACAAATACTATATAGGCTTCTTCCGTGACGGCGTTCTTATCTCCGTCATGGACCTGATCGACGGTTATCCCGGACCCGACGTTGCTTTCATAGGCTTTTTCATGATGAAGAAAGAGCTGCAGGGACAAAATATCGGCAGTTCGATCGTCGCGGAGACCGCGGCTTATCTGAAAAGCATCGGAAAAACGGAGATACGTCTCGGAATCGACAAGGGCAATCCTCAGTCAACGCATTTCTGGAAGAAAAACGGCTTTGCCGTGCTGAGCGAAGACGACCGCGGAGGACGCACGGTGCTCACCGCCGAAAAAAAGCTCTGATCATCCTCTGCGTTCCGTCCGAGGAACGCCCATACGACAGCAGCCGGCTGCCGCCCGGCTGCGCATACGGAGAATGAGTAATGACCGTTATAGAATATCTGATCGACAATTTTGTTTTTATCTACGAGCTAATCGGCCTTTTCATAATAATAGGCATCGGAGTGCATATCTCCGAGCGCACGAAAAAGCTGACGACGGCGGTCATCGTCCTCATAGTCATTGAAACGGCTGTATTCCGCATAGAGAGATGGACGCATACGTTTGAGACCCTCAGTCTGCTCAGACCGATGCTGACGGCGGCCAACTATTCCATATATCCCGTCATTCTGGTGCTGCTTATGCAGATCACCGTGAGCAAAGGCTTTTCCCGCAAACGTCTTCTGATCCTGCTCATCCCCGAGTTCGTCTGCGTTCCCCTGTTTTTCACGTCCCAGTGGACGCATCTGATATTTTACTTCCATGAAAACAACAGCTATTCCGGCGGGATCCCGGGCCTCCAATATCTGCCGTATCTTCTGTTCGGCTTCTACGCGGTCGTCATTGCCGTGCGGAATTTCAGGTATTTCAGCAAATCCTCACCCGCGTCCCTTGCCGTTATGGCGTATATCATTTTCGTTCCCCTCACGGGCGTCCTGTTATATAAGCTCGAGGAAACGGACAGGGACTACAACGCCATGTTCACCTCGTCCATCGTTCTGTACTATATATACGTGTATACCCAGCTGTCGAAGACGGATTCTCTGACCTCGCTTCTTAACCGCCAGAGCTACTATAAGGAGACAGCGTCCAACAGCAGGGCGATCACGGGCGTGGTCTCCGTGGACATGAACGACCTGAAATATCTCAACGACAGCTTCGGCCATGAGGCCGGCGACAAGGCGCTGCAGACCGTATCCGAGGTGCTGCGCAGCTTCTGCGGGCAGGGCGGCAGGGTCTACCGCGTAGGCGGGGACGAATTCATGATCCTTTATACCGGCGCCGACGAGGCGGACATAGCCGCTTACGTGTCCGTCATGCGGGAGAAAATGGAAGAAACGGAATACATGTGCGCCTTCGGGTACGCGATGCGGAAGCCGGGCGAAAACATCGCCGACGCCATTCGTCTGTCAGACGGCATGATGTATGAAGACAAGGCGCGCATGAAAGCCGGAAGAGCGTATAAATAACCGGATATCCATCCTTTTATCGGAGGATCGCAATGGAATACATAAGGGTGACGGGCGAAAACCTGGATCGGGAGCATATATGCTGCGCTATTTCCAACAATAAAGACGTGCAGGTCTCATCAAAGAAAGCCTGGCTTGCGGAGCGCTTTGCCGACGGTCTTGTGTTTCTTAAAAGCATCGAGCGGGGAAAATGCTTCATCGAATACATACCCGCGGAAAACGCGTGGAATCCCATAGACGCCGACGGCTATATGTATATCGACTGTCTGTGGGTATCCGGCTCGTTCAAGGGTCACGGCTATTCGAGCGATCTTCTCGGCGAATGTATATCGGACAGCAAGGGCAAGGGCAAAAAGGGGCTTTGCATCCTGTCTTCGGAAAAGAAGAAGCCTTTTCTTGCCGACCCCAAATATCTGCGGCACCAGGGCTTTGAGGTATGCGACGAGGCCGATAACGGGATACAGCTGTGGTATCTCCCCTTTTCCGACGGCGCAGAGCGTCCCCGCTTCAGGGAATGCGCAAGGCATCCGCGCGTCGAAGAGGGCGGTTATGTGCTCTACTATACAAGTCAGTGTCCCTTCAACGCGAAGTACGTGCCCGTGCTCGAAAAGGCCGCGGAGGAAAACGGCGTCCCGTTCAGGGCCGTACATATCGAAAGCAAAGAAGAGGCCCGCAGCGCCCCGACGGCGATCACGACCTATGCTCTGTTCCGCGACGGCGAATATCTTACCAACGAACAGATGAACGAAGCGAAATTCCTGAAACTGATATCGAAATGACACGCTCCCGCTTTCCGAAAAGGATAAGATCTTTATGTGTACAAGCATAGTCGTCAACAAAAGGAAGACCGTCGTTGGATGGAACCTCGATCTTCTCGATATGGAGTATCGCGTCGTCAGCTCTGCTGACGGCGTATTCATCGAGATAAACGACGCGGTCGAGGGCCGGCTGCCTCTGTTCGGCGCCAACCCGAGGGGAGATTTCGTGGGCATGCCCACCTGCTGGCCCTTTGACGCGAGGAGCGATCCCTCCGGCGAGGGCAGCAGCGTCATCCTTCTGGATATCGACCTGCTGCTGCGCAAAAAAACTCTCGGCGAAATAAAGGCCATAGCGGAAAATGGACCCGTGTTCAGCGTGCCCGGATATACCTTCATGTCGGCTCTTTCCGACGCGGACGGAAACGTCCTGCACATCGTTCCCGGTCAGGGCTGCCTGTATTACGAAAGGCCGGAATATAAGATACTGACCAACTTCTCCCCCTTCAAGCAGGACTCCGAGACACACCCGTGGATGGGATGGGACAGGTACCGGACGGCGGACGAAATGCTGCGCGCCGCTCCCGACGGCTTTGACGTGAAGGACTGCTTTGAAGTGCTGCGGGCCGTTTCCCAGGTGGTATGTCCCACCGTCGTTTCAATGGTATTCGACGTGACCGAAAGAACGGTCTATTGGTGCGAAAACAGGCGGTGGGCCGATGTGAAAAGCTCCGCTCTCGCGCGGGAGGATCGATAGGATGTTCAGACTGACGGACGCAAACGAGGATAACCGGCTCGAGGTCGCATCTCTGACAGTAAAGGAACGTCAGAGGGATCACCTTGCCCCGGCGACAGGCATTATCGCGCGGGGCTGCGTTTATCGCGGCCTGTACGCTTTTGAAAACGGCGGCGTCACCGTCGGCGCGGACCTGCCGGACTGCGTCAATATGATATGTTTTCTTTCCCTGAGGTCAGAGAAGCGTTATCATGAGAATTGAAAGCGAGCGCCTGTATATCTATCCTATCGGCGATGAAGAAATGGAAAAGCTGATCGCGGACGAGACCGATCCGGAATTGAAGCGCGCCTATTCGGAAATGCTCCGGGGCTGTATCGACCATCCGGCAAACAGGATATGGTACGCGGTCTGGAATATCGAACTGAAAAACAGTCCCGGCGCCGTCGTCGGCGATCTCTCCTTCAAGGGGCTTGAAGCGGACGGCACGGCCGAAATAGGCTACGGCCTTGCGGAGGCTTACCGGGGCAGAGGATATATGACGGAGGCAGTAAAGACGGTATGCCGCTGGGCTCTGTCGCAAAAGGGCGTGAAACGGATCGAGGCGGAGACCGAGCCGGGCAATACGGCCTCGCAGAAGGTGCTTTACTCCTCCGGCTTCAGGCCGACGGGCACATCGGGCCGGGAAGGCCCGCGTTTTGTGCTCGACCCGCTTTACAACGACTCATTCGGAGGAATAACGATGGACAAAAGCGACTGCGTCATACGTTTGGAAAGACAGGAGGATCACGGAGAAGTCGAAAATCTTATCCGCGAGTCTTTCTGGAACGTTTATCATCCCGGCTGCAGCGAGCATTACGTGATACATGTGCTGAGAAACGATCCCGCCTTTGTCAAAGAGCTCGATCTTGTCATGGAAAAGGACGGACGCATCATCGGACAGAACATGTTCATGAAAACGGTCATCGACGCCGACGACGGCCGGACCGTACCCGTTCTGACCATGGGGCCCATCTGCATCACGCCCGAGCTCAAGCGCCGCGGATACGGCAAGCTTCTGCTTGACCGCTCTCTTGAAAAGGCCGCTGAAATGGGCTTCGGCGCCGTACTGTTCGAAGGGAATATAGGCTTTTACGGAAAAAGCGGCTTCGGCTATGCGAGAAACTTCGGCATACGCTATCACGATCTGCCCGAGGGCGAGGACGACTCCTTCTTCCTCTGCCGGGAGCTGCAGGAGGGATATCTTGAACGGATCACCGGAGTGTACCGGACGCCCGCGGGCTATTATGTGGACGCGGCCGAGGTCGAAGAGTTCGACAGGGCATTTCCGCCCAAAACAAAACTGAAGCTGCCCGGCCAGCTCCCCGACGGAAGGTAAAATGAACAGAGCCTTCAAATTCATCAAACGCGAGCCCATGCTCTGCGTTTCCCTGCTTGCCGCGGGCGCCGGGCTCATCATCACTCCGCCCCGGGCCGGTTTTGCCGCAAACATAGACTGGCGCACGCTGGGCAATCTGCTCATGATGCTCTGCGTTTTGGAGGGCTTCAAGCGCGAAAACATACTCAGGCCGGTGGAAAACCTCGCGAAAAAGCTGAAGAGCATGTTCGCGCTGTCTCTGTTTCTTATCTTCGGGGTGTTTTTTTCCTCGATGTTCGTCACAAACGACGTTTCTCTGATTATTTTCGTCCCGCTTACCATTTCTCTTTTCAGGAGCGCGGAGCGCGAGCAGTATATCCTTCCGGTCATATCCCTGGAAAACATAGCCGCCGTCAGAGGCTCGCTGCTCACGCCCTTCGGCTCTCCGCAGAACATGTTTCTGTACGGTCAGGCTGAAGAGATAAGCTTCCGCAGCTTTGTCCTGCACATGTCTCCGCTCGCCGCCATGAGCGCGGCGCTGCTGGTGCTGTTCACGCTCGTTCTGTACCGAAAAAGCCTCGGAGAGGTCATCGGCTTCCGCTTTGACGGCAACGACTGGGATAAAGACGGGCGGGGCCGGCGCGCGGTATACCTGCTTCTGTTCGCTCTCGTAATTCTCGTCATCGTCACGCGGACGCGGCTGTGGTGGGCGGCGCTCATTGTTGTGGCCGCCGCTGTATTCGCCGCCGACAGGAGCATTTTCCGCAGGGTGGATTACGTACTTATAGCAACCTTTTTCTGTTTCTTCATTTTTTCGTCCTCCGTCGCGGGCAACCCGGGGATATCGGCCTTTCTCGGCCGCTCGGTGTCCGGGCGCGAATACTGGTGGGCCATAGGTCTGAGTCAGATCATTTCCAACGTGCCCGCCACCATAGTCCTGTACCCCTTCTCGGCAAACCACGCCGCTCTTATTTACGGCGCCGATACGGCCGGGCTCTGCTCGCTTATCGGCTCCCTCGCTTCGGTCATCAATTACCGCATTTACGTTCGCGAATATCCCGGCGGCGGAGGCAAATTCATAAAGACCTTCACCCTCATTTCCTGGGCGTTTTTCATTTTTGTCGTCCTGCCGGGCTACTTTATTTCAAAGCACTGGCTTTTCTGAAACGGAGGAAACCGCTATGAGGATAGTGTTCGTGCGTCACGGCGACCCGGATTATGCCAACGACCGTCTTACCGCTCTCGGCCGCCGCCAGGCGTACGCGGCCGCGGTCCGGCTGCGGGAGGAAAGGATAGAGAAAATATATTCTTCTCCCATGGGCCGCGCGACGGAGACCGCCGGGATCGCCGCCGACGTTCTCGGCCTGGAAGAGCCGGAAATACTCGATTTCATGCACGAGCTGCAATGGGGCAGCGCCGACGGCTCTCCCCTGTTTGCCGGCGGCCATCCCTGGGCGATCGCCGACGAGATGGTCCGCACGGGGTGGGACCTTGCCGATCCGGGCTGGACGGAGCACCCTTTTTTCCGCAATAACAAGGCGGCTGCGGACATAGCCCGCGTCGACCGCGGCATTGACGAATGGCTCGCCTCTCTCGGCTACCGGCGCGAGGGCTCGTATTACAGGAACACCGGCGGCTCCGAAAACCTGCGCACCGTCGCCCTGTTCAGCCACGGCGGCTCCTCCGCAGCCGCCATAGGCCGCATTTTGGGTCTGCCCTTCCCCTACGTCTGCGCCGTTATACGCATTTCCTTCACCGGCATTACGGTCATCCGCCTTGACGGCAGGCCGGGCAGCATATCCCCTCCCTCTCTGGAGCTGTCGGACGAGGGACGGCATATCCTCGGCGTCAGGTAAAAAAATGAACACTCTCATTTTTTTCGGCTCGCCCCGAAAAAACGGCGGCACGGCCGCGCTGACGGATATCCTGTGCCGCGGCCTTGCGGGCGGACATAAGCTCGTATACGCGTACTCCTCCGATATCTCCCCCTGCGTCGACTGCCGCGCCTGCCGCACGCTCCCGGGCTGCGTGATCAAAGACTCAATGAGCGAGGTGTACGACTGTATCGCCGAATGCGACAACATCGTCATTGCCTCTCCGATATATTACGCCGAGCTGACGGGGCGTCTGCTCGACGTCGCCTCCCGGCTGCAGACCTTCTTCAGTGCGCGGCGATACCGCGGCGAAAAACCGCGGATCCGCCCCAAACGCGGCGGCGTGATCCTTGTCGGCGGCGGAAGCGGAGGCGCCGAAAGGGCCTTTGAAACGGCGAAAATGATAATGCGCGAGATGAACTGCCGCGATATCTTTGCCCCCGTGTGCAGCACGAATACCGACGCCGTTCCGGCGGAAACAGACGAGATCGCGCTGTCGAAGATCAGGGCGCTGACCGATTTTCTGAACGACACCGAAAGGACGTGAAAAACATGAACGCTTTACGAAGGATACTCTATTCGCTTTTATCCGCGACCCTGTTGATCGCCGGCTGCGCCGCCTGCGCGTCCCCCGCGGAAACTACGCCGGACGGCGCTCCCGCTCCCGACGCCGGGACGGACGGCGCGGAAAACGAAACGGCTTCGGACGAAGCGGTTTCAGCCGGAAAGCTCTCCGACCCCGACGCGGACGAATGCGCCCGCCTGACCTATGAGTACCTCTGCTCCAACTTCGGCAGCGCAATGATCAGCTGTCAGCAGGAGTCCACCTGGCGCGGCTCACCCGATTACGAAATGGATTACATTTACGGCGTCACCGGAAAATATCCCGCCATGCGCGGCCTCGATTTCATGAACAATGATTTTGACGGCGTGGTGGAGCGGGCAGAGGCATGGCACGAAAAGGGCGGCCTTGTCACCATCTGCTGGCATACCGGCGTATACGGCTCCGGCTACCGCGAAAGCCTTGACGACGACCCCGATTATGACAAACTGCTCACCGAGGGCACCGAGGAATACAACGGCATGATCGCCTCCTGGGACCGGGCGGCCGAGGCTCTTTCCCGGCTCCGTGACGACGGGATATGCGTGCTGTGGAGGCCGTTCCACGAATTTGACGGCCAGTGGTTCTGGTGGGGCAAGGGCGGAGCGGATAACTTCATCCGTCTGTGGCGCCTCATGTACGATTACTTTACCGGGGAAAAGCAGCTCCATAACCTTATCTGGGTGCTCGGTTATTCCGGCGACGTCAAGGACGGCTGGTATCCCGGGGACGAATACTGCGACGTGATAGGTTCCGATACCTATGACAACTCGACCAATCTCAAGGCCTGGGAGCGCCTCGAGGCCCTCGGCACGGGCAAGCCCATGGCCTTCCATGAATGCGGGAACGTACCCTCCGTGGACAGCTTTGAGGCTGACGGCGATCTCTGGTCCTGGTTCATGGTATGGCACACCGATCACATAATCTGGAACGACAGGGAAAATCTCAGCAACGTTTACAACAGCGACAGGGTGATCACGCTCGACGAGCTCTCCCTGCCCTCACCCGCCGATAAATGATAGTTTTCCATAAAGCCCGCGCGTAATTGTTACGCCGGTCATTCCGGACTGCTTACCCCGGCCCAATACAGGGCCGGGGTAAGTATTACCGCAGTAAAGGCAGCATGTTTCGTCTGATATCTTAAATTATATGTTGCAATTTCCTGCATTATGGGCTATAATTACATGGAGTACGGATCAGCATTTCTGTCCGCGCCAACAAATAAGGAGGAACACAATCCATGAAAAAAAGCATCTCATTCCTGCTTGTATTCGTCATGCTTTTCGCACTGCTCGCGGTAGGCGCGTCGGCGGCGAACACCGTTCTTTCCGCGCAGAAGCTCACCTGCGAGGGCAAGAGCATCGAATGCGAAAAGTACAATATCGACGGCAGCAACTATTTCAAGCTGCGCGATATAGCCTATCTGCTCAACGGCACCGTCAGCCAGTTCTCCGTGGGCTGGGACAGCGAGGCCAAGGTCGTTTCCATCGTGACCGGTGAGGCCTATGAGGCCAACGGCAGCGAGCTCGATCTTTCCTCCGGCGATCAGTCCGCCACCGCCGTGACCAGCAGTCAGACCATCAAAATAAACGGCATAGAGAGGACCGATCTTTCCGTATACAACATCGGCGGCAGCAACTTCTTCAAGCTGCGCGACCTCGGCGGCGCTCTCGGCTTCTTCGTTGACTACGACAAGGCGACCAACACCGCCGTGATAAAGAGCCTGGCCGACGTCGAAAATCCCGACGTATGGCTCACGAGCTACGACATCACCGATTCCATGGGTTATCTCAGCAAGACCTCGTACAGCTATGACGAAAGCGGAAGGATCGTAAAGACCGAGACCGTCGATTCCTCCGGCTTCTCCAACACCTCCACCACCTATACCTACGACGCCGCGGGCAACCTGCTCTCCACGGAGGACAGCGGCGGCTTCTTCGGCGGCAAGACCGAGTATACCTATGACGCGAACGGCAATGTGCTTACCAGCAATTACGCCTCGTCCGACGGCAGCACGACCTACAGCTCTAAGTACACCTACGACGCGAACGGCAACGTGCTGACCGAGGAAACGACCTCCGTCTCCTCTTTCTACCCCGACGGCGACGGCACCTCGCTGACGACCTACACCTACGACGCCGACGGCAACCTCACGAAAATAGTCGTCGACGGCAGCTATGCCTATACCGCCGAATATACTTATGACGCGGAAGGCAACGAGATCTCCGAAACGTTTACCTCGGCCGACTCTTCCTCGAAGACCGAATATACTTACGACGCGAACGGCAACGTCCTCACCCGCAAGCTCGAATCCCACAGCGCCGACGGCGATTATTCCTCAGTTATGGAATTCACCTACAACGACAACGGCGATCCGATCTCCAGGACCGGCGACGGTGAGACGACCGTTTATACCTACTCCGCCGAGGGCGTCCTGCTGTCCGAAGTGACTACCGACGCCGAGGGCGCGGAGACCTACCGCACCGAATACAATGCCGACGGCAACGTTATCTTTGACAGCTACGGCACGGAAGGCGACCCGTATTACTCCGAGACCGTTTACAGCTATGACGCTCTGGGCAATGTGCTCAGCAGCAGCAATACCGGCAGCTTCGGCTCTACCTATATTTCGTATTCTTACGATTACGTTGCCGGCACCTACAGCACGTACACCTCTTCGGTCTATGATATGTCCTCCTTCGGAGGCTTCGGAGGCTTCGGTTTCTGATCTGTTCCCATGATCGTCGCTCCCCCGCCGCTTGACGCGGCGAGGGAGCGATTTATTGCAAACATGATATTATTTTGTGATACGATCATTTTCCGAAATCGACCGATCGCCGTACTCTTTCGCCGACGTACAGCGCCAGCGCGAGCTTGGCAAGGTCCGGCAGCACGTAGGGCGCCACGCATACCGACAGCGCCGAAACGAAGCCCGCCGCCGAGCCGCGGCGCGCGTACACCGCGGTAAACCACAGCGTACCGGCAAGATAGCACAGTACCAGGCCCAGAAGCAGCACGGCGTATTTTGCCGCGGCTTTCTTCCCCATGAGTTTTTTTTCAAAAACCGTCCAGCACAGGCCGCTCAGCACAAAGCCGAGGATATACCCGCCCGTCGGCCCCAGCAGGTGCCCCACGCCGCCGCGGAAGCCGGAAAACACGGGAAGACCCGCCATACCCATGAGGATATGCAGCAGTATCGCCGCGGTGCCCTTCCTGCCTCCGAGCATTACCAGCGAGCACGACACGGCGAAGGTCTGCATGGTAAACGGCACGGTATAGGGAACGGTGAGCCACGAGCATACGGTCATCAGCGCGGCGGCTGCCGCCGTATAGGCGATATCGCGCGCAGTTATTTTTTTCATATTCGCCCCTTATCCGGAAAGCTCATTCAGCGTCGGCGGCGTCGTCCGCCGTTTTTCCGTTCAGCAGCAGCAGTTTTTCCGCGAGCAGTCTCGAAAATCCGCTCAGCACGGCTACGAAGGAAATGAGGTCTCCCGTATCGTCGGTGGATAATTCTCCCCCGGCCTCGTGGTCGAGTATCCCGGCGGCAAGCATGCCGACCTGCTGCGTGAAGTAAGACGCGGCCTGCCTGTGTCGCTTCACATAGGCCGTATACGTCTCCCGGAGTTCCCCGCTGCCGAGCCCGTTGGGTATCATGGTCTGCAGCGTGGGTATGCTCAGGCAGTGCTTCATCGAGCAGATCATTATAAGATAAGCGATGTGCTCACGGTAGTACTTTTTCTTTACCGGCTCCGGCATGACCTTTTTTCTGACGTAATTGTTTATCGCCGCCGGAGTAATGAACTGTTCCTCTTTAAGCTCCGGCGGAAGATAGTCCAGATATCTTTTCAGCAGCGTGACGACCTGGTCCATATACAGCCCGAGGTCCGGGATATCTTCCCACTGCGGCAGCCTGTACTCGTCAAGGTATTTCTCCCAGCGGCGGAGCTTGCCCGCAATCAGCGCTTTATCGAAATTCATCGCCTACTCCCCTTCTCCCGCGGTGGATTTCTTTAAGTATAGCACGCTCCGGCATATTATTCAACATCATCCTGCCGCTGTTCCTATTGACTTAATATTATAGACGTGTTAATATGATCCATGATATTATATTGAGCCCGGGCTGACGCTCCGGGCTTCTTCTGCGGTCGGAACTCCGCCGGCCGCGGTGTGAGGAGCATATGAAGAAAAAATGGTTTCGCCTGGATAACGCCGCGCTCATTTTCCCCGCGATCATGAAGCGGCGCTGGAACAACGTTTTCCGTCTTTCGGCGGAGCTCAGAGAGGATATCGACCCTCTGTGTCTCGAGCGGGCAGCCGAGGACCTTCGGGCGCGCTTTCCGAGCTTTTTCGTGCGTCTCCGCGCGGGGCTGTTCTGGTATTATCTTGAGGAGATACGCTCTCCCGTGCGCGTGCTCGGCGAATACGCCTATCCGCTCGCGCACATGAGCAGGCGCGAGCTCGGCAGCTGCTGCATAAGGATACTGTATTACGAAAAGCGCATATCCGCGGAGTTTTTTCATTCCGTTACGGACGGGCACGGCGGACTCGTTTTTCTCAAAAACCTTACGGCGCGCTATCTTGAACTGAAATACGGCGAGAAGATACCCGCTGAATACGATATAGCGGAGCTTGACGAGCCCCCGAAGGCCGAGGAGCTCAGGGACTGCTTCCAGCTGTGCTGCGGCAGATTTGCGGCGAGCCGCCGCGAGGAGACCGTATGGCGGCTGCGCGGCAGGCCGGAGCGCGACCGCTTCAGACACATCGTCACCGGAGTGATCCCCACCGGCGCGCTCCTTGACGCCGCTCATGCGCGCGGCGTTTCGGTCACGGCCTTCCTTGCCGCCGTAATGACCGAGGCCGTGTCCGCCATACAGCAGAGCGAAAGACCCGTCTCCCGGCTCAAGCCTGTGAAAATAACCGTGCCGGTGGATCTGCGCCGTCTTTTCGGCATGGATACCCTGCGCAATTTTTCGCTGACCGTAAACGTGGGCTTCGATCCCAAAACGGGCGATTATTCCCTCGAAGAGCTCTGCTCGCAGATAAGTCATCAGCTCGCGCTCGAGGCGGTGCCCCAGAAGATGGCGGGACGCATCGCCGCAAACGTCAAGCCTCAGAGGAACGTCTTCATCCGCGTGATGCCTCTTTTCATCAAAAACGTCGTGATGAGAGGGGTATACGCAAGCGTGGGCGAAAAAAAGGGCTGCCTCAACATATCCAACCTCGGTCCGGTCAGACTGCCCGCGGAAATGGAAAAGCATGTCGCAAGACTGGAATTCATTATCGGCGTACAGTATACTTATCCCAACAACTGCTCCGTAATAAGCTGCGGCGGCGTCACCTGCGTGAACATGATACGCAGCAGCGAGGAGCCGGAGCTTGAAAGGCTGTTTTTTTCCCGCCTGGTGGAGCTCGGCATTCCCGTGAGCATAGAGAGCAACAAGAAAAGGAGAAGCTGAATGTACTGTGTTCAATGCGGCGTGAAGCTCGCCGACGGCGAGGAAAGCTGCCCCCTCTGCGGCACTCCCGTCATGTCTCCGGAGCTTGTCAGCGTCGATCCTCATCCCAAATACTCCGACCGCTATCCGCGGGAGACCGAGCACGGCAAATACGCGCTTCTCGGTTTTCTCACGGCGGTGGCCGCCGTAGTATGCATCGTCAGCCTGACGGTCTGCCTGAAGCATTACGGCGGAGTGCGCTGGTCCGGCTACGTCATGCTCGGCGTCGCCTTCGGCTGGACGGCGTTCATACTCCCCTTCTGGTTCCGCAGGCCGAACCCTTTCATTTTTCTGACTCTGGATTTCGCCGCGGCCTGCGGATACCTGCTGTATATATGCCTGTATAACCGCATGAGCTGGTTTCTCAGCTTCGCTTTTCCGGTCACCGTACTGCTGTGCGTACTTACGCTGACGGGCGTCGCGCTCTTCATGAACGTGAAAAAAGACCGCATCTTCGTCGCGGGCGGTCTTTTCATAGCCACGGGCGGAAGCTGCATGCTGGCAGAGCTGTTCGCCCACATCACCTTCCGTACGCCCATGTTCCTGTGGTCTCTCTACTGCGTGAGCTTTTTCGGAGCAATGGGACTGTTTCTGATCATTGCGGGCATGATACCCCCGCTCAGAGCCTTTCTCGAAAGGAAACTGTTTTACTGATAATTTTACGCTCCCCCGCAGGATCGGGGGAGCGTAAACTGTATACGAACCCAAGCGGCAGGAACAGGGCAGTGAAAACCGCGTATTGCCCCGTCAGCCGGGCGGCGGCTCACAGCGATCTCAGTTTCTTCGCCAGGAGCTCCGCGGCCTTTCTGTGAGCGGGAACGCCGGGATGCCCGCGCGAGCCGAATTCGTCCGCCGCGGTCTCGGCGAGGACGAAGAAATCCGCGCGCTCGTCCCCGGTTTCCTTTCTGTACATATTCACGGCCTCCCGGAGCGTCTCCTCCATTCTCCCGCCGATCATTCCGTAGCACCAGAGCAGATAGCTTCCGGGATTTTTCGCGCGCAGGTGCTTAAGAAAATCCCGCGTGCCGTGAACGATCCTCTGCCGGTCCTCCTCGTTCATGCTGCCGTCCGGCTCCAGCCGCGTTCTGTTCCGGCCGGAAAAGAACAGGGGCGCATTGTCAAACGCTCCGGAATCGTTCGTTCCCAGGTTGATAACTATCCAGTCCGGCTGCCACGACGCGAAGTCCCATGGCTCATGCGCGCCGAGCTTCTCGTTCTTCTCGCCTTTGAGAACGCCGCAGACCTCGTCGTAATACGGCGGGATCGTGTCGGCAGGATCGCCGCACCAGCTGCAGCATACGCCGTAACCGCTCTGGCTTATTACCGATACGTCCGCGTCCAGCGCCTCGCCCAGCAGATACGGATATCCGCCGACCGCGCCGAACACTCCGGCGGCCCAGGAGTTTTCTCCCGTCGAACCGCAGAGCCCTTCGCCGGACGTGATGCTGTCTCCGATCACCTCGAGCTTTTTTGCCCGCGGGGCGACGGGCATGAATTCTCCGTCGGTCAGCACGGCGTCGATGAGCAGACAGGAATCCGGGTCGCTCGAGGGGGCCTGCGTCGCTTTCAGTATCTTTACGTTCCGCACGGAGCTTTTCTCCATGCCCCGGAATACGCCCACGGTCTGCCTGCCGCGCTCAAGCATGCGGCGCTGGACAAGGCAGCCGTCGACGACGATCTCTATCCACGGCTCATAGGAGCCGTGATCCGCCGTCAGCTCCACGGAAAGCTCCGAACCGGTCACGTTTATCTCGATACCCGCGCCCGTCCAGAACAGGGCAAGGGGGCCGGGTCTGCCGGCATGTCTGCCGCGGACGGCAAGGCTGCTGATCTCGCTTATGGCATATCGGGTCATGCTTTACCCTCTTTTCTCCGAGTTTATATTCAGATCACGTTTTCGTTCTTTTTCTGACGGCGCATGAGCATACTTATCTCCGTGTTGGGGTCGGAATTCTTATACAGTATACGGTAAGCCGACTCCGTTATCGGCATGCTGACTCCCGCGCTCGCGCCCATTTCGTAGGCCGCAAGGGCCGCGTAATAGCCCTCCACCACGGCTCCGACCTCGTCCATCGCCTGCTTTGCCGTACTGCCGCGGCCTATCAGTATGCCGGCGCGGCGGTTGCGCGAATGCATGGAGGTGCAGGTCACTATAAGGTCGCCTATGCCCGCAAGACCCATAAAGGTCTCCTGAGACGCGCCGAAGCGCGTTCCGAGGCGGGCGATCTCGGCAATGCCGCGGGTCATGAGCAGCGCCTTGGAATTATCTCCCAGACCGAGTCCGTCGCATATCCCGGCGCAGAGGGCGACTATGTTTTTCAGCGCCCCGCACAGCTCCACTCCGGTCACGTCGTCCGAGGTGTAGATGCGCAGTCTGTCGTTCATGAAAACATCCTGCAGCAGCTCGGCTCTTTCCGGATCCCCGGCGGCGATGACGCAGCCCGTGGGCTGCTCCACGGCCACCTCCTCGGCGTGGCTCGGGCCGGATATCACGGCGCTCTCCCTTCCCGTTTCCTGACGGATGATCTCGGACATGCGAAGATAAGAGCCTTTTTCGATGCCCTTCGCGGCAGATATCAGCATGGTGTCCGCGCCGAGCAGCGGCGCGATCTTAGCCGCCGTTTCTCTTACGGCAAAGGAGGGCACCGCTATCACCGCAAGCTCCGCTTCGCTCACGCAGCCCGGATCGTCCGAAAAGCCGAGCTCAGGCGGAAGACTCACGCCGGGGAGCCGCGGATTGGTCCGCCCGGCCCTCAGCATCTCGTTCCGGGCGGGGCTGTGCGACCACAGAACGACCTCATGTCCGTTTTTTACGAGCACGAGCGACAGGGCCGTGCCCCATCCCCCGCTGCCCATGACCGCTATCTTCATCAGTCTGATTTCCTCACGTATTCATTCTGCGGGCATAATCTTTGCTATATCGCTGCTGTATTCCATGAGCCAGTATTCTCCCCGGGCGGTCTTTACGCCCATTGAGCCGGCCTCGGCGCCGTCGGCGCCCGGCAGGACCTCGGAGAGCATGCTCTCGTACTTCTCCGGCTCCAGCAGTGAAAGAAACGCTCCCGCGAAGGACGCCATATACGCCTCCACAAGCTCGTCGTCGTACATTCTGCGCACATACAGGCCCGTCACGCCGTCGCTTTCGATATCGGCGAACAGAGCCAGCTCAATATCCTCTATCTGAAACAGATAAAGTCTTTCCCTCTCTCCGCCGACTCCGGGCACCTCAAAGCTGTCCGCGTCGGCTTTTTTCAGCTCAAATATTTTTTCCCCGCTCTCGTCATAGCCCACAAGTCCGCTGACAAGGGCGAGGATATTCTCCGCGCTCATGCTGCCGGGAGGGCTTGCCTGCGCGGGCAGGCTCAGCTTTTCTCCGCCGTTCTCTTCGCCTTCGCCGGCGCTGCGCGTCCCGCATCCGGACGCAGTCAGCAGCGCCGCCGCGATCAGCAGCAGGGCAAGCGTTCTTTTTATCATGTCGTTTTTTCCTTCTCGGGCCCGTCGGCAGGGTCCTCGACCGTACCGCGGGAAAGATGCTTTTCGCTCCGCGCCTTCGGCGCGGGCTCTGCGAGGCTGAAGGCGTAATACCGCTGTTTTTCCGAAATTACGCTTTGCCTGCAGTCCGGGCCTTCCCGTTCCCGCGGGGCGGGAACGGGAAGGCCCGCCGTATGAGGTATTACTTCGCGTCGGCCTCTATGACGAGGCTCTTTCCTCCGTTATAGAGTCCCCACGCGCCGTGTCCGCTTCCGCGGGCGGTCATGCCGTCGTTGAACCAGAAGAAGGTCGGGCTCGCGCCGAGAGATGTCGCAAGCGACTCGGTCGCGTCAAGCTCCAGAGCGCTGCGCACGCCGTTGACGGCGCGTACTCTTATGAAGCACTCGTAGCCCACCGGCATGTTCTCAAAGGTGAAGCTTCTCTTCTCGAAGGCGTCGGTGCCGGCCTGCACGGTATAGATCCTGTTCGCGCCGCTGGTCTGCACGCCCATGCCGAAGCCCTCCATCACGGGGACGACGGTATGATTGTAAACGCTGTAGCTGTGCGCGACGTAGTTGCAGCTGTCCGCGTCTCCCAGATCCACCTTGCCGTCGGGAGCGTCGGTGATGGCGAAGGACTGTATCGCGCCGCCGTGGGCGAACGCCAGCTGGTACGCGATGATCGGCGTATTGCCGTCGTCCTCGGGAGCGTCCCAGGTGACGGTGATGTTCTTCCTGCCGGCCACGCTGCCCTCGCTGAATTTCACCTTGACATTGCGCGGAGCCGAAGGCAGCCACGCGCTCTCTTTCCCCTCGGAAGCGGGATCGAGCGGATTTTCCGGCGCCTCGGTCTCGTCGTCCATCACGATGACGTAGTCAAAGCCGCTGGAGCCCTTCAGCAGGCACCACTGCCCGGGCGACATCTTCTCCGCGGAGGCGATCTTGGTGTAGCCCGCTATCGCCGTCGGCGCCGGCAGCGTTCCGTAGCTGCTCGTAAACAGGCCGAACACGTACGCGCCCTCCTGGATCGTGAAAGCGTCCAGCGCGGGATCGTAGGTGCCCGCGGCCAGAGGCCAGGTGCCCACGGGGTAAGCGTCCGACAGCTCCTTCGGGGCGTTGACGGAGGGTGCGGAGAAGAACATTGAGGTCACGTCCGCATCGGCAACCTTCGTGCCGACGGTGTCGCTTCCCGTCACGCCTATGTGAGCGCTCTTGTAGACGGACGCCGCCCTGCCGTTCTCGGTCAGCGTGGCTCCGCTGATGAGCTGGATCTGGTGGTTCATGCGGTTATAGAAGCTGTAGTTGCCGTAGATCCTGACAGACGCCAGGTCGCCGCCGGCCACGACCGGATTGAGCGTATAGTACAGTCCGCCCTGGCCGCTGCCTCCCGTGCTGGGGGGCGTTACCGTGGCGCGGAGCGCGTCCTTGTTATGAACGCCCTTGTAATCGTACATTGCCTGAGCCATGCCCGGGGAGATGGCCACGAAGTTTATCGCGCCCGTATCCAGCATGCCGCCGTAGCCCGAGCCTCCGCTGATGATGCTGCCGTTGCCGGACAGCCTCGCCTGCGTCCAGAAGAAGGGCTCGCCGCCGTAGGCGGTATTGCCGGTGGAGCTGCCCGCCCAGATCGTTATGGTGCTTTCCTCGGGACGGAAGCCCATTTCAACGTGGTACGGCACCCACATGTCCTTGGTGCGCGGATCGCCGTCCCACTTGGCGGGATCCCAGCCGGGAAGCTTTTCCTCCTCCTCGCGGAAGAAGATCAGGACGTGGTCGTGCTCGCGGCCCTTGTACTGATGGTCGTCCACCTCGGTGCTTATATGGCCGAGGTTGCGTATGCACATTCTTATCGCTCTGCCGATCACGTTGTTTACCCGGTTGCCGGCGCCGCCGTTCGAGCCTTCTCCGCCCGAAATGCCGAGCTCCGCTCCCAGGGGACCGTTCACCATGATATGCAGAGTGCTGTCGCTGCCCGTTCCCAGACCGTGATACCACATCTTATCGAAGTCCCATCCGCTGGAGAGAAGCTCCACTGCGGAGAGTATCACGGGGAAGTGCTCGGGCTTGGCGCCCGCCATGACCGCGTTGATCGCGACTTTTTCCACGGTCATCGCGCCGCCCTGGAATTTGAGCCATCCGATAACGTCGTCGGGATGTTTCCCGCGCTCGGAGCCGGCAAGCATTTCTTTCACAAGCTCGTCGGTAGGAGGCACCAAAGGCAGGCCGTCTCCGAAGTTACCGTAAAATCCCAGGCCGTCATTCGTGCCGACGCGTTCGAGATCGGGCCCGTAGCCGGATCCCGCGTCCATCATGGCGATCCTGTCGAAGATCTGCTGGGCTTCCGCAAAGCTTTTCGCCTTGATCTCTATGTAGCGATCGTTGCCGAAGCCTTCCATTGTATCGTAGTAGGTAAGGGGCTGAGGATTGCGTTCTTCCTCGGTAAGAGGCGCGGTAAGGGCTATCTCCGCCTGCTCGAGAGCAGTCAGATCCGCCACGCCCGCGTACTCCATACGCGCTCTGTCGGGATAATCCGTAGTGTTAAGAACGTTTTCCTTGAGATATTCCATTGCCTGACGGCCGGGTCTGTTGTTCTGGCTGGTATACATTTCCGCCGTGGCCATCAGCGAGTGATCCATGATCACCCGGCGTGCGTTGGTCATGCCGTTGGCTCTGAAGCCCTGGTTCTGAATGCGATGGAAAAGCGAGGTAGTCATGTAAGCTGCCGGGATGCCGCGGGATTCGATGTTTTTCATATGGATGGAACTCCACCACGCGCAGCAGTTTCAATCGCCTACCCCGAGTATCATTGCATCGACTTTATCCTTCCAGGTATCGTAGACCACTTCGGCCCTGATGTTCCAGGCGTGGCCCACGGCGGGGATATACTGGGGATCCGCGGGAAGCTCCGAGCCGAGGCCCGCCGCTTCGGGGTCGGGGATCACGAGCTCGACGGTGAGGCCGGGATGCTCCGCTTCCCATTTTTCCTTGAGCATTTCCGCTATGGCGTAAGGCGGCTCGGCGTCAAGGGGCTTGTAGTACCACGCCACGCCGAGACGCAGCGTGCGCTCGCCCGTGCCGTTGAGTATGTCTATCACGGGCTGACGGTCTGCCAGCGGCGTATCCTGACGCGGCTCGACCGTGCCGAGGGGGTTGAGGAACTTGTACGTCTGCATGCCGTCCGATGACCTCAGTTGGATCACCAGCATTGCAATCACGGCCAGCGCCACAACGATCCCCGAGGCTCTAAGGATCGTTTTTTTCTTCATTTATTGACCTCCTTGTCGATCCGGACTCAGTTTTCCAGCGCCCACGCGCCGCGGCCGCTGATGCCGTAATCCAGATCGTAAGTATTTTTCTTCTGGGATGTTCCCTCGCCGATCACGCGGACGGCGCTGCGGATGTCGCTGATCGCGCGCACGGCGAAGGTATATTCGCCGTCGGGATCCAGTCCGCTGAAGGTATAGCTCATTTTGCCGGACGGCACGTCCACCCAGGCGGGCGTCGCTGCGCGGCCGCTGTCGGTGAAGGCCTCGGGCGCGGTGGGTATCTTCGAGCCTGCCGCCGCCGCGGGCGCCGCGATCGTGACGTTTATCACGGGCGTTTCACCCTCGGGATTTGCCGCGCCGCCTGCCGCGCCGCCGGTGCAGGTCACCTGATAGCCGGTCACGGTTCCGCCGCCGTCGCTGACGGGGGCCTCCCACGTGAGCTCGGCGCCGTCACCGCTGCGCGTCACGGCGAAATTCTGCGGCGTGCCGGGGCTGACCGGGTCGTGCGCGGTCTCGGTCAGCACCGCTCCGCCTATCAGCACGGAACGGAAGGCCTTGGTGCCGTAAATGCCGTTCGTATCCTTATACAGTCTGGCGCTGTCCGGATCGCCGACTATGACGGGCCACAGCAGCCAGCGGCTGTAAAGCTTCTGGTTGCCGTTGCCGGCGTCCAGCAGATAATCGAGCAGCATCTGCTTGTTTTCAATGCCGTTCTGAGATCTGGACAGGTCCGCCACGTTCCTCGGTATGGTGGCGACGCCTACCGAGCCGCTGTTTTCATTTCTTATGTTTCTGAGGATGTTCTGCGGATTGAATGCGGAGTTTACGCCGCCCATGGCTGCGTACATGGTCTGGGAGGAGTAGCCGTGAAGCGTCACGGTATTCTGATTTTTGTCAAAGCCGAGCATCTGATTGTGTCCTTCCCATCCCTCGGGCAGGAGCTTCGGCTCCTCTCCGAAAACGGTCAGGGCGTGGTCGTTCTGACGGCCCGAACGGGCGGTGCCGTCGGTAACGTGGGTCCTGGTCTGTCCTATGTTGCGTATGCAGAGTCTGATCGCCCGGCCTATGCCGTTGTTGGCCTCGTTGCCGCTGCCGAGATAGCCCCACTGTCCCGAAATGCCGAGCTCGGGTACTATCGGCCCGCTGACGATGACCATCATGGTGTAGTTGTCGCTGGAAGTCAGCGAATGATAAAGCAGGTCTCCGTCCTCCCAGCAGCCGGCGTATGCCTCCATGGCCGCAAGGATCACGGGGAAATATTCGGGTCTCGCGCCTGCCATGACGGCGTTTATCGCCGCCTTTTCAACGGTGATGATACCGCCGCGCGGCATTATCCTGCCTATCACCTCGCTGCGGTCGCGCACCGTGGCCTCCAGCATTTTGTCCACCAGCTCCCGGCGGGGGGCGATCAGCGGCAGTCCGTCGCCGAAGCCCAGCTCCTCGGCCAGGTCGTTGAACTCCGCGGCCGCCTTCGCCTCGCTCGTGCTCGTAACGGTGAAGGTCTCGGCAGTGGGATCGAAGTCCCTGCCTTCCCACCCGGTGAGCATGCGCAGCGTGATCTGAGGCGGATCTTTTTCCTCATCGGTAAGCGGAGAAGTGAGCGCTTTCTTTACCTGATCGTACACGCTGACGGGAACGGTGTCGGTTGCGGTGACAAAGGCCGTCTCGCGCAGATAATCGGTATTCGAGGCCGCGCTCATCAGCACGTATCCCGCGCTGTAAAGGCCGGGGTCGATCACCGCGCGGCGTACGCCGGTAAAGCCGTTGTCCATGGCGCCCGCGTCAAGGGCTTTTTCAAAAGCGGAATGCGTCAGGACCACGACGGGCGTCCCCCGCGTTTCGATCATCTTCGCGTGATACGCCGCCCACCATGCGCTGAGAGTGCAGTCCGCCACGCCCAGTACCACGGCGTCGCTCTTCGCCATGTCGTCGTACCAGTCCTGCGGCTTTGCGCCGATCGAGCTGCCTATGTCGTAAAGCCTGGCGCTTATGCCGTACTCTTCTTCCAGCATTTCGCCTATCGCCCTCACCGCGTGCGGGTTCTGGTCCTTGGCGTAATACGCAAGGGCTATCTCCTTGCCCTTGAGATCGGCGGGTCTCTCAGCCAACGGCCGGTTTTCAAGCGGCTCAAGCTCCCCCAGCGGGTTGAGAAACGTCACCGATACGTTGGCCGCGCTCGCCAGCGGTATCGCGATCCCGGCGATAACAGCCAGCGCCAGCACGGCGCCGACCGCCACCGAAATCTTCTTTTTTTTCATTTTTTCCTCCTTTTGATCGAGCTTGCTGATCATGATATCGGCCTTGCGGAGCCCCTCGGAGAGCTGATGTCCGGCCTCCCTTCCGGCGTCACTCCGTTTCTCCGCTCGGCCCTGCGGCGCTTGGACGGCCCCGCGTCAATCCGCTTCCGCGCTTCCCTTCCTCCTGCCGCATTTTTCAGCAAAAATGATAAAAATTCCGAAAATCTTTATCCATATAATTATAAAATAACCTAAGGAATATGTCAATGAGTTTATAAAACCGTATTTAAATATTTTTAATGAATATTCCTTGCCGCCGCGGAGCGCACATAAAGCCTTTACTTTCGCGCTTTGTCGGTCTATAATATATTTTGTAATTATATATGCGTCGTATCCCACGCAAGGGGGGAGCGGCAGCAAGGAGGAATTTACAATGGAAAACAAGCGTTTCAACATCCGAAGGATCACGGGGCTGGCGATGATGACCGTAATAGTCGTCCTTCTCCAGTTCCTCGGCGCCTTCATCCGTTTCGGGCCCTTCTCGATCTCGTTGGTCCTTATACCCATCGTCGTCGGCGCGGCTCTCTACGGCGTGATCGCCGGGGCATGGCTCGGCTTTGTGTTCGGCATGGTCGTCCTGCTCAGCGGCGACGCCGCTGCGTTTCTTGTCATCAGCCCTGCCGGCACGATCCTGGTCGTTCTGCTCAAGGGCATACTGTCCGGACTCTGCGCCGGAGCGGTATACAAGGCTCTGCGCCGTGTGGACGCGCAGATCCTCCTCAAAGTCAAGGGCAGGGAAAAATGGGGCGTTGAGCTCGGCGTCATCGTGTCCGCCATCGTCGCCCCGGTCGTAAACACGGGCATTTTCCTGCTGGGCTGCCTGGTGTTCTTCCTGCCCACCATCAGGGAATGGGGTCTGAGCATGGGCTTTGAAAGCGTCGGAAAATACATGATACTCGGCCTTGTGGGCGGAAACTTCCTTTTTGAGCTTCTTTTCAATATCGTTCTCAGTCCCGTTATCGTCCGGCTGATCCGCATAGGAAGCAGGCAGAAAGAGTAACGGTCATCCCGGAAAGGAGAGATCCCGATGATCCTGGCCATCGACATAGGCAACACGAATATCGTCCTGGGAGGCTTCGGCGGAGACGGTGAGATCGCGTTTCTCACCCGCATTTCCACAAGCCTCGATAAAACCGAGGCAGAATACGCCGTGCTTATCAAGAATATACTTGAGCTGAACGGCGTAGGTCTGGCGCAGATCGACGGCTCGATAGTATCGTCCGTCGTGCCGCCGCTGATAAATATAATGAGCAGAGTGATGATCCAGCTTTCGGGCAAGGCTCCGCTTGTCGTCGGCCCCGGCATAAAAACGGGCCTGAACATCGGCGTGGGAGATCCCGCGGAGCTCGGGAGCGACCTTGTCGTGGGCGCCGTGGCCGCCATGGCGAAATACCCCTGTCCGCTCATCATCCTCGATCTCGGCACGGCCACCACGATCTCCGTGATCGATCCTTCCGGTATCTTCCGCGGGGTCATAATATACCCGGGCGTCATGGTATCCTTCGACGCTCTCACCGCGCGCACCGCTCAGCTGCCGCGCATCTCCTTCGACGAGCCGCGCAGCGTGATCGGCACGAATTCGGTAGACAGCATGCAGAGCGGTCTCATCTACGGCAACGCCGCGATGCTGGACGGGCTCATTGAACGCGCCGAGCAGGAGCTCGGCTGCCGGGCCACCGTGGTGGCCACCGGCGGGCTTGCCTCAAAAATAGTCAGGCACTGCAAAAGAGAGATAGTATGCGACGATAATCTGCTTCTGGACGGACTTCGCATAATATACGAAAAAAACAAAAAGGGAGGTCGCAATCAATGATAAGGACCGTATACGGCAAAGCCTGCGGTATTCTGATGAAAAAGCCGCTGCGTCTTTGGGGAGTATCCCTGCTGTACACACTGCTGACAGTCCTCGTATCCACCCTCGGCATGATCCCGCTGATCACCATACCCATCGCTCTCGTGCTCGAAGCCGGAATGACCATGGTGTTCCTCGCGGGCTATCTGGGAAAGGAGCCTGAGGTGACTCAGCTGTTCATGGGCTTCAAGAGCAATTTCCTGCACGTGTGCGGAGGAATGGCCTGGATGACCCTGTGGATATTCATATGGGGGCTCATCCCCATAGTGGGCATTTTCTTCGCGATATCCAAAACCTACGCTTACCGCTTCACGCCTTACATACTCATCACCTGCCCCGAGATCTCCGCCACCGACGCTCTCAAAGTGTCCATGAAGGAGACCTACGGACACAAAAACGCGATGTTCGGCGCGGATATCCTCATAGGCGTTGCGGTATTCGTCGTGGTGCTCGTTCTCGTCCTGCTCAGTCTCCTGCCGATAATCGGCTTCGTGTTCGGCTTCGTGCTCTTCATCGTCGTGATACTGCTCATCGCCTTCCTGCCCCTGTTCTGCGGGCTGATCAAGGCCGCGTTTTACGCGGAGATCCACGGACTGCAGCCCGAGCTTCCCGAGGCGGAGCAGACGGACGCCCCTTCCGGCGTCATATGCCCCAAGTGCGGGAGCGTCAACGATCACGGCGGGAAATTCTGCTCCTCCTGCGGAGCCTCTCTGGGCGTTTTCTGCCCCGGCTGCGGCGCCCCCGTAACTCAGGGCGCGGCCTTCTGCCCCAACTGCGGCGCCAAGCTCTCCGCCGACGAGACGCCCGCCTCCGACGCTTCCCCCGACGGGAAAGCGGAAGAATAAGTTCCCGCAGTTCCGAGGCCGTCAGTTATGTTCACCGAAGAAATGATCGCGCCCTGCGGGCTGGACTGCAGCCTGTGCATGTTCGCCCACGCCAAGGATAAGCCCTGTCTCGGCTGCATGTCGGACAGCGATACCAAGCCCGCCTTCTGCGCGAGCTGGTGCAAAATAGTCCCCTGTGAAAAACGGGTAAAAAACGGATACCGCTTCTGCGACGAGTGTCCGGACTATCCCTGCGAGGACATGAACGAGAGGGAAACGCGCTACACTACGGCGTATCCCCTGAAGGAGTCGCCCATGCAGAATTTGCGGGATATCCGCGAAAACGGCATGGCTGCCTTTTTGGAAGCGGAGCGGAGAAAGTGGTCCTGCGAAAAATGCGGGGGACCGATCTGCGTCCACAACGGCGCGTGCAGAGACTGCGGGGACGCAAAAGCTTAAAACAACGAACTTACGGGGAGCGGCCGGTATCGGCCGCTCCCCGCAGCTTTGCCCGCCGGGCGGCGTCCGCCGTTCCGCGCCCGAGTATTGTTGACATTTGCGCCTGTCGGTGATAGGATACAGTTGGAAAATAAACCATGAAAGGAAGAAACCGAACATGAAGCAGGTTTTTCGCTTTGTCGTGGCTTTTGCGCTTACGCTCTGTCTGGCGCATGCCGCCGTCCTCGCCGACACGCCCATATCCGTTCAGCTCGACGGGGAGAATATCACCTTTACAGACGCGGAACCGCGTATAGTCAACGACCGCACCTTCCTTCCCCTGCGCGCCGTATTTGAGGCGATGGGCGCCGAGGTCGGCTATGACAAGGGCGTTATCACCGCCGTGCGCGGCGACCGCACGCTCGTGATGACCGTGGGCTCCACGGAGTTTACCGTGACGGAGAACGACAGCACGGAGACGTTTGTGATGGACGTCGCGCCGTTTATAGACCCGGCGCTCAGCCGCACCTTCGTCCCCGTCCGCTTTGCCGCGCAGGCTATGGGCGCGAACGTAGGCTGGGACGCCGATGAGCGCACCGTGATCATCGTGGACACGGAGAAGGTGGTCGACGCGGCGTTCGGAGACGCGAGCTTCGAGCTGTTGGACAAAGTAATGAAGCTCAGTTCCAGATATGATAAAGGCATATGGGAAGCCGTGGGGGATATGAGCGGCTCCGTGACGCTGGACTCTTATGAAGACCCCGTCAGCTTTTCCATCTCCTACGAAGCTGCTTTCGAGGACGCGATGAAGCAGCAGCTCACTTTTGATATCCGCGCAGACCTCAGTGCGCTCGGCGAGGAGCTCGCCGGAGAGGACGTCTCCGAAGAGGAAGCCGCCGAGCTGAAGACACTTATCGAGGCGCTCGCCGGAGACGGCGTTTCCGTCTCCGTGCGCGGCGACTTTTCCTCCGGCAGGCTCTACGTGAACTCCGACGCCTCCGCTCTGGGCGAGCCTTACGCCTCCCTCATGGGCGGAAAGATCTGGTTCCTCGTCGATTATCGGCAGATGCTGGAAGATATCGGTTTTGATGCGTCTGTATACAGCGCCGCCGAAGGTTTTGACCTGAAGCAGCTCGTCAGGATCATTGCCGGCTCCATGGCGCTTGACAGCGCCGAGAGCAGCTACGCGGAGATCACCGGAATGATCGGAACGCTTATCGACATTTTCTCCGACGGCGCCTTTACCGCCGACGGAGACGTGTATACCAGCAGCTACGAGTTCAGTGACGACTTCGACAGCCTCAACATCACGATATCCGTTACGGTCAATGACGGCGCCGCCGTTGCCTGCGCCGTTGAGGCAAACTTCATCGAATCGGACGAAGACTACGGGTTCGGCATGAGCTTCAATGGCTCCATGGACGATCAGGGAAGCGTAAGCTTCTCCGCCTCAATGGACGGAGACGAATTTATTTCCCTCGACGTCACCGCGGACTTTACGTACACCGCCGGCCTGAATGCGCCGGAGACCGAGCCGCCGGCAGACGCCGCCGTTGTCGATATAAACGCACTCGGCATGCTGGCGATCTGATCGGACAGCCTCCGATATTCCCGGACGGCCCTCATTGTTTCCCGAAGGAAGTCAATGAGGGCCGTCCTTCTTTGCCATACCGTCCGCCGCTCCCCTTCGGCGGCGCGCCTTTTCATTCCCCCGGCGCAGGGCACGCCCTCGTCAGGGCAAACTGCGCTCACGCCGTTTTCGCTGCCGCGCAGTGAAAACTATATATCGCTGCGCTGCCCTTCCTTCCGAAATCGAACCCACTTCGTTGGGCTTCGATTTTGATTATAATAATATTTTTTTGCCGGAAACCCTTTTTTCGGCTGCATGCGCGTGCGAGCGCAAGCGAGTGCGCGAAGCGCAGAGCGTCCCTTTTGTCGATATAGTCCGCAGGACTTTGTCGGCAAAAGGGACGCTCCCTTTACGGTCGACAGCTTTTTTACTGTCTTCCGTAAAGGGAGCGATCATTTTGAGACTGCTGTTTTTATTCGATCAGGCGGACGCCCGGATCCTTCGCCGTCCCCGCGCCGGTCTGATTATCTGCGCATGCGGACGATGTCGGACGTCACCGTGCCTCCGTTCGCGTCGGTGACGACGCAGCGGAAACGGTAGACCAGCCTTGTCTCGGTCAGCTGGGTGGTCAGGGTGGCGGTGGCGTTGCCGGGCAGGCCGGAGGCCTTCCAGGTCGCTCCGCCGTCATTCGAGTACTGCCACTGATAGCTCAGTCCCTCGCCGGTCGCA